>Ga0209415_10011576_pt1 | contig 14831 bp, 11 predicted proteins | sample PeaSoiSIISIP2007_FD_187696 | JGI IMG/M metagenome (GOLD analysis project Ga0209415, IMG submission 187696) | Peat soil microbial communities from Weissenstadt, Germany - SII-SIP-2007 (SPAdes) (version 2) | ecosystem: Environmental > Terrestrial > Soil > Wetlands > Peat | place: Germany...
TCGACCCATTCGCCATTCGTCACGCCCCCATCGCTGGCCGCCACAAATGCAGTCCCCGGCGGCACGCGCGCCCGCAACACCGCGTTGCTCGCAGTACCCGTCGTCTGGTTAGCATACGTCACGGTGTAGGCCAGCGATTGTCCTGGCGCGACTGGGTTCTGGTCCGCCGCCAGCGCGACGCGTAGTGGGGGCGCGTTGTCCACGACCGCGACCGCGGACGACGACGCGCTGTCGCCACGAGATGAAGTCACCAATGCGGTCGCGTGCAGCTCCGTCGTGTTCGTTGGGGCCGGTGAACCGCTCCAGACTCCGGCACTCACAATGACGCTCCGGCTCTGCCCGGCAGGCAGGGTGCCCAGGGTCCACCATGCCCCGTCACCCGGATTGAAGTCGCCATTCCAGGCGTTGTCCGGCACCGGAACCGAGTCACCGTTTCCCCACCACTGCGCGTAGCTGGGTGTGAGCATACGCAACTCGACCCCTGGGAGATCATTGGCGCCCTGATTCGAAACGGTATAAACGAGCTGCAGTTGCTCGCCTGGACGAACAGGATTAGGCGATGCCGTAACTCGCAGCAGCAAGTCACTGGGCAATCCCGCTGGGGCCGAAATCTGCCGGATGAGCTCGTCCCAGACTTGATAGTCGTGCGGCTCATAGGTATGGGTTTCGAGCCACGCGAGAGGATCCCACCAAGCCGTCTGTATGCTGGCAGCGACATGATCGCGCCCTGACGCATGAGCCACGTTCGCAAGGTTCTGCGAGTATCCGGACACGACACCGTCGGAGGGTTCGCTCAGACCGGAGATCTCGTAGAGAAGGGCCGGCGAGCTTGTGCAAACGATTGAGACGTATCTGGGATCCGGCGGAAGCAGGGTGCCGTTAAGTGCCGAGAGATCCGGGCTGCTTGCCTCCAGTGCGGCAACCGCCGGGCTATTGGGATCGATGCCTAAAAGCCAAGGAATCCAACCAACATAGGGGGACTGACGAACGATGGTGGCCAAAGGTGAGCCGAGATGCGGCGTGCCTACGGTAACCAGCGTGGCGACATCATTGCTGTAGCTCATCGGAACTGGGACTTCCTCCCACACCCCACGGCCTTCAACATAGCTGCGCGCGGCGAGACCGCCCATGCTGTGCCCGACCAGGATCACCTTGGGCTTGCCGGTCGCTTTCCGCACCGCGGCCGCCACCGCGCCCACCTCATAGCCTTGTTCCCAGAACGAGAGTGTTTGGCAGGGGAATTGAGAGCGGTCGTAATCAGACATATTCATCGTGTAGAAGTTGCCCGCTCCAGCGCCCGAGACCACGCCGCCGGTCCGGTCGAAGCTTGGCGAACCACCATTCTGCCAGCCGTGGCTGGTCAGAAAGTCTCTGAAGTCACCCCACGTCTCGTCCGCGTCCTCATGCAGGCCGTGGATGAAGATGACGGGGTATGGTGGTGGCGGCAGGTTCGCGGCCGGACAGAGCGTTGCCGCCGCACACAAGGCCCAAAGGAAGCCAACCGTTACCTTCCGAATCGTTTTCATTTCTTCGATTTCCTTCCATTCGAAACAGCGTTTGACCGGAGGGCGCCCCGAAGAACGTGTCGATCAACGCCGAAAATCGGAAAAGACCCGTATCACTGCAAGTGATTTCTTGACGTGACAATTGCCAGATCGCCGTCGCTTTCGCGCCACGCCGGCCTCCGTTGTGCTGTCGCGCCTGCTCATCGGACGTGGATTTAGTGTCGGATCATGATGTTCGCCATCTGGCTTTTGTCCAAGAACGGTGACGTGTGGACGGCAGTGTCGAGCGTCGCCCTGAGGACCTGGCCTGCCGCCGAAACCAGGATTCCGAGCGCATAAAAGGGAATGCCCACGGCGGCAGCAGCGGCAAGCCCCATGAGGAGCGGCCCCGTGCTGGACGACAGTTGGAGGCTGGCTACGGCCCCAATCAGGCACAGCCCGGCGAGGCAGATCGCCAGCACCTTGAGCACCTGCCCAATGGCCACCGTGGCGCCCGCCACCCGATAGGCATCCAGGTAGCGCCTCGCCAAATCATCCTGATTGACGGCTGGGCCATCGGGCTTGGGTGCGCCAGCGGGACTGCCAGCACCCAAATCTGCACCGGCTTGCGGTGCAGAGGCTGCCGCAACGGGGGCAACCGCAGGGTTGGCGCCGAGCAAGTCCGCGACGCGGCTCCATTCACTTGGCCCCTCCGCCTTTCCAGGCCAACTGGCGTCAATTGCGCCCGTGTTGTAGGCAATGACGAATTCATCGCGGGAACGAAAATCGACCTCGGTGCCGTCTGGCTTCTTGACGATGTATCTCATTTTGGAATCTCCCGTTTTTGAGGGGCGGCAGGAAAGGGACCAGCGTTCGTTACCGGGCGCCCTTTTTCTTCTGCTTCGCCTGCCCCTGATCCGCCGCCAGCGGGTCAGTTTCAGGCAGCCCCTGAACACCGAAGTCAAAGACCTTGCCGCCGCTGGTGGTGGTGTAGGTCCCGAAGATGGAGTTCCCACCGTAGAAGAGGCAGTACTCTCCATCCGCCAGATCTTGTTTGGGGGTCACTCGGTAGATGCCGGGCGCCAGTTTCTCGAAATCAAAGGCCCGGATCGACTGGTCCTTCGGCCCCCACTGTGTTCCGGTATAGGCATTCGCCTGACCGATGACCAGGCTGCGCAAGTTGGCTTTCTCCTTGAACTCCATCTGCGCGAGCACGAATTCATTCGGACTCGTAGCGATGTTCCTGGTCTCTCCCAGGCCGGACTTGGTGTTTTCAAAGTAAAAATAGAAGACCGGTTTGCGGTTAGTGCTCTGAAGCACCGCGTGCGCCGGATGGAGGACGGCGCGGCTCTCGGCGGTTTGCCCATACCGCGCGAAGATCGCGATACCGCCTTTCTGTTGCGAGTAGACGGCGGGCTCCAGCTTCGTAAGCTTGGGCGCGCCGCTCGTCTCTTGGTAATAGTAGATGCCCGGCTCGTGGGGTGCTTTCGGATCGGTGGGCTCTCCTGCGTTCTCGTCCAATCGCACCGTCTTTGCTGTGGAGGCGGAGATCATGGCGCTCATCACCGCATCCGGAACGTTCGCGGCCTTGAGCCGTCTGAGGCCGGCGAGGGTCACGTCAAAGTTGCAGGGGGAGGCCTTGATCTTGTCAACGATCAGACCTTCCCCCAGCCCAAGCTTAACCAGCTCGACAATGGCATCGTTGGTGAGCGGCTCCTCCGCTTGGGACGTTGAACCGGTCGAAGTGCGGTTGGCGCCAGCCGCCGCCTCCCCAGGCCTCACCACGGGAGGAGTGGGGGCTTGTTCTGCAGCCCAGACCGACAATGGAGCCGCCCCGCCAAACCCGAAGGCGAGGAGAGCCGAGCAAATAATCTGGCGCAGGATGCTGCGCGTCACGTCGAGCTTTTTCATAGATCGATTTCTTGTGGCTTCTCCCAACCCTGTAACGCCGCGGGTCGGACAAGCCGCTTTGTGTTCACCCGTTAGTGCGGCACGTTTATGGGTATTTGTCAACATGGAAAATGAGGTTCATCTTCGTTGATTGTTCACAGGCAAGGACACGGGCCGTTTTGGAAGATCTTTCACAGAATCTTCAGGTTCTTGAAGGCCGGCGTCCGTCCTGGCCAGGGCAAGGCGGGGCTGCCTGAGAAAGGCCCGGGGCAGATTGGGAGGAGGACTAACCGCGTGGCAGGCTGAGGCTCAGGCGCACTTCCGATCGAATCGATCGGCAAGCTCTTAGCGCCTGGCGCGCGTCGATGTCGGTAGCGACATGTCCGGGACAGCGAAACTTCACCGCGTAATCATTCAGGCGGCGCACGTCGGGCGCGAAGGCTGCCCAGAGAGGCTCGGTCGGCAAGAGCAATTGGAGCAGCGCCACTAAATCATGCGTGCGGGGCACGGTATGTCCGGCTTCTTCCAGCCGTGCCTTGAGATATTTCTCGACACATTCCTGGGCGTGGAAACCGATGCTGTTCGTGGCGCGCCTCTTGCGTCGGCGCATCGGCGCCTGGGCCACATCGAAGTCCTCCTCCGCGCAGCGCACCCACTCACGGGCAGCGGCCTTCATACATGACTCTGCCCTCGTTGAGGACCGTCCGCGTGAAGCTGTCCCTCCGCCGCATCTCACTTGGCTTTCGAACCAGCAGGTCCATCGGAAAAGGCGCTTCCGCCAATCCCCGAATTCTCACGACCTGCTCTGTCGCGCTGCCGCGATAAGGCATGACTACGAGGAGGTCAACATCCGAATGACGGGAGGCGGTGCCGCTGGCATGCGAACCGAAGAGAATAATCCTTTCTGGCTGAAATTCACGGGCGATCACCCCACAGTAGGCCTCGATTTCGTGAAAGCCAACTCGGCGCGAGCCATCCCATAACGGTCCAGGCACATCCGGGTGCCAAAGCTGTCGGCCTCGCCCGGTTGGCCGCACTGGCCGCCCCTGACCATTGCGCTTCTGATTCATCGTTGGCACGATAATTCACCCCTCCCCCCGCGGCAAGCAAATGGCCGACCCTCTTCCACCTGGGGAGAAGGTCAATTGGAGCAGGCAGAATGCTGAAGAATTTCTGAAAGAAATCGCCTGATGGGCCGTGTTCTTGTAGAGATGTCGCCATTGATGAAGCTCGACCCGGACACCCTGAGAACCAGTTGGACGCTCGTGGCGCGGCTGAAGAACGCGGACGACGCCGAGAGTTGGCAGCGGTTTTACGACCTTTATCGCGGGGTGATTCACGGCGTGGCCATGAAGGCGGGTCTGCGGGAGGACGAGGCCGACGACGTGGTGCAGGAGACCATGCGCTCCATGATTAAGGACCTCCAGGACTTTAAGGCCAATCCGGCCCGCGGCAAGTTCCGCGCCTGGCTGCTGAACAACGCGCGCTGGCGCATCTGCGATCAGTTTCGGAAACGGCCGCCAGCCGCAGCGGGCAGCCACGTTTCGCCCAATGGCACGGCCACCACTCCGACGGCGGAGCGCGTGCCCGACCCACACGAGGCGGACTGGGAGGGCTTGTGCGATGCGGAGTGGGAAGCGCGGCTCCGGGAGCAGGCCTTCAAGGAACTCCAGTTGGAAGTGAAGGCCGGCCAGTACCAGATTTTTCATCTCCTCGTGGTTGAGCAAAAGCCGATCGAGGAAGTGGCGCGGATGGTGGGCCGCAGCCGGGCGCAGATTTATCTCATCAAGCACCGGGTGGCGGGCGCGCTCAAAGGAATCGTCAAGCGGCTGGAGAAGAAGTTGGGGTAGCCACCAACTCTCATTTTGGGGCCCTGCCGCATAAATGCGGCGTTCCGGCCGGGCTCGGAGCGCCGCATTCATGCGGCAGCGAGGCGCCGAAGCGAGAATGGCCGGGCCGCGAAAGCCAGAATGAGAATTGCTGGCGGTACACCTCGCCGGGCTTTCCTTGCGCGAGCAGTGCCGCTACGGTCGCGGTGAATGAAGCCGGACCGCACCAACTCGCCTGCCTCCGCGGACGGCTTGCCTAAGCGCCCTCGCCCCGCCGTCCCCAATCACGAAATGCTGCGCCTCATCGGCAGCGGCAGCTATGGCGAGGTCTGGCTGGCGCGGCACACCGTGCTGAACAGCTACTGCGCGGTGAAAGTGGTGTATCGGGACCGATTCCTGGAGGACCGGCCTTTCGAGCGGGAACTGGAGGGCATCCAGCGATTTGAGCCGGTCTCGCGGTCGCACCCCAGCCAGGTGAACATCCTGGGGGTAGGGCGCAGCGAAGGGACCGGCAGTTTCTACTACGCGATGGAGTTGGCCGACGACCAACGCGCCGGCCAACAAATTGATCCCCGGCGCTACATACCCAAGACGCTCCGCAGCGAACTCAACCAGCGTGGCCGCCTGCCGGTTGCGGACTGCCTCCGGATCGGCCTGGCGCTTACCACCGCGCTGGAGCACCTGCACCATGCCGGTCTCATTCACCGGGACATCAAGCCCGCGAACGTCATTTTTGTGAGCGGTCTGCCGAAACTGGCGGACATCGGACTGGTGGCCGAGGCGCAGGAAGCGTGTTCGTTTGTCGGCACGGTAGCGTACGTCCCGCCCGAAGGGCCGGGCAAGCCCCAGGCGGACATCTACGCCTTGGGCAAGGTGCTCTACGAGATGATGACGGGCCTGAGCGCCAACGAGAGCAGCAGCCTACGCCCGGAGGAGAAGTACCCCAGCCTGCCGGCGGGATGGGCGAATGCCGCCGATCACCAGATGCTTAAGGAACTGAATGAGGTCGTATTGCGGGCGTGCGACCCAAAGCCCGAGAGGCGGTATCAGACCGCCGAAGAAATGCGCGCCGATCTGGTCCTGCTCAGCAGCAGGAAATCGCTCGTGCGTCTGCGCAAGCTGGAACACGCCTACCACCGGATATTGGTGGTCCTGGCTGCCGTCGCGGGCATGGTCATGCTGCTCGGATTGGTTGGAGGCTTCTTCTTTTTCAGGCGCAGCGCGGCGGCCGAGAATCGCCGCCGCGAATTGAGGGAAGTCCAGATTTCGCGGATGCAGCTTCGACGTGCCGGCTGGTTCCCGAACAACTGGTCGCGCCTGGAACATGCCGCGAAGATTCGCCGGGACCAGGAAGTCCGGGAGCAGGCCTCAGCCCTGCTCGCGGGCCTGGATGCGCGACCGGTGAGGGTTCTCGAGGGGGCCGCCGCAGCCTCCGCGGCCTTTGGCCCCGACGGGCGCGCGCTGGCCGGCGGCGTGGGGCCGAATGGCCCGGCCCTGATGATCGACACCAATGGAGTGATGACTGAATTGCCGGTGCGCGGCGAGGGGCCGGTATGCTGGGCGTCCGATGGCGTGCCCCTGCAGCTCGTCGTCGCCACAAACCGCCTGGTGCTGCGCGAGGCCGATACTGGCAACGTGCGCCGAGAGTTCCCGCTTGAAGGCACTGGACCGTTGCCCCCCGGTTCCCCGCCGGTCCTGGCGGTGACGCCGGGGGGCAGTCGCGTGGCGGCGGGTCTGGGCCGCCGAGTGTTCGTCTGGGAGGCGGCATCCGGCGAGTTGCTGGGCGAAGTTGCGGGAGGGGCTACGGCATTGGCTTTCAGCCCCGATGGCTCCCTGCTCGGGGCGGGCAGCGCGGACGGAACGACCCGCGTTTATGCCGTCCCGGGCCTGGCGCAGACCGCGGTATTGCCGCCAGCCTTGCGCGGGAACCCGATCCTCTGCCTGGCTTTTGCGCGCGATCACGTCGTGCGTTATGGCGTCCAGAGCCGCACGAACTCGTGGCTCCTGGCCGCTGGCGATCAAGGGGCCGGCATCGTGATATGGGACTTGGACCGGCGCCAACCGCGGTCAATTTGTCGAGGCTCTACCTGGATCGTGACCGCTTTGGCCTTCCATCCGGACGGGCTGACCCTGGCTTCCGCCGGCCGGAACGAACCGCGACTCTGGGATGTAACGAGCGGGCAGCTCCTTCTCTGCCTTCGGGACGCGAGTTCCGGAGAGTCTCGTGCTCTGGCTTTCGACCGCGAAGGCCGCCGGCTGGTTTGCGGCGGGGTAGCGGGGCCAGGCCCCGCTACCGTTGCGCTTTGGCAACTGGAGCCGAACCATGGGGTTCAGGCTCTGCGCGGCTTGGCGTCCTCAGCACGGAAGGTCTGGTTCTCGGCGAACAGCGCACGGCTTGCCGCTTTGAGCGACGATTGGCATCTGGGGGTTTGGGAAGCGGCCTCGGGCCGTCTGCTCTTCCTGTTCGAGACCCCTGATGGCTCCTCATACGCGGACAGTGCCGGCGGCTGCTTTGACGCCAGCGGGCAGCGGTTTGCCTTTGCGACCGGACGCGAGGCCTGTCTGTTCGATCTGAGGTCCGGGGATGTCCTGCAACGGTGGCGCCTGGCCGAGGGCGCATCGGATCAATTGCAGTTCGACGCGCGAGGCCGCTGGCTCCTGCTGCGCCGCGAACGGCCCGCTTCTGGACCACAAAAATGGGTCTGGCGCTTGCACGAACTGGGCGCGTCCGAAGCCCCGGTCTTGCTGCACGAACAGAGAGCGACCAATTGGGCCCCGGTCAACCTGTTTTTCGCGCCCGGCGGCGGACGGTTCCTGGTGTGGCACCCCGGAGGCGAGGGCGGGCGCAATACCATCCTTGCCTGCGATGCGGCCAGCGGGCTGGAGTTATGGAAGGCCGCCACGCAGGGGACCAATCCCGACCTACGAGTCTGCGCGGATCCGTCCGGGCGTTGGTTTGCCTACACCGCCTACGCCTCCATGCGGCTCCGTCTTATGCGCTTCTCGGACTTTCGGGAAATCGGAACAGCGGCGGAACACTGCGAAGCCATCAGCCCATTCGGCCTCGAATTCGTCGAGCATGAACTCATATCAGATCGCAAAGGCTCGGATCGAACTCCGCTCGCCACGGACTGGACCGCGCTCTCCTGGGTGTCGGCGTTCAGCCCGGATGGCACACGGCTCGCCTGGGGAACCGAGGAGGGCGTGGTGCTGGTCGCCAGTATCCAGGAGGTGCGGCGGCGCCTGGCCGGCCTCGGGAAATAGCGGAGAACCGAGTGCCCCACACCTGGGAGGACACTCCCGGCGGTTCACCGTCATCGGCTGGCGTCTCAAACAGTCTGGCATGCATTGGTCGGGGCGCGCAGCCAACGCCATTATCGCCCTGCGCTGCTGTATTATGTCCGGTCGCTTCGAGGACTTTTGGGCCGCGCGCTCCCGGTAGCTCCCACCTTTATCTCGTCCACCCTTTGAACGGAGGACCCCCGGCCGCCAGCCAGGCGCCAAAAAAATAGCCAATACAGCCAATACAGCCAATAGAGCCAATAGAGCACTTGCCCTTTCCCTCCGGATGTGCGAAAACCTTCTGTATATGGATGCGACACAATCTGCTCCATTGAAAATCGGAACGTCCGGTGACGCTATGACTCGCGAAGCGTTTGGACTGCGTCCAGCTTGCTGGCGCTTTCGGACGGCCTTGGCCGCTCGGAAAGCGGGAGCAAGCTCCACGCACTCCAAACGCTGGCGCGACCTCGTCCGCTCCTGGCCCCTCCGGCAATTATCACCAATTTTAACCAATTATGACCTCTCGCGCCGCTCCCGCCCATTCCGCACTCCGCACTCCGCACTCCGCACTCCACTGAGCCCCAGTCAAACCGAATCCGACCAAATCCGAGCTAATCAAACCAATCAAACCAAAAAGAGACTCACCCAATCCGCCCGCCGCCGCGCCCCGGAACGCCGGCTTCAGCCGGCTCCCTCCCTCGCCCCGCCCAATCGACCGTGGACCCCGGACTGCCTGCCGCGCCGTAGCGCAGCGTAGGCGGGTGGACTGACCGAGTGAATACCCGCCGCACCAATCGAGTTCCCCGAAGTTGGCTGCCCTTGCTCTCGCTCCCCTCACGGGCTAGAGTTTGACAGAATTAGATTCCGATTGGCTTCCGTTTAATGGCATGAATGCTTTGCAGGAACATTTGCGTAAGAAGAAAACTGCGCCGTGAGCGTCCGGCATGAAAAAGACCCTTAATTCCGCGGACCGTTTCGTGATCATCATGGCCGGCGGCCGAGGCGAACGCTTCTGGCCCGTAAGCCGGGAAAAGACCCCCAAGCAACTGATCCCGCTGCTGGGGGGCCGCTCGTTGCTGCAACAGACGGTCGAGCGAGTGCTGCCCCTGGCGCCGCTTCGGAACATCCTGGTGATTACGAACGAAAGCCAGGCTGCGGAAGTCCGCAAACAACTGCCCAAACTCCCGCGGGAGAACGTCATCGCCGAACCGGTGGGCCGGGACACGTGCGCGGCGGTCACGCTGGGCGCGGCGCTGGTGGGCGCGCGCTCGGTCACCGGGGTGATGGCCGTGCTGCCCGCCGACCATGTCATCGACGAGGCAAAAAAGTTTCAGCAGGTCCTGGGAGACGCCTTAGACCTGGCAGGGCGCGGGCAGGCCATCATCACCATCGGCATCAAGCCCACTGAACCGGCCACCGGCTACGGCTACATCCGCGTAGGCGAACCGCTCCCGTCCCCCCGAGGCGCCAAGGCCTGCAAAACCGCCTTCTACCGCGCGGAGAAATTCGTCGAAAAACCCCACTACGACCAGGCGCTCGAATACCTCAACTCCGGCCGCTACCGCTGGAACGCCGGCATGTTCGTTTGGTCGTTTGTCACCCTTACTGAAGGGTTGCAGAACCACCAGCCGGCCATGTACGAAGCCTGTCAACGCTGGTTCAAAGCCGCCGGCAGCCCCGCCAAACTCAAGCAGGTCCTCGCCCGGGAATATCCCGCGCTCAAGCGGATCTCGATCGATTACGCGCTCCTGGAGCACGCCGGGAATGTCGTCGTGGCTGAGGGCGCGTTTTCCTGGGACGACCTCGGCTCCTGGACCGCCCTGGCGCGCCACCTCAAGGCCGACCCGCAAGGCAACTGCGCCGACGCCGATTTCGTCCACGTGGATGCCGCCCGCAACCTCATCTTCGACGCCCGCACTGGCGCTCGCCGCACCCCCATCGCGGTGGTCGGCCTGTGCGACGCTATCCTGGTTGAAACCGATGACGCCACGCTGCTCTGCCACAAAAGCCAGGCCCAGCAAGTCAAAGAACTCGTCAAGAAACTGGCCCAAGACCCCAAACTGAAAAAACTGGTCTGAAGAGCGTCGAGCGAGGAGGCGGGTTCATGAAAGGGGCGGAGACGGCTTCGTCCCCGGTTTAAACGCTGAGAAGGGCATGAGTTGCGCAAGTGCGCAAAATGTGTATTCTTGAATTATGCAAGCAACATTGACCGAATTGCACCGCGACACCGCAAAGATCGTGCGGCCCGTGATTCACGGCGGTCAGAAGCTGACCTTAACCGATCACGGTGAGCCATGCGCGCAGATTGTCCCGTTCCGTGGAGATAGGAAAAAGGCGCTGGCGCTGTTGCGGTCCATCGGTCCGGTTGAACTGCCGCCCAGGAGATGAGCGCTTACATTTTGGACAGCAACGTGCTTTCCGAACTGTGGAAACCTCGGCCAGACCCGTTGGTCACCGCTTGGATAGACACGGCGGAGTGGTTTTTGTCCGCGCCGGTAATAGCCGAGATTCAGGAGGGCGCCGAAGCGGCCCCAAGCCTGGCGAGGCGGACGGAGATTAACGCCCTGCTGGATGAGTTATTGCGCTCACACGGCGGCTTGGTACTGGACTGGGACGGCGAAACGGCTCGGACCTGGGGGCGACTCAAGCATTCCACGGAAGTGAAGCGCCAGCCACAACCTCTTTGGGACAGTTTGCTGGATGCGATGGCGTTGCGCTATGGCGCGGTGATTGCCACCCGTAACAAAGAAGATTTTCGGCACGCTACCACGTTCAATCCGTGGACCGGATTGGAAGACTCTCCCGGGCCAGGGCGCAGGGCTGCTTGAGTTGGCACCGTTGGCGCTGAGACACGGAGTCAAAAAGGCCTAAGCTCCAGGGTGCGCAGGGGACTGCGCGCCCTATCTTGCAACGCCGCAGCCCTGGCGAAGGTGGGCGCCAGTAGCCAAAAGAACCAGTCGGGTTGCAAGGGTTCTTTCTTGGTGGCGGCTTAAGCCGAATCGGCTTTTGACATGCCTCGAACTGAGCGTACTGTAAAGGGTATGAGGTCCCTTGTCCGTGCGATTACTCTCTTCAGCGGCCTGGCGGCGACGCTTGCCGGCGCCGAAACCTTCATCGGCCCCACGACCGCGACGAATCGGCTGCTCGTGCCTGCGAACTCCGCCATCATCATTACGACCACACTGGGAGATTTCACCAACAGCACCCAGGTGCAACTCGGGGGCGGGGGCTCCTTCACGCAACCCTCCTTCGCGCCCCTTGAGAACGGAACCGTGTACGCCCTGGCTGGGCCTGCGGAGCTGATCTTTTCCAATGCGGTCCTCTTCACCTTTTACCGCCTGACCAACTCGGCCATTCTTTCCCAGGGGATCGCCAACGACCCGATTGGCATCGCTATTCCCTCCAACCAAACGATGCATATTTTCGGCGTGCCGGCGCCAGTCAATGCGAGCTTTGTCCGCCAAAACAGTCAGGGTGGCGGAGCCCTGAGTTTTGTCCTGGCGCCCAACAGTCCTGCGGAATTCACCGGGCCGGGGACTTTGTTCCTGAGCAGCGGCGTGCTCCCTCCCAACGCCAAGTTCATTTCCTATTTTATCGACCAGGGCGGAACTCCCCTGCCTGGCCAGCAGGCGGTTGCCGGTCCGACCGGGAGCTTTGCCATCACCGTGGACAAGTCGGTGGATCTGAGCACCTGGTTGCCGATCTGGATGCAAACCGCTTCCGACCCGGCAAGCGCATTCTATCGCCTGCGAATTCAACGCTGATGAGATATGTGCTGGGAATCAATTCGGCGTATCATGAATCCGCCGCCTGCCTCATGCAGGACGGCGTGCCCGTGGCCTTTGCCGAGGAGGAGCGCTTCAACCGGCGCAAGCATGGCAAGCTCGCCCGCGTGGACAATGCCGACGAACTCCCGCGTGAGGCCATCCAATTCTGCCTGCGCCGGGCGGGCATCGAGCTGGCCAGCGTAGAGGCCATCGGCTACTCCTTCAGCCCGCCTCTGCGCCTGCGCAATATCGGGCTCGCCGGGCATGACGGCTCGAGGGACTGGGGAAGCGCCGCCGGTGAAGAGCTGTTTCAGCGCCGGCTCGGCGCGATCCCTCAAACCCTCGGGGACCTCTGCGGCGCGCGGGTGAGCGACCGATTCCATTGGCTCGAACACCACCTCTGCCACGCTGCCAGCGCCTACCTGGTCTCGCCGTTTGACGAGGCGGCCGTGCTCGCCGTCGATGGCATCGGTGAGTTTGGCACCGTCTGGCTCGGGCACGGCCAAGGCGCTGAATTGCGCAAGCTGGGCGAAATCGAGTATCCCCACTCGCTGGGATTCCTGTGGGAGAAACTGGCGAATTTTCTAGGCTTTGACGAATACGATGCGTGCAAGGCCATGGGCTTGGCGGCCTACGGGGAGGCGAAGACCTTCGCGCCGGCCTTCGCCACGCTCCTTTCAAGCAACGAGCAAGGCGAGCTGCGCCTCGCCGCGGACACCTTGCGGTTCCGCACCGATGATTTCGGTCCCCTCGAGTCGCTCCTGGGTCCGAGGCGTCGGCCGGGGGAGCCGCTCACGGCGCGCCACTGGGACATCGCCGCCGCGCTCCAGCAGGCGACGGACAAGGCGCTGCTGGACCTGGCTGCGTCGTTGCGGCGGCGGACCGCCAGTTCCCGGCTTTGCCTCGCCGGGGGTGTGGCTCTCAATTGCGTGTCCAACCGTGTGTTGCAGGAGAGCGGCCTCTTTGAAGAGCTATACATCCAACCTGCCGCCCACGACGCGGGAACCGCGCTCGGGGCCGCCGCGTGGCTGTGGTGCCGCCACTCCGGCGGCAACCGCGCGTGCGTGCTCGAGCATCCGTATCTCGGACCCGGATACTCGGACGCTGAGATAGCCGCCGCTCTGGAGCGCTCCGGGCTGCCTTACCGGCGCTCAGCCGATCCGCCGGCCGAGGCTGCGGCTTCCATTGCCGACGGCGCCGTGGTCGGGTGGTTTCAGGGCCGAATGGAGGCTGGGCCTCGAGCGTTGGGCAACCGGTCTCTGCTGGCCGACCCCAGGCGCCCCGGGATGCGCGCGAGAATCAACCAGAAGGTCAAACACCGCGAGAGCTTCCAGCCCTTCGCCCCGGCCGTGCTCGCCGAGCGCGCCGCCGACTGGTTCTGCATCCCCGGCCGCTCCTGGTCCTCCGACTTCATGCTTTTGGCGTGCGCGGTGCGGCCCGAGCGGGCAAAGCGCATCCCCGCGGTGGTCCATGCCGACGGCACGAGCCGCCTTCAGACGGTGCGGGCGGAGACCAACCCGCTTTTCCACGGCCTGCTCGCCGAGTTCGAGCGGAGAACCGGTGTGCCGATGGTGCTGAACACCTCTTTTAACGACAGCGAGCCGATCGTCTGCAGCCCGGAAGACGCCTTGCGGACTTTCGGCGCCACGCGCATCGACGCGCTTTGGCTGGGGGACTTCGTGGTCGAGCGGGAGGAGGCCTCATGACGCGCGAGCCGGCCATTCCCGAAGCCGCCTTGCGGTTCGAGCCGGTCGAGGACCGGTACGGAACACGGTTGGCACTCGTGTTTGGCAACGAGGCCCCCGGCGGCCGCTGCCCCTTTTACCGCCGGCAGTGCCACCATTGCGACCTCGGCGCCGGTGAGGGCGCGCAGTTCGATACGGCGATGAACCGGCAGCGCCTGAGCTTTTTCCAAAAGCATTACGCCCCGGTGCTGCCGAGAGTCGCCCATTTGGTGGTGTACAACTCCGGCTCGGTGCTCAACCCGCGGGAACTGGCCGCCGGAAGTCTGCAGGCGATCCTCGAGTATGCCGCCGGGTTGCCGAAATGCCGCGTCATCTCGGTCGATTCTCGCGAGGCCTACATCACCAGGACGAATCTCGATCGCGCGCTTGGCTGCTCGCGTCCTAACCAACAGCTCAGGCCCGTTCTGGGCCTCGAGACGCAGAACGACCAGGTGCGCCTCGAAACTCTCAACAAGAAAGTGACCCGCAGCGCCGTCGAGGCCGCCTGCCGCGCCCTCGGCCATTACGAGGGCCGGGTCGGCTTGGACCTCAACATCGTCTTTGGTCTGCCCCCACTGCAAGGTCCAGCGGCAGCCGCCGACGCGGAGCAGACGGCTCGCTTCGGCCTGGAGCTGGCCGAGCGCCATGGCGTGCCCGTCGATTTCAACCTCCATCCTTACTACCCCAGCCGCATCGGCCGCGAGCATTTCCCCGCCCATCCCCGCGCCGATCTCGGCGCCGCCCTTGAGGCGGCGGCGCGCATCCGCGAGGTCATCCGGCAAAGCGGCCGGGCCTCGATGCTTTTCATTGGCTTGCAGGACGAATCCCACGACCAGGAGCCGGCGGCGCGCCGCG
>Ga0209415_10011577_pt1 | contig 14830 bp, 15 predicted proteins | sample PeaSoiSIISIP2007_FD_187696 | JGI IMG/M metagenome (GOLD analysis project Ga0209415, IMG submission 187696) | Peat soil microbial communities from Weissenstadt, Germany - SII-SIP-2007 (SPAdes) (version 2) | ecosystem: Environmental > Terrestrial > Soil > Wetlands > Peat | place: Germany...
GGCGGGTGCCGCTGCGGCGTCGGGTGTCGTCATGGCTAACCCCCCCAGCCTTGGCCTGCACCGCCTGCGCGCTCTGCCCGCACCCGCTCTGCATAGCCTGAGCGCGCGTAGGCGGCTAAGGGGTCCGGGCTCAGGCCCATTTCTTGGCGCAGTTCTGCCAGGAGGGGGCGCACGTCGGAACTGAACGCGTCGACCAGTACTGCATTGGCTGCCATGACGTCTCCTTCTGCCTGTGCTGAACGCAGCGCTTCCCGGTCAACCCGGAGCGCCTTGGCCGTGGCCTCCTGGACGTTCATGACCGAGCGAAGCTCGGCCGGGACTTTCTCCTCGACGTTGTGGCACTGGTCGAGCATGAACGCGACTCCCGAGCCGGGCAGGTGAGCTCCGGCGGCCACGATCTCGTTCATGATGCGGAACAGTTGATAGGGGTCGGCAGCACCTACCAACAGGTCGTCGTCGGCATAGAAGCGGCTGTTGAAATGGAAACCGCCCAGGCGCCCGAGGCGCAGCAGCGAGGCGACGATGAACTCGATGTTGGTCCCAGGGGCGTGGTGGCCGGTGTCCACCAGCACGTTGGCCTTGTCGCCGAGAGCCAGGCAATGGACGAGCGAAGTTCCCCAATCAGGCACGTCCATGGTGTAGAAGCCGGGTTCGAAGAGCTTGTACTCGAGCAGCATGCCGATGCCCTCGGGCAGTGCCGCATAAACCTCGCCCAGTGCCTCGGCCAGGCGTTGCTGGCGCGCCGTTATGTCGTCCTGGCCCGGGTAATTCGTGCCGTCTGCGAACCATAGGCTCACCGTTGGCGAGCCCGTGGCCGCCGCGATCTCGACGCATTCCAAAAGGTGATCGGTTGCCTTGCGGCGCACGCTCGGGTCAGCGTTGCACACACTGCCGAGGCGGTACACGTCTTCTTGGAAGACGTTGGGGTTGATGGCCCCGATGCGCAGTCCCGCGTCGGAGGCGTACTTGGCAAGTTTGCCATAGTCGTCAACCCGGTCCCATGGGATATGGAGCGCTACCGATGGGGCGACCCCGGTCAGCCGGTGGACCATGGCGGCATCGTCGATCTTTTCGTACGGGGTCCGGGCCGCACCAGGGTTCCTGAAGACCTTGAAACGCGTCCCTGTGTTGCCGTACGCCCAGGACGGTGTCTCGATCCACTGCTGGCGCAAAGCTTGCTTGATCTCACTGCTCGATGCCATTGCCTTCTCCTCGGGTCATCTCGTTATATTGCAGCCCTAAGGGCCATTGCCATTCCGTTCGCTCCGCAGCTATTTCCCCGGAGCCACTTCCACCACCTGAATGCCCAGCAGCTCGGCAACAGCCGACAGATCCTTGGCCCGGTGACCGGTCCCCAGTGCCCAGTGGTGAGCAGAGTGGGCCGACCAAGAATCGCACCACAGACCGGGATCGCAGCCGAAGTCCACCCGTGATGTCGTATTGCCGATTTGCAGCAGTGGGCCAGGCCGCACCTCGCCCTCCGACACCACAAAACGCAGGTTGCCTTGACGGCCTTGGCTTATGCCGAAGGCGGTGACGGGCCCGTGAGCCACGTCGAACTCCACCGAGACGCCCCAGCCTCTTTTCCCGTGGAACACACCTAGGCCCCGCAGCAGCGGGCGCGCCTGGCTGATGGCCAGGTGAGCAGGGCCGTCGTGGCCCATTTCAACCACTCCATCATGGAAATTGAGGGCCTGCATTTCGGTGAAAGAGCCGCCGGCACCCAGGTGGTCCATGATCAGCATTGCAAGTGAGGTGCGTAGTTCGTACTCTCCGCAGGCCGGCACGCCGGCAGCGGTGAGCAACGAGGCGCCCAGGATCAGGCCGGCGCCCAGACGTTCGTGCAGTTCCCCGTCCAGTCCCCGGTGGTAATAAGCCAACGAAGAGAGCGCGAAGTTATCTACGAGGTGGTCGAGGCCAACCGACACGCGAACCGCCCAGTCCAGGTCCTCTGCGTCCACCGACGGGTCGATCCCGAACATGGAACGGACCTGTTCGAGCTTGCCGGCTACCTCTTTATCGGTGACCTTGTCCACCAAGACGCGCAGGTCGTCCATCTCGAGCACCTCGACGTGGCCGCCCAGCATGGCCGGGACGAAGGTGAGGTCGGTGGACACGTCGTACATCCCCGGGTAGAGGTGCCCCATGAGCCCGTGGCGACCGTCCCGCAGGGCCTTGCGCACGGCGGCGGCACCGACCCACCGGCGGATACGCTCCCATGCCCGCTCGTCGGAGAGGTAGCCGGACACCGATCGGAAAGGCACGCCACAACGCTCGAAAACGTTGGCGACCTCAGGTAGAGGACAGCAGCCGCAATAGGCGAGCCACTCGCCCGTACCGAAATGAGCGTGGTCCATGGCTTCGCTGGGCTGCAGGTTGACCAAAAGCAACGGTGCGCCGCTGCGCTGAGCTATCGGGACGACCATAGTGGCCGTCATGTACGTCGTGAGGAACATGATGATCAAGTCGCAGCCGGCCGCCCTCAGTTGCTCGGCCGCCTGAGCCGCTTCCTGCGCGTCGGAAATGAACCCGACGTCCACCACCTCGGCGTCGAACTGTCCCAGCCGGTGGGAGACCAGTTCGGCAGACCGCTTCAGTTGAGGCAGGAGCTGGGGGAACTGGGGCCAATAGGCACCCAGGCCACCAGCTACCAGCCCAACCACCGGTTGGGGGCGGGGACGGAAAGGCGTAACCTCAGTAGTCATCTTTGCGCTCCCTTAGTTGAGATGGAATATCTCCGGCTCGGGACGGATGCCCTCGTCTGGACGCTCGCCGAAGAACTCGGTCATCTCTTGCTGCCAGCGGGCATTGACCTCGGTTGCCGCCATGGCAGCTTGGGCTGCGGCGAAGTCCTCGCATTCGAGGTAGCCGATGAGGGTACCGTCATCGGCCAGGAACAGCGAGTAGTTCTGCCAACCGGCTTGTCGTAACGCCTCGCGCATTTCAGGCCACACCTCGGTGTGCCGATGGACATACTCCTCCCTTTTGTCGAGACGGACGTGCAACCGGAAACAAATTCTCTCAGCCATTACCTCTTCACCTCTTTTGCCCGGTCAACGTTTATCCCACTATGGCCTGTACCGGGCCAGGCACAAGGAACCTCGCAAGGCCAGGGCCGGCTGGTAACGGCCGGCCCTGGCCTGGCGTTTTGCGTCAGCCTCTCAGAAGTTCGAGGAGGGCGCGTTGATGTTGGCCTTATTGAACACAGTCGGAGGCCCGAGCACCACCGAAGGACCGGTGCCAGCGGCCGGGGGCAGGATTTTGTAGCCGCCCAGCTTGCCGGCGGTGAAGGTCTGGCCGGGCTTGCCTGTGATGACCCCTGACGCCAGCGACGCAGCTGCGTAACCAGCCAGGTACCCCAGGTTGGACGGGTTCCATAGCTCGAATTCCTTGCACGTCCCGTCCAGCACGTACTTCTTCATTTGGGAGGGCAAGCCGAGGCCGGTAAGGGTGAGGTGCTTGAGCAGCGACTTGTGGGTGTCCAGGTACTGCGCTGCGGTGGAAATGCCCACCGTCGTGGGGGAGATTATCCCTCTCAGGTTGGGGTACGCCGAGAGCAGGCCCTGCAATACCGTAAGTGAGGTGGCGGGGTCGTCATTGCCGTAGACGATCGAGACCAGCTTCATCTTGGAGTACTTCGGGAGCGCAAGCTCTTGCTTCATGTACTTGATCCAGGAGTTTTGGTTGGTCGCCGTGGCCTCCGCAGACAGGATTGCTATCTGGCCCTGATAACCGATCTCAGCGCCAAGGAGGTCGACCTCGGACGTCCCGATCTGCTCGGTGTTGGCTTGGTTAATGAACATGTGGTTGGGGCAGTTGACATCGGAATCGAACGAAACCACTTTGATGCCGGCGGCCTGTGCTTTGGCCAGGGAGGGGCAGAGCGCGCTGGGGTCGTTACCAGCGATAACTATGGCCGCCGCCTTGGCCGCGATGGCCGCCTGGATGGAGGGTATCTGGGCAGCCGCGGTGTCGGCGGTACCGCTGCTGACGACTTCCTTGTCCCCGATCGCCTGAAGGGCCATCTTGCCGCCCTTGTCGGCAATTACCTCATAAGGGTTGAGCGTGTCCTTAGGGATGAAATAGACGGTCTGGCCCGATTTGAGGGCGCTGGCGCCGGCTGTCCCGGGCACGGCCACCAGTGAACCCGCGGCCATGACGGCTGTTGCCGCCGCCACTGCGAGCCGGCTTTTGGGGAACTTCATAGATAGAACTTCCTTTCCTTCTAGTTAGCAGTAACCACCTGGACGGTACTGCTGCTTTCTCCGGGCGCATGCTTGCTCCACGGAGTTTCCCCCTGGCGCAGGCCGACGGCGGTACATACCCGTACGGCCTTGCCCCAAGAACCTAACGTCTGGCTGGCTGATTTCCGGCGCGCCCATTACGGCACCCCCGCACGGCGCGCCCATCGGGCCCGGAGCTGGCCGATTGTCGCGCCTGAGTTGGGAAGAACGACGCTAACGATGAGCAGGCACCCGGTAACCACCTCTTGGGCCTGCGCCGAGACATTGATAAGGGTGAGGGCGCTCTGTATGCCGCCCAATACGCAAACCGCCATCATGACCCCCACGATGGTCCCTCTGCCCCCAAAGATGGAGATGCCCCCGAAGAGCACCACGGTGACTACGTCCAGTTCGAGGCCCGTGCCGGCGTCATAACGGGAGGTGGCGTATTGGAAGGTCCACAGGACCCCGGCCGCGGCACAGATCACGCCCGACAGCGTGTAGAGGAGGAGCTTGATCCGCTTTACGCGTATACCGGAAAAAAAGGCTGTTTCTTTGTTGAGGCCTATGGCGACCATCGAGCGGCCCAGCGGCGTGGCATGCAGGACTACGCCGAAGACGATAGCCAGGACCAAAAAGATGCCCAATGTCCACGTGAACTGGGTATGCGGTATGGGGTGCGTGCCCACCGTGTCATAAGCGTTGGGGAAGCCCGTGACGGAACTACTACCAAGAATGATCTCGGCGATACCTCGGTAGAGGGTCAACGTGCCGATAGTGACGGCCAGGGAAGGCAGGCCGAGGCGGGTCACCAGGATCCCGTTGAAACTTCCCGTGATGACGCCCATCACCAAGACGGTGACGATGGCTACGGGCAGGGGCCACCCGTGCTCGAAAAGATAACCAAGGAGCGAAGAGGCGAGGCCGAGGGTCGAGGCTACAGAAAGGTCGATCTCGCCGGTCATTACGATGAACGTCAGGGGTAGTGCCATGAGGGCAATAGGCCCGATATTGAGCCCAAAGTCGAAGAAATTGGCACCGCTCAGGAAGTAGTGGGACTCGGCCGCACCGTACAGGATGGTTGCGATCACAAAGCCGACCAATGCCACTTCCCAGCGGCCCAACGATTGCCAGCGCCACCCGTGCCCAGCGGTGTTGGCGGCTAGGACGCGCTCTTGGTCGGCCACCTCTGCAGCTGTGGGACCGGCTGAGGTCTCCGTCCCCTTGGTCTCAGGAAAGGCCATGTGCCAGCCTCACGCGAAGCGCGCGCTCACGACGAAGGAAAACGTAACGGTCGAAAGCGATGGCCGTGATCAACAGGGCACCTGCCAACGCCTCGTCCCAGAAGGCGGATATGCGAGTTGCGACCAACGCCTGGTTGATGGTGTTCAGCAGGATGGCACCAAGAGCAGCCCCGACAACGGTGCCGCTGCCGCCGAAAATGGCCACGCCCCCGACGACCACCGCGGCCACGACCAGCAGCTCGTAGCCCAGGCCAGCCACCGAGCTCACGGTGGCGAAGTTGGCCAACCACAGTCCACCGGCAAGGCCGGCAATGGCCCCCGAGACGACAAAGGTGAAGAACACCCGGCGCCGCACCGGCACCCCGGCCAGAAGGGCGGCCTGGGGATCCGAGCCAATGGCATAAAGGTCGCGGGCGGGCCGGAAGGTGCGCATGATATAACCCACTATCACCACCAGGACAGACGCGATGACGAACATCCACGGGACGTCGAGGACGGTTTCGTAACCGATGCCCAGGAAGCTGTCAGGGATGCTGCTGGGGTTGATCTGGACACCGTTGACGAAGATGGCGTCGACGCCTCGGATGACATAGAGCGTTCCCAAGGTGACGACCAAGCTCGGTACTCGGGCCAGGACGACTATTGCGCCGTTGACGACCCCGCACAACAGGCCCACACCCACACCGGCGAGGAAGCCCAAAATGACAGGGAGATTGGGGAAGTGCGCGAAAAGATCTCCGATGACGTAGGCGGAAAGGCCGAGCACCGAACCTACCGAAAGGTCGACGTTGCGGGTGATTATCACCATGGTCTCGCCCACGGCAAGGATCATCATCACCGAAGCGCCAACGAGCAGCTGCTGGACGCTGAGCAGGTCGGCGAAGCTCGTATTGTAGGCAGTCGTCAACCCAAAGACGGCTAGGACTACTAGCAGGATGCTCACCTCGCGGGCGCGGAACAGCACCGTCGCCAGCCGCCGCCAAGGCGCCGGCTGCGTTGCCCGATCGGTGATGGGTACCATCATTGGCCGGCGGCCGCGTTCTGTCGTAGCTGTCCGGTGGCAGCGCGCATGATGGAGGCTTCGTCCGCCTCGTGCCGGGGGAAATCGGCCGCGATCCGACCTCCGCGCAGGACCAGGACTCGGTCAGCCATACCCAGCACCTCCGGCAGTTCTGACGAGATCATCAGCACGGCCACTCCTTGATGGGCTATCTCGTCCAGCAATCGGTGCACCTCGGCCTTGGTGCCTACATCGATGCCGCGGGTGGGCTCGTCGACGATCAAAAGCGACGGTCGCCGGGCCAGCCATTTGGCAAGGACGGCCTTTTGCTGGTTACCTCCCGAAAGGGTGTTGGCAGGGTCCTTCAAGCGGCCGTACTTGAGCCTGAGCCTGGTCGACCAATCGGCCGCGAGCGCCGTTTCAGCCGAGCGGTGGATGATCGCTCCCCGACTGAGCCGCCCTAGCGAAGCGAGGGCAATGTTGTGGTCGATTGCCAGGTCCATGACCAGGCCTTGCTGACGTCGGTCTTCGGGCACGAACCCCATGCCTGCGGCCATCGAGGCCGTCGGCGACCCGGCCGGGATTGTCGCGCCGTTGATGACAACCCGGCCGGCGTCGCGTCCGTCAATGCCGAATATTGCTCTTGCCACCTCGCTGCGGCCGGCGCCCATCAGCCCGGCGAGGGCCACTATTTCCCCGGCGCGAACGTGGAACGAGATGTCGGTGAAAACCCCCTCGCGGGTCAGGTGCTCGACCCGCAACACCTCGGCTCCGGGGTCATCGACCGTCTTTGGGAACAAGCTGCTGACGTCCCGGCCGATCATGGCGCGGATAATGCCTTCGACTGTCAGGTTGCCGATGGTGTCGGACATCACGAAGCGACCGTCGCGCATTACCGTTACCCTTTGGCAGGTGCTGAAGACGTCAGCCAGCCGATGGGAGATGAACAGTACTGCTGCGCCCTGGGCGCGCAATGTGGCGATCACTTCGAAAAGGCGCTCGACCTCGGCGTTAGAAAGCGCTGCGGTCGGCTCGTCCATCACGATCACCCGGGCGTTGAAAGAGAGCGCCTTGGCGATCTCGACTATCTGCTGGTCTGCCACTGACAGCCCGCGGGCCAGCGTCGTAACGTTCATGTGGACGCCCAGGCGGTCGAGGACCCCTCTCACCACCTCGTTCATGCCGGTCCAATTGATCCGCTTCCAAGAACGGACCGGCTGGCGGCCGATGAAGATGTTCTCTGCCACCGACAGGTCGGGGAACAGTGTCGGCTCTTGGTAAATCACCGCGATCCCGGCGGCGGCGGCGCCGGCCGGCCCGTGGAGCGACAGTTCTTTACCGTCGAGAATGACAAGGCCCGAGTCGGGCTGGTGGACACCGGCAAGGATCTTGACCAGGGTCGACTTGCCGGCCCCGTTTTCGCCCACCAGGCCATGCGCTTCGCCGGCGTAGAGCCTGATGGAACCGTCGGACAGGGCGTGGACGGCCCCAAATGACTTGGTCACGTGGTCCAGCACGAGCATCGGGCCCGACGCCAGGACAGCGTCGTCCCCCGCTATGCCGTTGTCGGATTTGCCTTCCCCACCTCCTGCGCCCGTCGGCAGGCCCGCGCCAAGCTCCACGTCCGATCCCCCTTGCAATGGCAGCTAAACGGTGACTAAGCCGCATGTCCCGCTCGGTCCACTTCATGTCGACCTTCGGGAATGAATCGTTTTAATTCTGGCTGCCGACTTATGTTAGGTTTGTGAAGATCGAGTGTCAAGGCACGCCGGGTCCCCCTCGGGCGGGCGCAGTCCCGGTGCGAGTCACGATCCGCGAAGTTGCTCGCCTCGCGCAGGTATCGCTCGGCACGGTCTCGAACACCTTGAACAACCCCAACGTGGTAGCCCCCCGCACTCGCGCCCGCGTCCTGGAGGCCATCGAGCAAACAGGCTTCGTCCGCAGCACGGCCGCCCACCAACTGCGCGTCGGCAAAAGCCGCACCGTTGGGGTTGTGTTGTTGGACATAGCCAACCCGTTCTTCGGTGAGATGGTGCGAGGCGCGGAGCGGGTCCTTCGCGACAAGGGGTACGTGCTCATGGTCTGCTCCAGCGACGAGTCGACCGAGCGCGAGCACCGCTACCTCAGGGTGCTCGAAGAGCACCGGGTCGACGGCCTGCTCATCGCTCCTGTCGAACGCGACCTGAAGAGCATCGCCGCCCTGGCGAGGCGCGGCATCCCGACCGTGCTGCTCGACCGAGACGCCGGCAGCCTGGACCTGTGCTCGGTCACCGTTGACGACGTGCGGGGCGGCGAGTTGGCTGCCAGCCATCTCGTCGACCTCGGCCATGCGGTCATCGGGTTCGTGAACGGTCCCCTGTCCATCCGCCAGTGCGCCGACCGCCTGGATGGCGCCCGCCGCGCCCTGCGCCGTGCGCGGCGGCCGTCTCGGCCCGTCTTGGTGGAGATCGCCGTGAGCGCGCTCACCGTGGACCACGGCGAAGCTGCCGTCGGGCCGCTCCTGGCCGCCAGGCCCCGCCCGACGGCGGTCATGTGTGCCAACGACCTCCTAGCCCTCGGGGTGCTCAGGGGCCTCACCAACGCCGGTGTTCACGTCCCCGACGAGGTGGCACTGGTCGGTTATGACGACGTGGCCTTTGCATCAATGCTCTCCCCCGCGCTCACATCCGTGCGCCAGCCGAAGTCCGAGCTAGGAGCGTCGGCCGCCGAACTGCTGCTCGAAGAAACCGATGAGCGGTCCGTCCACCGGCACCGGTCGGTCCGCTTCGAGCCGGAGCTCGTCGTGCGCGCCTCGAGTGCCGGGGCTTAAGCGGCCAGGCCGTCCCGGTCGAGCACCACCGCGGCAGCCGGTTCGAGCACCAGGGCCCGGCCCTCGGGGTTCAATTTGCGATAGGTGGCGACGAACAGGCGCGGGTCAAGCGTTGCGCCTTCGCCGTAATCGGCATCGCGCCACAGCCCATAGTGGAACGGCACCGCCAACCTCGCCCCTTGCAACCAGGCGAGCATGGCGGCCTCATGGACGTTCATGTTGCCTGCGGTCCCGTTCATGGAGATGAAAGACGCCGTTACGCCCCGGGTATCGGCGATTATGTCGCTGTCGTACTCGGTATCTCCGCTGTGGTACAGGCTGACGCCGCCGACCTCGAGCACATAACCAACGGCATCTGGGGTGGGCTCCAGCCCGAACATATGCCGTGCGTGCACGGCCCGGATGCTGAGGTCCCCGATCTCGACCACATCACCGCGGTGGGCCGGCGTCGTCCGCCTTTCCTCCACGCCCGCAGCCAGCACGCGTTCCACCGCCATCGGCGGCCCGATGAACCGGGTCTTCTCATGGCTCATGAACGGGGCGATCGAGTCAGGGTCGAGGTGGTCCTCGTGGCTATGCGTCGCCAGGAGGGCGTCGACCTCCACTTCGGCGGGGTCGATCGGCGCCGGGACGTTGCGGGGTAATTTGTACGACCGCAGCACAGCGTCGGACAGGTACGGGTCAACGACGACGATCGTGCCTCCCGGGGTTTTCACTACTATGCCGGCTTGGTAGAGCCACCACAGCGCGACCGTGCCCGGTCTCACGGGAACCTGGCGGATTTCTTGCCACAGTTCGGTTGATGTCTTCACTGCCCCTCCTCAGCTTTGGGCCGCCGGCGTCTCGAGCTCTGCCATAGCGTCTTGCCATGTACGCGCGTCGAGCCGGAGGTAATGGAGTTTATGATGTCGCTCGAAAGTTGGGACTCCCTTCCCAGGGACTGTCTGGGCCTGGTTGAAGCACTCGCCGGCGCTGGGCTGCAGGCCGTGAGCATCGTCTGTACCGGCCTGTTCACCGACCCCGGTGACCAAGCACGCCTGGCACGGGCGGCGCACCTCGCCTTCTCCGTTCGTTTTGCGGCTGAGATCGGTGCCAGCTGCGTGCTTGTGGTACCCGGTGACCTGCAGGGGATGACACGTCGCAATGCCGTGGAACGGACGGCGAGGGCACTCGCCGAGGTACTGCCGGAGGCTCACAGGCTGGGAGTAGACCTTGCCATCGAGCCCCTTCGGCCGGTCCATACCGACTTCGTCAACACCATCCCGCAAGTACTGGAGATAGTAGAGGCGTGCTGCCGATCGCCGAGATGCTGGCTGCGGTGTTCGCCGCCGGCTACGAAGGCTGGCTCGCGGTCGAGATCATGTCGAGCGAAATGTGGGCCGGCGACCTGGACGACGTGCTTGACCGTTGCCGGTTGGGGATGGAAGCTGTGATTGCCCGGGCCGACCAGCTGGCCGCTGGCACTGTCGCTGCGAGAGGCGAGGAGGGGATATGACAGCAGAAGTGGCGATAGTCACCGGCGCAGGCTCCGGTATCGGCAAGGCAACCGCGGTGCAACTGGCGGCCGGCGGGCACCACGTTGTGTGCGCCGATATCGACGGGGAGGCGGCGGAGCGCTCGGCTCGCGAGATTGGCAGCGGGACCGCGACGCCGTGCCAGGCGGACGTCAGCCGCGACGAAGACTGTCGCCTCTTAGCGGATCTCGCCGCCAAGAAGGGATCGCTTCGAACTCTCTGCAACGTCGCCGGCATCTGCCCCCCCGCCACCGGCATCACCAAAGTGACCGAGGAGACCTGGGACAGAGTCTTTGCGGTGAACGTCAAGGCTATTTTCCTGCTGAGCCGAGCCTGCGTCCCGCTGCTGGCCGCGGCCCCCCAGGGGAGGGTGATCGTCAATGTTGCCTCGGTGCATGCGTTCGCCGCCCAACCGGAGAGCGCGCCGTACGCGGCGTCCAAGGCCGCCGTTGTCGGGCTCACCAGGCAAATGGCGGTGGACCTGGCAAGTTACGGGATCCGGGTGGTCGCAGTGGCACCTGGGCGTGTCGATACGCCGATGACCCAAGCATTTGTAGCAGCCGCGGGCACCGACGGCGCTTCTCTCGGTTTCTCAAAAGACGGGCAAAGCATTGGGTGGTTCGCAGACGCCCCTGATATTGCCGAGGTGGTCGTTTGGCTTGCCTCGGCCGGGGCGCGGTTTATCAACGGTGCCACGGTCGTCGCCGATGGTGGCCTCCTCGCCAAGATGGCTGATTAGCCCCCGGCGTTGACGACTGCGACGAATATTTGGTGGCTGCTCGGGGATAGGCCAGGTTGGGATAGGTTCAGGTGATGGTCCCGCCAGTCGTCGATATCGCCTGGGTGAGCGGGCAAGGTGGCGGGCTGGTCCTCGCCGATGTGCGGTGGTACCTCGATGGCCGCTCCGGCCGCGAGGCGTTCGAACGGGGCCATCTCCCGGGCGCGGTATTTGTCGACTTGGACAATTCTTTGTCCGGCGACCCGGGAGCCGGTCGAGGCCGCCACCCGCTACCCGACCCGGAGGTGTTTGCTGCCGGCATGTCGATGCTCGGCATAGGCGATGACACCGTTGTGGTGGCTTATGACGACCAGGGCGGCGTGATCGCGGCGCGCCTTGTCTGGATGTTGCGGGCGACCGGCCACGATGCGGCGCTGCTCGACGGCGGCCTCCTTGGGTACTCAGGTCCGTTGACGGCAGATGCGCCTGAGGAGGTGCCCGCCCACTTCACGGCGCGCCCGTGGCCGTCGGGCCTACTGGCTGACATCGACGACGCCAGTGACCCCTCGAACGTGGTGCTCGACGCCAGGGGCCGCGACCGCTACCACGGCCACAACGAGCAGGTCGACCCGCAGGCAGGCCATATCCCGGGGGCGTTGAGCCTTCCGTGCCGGGAAAACGTTGATGGTGACGGGTTTTTCCTCCCGGTCGAGGTCCTCCGCGAACGATTTGCCGATGCCGGGGCCGCCAGTGGCAAACCCGTCGTCTCCTACTGCGGCTCCGGGGTCACGGCCTGCCACAACCTGCTTGCCCTGGAGTTGTGCGGTTTCGTCCCAGGACGGCTCTACCCGGGTTCGTGGTCGGAGTACAGCGCGACCCCGGGCCGGCCGGTTGCCACCTGACGGGTTATATTTTTTCGGATAACGGAGGTCACATGACGGTAAAGCAGCATGAGGCGGAGCTGGCCTTGGCCCTCCAGGCCGAACTAGGTGAAGGCCCGGTCTGGGACGAGCGCTCCCAAGAACTTTATTTTGTCGACATCATGGGTCATCGTGTCCACGCCTTTGCCCCCCAGAGCGCAGCCCACCGCAGTTTTTCTACGAATGGGCCTGTGGGCGCGGTAGTTCTACGTGACGACGGCGGTTTGGTGCTCGCCGCCGCGGATGGGTTCTTTTTCGCCAACCCGGACGGTACGGGCCTCGAGCGGTTCGGCGAGTTCCGAATTGACCTCGGGACGGTTCGCTTCAACGACGGGAAAGTGAGCCCTGGCGGCCGCTTCCTGGCCGGGACCATGGACCATCACCACGCGCGACCACTCGGCTCGCTCTACATATTGAGTGCTGACGGCGGGGTCTCGGTGCTCCTCGAGGGCGTTACCATTTCCAACGGTCTGGCGTGGGACGCCGATGGCACAACCTTCTACTACATAGACACTCCGACGCATCGCGTCGACGCGTTCAGCTTTGACCAGGGGACCGGCGGGCTTTCCAACCGACGGGTCGTTGCCGAGATCATCGACAGCGGTCCCGATGGTATGGCAATCGACGCGGAGGGCTGCCTCTGGGTCGCATGTTGGGGCGGCGCGCGCGTCGACAGGATCGACCCCGCAGACGGCCGCCGGCTGGCGACCGTGCGGGTGCCGACCTCGCATGTTTCTAGCGTCGCCTTCGGTGGGCCCTCCCTGGAGGACCTCTACATCACGACGGCCCGCGAGGATCTGAGCGCCGCCCAGCTTGGCGCCGAGAACCATGCTGGAGATCTCTTTGTCGCCCGGCCGGGCGTCCCCGGCCTCGCTCCTGACCGGTTCAAAACACTCTAAGGTCGCGCCCCATTTACTTGCGGGGGCCGACGCTTACCAGCATTTACTTCCGGGGGTCGACGTGAACTTTGGGGCCGGGCCCCGCGTTTTCGCCGCGCCGGCCCTCGAGGCGCGACGTGACCTGTTCGAGCCCGACCACCTCACTCACAAGCGGTTCGGGGTTGACAGCCCCGGAGGCAAAGAGCTCGATGGCGCGCTTCAAGCCCGGAGACGCCGACAAGATGCCAACGGCCGTCACGTCAGCCACCACGAGCGCCCTGGTGTCAATGAGGCTTGGCGCCGACGACACGCCAATGAGGACGACCCGGCCGGCCGGGCTGACCAGGTTGAGCGCCAGCGCCGGCATGGTCTGGTCACTGCTGGCGTCGATTACTGCGTCGAAACGCCGGGCGCGCTCGCCTTGCAAATCGGCGATCTGGTAAACGCGCTCAATCCCCAGGTCGCGAGCGAGTTCGAGCGAGCTCGGTCGTGTCCCGGCCACGTGCACCTCAAGGCCCCTAGCGAGCCCGATCTGGGCGGCGAGCAGCCCGATCGTGCCCGAGCCGAGCACCAGCAGGCGCCCACCGCGCGGGAGGCCTGCTGCTTCGACGGCGCGGAGCGAGTTCCCCCCGGGCTCGACCATCGCGGCGGTGGTTACGCTTACGTTGTCGGGGATGCGATAGGCAAAGCGCTCCGACACCAGCATCTGCTCGGCCAGCGCGCCGGGCCACCCGTCGGTGATCCCGATCTCGTTGCGGTCGGCACAGACATAGTGCCTATCGGCCATGCACAGTTGGCAGTGGCCACAGCCGAGCATTGTGTCGCCCGTGATCCGCTGCCCTATCCAGGACGGATCGGTGCCCGGTCCCACTCCCGACACACGGCCCGTCCATTCATGGCCCAGGCGCAAGGGGAAATGGGTTAGGCCCTGCTCGAAGTACAGCAGTTCGCCGGTATAAAGCTCGACGTCGGTCCCGCACAGCCCGACGCGCTCCACATCGACAAGAAGCTGGCCCTCCTCCGGGACGGGCGCATCAATATCTTGCACGCCCCCACGCCGCGGGCCCTCAACCACCAGGGCGCGCATTACCGCCCGGAGTAGGTCTGCGAGACGACGGATTGGGTCTGCTTGCCGAGCCGGGAGACGCTAAGTGCCACCGTCTCGCCGCCGTGCAAGTAGGTCGGGGGTTTTTGGCCCAAACCGACCCCGGCGGGGGTGCCAGTGTTGATGAGGTCGCCGGGTTCGAGCGCGAGGAACTGGCTCACGTAGTGCACTAGGAATATCGGGCCAAAGATCATCTTCGACGTCGAGCCTGTCTGGTAGCGCTTGCCGTCCACGTCCAAAGTCATGTCGAGGTTGAGCACATCGTCGATCTCGTCCGGTGTCGCCAACCAGGGCCCCGCCGGGTTGAATGTCGGGGCGGACTTGCCTTTCACCCATTGGCCACCGCGCTCGATCTGCCACTCACGCTCGCTGATGTCGTTGACGAGCACGTAACCGGCGATTGCGTCGGCCGCCTCGGC
>Ga0209415_10011578_pt1 | contig 14827 bp, 12 predicted proteins | sample PeaSoiSIISIP2007_FD_187696 | JGI IMG/M metagenome (GOLD analysis project Ga0209415, IMG submission 187696) | Peat soil microbial communities from Weissenstadt, Germany - SII-SIP-2007 (SPAdes) (version 2) | ecosystem: Environmental > Terrestrial > Soil > Wetlands > Peat | place: Germany...
CGGCGCGGCGATCTTCACGGAACGCGAGATCGCCATGCTGGCCGTCGCGGTCGCCGGCCTCTCGCTCCTTGTGTTCTGGCGGCTCACCGGCAGCGCCTGGGGCAAGGCCATGGTGGCGGTGCGCGATTCCGAAGTCGCGGCGCGCTCCATCGGCCTCAACGCCGTGATCGTCAAGACGGCGGCCTTCACGTTGTCTGCGGTGTTCGCGGGGCTTGCCGGCGGCATGTTCGCCCCGCTGCTGATGTTCGTCGCGCCGGACTCGTTTCCGTTCTCGCAGTCGATCCTGTTCCTGTTCGCGGTCGTGGTCGGTGGCGCCGGCTGGGTGCTGGGGCCCGTGGTCGGCGCTGCCGTGATCGTCGTGCTGCCGGAACTGCTGTCGGGGCTCGCCGAATACCGTCTGCTGTTCTTCGGCGCCCTGCTGCTCGCGGTGCTGTGGATCGCGCCCGAAGGCGTGTTCGGCACGCTGGCACGTTTCGCGACCCGCCGCGATCCGCGGCCCGCCGATGGTGGCGGCTTCGACGTTGCGGCGTTCCTTGCGCCCGCCGGCCCGCCCGAACGCCTTGAAGTCCGCGATATCGGCATCTCGTTCGGCGGCATCAAGGCCGCGAGCGGCGTCAGTCTCGTCGCCGCCCCCGGCCGCGTCACCAGCATCATCGGCCCCAACGGCGCCGGCAAGACCACCGTGCTCAACATGATCGGCGGCTTCTACCGGCCCGACAGCGGCAGCATCCGGCTCGGCTCGCGCGAAATCGCGACCGCGCCGGCCTGGCAGGTGGCGCGCGCCGGCATCGCCCGCACCTACCAGACCACGAAGCTGTTCGAATCCATGAGCGCACTCGACAACGTGCTGGTGGCGCTGAGCTGCGGCCGGCTCGGCGGCCTGCTCACTCACGCGGCCGTCGCCGCCGATGTCCGCACCGCCGAGGCTCTGATCGCCTTCGCGGGCTATCGCGGACCGATCGCCGCGCGCGCCGGCGATCTGCCTCACGTGGACCGCCGCCTCGTCGAGATCGCCCGCGCGCTGGCGATGCGGCCCCGCGTGCTGCTGCTCGACGAGCCGGCCGCCGGCCTGATGCATGCCGACAAGGACACGCTGAGCCGGCTCATCCGCAAGATGGCCGACCTCGGCATCGCGGTGATCCTGGTCGAGCACGACATGCGGCTCGTGATGGCGATCTCCGATGACGTGGTGGTGCTCGACGCCGGGGCGCCGATCGCGGCCGGCGCGCCGGTCGAGGTGCGGCACGATCCGAAGGTGCTCGCCGCATATCTGGGCGACGCCGAGCTGCGGGCGCGCTCGCGCGCTGTGCCGTGGGATGGCCCGCGCGACGCGGTGCTCTCGTGTATCGCCCTGACGGCGGGTTACGGCGCCGCCCCGGTGCTGGACAAGCTGAGCTTCGAGGTGCGGCCCGGCGAGCTGGTCGCGGTGATCGGGTCGAACGGCGCCGGCAAGTCGACCGCCATGCGGTCGGTCGCCGGCCTGTTGCGTCCGGTCGAGGGCGACATCGTGCTCGATGACCGGCGCATCGACCAGGTCGAGGCCCACGTGATCGCGGCGCGCGGTCTCGCGCTGGTGCCGGAAGGCCGCCAGGTGTTTCCGGAGCTTTCGGTTCGCGACAACCTGCTGCTGGGTGCGCATGCGCGGGCGGACGCCGACCCGCGTGCCGATATCGCGGCCCTGCTCGCGCGCTTTCCGCGCCTGCGCGACCGCATCGCGAGCCGTGCCGGGCTGCTGTCGGGCGGCGAGCAGCAGATGCTGGCGATCGCGCGCGGCCTGATGGCGCGCCCGAGAATCCTGCTGCTGGACGAGCCCTCGCTCGGCCTCGCGCCGGGCATGATCAACGAGCTGTTCGACATTCTGGCGGATCTGCGCGACGAGGGGATCACGATCCTCCTGGTCGACCAGATGGCGGCCCAGGCGCTCGCGGTCGCGGACCGCGGCTATGTGCTTGAATCGGGCAGGATCGTAAGATCAGATGCGGCCGCGATTCTCGCCCGCGATCCCGAGGTCGAAGCCGCTTATCTCGGGCGCGTGGAAGCATTTTCAAGCGAAGTGGGCACCGGTTCGCGTGAAGAAAATGCGACAACGTAAGAAACCCGGCCGCCCAATAGGAGCCGCATGTCGCTTGATCTCGTGCTGCGCCAGGCTCGCATTGCAGGCAGCGAAGAGGTGCTCGTCGACATTGGCGTAAGCGAAGGCCGCATCGCCGAGATTGCGCCCCACATTGCCACCGAGGCCCCGGCGACTCCGCTCGACGGCCGCCTGGTGCTGCCGGGCTTTGCCGACACCCACATTCATCTCGACAAGTCCTGCATCATGGATCGCTGCAAGTGCGAGCTCGGCACCTTGCAGGAAGCGATCGCGACGGTGGCGGCCGCAAAGCGCGCCTTCACGGAAGACGACGTCTACGCCCGCGCCCGGCGCACCTTGGAGCGGGCGATCGTCCAGGGCACCACGCACATGCGCACCCACGTCGAAGTCGATCCGCGCATCGGTTTGAAAAGCTTCAATGCCATCCGCAAGCTCAAGCGTGATTACGCCTGGGGTATCGATCTTGAAATCTGCGTCTTCCCCCAGGAAGGCCTCACCAACGACCCGGGCACCGAAGAGCTGCTGGTCGAAGCTTGCGCCACCGGTGCCGACCTCGTCGGCGGCTGTCCCTATACGGACACCGATCCGCATGCCCATATCGCCCGCATCTTCGCGCTAGCCGAGCGCTTCGATCTCGACATCGACTTCCATCTCGATTTCGACATCGATCCGTCCTGGATGCACCTCGACGAGGTGTGCCGGCAAACCGAACACCACCGCCGCGGCGGTCGCGTCGCGGTCGGCCACGCCACCAAGCTGTCCGCCATTGCTCCCGAAGCATTGACGACGATCGCGCGCCGCCTCGCCGATGCCGGCGTCGCCGTCACGGTGCTGCCGGCGACCGACCTGTTCCTGATGGGCCGCCAGCACACCCACAACGTCCCGCGCGGCGTCGCGCCCGCCCACCGGCTGGTGGATCACGGCGTCACTTGCTCGCTCGCCACCAACAACGTGCTCAACCCGTTCACGCCGTTCGGGGATTGCTCGCTGATCCGGATCGCCAATCTCTACGCCAACACGGCCCAGGCCGGGACTGAGAGCGAACTCGCTACGTGCTTCGACCTCGTGACGACGCTGCCGGCAAAGCTGATGAATCTCGATGGCTATGGCATCGAAGTCGGAAATCCGGCCGACATCGTCGTGCTCGATTGTGAGAGCCGCATCGCCGCCATCGCGGAACTCGCCCAACCAATCCTCGGCATCAAGGGCGGCCGCGTCAGCTTTTCCCGCGCGGTGCCGGTGCTCAACCGGCCAGCCGACCCGGAATAACTGATGATTTCACAATGTCGTGACCGCAGACTGCGAATCGCCGGGAATAAATCATCCTTCCAAGCCGTCTCCCCTGCATCCGGCCCACTGATCGGCCGTGGAGGAGGACGAGATGGCACAAGACGAAAACGACGGTATCGACCGTCGCGGTGCATTGGAGTGCATGATCTGGGCCGGGACCGGCGTGCTGTGGACGATGGCGGGGGGCGTGCCGCGGTCGTCGTCGCTGCTCGGGATTTCGGAGGCCAAGGCGCAAGCGGCCAGCGGCTTCACCTTCCTGCAGATCTCCGACAGCCATATCGGCTTCAAGGCCCCGGCGAACCCCAACCCGATGGCGACGCTCGATGAAGCCATCGCCAAGATCGGCGCGCTGCCGCAGAAGCCGGCTTTCATGATCCACACCGGCGACATCACGCACCTCTCCAAGCCGGAGGAATTCGACAATGCCGACCAGGCCATCGGCAAGGCGCGGCTCGACACCTTCTACGTCCCGGGCGAGCATGACGTCATCGACGCCGATCTCGGCAAGGCCTACCTGGAGCGCTACGGCAAGAAGGTGCAGGCCAAGGGCACCGGCTGGTATTCGTTCGACCAGAACGGCGTCCACTTCGTCGGCCTCGTCAACGTGCAGAACCTCAAGTCGGGTGGGATGGGCTCGCTCGGCGCCGAGCAACTCGCCTGGCTCGCCGACGATCTGAAGGGCAAGTCCGCCTCGACCCCGATCGTGCTGTTCGCCCACATCCCGTTGTGGACCGTGGAGGAGAAATGGGGCTGGGGCACCGATGATTCCACCCAGGCGCTCAGCCTCGTCAAGAACTTCGGCTCGGTGACGGTGCTCAACGGCCACATCCACCAGGTCATGCAGAAGGTCGAAGGCGCGGTGACGTTCCATACCGCCCGCTCCACGGCCTTCCCGCAGCCGGCACCCGGCACGGCGCCATCCCCCGGCCCGATGCGGGTGCCGGACGACAAGCTGCGTACCGTGCTCGGCATCGCCAGCGTATCGGTGAAGCAGGGTACCCAGCCGCTCGCCATCACGGACAGCGAACTTGTCAAGGCGTGACGCCGAAACGTTGCTGCGCTGCCGCAAGGCGTAACGATCTTCTCTCTCCGGCATGCCGGGGAGAGACGTCAGGCCGGCGCCACCGAGCGCGCCTGAACCGCTTCAGAGCATCAAGAGAAGGCCCTCTCCATGTCCCTGATCCAAGACAGCCTCCGCGCATACGCGGCGGGCACGGCGGTGTGTTGCGTCGTCTATGCCGCGGTCGCCGCGCCCGGCGAAACCCGCCTCTCCATCGACAACTTCACCTTCAAGCCCGACGCGATTACGGTTCCGGTCGGCACCAAGATTACCTGGGAGAACGACGACGACATCCCGCACTCGATCGTCGAGACCACCGGCAAGTTCCACTCCATGGCGCTCGATACCGAGGACAAGTTCAGCTTCACCTTCGACAAGGTCGGCACCTTCGAATATTTCTGCGGCCTCCATCCGCACATGAAGGGCAAGGTTGTGGTGGCGCCGTAAGTCCGGCTACCATCCGGGACAGGGCCCGAAACGGCGCTTCGTTCTGCGATCGTCGTGGTCCGTGTGCTTGCCAGGTCATGTGGATGGAGTACCTTAGATTCGTATGGCTGCTGGGCGTCGTCGCGGTGCTCGCTTGGCGCATCACGCCGGCTGCCGCGGCCGAGGGATGCACGCAGCCGAGTGCGCCGATCGCGACCGACCGGCCCGACGTCACCAATTCCAGCGTCGTGGTGCCGGTCGGCAGCCTGCAGAACGAGAACGGCATCAATGTGAGCCGGCGCGACGGCGCCGATATCTTCGACGGCACCAACAGCCGCTGGCGTCTCGGCATTGCGCCGTGCCTCGAGCTGCTGATCGACCTGCCGAACTATGTCGGCACTTTTCGCGGCGACGGCGCATCGGGGTTTGGCAACGTTACGCCCGCGCTCAAGTGGCAGATCAGCCCGGTGCCCGGCAAGATCGATCTCTCCATGACGATCGGGGCCGGCCTGCCGACTGGCGCCCGCGCCGTCGCGGGGCCCGGCGTGCAGCCCTATCTGCAATTCCCGTGGTCGATGGAGCTGGGCGGCGGCTGGGGCATCAGCGGCATGGAGACGAACTTCTTCACGCCCGCCGATCCCATCAACAAGTTCACCAATCAATCGACCTTCGTGGTCGAGCGGGAATTCGGCGAGCGCTCGTTCCTGTTCACCGAATATGTCGGCAATTTCCCGGTCAACGGCGGCACCGGCCACCTCATCAATTCCGGCGGCGGTTACCGCATCACCAATACCCAGCAGATCGATTTCCACATCGGATTCGGCCTCAACCACAACGCGCCGAGCTACATTTTCGGTGTCGGCTATTCGTTCCGGCTGGACGGGCTGTTTAAGCGCGGTTTGTAGGGCGGGCAAAGGCGCGCGCTTTGCGCCATGCCCACGTTCTCTCCGAGGTGGGCACGCTTCGCTTTGCCCACTCTGTACGATCCCGCGCTAATCCCCGCCTCACGCCGCCATGTTGCCGTATTTGATCAAATTCGTCTTCTGCTCGGCCTGTGGTTATGGATTCCGGGTTCCGGCTTTGCCGGCCCCGGAATGACGAACCTTCACTCCGCCGCCTGCACGCCCGGCCCGCCGGGCGGCCCCAGTCCCCGCGCCGCCCGCCGCGCCAGCTTGATCTCCGAATAGACCGGGGTGAGGTTGAACAACCGTCGCGCGTTCTCGCCCAGAATATTGCGCTTGGCCTGCTCGGACAGGAACGGCAGGCCTTGGATCGTGCTCGGCAGGTCCATGTCCCAATGCGGATAGTCGGACGAATACAACAGCTGCGTCTCCGCATTGATCATCTCGAAGGTCAGCTCCAGCGCCTTGCGGTTATCCACCATCTCCATCGGCTGGCTGGTGAAATACATGTCGCGGATGTAGTCGCTCGGCTTCTTCTTGAGCGCCGCGCAGTCGGACGTGCGCATCATGTATTCGTTGTCCAGGCGCTGGATCAGGAACGGCAGCCAGGCGAGGCCGGACTCGATCCATATGGTCTTGAGCCGCGGAAACCGCTCCGGCATGGCATTCACCACCCAGTTGGTGAGATGCAGCATGTTGTGCCACGCAAAGCCGAGCGCATGCACCGCGATGAACCGGTTGGTCTGCGCGAGCCCAGCGTCGGCCCAGTTGAACGCCGCGTGGAACGACAGCGGCATGCCGAGCTCCTGGATCGCCGCGTAGGTCTTGGCGTAGGCGTTGTCGTAGACGCCGCGATAATGGGTCGCCGTGATCATGAAGCCGATCACGCCCTTCTTGTCGCCGAACTCCTGCACGATCTTGTAGCAGGCCTCCGGATCGTTGAACGGCAGATAGAGCATCGACTTGAAGCGCGGGTCTTCCGACAGCACGCGCTCGCACAGCCAGCGGTTATAGGCGGTGGCGAGCGCGACCTCGACCTCGACCCGCGGGCAGGCCGCGAGGTTGAGCATCGGGGTCGGGAACATGCAGGCGATGTCGACCCCCATGGCGTCCATCCAGCGCCGCATCAGGGTGACGTCGCGATGCGGAGAGGGCGGCACCTTCTCGCGGCGGCGGCCCGGATAGCGCGTGATGCGCCCGCCGATCTCCTGATAGGAGCCGTCCGGCGACGTGATGCCGCCGCGCGACATGCCCTGGTACTTGGTCTCGTGGCGCATCACCGGATCGTCCATGTATTCGGCGATCTCGGCGATCGATTCGGTCTCGTAGTGATGGGAGTCGACGTCGACGATGAGGAAATCCTCGTAACGGCGGTCGATCGCCTGCTGCGCGGCATGCTCGAGCAGCGTCGTGGTGTCGAACTCCTCGACCGCGAGGTCGCGAAAATTCGTGATCTGGGTGTTCATGGGTGATCCCTCGGGTGTTCAGGCGAGCCGTCCGACGCGGGACATCGCCTGCCAGGCGCCGAGCTCGAAGACGTTGAGGCCGGTTGCGTCCAGCATGGCGCTGCAGGCCACCATGACGTCGGTCGGCGCCATGCCGCTGTTGCGGCCGAACGGCCGCGGCGTCGGCCCGGCCTGGGCCTTGGCGGCGAACACGCGCACCATGCCGGCGAGGGCCTGGCCGAGCGCATCGTCCGGCACGCCGTCGAGCGTGTCGTGCTCGACCGCCTCGGCGCAGCGTGCCGCGATCTCGCTCGCGAGCGCGGCGAAGTCAGCCGGTTCAGGCGGCGACGTGGAGTCAGACCGCGACATAGACCTCTCCATTCCGTTCGACCACGTCGAACTTCTGCAGGGCGATATTGGCGTCGCCGCAATGGCGGCCGTCGGCGAGATGGAATTCCCAGCCGTGCCACGGGCAGACGATGTGCATGTCGTCCTCGTCGTAGCGTTTGCCGTTGTAGACGCCGTTGTGGTCGATCAGCTCGACGATCTGCGGCATCCGCAGGCCTTCGCAGGCGGGGCCGCCCTGGTGCGGGCACAGGTTGCGATAAGCGTAGTACTTTCCGCCATGGCGGATCACCCCGATCTCGGTGCGGCCGTTGCGCACGATGCGCACGCCGCCCTCGGCGATCTCACCGTCCTTGCAAACCAGAAGATCCGCCATCGCGATTGCGCCCTGTTCTTGATTATTCATCAGGCATCTTATCATATGGTACCATATGATCGTCAATTCTCAGGAGAGGCGTTTGGCACGCACCACGAAGAATCCCGGCAAGAGGGGTCGCCCGCCCGCGATCGGCATCGGGATGCTGCTGCGCGAGGCCGACACGGCGTTCAACCGCTATCTGCGCCTGGAGCTTGCGGCCCACCGGGTCACGTTCGGGCAGTTCCAGCACCTGCGCAACTTGTGGGTCGAGAACGGCCTCACCCAGGCGGAGCTGTCGCGCCGCATCGGCATCGAGATGGCGTCGTCGACCGCGATCCTGGATTCACTCGAAGCCACGGGGCTGATCACCCGCGTGCGCAACGCCGCCGACCGGCGCAAGATCAACGTTCACCTTTCGCCCGCCGGTGCCGCCCTGGAAAAGCCCCTGATGGCTTGTGCCGCCAAGGCGAACCGGGAAGCGCGCCGCGGCCTGACGGACGCCGAAGTCGCGACGGTGTTCGCGCATGTCGGCCGCATCATCGCGAATTTCAAGGTCCGTAGCCCAGATGGAGCGCAGCGTAATCCGAGGCCGGCATTACGGCGACCCAAGACCAGCCTCCCTGTGGCAGTGGTGCCGAAACGGCGCGGCTGATCCCGGATTGCGCTGCGCTCCATTCGGGCTACGACGTCACTTCCCGTCCGGCTCCGGCATCGCGAAATCTCCCCACCCCGGCGGCGCCATTTCACTGCACCATCGGTCGAGGTCAGAACCAGCGCGGCGTTTTCGCGGTCCACGGATTGCGGGGAAAGCGACTGTGGAGGAGCAGGTAGGCGGCCTTCGACGTGTCGCTGTCGGCTTCGCCGTATTGCGTCGCCCGCACCACGAGATGCAGCGCCTCAGCTACCCGGGGATCGCCCGGATGCGCCTTCGCCCATGCCATCACGATCGCGCCCAGGTAGGCGGGACCTCCCGGCAGCTCGCGCAGCTGCGCGGTTTCCTTCTCGGCGCGATCGCGATCCTGGCGCGTGATGAAGGCCGGCACCTCCCATTCGAGCGGCAGCGCGCATTCGCTGCACAGGATCGGCTCGCCTTGATCGTTGAGCGAACCTGGGATCCGGCCGTCGTCATGGTCCCACCAGCGCGGTCCGAAGCGGCCGATGAGATCGCGCCGGAACAGGTAGCCCATCCCCTCATCGGGCCACGGCCGCGCCGCCGGCAGCCGCAACATCAGGAGCGCGGCTTCGGCCTTGCGGCTATCTGCCGTGGCGGCGGCGCGGTAGGATCTCCAGCCGTCGGCGAATTGCGGGAACAACGGCGCCAGCACGGCCGCCATCGATTGCGCGGTCTCGGCGTCGTCGAGCACCACCGCCCGGGTCCACACCACGAGCCCGATATCGCGCTTGAGATGCGGCGGCAGCGATTCGGAAAGCACCACCTTGGCCATCATCGAAAGCGGCATGAAGAGCGACATCGCCGAGGTGCCGTCGATGTCGAAATAGACCGGATACTTGCCGAACATTTCCTTGCGCCAATCCACGATGCCGGCAATGAAGCCGTCCCGCTTGCCCGCCGCCAACGGCAGCGGGGTGGCGTCTAGCTTGGTGCGGGGGTCGTAGATTCCCATCACGAACTCGCCGCGCCGCAGCGCGAACTTTTCGAACTCGGCGAGATTGCGGGCAAGCTTGAGCCGGTGATAGCGCAACAGATTTCCGACGCCGGCGGGCAGGGAAGCGGTGCCGAGCATCTGGTCGAGCTCGGTGCGAGCGTCCTCGCGCTTGTCCTCGCCGATGAGCAAGCGTACGCGATGCCAGGCGAGTGTATAGTAGGCGGGCGAGCTCGCAGGAGTCTCCCGCGACGCCGCGACCGCCTCGGCGGTCTCCGGATCGCCGGGCGCGAGCCACATCAGGGTCGCGACCAGCCAGGGCAGGCGCTTGCTTTCGTGCCAGCGGCGCAGCACGTCCGCTTTTGCGGTGGCATCCTTGCGGCCCTTTTCGGACATCAGCAGATCGACATCATGGATCCATGCCCCGAGATCGGTGTAGCGATGGCCGGGGCGCTCCAACCACTCCAGATCGCGTGCATCGACTGCCAGCGTCGCCGGCAGGTCGGCAGCCAGCAATGTTTTCTCGAGTTCCTGGGCCCGCTCCCGCGGGCGGGTCCCGAACGCCAGCATGGAGGCAAGTCGCGGAGCGTCGTCGCGATAGTCCGCAAGCTCTACATCGGCGGCCATCGCCGCAACGGCGCCGTCGGCGGCCGCGATGAGGTCCGGGGTCTTGTCGGCGATCGCGGCATGAACGGCCGATCGCACCGCGAGATAGCGCGCGATCTTGCGCCACGGCGAGGACGCATCGCGGCCGATCTCGGCAAAAAGCTCTCCGGCGCGCGCATAATCGAACTGGTAGAAATAGGTCGACGCGATCTGATAGGCGCGATCCGCCTTGAGCCACGCCGGTGCACTTGGGGCTTCTTGGGGGATATATGCATTTGCCTGGCAGTTGCGCAGCACGATGTCCTGGCCGAGCGCCCATTCCCGCACCCATGCGTCACCGATGCCATGCTCGGCGATGCGCGCCCGCAGCGTCGCGGCGGCGTTGCGGTACGCATTGGGAAAGCAGGACACATCGAATCCCGCGATATCCGCAGGCCGATTGCGGACCGGCAGATCGCGTTCGCGAGCCGGCGGGCCGAGCACTCGGTTACGAACATCGTTCCAACTCGTCAGCGCGGCGTACTCGACGTCGGCGGTGCCGCAGCAGCGCGCCAGCAGCTGCTGCGCCTGCGCGTCCGTGAAGCTGCCCCCCATCATGAGCCGGTACGCGGCGTAAAGCCGGTTGTCGTCCATGCTGGGACGCAGGATGCCGAGACCGCCATGAAAGAACGGAATGTCGCTTTCCGGGTCCTGGCCGGAACGGCTGAAGAACCGGATTTCCGGCAGGTTTGGGCCGGTCGCCTCGGTGGCGAATGGAATACCCCACAGCAGCAGGGCCAGCATCAATCGGGCAGCGACGCGTATGACCATGGGCGTATCCTCGCGCGGATGGTGCGATAGCTTTCGGCGGTCCACCGCCGCGGGCTGAACACGTAAATGCGTCGGCCGGGCGGCAAGGCCGGCGGCAACTCGTCGGCGGCGACGCCGAGGCTCGACCGGCAGCTCGCGCTGCGGAAGTCGCCGCCGCCGGAGAAATGCGCGCGCACCCGGCGGCCGTCCGGGCCCATGCGGAACAGCATCGGCACCACCTCGTCGGCGGCCAGCCGTGCGGTCCAGCTTTCGGTGAGACACCAGGAGGCGAGCGCCGTGACGGATATCGTGGCGTCGGGCAGCCGCCGGCGCAGCCCGGCGAGCGCATCGATGAAGAAGGCGCGCTGCGAAGACAGGGCCTCGAAGTCGATCTGCAGGCCCTGATGCGGCAGGCCGGCGCCGAGGGCCTCGAGGACGTCGATGAAGCGGAGCAGCAGCGCGGCGTTCAGGACCGCCGGCTCGGCGCGATCGGTCTCCACATGGACGACCGCCACCCGCATGGTTCCTTCCGGCAGCGCCAGCGGGTTGTGACGGGGCGCGAGGAATACGCCATCGCCGCGCAGGATCACGGTGGCGGCCAGATAGGCGACCGCGGTATCGCGGCTGTCGAGGAAGCGCAGATCATCGTCACGATCCCACGCCCACAGCACCAGCGGTGGCAAATCAATGCGCGAGCCGGCGCCGTGGCCGGCGTTCATGCGGTCGCCCGTCAAGGCGAGCAGCACCAAAAATGTCAGGGTGAACGCAATCCCACGCACGAGCAAAGCCCATCCGCGAGCACCCGCGTAACGGCCCGCGATCCGCCACAACGATGACCCCAAGCAGCCAGATTGGCAAGCTTGGTCCGCACGGGGCGCCCTGCGCGACCCGGCTTGACGCCGGCGATTTCTTCCGCCTGCATGGTAGGCGCAAAACAAGGGAGGATATCCATGCCGCGCATCGCCATCGTGGGAGCAGTGGTGGCCGGGCTCGCACTCGGCCTTGTGCCCGGCGTCGCCCGCTCCCAGTCCAATCCGCAATTCATCGCGTTTCCGGGCATCAGCAAGGGCGCGCTCTATCGCCCCGATACCGGGCCGGCGCCCCATGTGGCCCTCCTCGCGATGCATCGCACCGCGAACTATCTCAATCACCGCGCCTGCACCGAACTGTCGCGCCGCGGCTTTCTCATGCTGTGCATGAACACGCGTTACGAGAACAACGAGGCGCTGGTCGATTTCGAGAAATTGCCGCTCGACGTGAAAGCCGGGGTCGCTTTCCTGCGCCGGCAACCCGGCATCACCAAGGTCGTGCTGTTCGCGCACAGCGGCGGCGGACCGCTGATGTCGTTCTACCAGGCGGTCGCCGAGAACGGGCCGTCCTACTGCAAGGGGCCCGGCAAGCTCACCGAATGCGGCGACGATCTCGCCGGGCTGCCGCCCGCCGACGGCATCGTGTTCGCGGACGCGCATCCGGGAAATGCCATCAACGTGCTGCGCAGCCTCAACGCCGCGGTGGCGAACGAGAACAATCCCCCCGATGCGGCGCCGATCGCCGACCTCGACATGTTCGATCCGAAGAACGGCTTCAACCCGGACGGGCCGTCGCGGTATTCGGCCGAATTCCAGGCGCGCTATTTCAAGGCCCAGGCCGATCGCATGAGCCGTCTGATCGACATCGCCCGCGACAAGCTCGACCGGATCAAGCGCAAGGCCTACCCCTACCCGGACGACGACATCATGGTGATCCCGCGTGCCGGCAACCCGGGCGCCGGGGCCGGCGCCGATGCGCGCCTGTTCGTCACCGAGCCCGACATCGCGGCGATCAACAGCACGTCACGGCCGGTCAAGCTCCTGCGCAATGACGGCTCGGTGGCGATGGAGATCATCCACAGCGTGTTTGTCGCCAATCCGAGCGTCGCGCGCGACAACATGCGTTTCGGCTCCGGCACCAAGATCTTCACGTTGCGCTCGTTCCTGAGTGCGCAGGCCGTGCGCGCCCGCAACGCCGTGGACGACATCGACTATTGCTCGACCAACAACTCCACCATCTGCGCCGTGCAGGCGATCTCGGTGCCGGTGATGTTCGCCGCCATGGGGGCGCACTATTTCATCCGCGACAACGAGCGCCAGTACGACATGACGCGCAGCAAGGACAAGGATCTCGTGGTGATCGAGGGCGCCACCCACGGGTTCACGCCGTGCAAGCCGTGCGAAACCAAGCCTGACCAGTATTCCAACAGCGTCAGGAATCTATTCGACTACATGGCGAGCTGGCTGAACGCGCGGTTCTGACGACCCGTCCGAAGTCTGGACCAATTCATTCAATTTTCCACCCGCCGGTACGGCCCGAGCTCCCTCACGGCGTAGTCGACGAAGCTGCGGTCAAGCACGGCCTCGGGCGCGATGTCGACCTTGATCTGGTTCTGCTCCTTGAAGAACTGGAAGTCGCTTTTGATGCTTTCGACCTCCACCCAGCCGTCCGGATTGATGGCGTGGGCCCACATGGTGCGGATGACGTCTTGGGGATACCGGAATCGTTTGGTGAGGATCGCGATGATCTCGTCCGCGCCCTTGCCGGCGATGTGGCCGTCCCGGATGGCGTCGTTGTAGTCGCGCACCGCGCGCACATACGCCTTCATGAAGCGCTTGCCGACGTCGGGCCGCGCGGCGACGAATTTCTGGCCGTAGAGCACCACCGCCGATTCGGCGTCCGGATAGAAGTCGCCGACGAACATCAACCGGTCCGCGACGCCGAGCCGGATCGCCGCGGTGGCGGCGGGCTCCGCCGTCAGGCTCGCGTCGATGGCGCCGTTTTGGTAGGCGACGCCGTGCTGGGCGAACGGCAGGAACACCTTGTTGACGTCTTCGTACCTCAGGCCGGCCGTCTTGAGCCCATGGGCCAGCACGGCGGCCTCGGTACCGGCCTCAGCCGTCACCGCGACGGTGCGTCCCTTGAGGTCGGCAATGCTCTTGACGGCGCCGCTGCGGAGCAACTCCTTGCGCACCAGAAACGACTGGCCGGCGCCTTTGACACCGCGCACCGCGTCGGCGACGATCTTGAGGTCGATGCCGCGCCCGAATGCGTTGTAGAGGCCGGATGACGCCGAGCCCGCGCCCACGTCGAGCTGGCCGGCGCTGAGCTGCGGGATCATCTTGGCGCCCGAGTCGTAGGGGACGACGTCAGCCCCGATGTTCTCCTCTCGGAAATAGCCCTTCTCCTCGGCGATGATGAAGCACCAACTGCTGCTCGCCGGCAGGTTCCCGATCGAGACCTTGTCGAGAGCGGATGCGGAGCCGACAACGCCGAGCCATAGGATGGCGGCCGCGATCGTGATCGATTTTGGGCTCATGGCACTCTCCCGGAAGCACGCTCTCATTTTGGCAAAACGAAACACCCTCAAAAAGCCCCTGAAAATCAGAGGCTTGCAGGGGGTCATTAGCCGCCCGGCTTTTTCCGCTTCGACTTCGGTCCCATCGGCTCGGGTTGAAACGGCCCGTCGCGGGCGTCGAGATAGGCCTTGGTGCCGCCCTCGCGCTGGATGTCGAACAGCTTCTCGCGGAATTCGTTGTGCGAGGAATGCGCGAGCGCGCCGAGCGCCCCCTCCAGCAGCAGGCCGGAGTGCAGCCCTGCCGCCTGAATGCCTAGCATGGTGATGGCCTTGTTGAGCCGCACCGAAGGCTCCGGCACCAGCGCGATCCGCTTTGCGAGCGCTCGCGCGGTTTCCATCAGTTGCTCGTGCGCCACGACCTCGTTGACCATGCCGATGCGCAGCGCCTCGTGGGCGTCGAAATGGTCGCCCGTCAGCCCCCAGCGGTTCGCTGCTTTCCAGCCGCACAGCGCCGCGAACAGGAAGGTGGTGTTGGAGATGTGGCGCACCTCGGGCTGGGCGAACACCGCCTGGTCGGACGCG
>Ga0209415_10011582_pt1 | contig 14825 bp, 16 predicted proteins | sample PeaSoiSIISIP2007_FD_187696 | JGI IMG/M metagenome (GOLD analysis project Ga0209415, IMG submission 187696) | Peat soil microbial communities from Weissenstadt, Germany - SII-SIP-2007 (SPAdes) (version 2) | ecosystem: Environmental > Terrestrial > Soil > Wetlands > Peat | place: Germany...
TGTCCAAGTGGTGCTTGCAGCACCTTGTCCAAGTGGTGCTTGCAGCACCTTGTCCAAGTGGTGCTTGCAGCACCTTGCCCGGGCGGGGGAGGATGGCGGCCCTCAGAGGAGGGTCGGTGCCTGGTGACAAGGGAGGATCGGAGCGTGGCAGCGGCTTGACCGCGGCCGGTGGCGACTTCTTCCATCTCGTCGTCGATTACGCCAAGCAGGAGACCCTCGGTCCCCTCAAGGCCCTGGGTCGGTTCCTGGTCTTCGGGCTCATCGGGTCGGTGGCGATCACCCTCGGCACCGTGCTGCTCCTGCTGGCAGGGTTGCGTGCCCTGCAGAGCGAGACCGGGAGCTCCTTCACCGGCCACCTGAGCTGGTTGCCGTACCTCATCGTGGCGGTGGTGGCCATCGCGGTGATGGTGACGTCGGCCTGGCGGATCACGAAGGGGCCAGGAGTCAAGGTGGACCGCACCCGTGCCGATGGCCCGGGCAAAGACGGTTCGGACAACAAGGGGAGCTGACGATGGCGACGACGGCGAAGATCAGCCGTGATGATCTCGAGGCCAAGCTCCGGGAGATGTCGGGGGGCGTGGAGGAGACAGTCGACGCGGCGCGGCCCAAGGTGATCAGTGCGGCCGTGGCCGGCGTGCTGCTGGCGGTATTGATCGCGTACCTGCTGGGACGCCGCCGGGGACGGGCCCGCTCCGCTGTCGTCGAGATCCGCAAGGTCTGAGGGGCCGTGGACCGGCTCCTGCGCGCCCTGGTGTCGCGCTCCATGCGGCGTGGGCGCGCCGGCGAGCCGATCTGGTTGGCGGTGGCGGCCGCGGCGTGGTTGGTGCGACGCAGCCTCAAGACCCGGGACAAGGTCGTGTGGAGTGGGCGGGTGGAGCCCGGTCAGCGCCTCGTGATCGCCGTCGGCGACCGCACGACGCCGGCGCCGCAGAGCACCGGCGGGGAGTGACGTCCCGGGCCGGCGCAGCCGCGGCTCGCTTGTCGGCGGGAGAGCGCGTGCTGCTCGTCGACCCCAAAGAGCGGCGCTACCTCGTCACGTTGCACCCGGGGGCGGCCTTTCACACCCACTCCGGCATCGTGGCGCACGACGACATGATCGGTTGCGTCGAAGGGTCGACCGTCGCGGCATCGACGGGGCGGCGCTTCGTGGTGCTGCGGCCCACGCTGGCCGAGGTCGTGCTGAAGATGCCGCGCGGCGCCCAGGTGATCTACCCGAAGGATCTCGGCGCCATCCTCATCGCGGCGGACATCGGACCCGGAATGCGCGTACTCGAAGCAGGGGTGGGGTCCGGCGCACTGTCGATGGCGCTCCTGCGGGCGGGAGCCGACGTGGTCGGGTACGAGGTCCGGCCCGACTTCGCGGCGGGCGCGCGCGCCAATGTGTCGGCGTGGGTGGGGGAGGGTGCCACGTACCGTGTGGAGGAGCGCGACGTCTATCAGGGGATCGAAGAGCGGGACCTCGACCGCGTCGTGCTCGACCTGCCCGAGCCCTGGCGGGCGCTCGGTCCCGCCGCACGGTCCATGCGGCCCGGAGGGATCCTGCTGTCCTACCTGCCGTCGATCACCCAAGTGGCAACCTTGCGGGCTGCCATGGCGTCGAATGACTTCGGGATGGCCGAGACCTCGGAGGTGCTGCGCCGGACGTGGCACGTCGAAGAGCGTTCTGTCCGACCCGACCACCGCATGGTGGCCCACACCGGTTTCATCACCACGGCGAGACTGCTGGTTCCCCCGAGCGAGGGGGGAGCTCACGAAGGGCCGGAGACGATCAGCCCGGCTCGATGAAGATGCACTCCCCGGGGCACTCCTCGGCCGCCTCGGTGACCGCGTCCTCGAGTTCGTCGGGCACTAGGGCGAGGCCGGCGGAGCCGCCCGGCTCGTTCTTCACCTGGTCGCCCTCTTTGACGTAGGCGAGCCCGTCATCGAGCAACGTGAAGACGGCTGGTGCGATCTCCTCACACAGGCCGTCGCCGGTGCACAGATCCTGGTCGATCCAGACCTTCATGAGCTCGCTTTCACCTCTTCTCGGTCATTCTCGACGCCTGCGGAAGGTAACGACGCCCCGTTGGCAGTGTCAATTGCCCCCGTCACCGCCGCGAGCTGGAGCACCACCGGACGTGCCGGGCCAAACCCGCTGTCACTCGGGCCAAGAGTCTACTTGGGCGTCGGCCTGTATCCCGCCGTCCTTGAGCGTCAATTTGGCATCGGGGCCGGTGTATGGTCGCAGAGAGGCGCCCCCACACAAGCCCCAGGAGGTGGTTCCAACGGCCGAGCCGGAAGAGGAACGACAGCTGGCGCTGCGCGAAGAGCTCGACCGGCTGCGCGAGCGGTGCCGTCAGGCCGACGAAGAGGTCGCCGTGCTTCGGCGGCGCCTTTCGGAGGGGCCCGGACGCGTCCAGTCCCTCGAGGAGCGGCTCCTCGAGACCAAGGGACAGCTGGCCCAGGCGGTGTCCCAGAACGAGAAGCTCACCTACACGCTGCAGCAGGCCAAGGAGCACATCGCCGCGCTGCGCGAGGAGGTGGACAAGCTCACCCAGCCGCCGAGCGCGTACGGGACCTTCCTGCACGCCAACGACGACGGGACCGTCGACGTCTTCTCGGGCGGCCGGAAGATGCGCGTCGCGGTGCATCCCGAGATCGACGGCGTGGAGCTGCGCCGGGGCCAGGAAGTCGTGCTGAACGAGTCGTTGAACGTGATCTTGGCGCGCGAGAGCGAGGACTCGGGCGAGGTCGTCACGCTGAAGGAGCTCCTGGAGGACGGCCGTCGCGCCATCGTGTACGCGCGCGCCGACGAGGAGCGTGTCGTCGAGCTCTCCCACGACCTCCTGGGCGTGCACCTGCGTGCGGGGGATGCGGTCCTGATGGAGACGCGCTCGCAACTGCTCGTCGAGAAGCTGCCCCGGCCCGAGGTCGAAGAGCTCGTGCTCGAGGAGGTGCCCGACGTCACCTACGCGGACGTGGGCGGCCTCGACAGCCAGATCGAGGCGATCACCGATGCGGTAGAGCTTCCCTATCTGCATCGGGCCCTGTTCAACGAGTACAAGCTGCCGGCACCCAAGGGGATCCTCTTGTACGGCCCGCCGGGGTGCGGCAAGACCCTCATCGCCAAGGCGGTCGCCAACTCGCTGGCCAAGAAGGTCGCCCTGGTGACGGGCAACGCCAACATCCGGAGCTACTTCTTGAACATCAAGGGCCCGGAACTGCTGAACAAGTACGTCGGGGAGACCGAGCGCCAGATACGGCTCGTGTTCCAGCGGGCCCGCGAGAAGGCGGAGGAAGGGGTCCCGGTCATCGTCTTCTTCGACGAGATGGACTCGTTGTTCCGCACCCGCGGCACCGGCATCAGCTCCGACATCGAGTCGACGATCGTCCCGCAGCTGTTGGCCGAGATCGACGGGGTGGAGACCCTGCGCGACGTCATCGTGATCGGGGCGTCGAACCGCGAGGACCTCATCGACCCCGCCATCCTCCGGCCGGGGCGGCTCGACGTGAAGATCAAGATCGAGCGGCCCAACGAGGAGGCGGCCGCACAGATCTTCTCGCGCTACCTGACCGCGGATCTCCCCATCGACGCCAAGGAGGTGGAGCGGCTCGGGGGAGGCGACGCGGCGAAATCGGTGCAGGCGATGATCGAGGACACGGTGTCGGAGATGTACCGCGCCGACGACGAGAACAAGTTCCTCGAGGTGACGTATCAGAACGGTGACAAAGAGGTGCTGTACTACCGGGACTTCGCGTCGGGGGCGATGATCGAGAACATCGTCCGTCGGGCCAAGAAGCTCGCCATCAAGCGGGCGATAGCGGGGGAGGGGAGAGGGGTTCGGACCTCTGACCTGTTGGAGTCGATCCGCCGTGAGTACAAGGAGAACGAGGACCTGCCCAACACGACGAACCCCGACGACTGGGCCCGCATCTCGGGCAAGAAGGGTGAGCGGATCGTGTACGTGCGTACCTTGCTGGCCGACACCGAGGAAACCCGGGGTGGCCGTTCCATCGAGCGGGTAGGTACCGGCCAGTACCTGTGAGCTGGGTCGGGCCAGCGGTGCGTCCTTGTAGAGAGGGTCGCGCCGCCCAAGCCGCCACGCACTAGGGTCGGTTTCATGGCCGTCGCGAAGGTCTGCGGGATCGAGACGGAGTACGGAATTCACCATGTCGGTGGAGACGGCAACCCCGTCGCGTCCTCCTCGCTGCTCGTGAACGCGTACGTGTCGGACCTGGCGCGTGCCGGTTGGGACTTCGAGGACGAGTCCCCGGGAAACGACGCCCGCGGCTTCGCGCGAGAGGGGGCACTTCCCCCCGAGGTGGAGACGCACCTCGTCAACGCCGTGCTCACCAACGGGGCTCGGTACTACGTCGACCACGCGCACCCTGAGTTCTCCACACCCGAGTGCGCAGACCCTCTCGAGGTCGTGCTGTACGACAGGGCGGGGGAGGAGGTGCTGCGGCGCTCGATGGCGGCCGTGCGCCGGACGCTTCCCGAAGGCCAGTCGATCGTCGTCTACAAGAACAACTCCGACAGCAAAGGCAACTCCTACGGCACCCACGAGAACTATCTGATGGACCGCGCCGTCCCCTTCGCGCGCATCGCCCATCTGGTGACGCCGCATTTCGTGACCCGTCAGATCTTCGCCGGTGCCGGCAAGGTGGGGAGCGAGACGGCCGGCAACGCCGGACGGGACATCACGTACCAGCTCTCGCAGCGAGCGGAGTTCTTCGAGGAGGAGATCGGCCTCGAGACCACGTTGAAGCGTCCCATCGTCAATACGCGGGACGAGCCCCACGCCGATCCCCAGCGCTTCCGCCGGCTTCACGTCATCGTGGGGGACGCCAATCTGTGCGAGGTGGCCACCTTCTTGAAGGTGGGAACCACCGCACTCGTCCTGGCGCTCATCGAGGACGACGCCTTCGACGGGCGCGAGCTCACCCTCGCCAACCCGGTCAAGGCGATCCGGCAAGTGTCGCTCGATCTCACCCTGTCGGCGCCCATCGACCTGGCCGACGGGCGCACCACCACGGCGCTGGCGTTGCAGTGGGAGCTGTTCGGGTTGGCCCGTAAGTACGCCGAAGATCGCGGCTTGGCCTGCCTGGGCGACGAAGGAGTCGGCCAGCAGGTGCTCCAGCGTTGGGAGGACGTGCTTCACGGTCTCGAGACCGATCCCGACGTGGTCGCCGACCGGGTCGACTGGGCGGCCAAGCTCCAGCTGCTCGAGGCCTACCGCGACCGCCACGGCCTGGACTGGGACGATCACCGTTTGGCGGCGGTGGACCTCCAGTACCACGACCTGCGCCCCGAACGGTCCTTGTTCGCCCGGCTCGACACCCAACGCCTGGTGGGAGAGCAGGAGGTCCTCGATGCTGTGACCGAGCCCCCCAGGCGCACCCGCGCATACTTCCGGGGCCAGTGCCTCAAGCGGTGGGCGTCCTCGGTCGCCAGCGCCAACTGGGATTCAATCGTGTTCGACCTGGGTACCGATCCCCTCCGACGCGTCCCTATGATGGATCCGCTACGTGGAACGGCCGAATTCGTCGAGGAGCTTCTGGATGGAAGCTCGTCGCCGGCGGAGCTGTTGGCACGGTTGAGCGCCTAGGGAGTGGGTTGATGGCAGAACAAGAGAAGAAGCGCCGGCCGGCGACGACCACGCGTGAAGAGACGACGACCGAGGAGACCGAGACCGCGGCGCCCTCTCCGCAGGGTGAGAAGCTGAAGGCCGAGCTCGACGACCTGCTCGACGAGATCGACGAAGTCCTCGAGGAGAACGCGGAGGAGTTCGTCCGCAACTACGTGCAGAAGGGCGGGGAGTAGCCGGGTGGGTCTGCCCCTGTTCCCCCCCGGGGATGACCCGGGCCCCGACTTCGCTGCCCTCATCCGACAGACCGACCGGCCCCGGTCGTTGTCGGCGTCCATCGAAACGGCCACCTCGGCTTTGACGTCGGTGGCCCACGGCACCACCGTGGTGGCGCTGCGCTTCGCCGACGGTGTGGTGATGGCAGGAGACCGTCGTGCCACCGAGGGCAACATCATCGCCCACCGCGCCATGGAGAAGGTCTTTCCCGCGGACCGGCACTCGGCGGTCGCCATCGCCGGGGCGGCCGGGCCTGCGGTGGAGATGGTCAAACTGTTCCAGACCCAGCTCGAGCACTACGAGAAGGTCGAAGGCGTGGCGCTGAGCCTCGAGGGCAAGGCCAACCAACTCGGTCAGATGGTGCGCGAGCACCTCCCCATGGCCATGCAGGGCCTCGTCGTGGTACCGCTGTTCGCCGGCTACGACCTGCGGCTGAGCGAAGGACGCATCTTCACCTACGACGTCACGGGCGGGCACTTCGAGGAGGCCGATCACGCTGCGACGGGCTCGGGCGGGCGCGATGCCCGCACGACCATCAAGCTCGGCTGGCGCGCGGACCTGGCGCGCGACGAGAGCGTCGAGCTCGCCGTGCGGGCTCTGTACGAGGCGGCTGACGAGGACTCCGCCACCGGCGGCCCCGACCTCGTGCGAGGGATCTTTCCCGTAGTGGCGACCGTCACGGCAGAGGGGTACGAGCGGCTGGCCGATGCCGAGGTGGCTGCGAGCTTCACGGCGTTGGTGGCGCGGCGGTCCCTCGGAGGCGGCATCGGAGGTGGCGGCCCGTGACCATGCCCTTCTACGTGGCGCCCGAGCAGGTGATGAAGGACCGGGCCGAGTACGCCCAGAAGGGCATCGCCCGGGGTCGCTCGCTCGTGGCATGCGTCTACGACGACGGGATCCTGGTGGTGGCGGAGAACCCGTCCCGCTCGTTGCACAAGGTGAGCGAGATCTACGACCGCATCGCGTTCGCGGGGGTCGGCAAGTACAACGAGTTCGATCAGCTGCGGGTGGCCGGAGTCCGCCACGCGGACACCAAGGGTTTCGCCTTCAGCCGCGAAGACGTCGACGCACGGTCGCTGGCGAATCTCTACGCGCAGTTCCTCGGGCAGGTCTTCACCCACGAGATGAAGCCGCTCGAGGTCGAGATCCTCGTGGCCGAGCTCGGGGTCGATGGCAAGCCGGATCAGCTGTATCACGTCGCCTACGAGGGGACGATCACCGACGAGGACCGTTTCGCCGTGCTCGGCGGGGAGACCGAGACCATCACCGACAGGGTGGTGGAGTCCTACCGCGACGGGTGGGCGCTCGATGAGGCCCTGCGGGCCGCGGTGGCCGCTTTGGCGGGACCCGATCGAACGCTCGAACCCGATGACCTCGAGGTGGCGGTGTTGTCTCGGGCCCACGGCCGGCGGGCTTTTCGCCGGCTGGGCCACGACGAGCTGGCCGAGCTCCTGAGCGGCAGCCGAAAGGGCGCGACGCGCGCCCCACGAGGAGGGGGCGCCGGGTCGGGGAGCGCCCCCGAAAGCGACGGGGGCCCGCTGCGCTCGGAGTAGCGCCCGAGGACGAGGTCACACCTCGTCGGTGTCGTCCTCGCCCAGTCCGTCGAAGAGCGCTTCCACCTGGTCGGCGAGCATGAGCTCGCGGGCTTCGCCGGCCTGGTCCACGACCACCAACACCTCGACCGGTCCCGGGAGGGGGTAAGGGCCGTCGCCTCCGCCCCGCAACTGGGTGAGGATGCCCTCGGCACCCAGTCGGGCCATGACGACTCGTGCCTCGAACATCGACCCCACCGTCGTCAGGTGCACCATGAGCGGCGTCGCCACGGGCAAAGGGTACCCCTGTCGCCAGGTCCGCACCCATGAGACGCGACGCGCGCAGGCGGCACTACCGTGGGTGAGATGGACAGGCGGATCTTCGGACTCGAGAACGAGTACGGCGTCACCTGCACACTGCGCGGCCAACGTCGCCTGTCACCGGACGAGGTCGCCCGGTACCTGTTCCGGCGGGTGGTGAGTTGGGGGCGCTCCTCGAACGTGTTCCTCGAGAACGGCGCACGGCTGTATCTCGACGTGGGAAGTCACCCCGAATACGCCACCCCGGAATGCGACTCGATCACCGACCTGGTGGCGCACGACAAGGCGGGCGAGCGCATCCTCGACCATCTCGTCACCGGGGCCGAGGCGCGCCTGCGTGAGGAAGGCATCCGCGGGGTCATCTACCTGTTCAAGAACAACACCGATTCGGCGGGGAACTCGTACGGCTGCCACGAGAATTACCTGACGAGCCGGCGAGACGATTTCGCTCACTACACCGAGGTCCTGATCCCGTTCCTCGTGAGCCGCCAGATCTTTGCCGGGGCCGGCAAGGTCCTGCAGACGGCCCGGGGGGCTGTGTTCTGCCTGTCCCAGCGGGCCGAGCACATCTGGGAAGGTGTGTCGTCGGCCACCACCCGGAGCCGACCCATCATCAACACCCGCGACGAACCGCATGCCGATGCCGAGCGCTTCCGGAGGCTGCACGTCATCGTGGGCGACTCAAACATGAGCGAGTACGCCACGTATCTGAAGGTGGGATCGACCAGCATCCTCCTGCGCATGCTCGAGGACCCCGGAACCGTGCTGCGCGACCTGACGCTCGAAAACCCGATCCGGGCCATCCGCGAGATCAGCCACGACCTGACCTGTCGTCGCAAGGTGCGGCTCGCCAACGGGCGCGAGGTCAGCGCCCTCGACATCCAGTCCGAGTATCTCAACCGTGCCCTGCGCTATCGCGACACACACGGGTTGTCCCCGCAAGAGGATCGGGCCCTCGACATGTGGGAGCACTGCCTCAAGGGCCTCGAGTCCGACCCCTTCACCTTGGGGCGCGAGTGCGACTGGGTGGCCAAGCACCAGCTGATCGAGGCGTACCGGGAGCGCCACAGCCTGGCCCTCGGGCACCCCAAGGTCGCGCTGCTCGATCTGCAGTACCACGATGTCAACCGCAGCCGCGGTCTCTACTACCGCATGGAGGCCCGTGACCGGGTCGACCGCTTGGTGGAGGACGGGGCCATCACCGAGGCGATGAATCGGCCGCCGCAGACAACCCGGGCCCGGCTCAGGGGGGAGTTCATCCGGCGGGCCAAGGAGCGCCGGCGTGACTTCACCGTCGACTGGGTCCATCTGAAGTTGAACGACCAGGCTCAGCGGACGGTATTGCTCAAGGACCCGTTCCGGTCCCACGACGAGCGGGTCGAGAAGCTCATCGCCAGTCTTTGAGAGGTTCCGAAGGCAAATAACGGGGTGAGGTCAACTAGCCTCGTAATTTCGTGACCCCTGACCGGCCCGAGACCGAGCCTCGGTCGAGCTCTCTCGACGGCCTGTGGCTGCAGGCACCGGAGCCGGTCGCGACCGTCAGCCCGTGGACCATCGCGGCCCCCCCCGCTCCGTTGGTGGCCGGTCCCGAGGCGCCGGCGCCGGTCGCGACCGTCAGCCCGTGGACCATCGCGGCCCCCTCCGCTCCGTTGGTGGCCGAGCCCGAGGCGCTTCGCCCACCGGCGGACCTGTGGTCGACCCGGAACGGGGACTCGGTCCCGCGGATCCCGACGTCGCATCGGGCCCGGCGGGGGAGGCGATGGATCGTGGAGTGGGCGGTGGTGCTGATCGTCGCCGTGGTGGTGGCGATCGGCATCCGGACCTTCGTCGTCCAGACCTTCTTCATCCCCTCCGCGTCGATGGAACCCACCTTGATGATCGGCGACCGGATCCTGGTCGACAAGATCAGCTACCACCTGCACGCCGTGCACCGGGGCGACATCGTCGTCTTCGCCACGCCGCCGGGCGAGAACGCCGGCCCGAACGTGAAGGACCTGGTCAAACGCATCATCGGCCTTCCAGGGGAGAGGATCTCGTCGTCGGGGGGCCAGGTGCTGATCGACGGCAAACCTCTGAGCGAACCGTGGCTCGTCCCTGGGACCGTGACCACCGGGATCACGCCGCAGAAGATCCCGCCGGGCGAGTACTTCGTCATGGGGGACAACCGCTCGGACTCCCAGGACAGCCGATTCTTCGGCCCCATCCACAAGTCGCTCATCGTGGGCCGGGTGGTGGTCAAGATCTGGCCTCTCACCTCGTTCCACTTCTATTGATCCGCCCCTGCTCGCGTCGCACCCTCCGGTGATCCCGGAGTGGGTCTCCCGCCGTTGCCCCGAGGCCCGGGGTCGTAGACTCGGGTCGCGATGCTGTCACTGAGCCCGGCGAAACTGCTGGTCATCCTCGTCATCGCGCTCATCGTGCTGGGACCCGAGAAGCTCCCCCAGGTGGCGCGTCAGATCGGCGCGGCGTGGCACGACCTGCGAGGGTGGCGGGCCCGGATCGAGAGCGAGGTGCGGGGCACGTTCCCCAATCTCCCGCCCACCCACGAGGTCGCCCAGGCCGTCCGCTCCCCGTTGGCTTTCTTGGACCGACTCGCCGACGAGCACGAGCGGACCCTCGACGAGTCGAGCGCGGTCGAAGGCGACGGTGCCGACGGTGCCGACGGTGCCGACGGTGCCGACGGCGCCGAACCGGCCACCGCCGGCACCGCCCCTCCCGGCGACGGTTCCGCTTTCGGCAACGGCTCGGTCTCCGGGGCGGCCCCGGTCGGGCACAACGGGTCGGCGGCGTACAACGCACCGGGTGCCGGCGTCTCGCCCGGGCGCTCCGGCGCGGCGACTCCCGGAGGACTGCCCGCGGTGCCCGACGACCCCAGCATGAACTGACCGGCGACGCCGATCCCCTCCATGGCCACCCGCCTCCGACTTCCGTTCCGAGGCCGGTCGACGCGGCCGTCGGCCCAAGCCATGACGCTCGGGGAGCATCTGGCGGAGCTGCGTCGCCGTATCGTGATCTGCGTCCTGACCTTCACGGTGGGTTCGATCGTCGCCTTCATCGTGTACCCGAACATCCTGCATTTCCTGCAGGCGCCGTACTGCCGGGTGGCCGGCGCCCACCGCTGTCAGCTCTACGTCACCGCACCCCTCGACGGGTTGTCCCTGCGCATCAAGTTGGCGACCTACGGCGGCGCGTTCCTGGCGTCACCGGTGATCTTGTGGGAGTTGTGGCGCTTCATCACGCCAGGGCTGCACCCGAACGAGAAGCGCTACGCCATCCCCTTCGTGGCCTCGTCGATCGTGCTCTTTGTGTTCGGGGCGTACCTTGCGTTCGTATCGTTCCCCCATGCGCTGCAATTCCTGCAGAGCGTCGGCGGTCCCACGCTGCACCAGATCTACGACCCCAACAGTTACCTGGGCCTCCTCGTGGCGCTCATGGCGGTGTTCGGTCTGACCTTCGAGTTCCCGGTTGTCTTGGTCTCACTCGAGCTGGCGGGCGTGTTGACGCCGCGCAAGCTGTCGTCGTGGCGGCGCTGGGCCATCGTGCTCATCGTAGTGTTCGCGGCGGTGATCACTCCGAGCGGCGACCCGTTCTCCATGCTCGCCCTGGCCGTGCCGATGTACGTCTTCTACGAGGTGTCGATCGTGATCGGTAAGGTCCTGCGCCGTTGAGCGGCGCCCTGTGACGGCCCATCCGGGAGGAGGTGACGCCACACGGGCCGAGGTGTTGTCGCGGCTCGGGTTCGGGCTGGACCCGTTCCAGGAAGCCGCCTTCGACGCGCTCGACGAGGGACACTCGGTCCTGGTCTCTGCGCCCACGGGTTCGGGGAAGACCGTGGTCGCCGACTACGGGGTGGCCCGGGCGCGGGCCCAGGGGCAACGGGCCTTCTACACCACGCCACTCAAGGCCCTGTCGAACCAGAAATTCTCCGAGCTGGCCGGGGTGTACGGGGCCGACGCGGTTGGCTTGCTCACCGGCGACGTCTCGCACCGGCCCGACGCGGCCATCGTCGTCATGACCACCGAGGTGTTGCGCAACATGCTCTTCGCCCGCTCGCCGCAACTGGCGGGCCTCGGTCTGGTCGTACTGGACGAGGTGCACTACCTCCAAGATCCCTACCGGGGCTCGGTGTGGGAGGAAGCCATCATCCTCACCCCGCCCGAAGTCGTCTTCGTGTGCCTGTCGGCGACGGTGTCGAACGCGGACGAGCTCGGCGCCTGGTTGACGAGCGTGCGCGGGCCCACTGCGATCGTGGTCGAGACACACCGCCCCGTCGAGCTTCGCAATCACGTGGCCATCGCCGAGAAGGGAACCCGGCGTGTGGACCTGGTGCCGCTGCTGCAGAAGGGAAAGATCCATCCGCAGGCCGCCGCCCTCGATCAGCGCCTGAGCCGACTGGCTCGACGCCCCGGTGGCGTGCGCCACTCGCGCCTCGCGACGCCCCGGCGCAGCGAGCTCGTCGAGGCGCTCGACGACCTGACGATGTTGCCGGCCATCGTCTTCATCTTCTCCCGGGCCGCGTGCGACGACGCGGTGGCCCAATGCCTGTCCGACGGCATGCGCCTCACGAGCCCCGAGGAACGAGCCGAGATCAGGCGCCGGTGCGAAGAGCACACCGAGGGGCTCCCGGACGAGGAATTGCGCGCGCTCGGGTACGGGCCGTGGGCGGCCGGGCTCGAAGCCGGCCTCGGGTCGCATCACGCCGGCCTGATCCCGGCTTTCCGGGAGGCGGTGGAGGACTGCTTCTCCTCGAATCTGCTGCGGGTGGTGTTCGCCACCGAGACGTTGTCGCTCGGCATCAACATGCCGGCCCGCACCGTGGTCATCGAGCGGCTCACCAAGATCCGGGAGCAGGGGCGCAGCGGCCTCTCGTCGGGGGAGTACGCCCAGATGACCGGTCGGGCCGGCCGACGCGGCCTCGATTCGCTCGGCCACGCCGTGGTGGTGTGGTCCCCGCAGGTGTCCATGTCGGGCGTCGCCGCGCTCGCCACGTCACCACCGCCCGATCTCCGCTCGTCGTTCCGGCCCACCTACAACCTCGCTGTGAACCTCGTGCGCCGGTACCGCGTCGATCAGGTCCACTTCATCCTGGACCGATCCTTTGCGCAATTCCTCGACAGCAGACACCACCACGCGCTGTCGCGACGCCTGGACCGGGCTTTGACGCTCCTGGAGCATTTCGGATACGTCGACACCACCGCGTGGAGGTTGACGCCGCGCGGGGCGACGCTGGCGGGGATCTACCACGAGTCGGATCTCCTCGTTGCCGAAGCGCTCGCCGAAGGGATCTTCGACGGGCTCGACCCACCCGAGCTCGCGGCCACGGTCTCCGCGTGCACGTTCGAGACCAGACCGGGTCGTGCTCCGAGCGTGTCGCATCCCCCCAAGAGCGTGCGTCCCCGCTTGCACGCGTTGATGACCGTCGCGGAGGCTCTGCGCGCCGAGGAGCGTGATTCGCATCTCCCGCGCACGCGTCTGCCCGATGACGGATTTGCCGATGGGGCGTGGCGCTGGGCGCGGGGCCAACGTCTCGACCATGTCCTCGAGCGCGTGGAGCTCGCCCCCGGAGACTTCGTTCGGAACGTGAAGCAGCTCATCGACCTGTTGCGCCAGCTGGCCGTGGTGGGCCGTCCCGACACCGCCGCGTCGGCCCGGTTGGCGGCGGAGTCGCTCCAGCGCGGCGTGGTGGCCGCGTCGGCGGGCCCGGCCCTGGCCCTGGAGGACGATCCGGGGCCGTCGCGTGACACGGTCCCAGGCGCGAATGTGCTGTCCCGGGGGACCGTCCCGGGGGCAGCGCGAGACCGGCACGACGGGTCTCGGGGCAGGTGACCGGGGGTCCGCCACCCCCTCGTCGCGCCGGTCGTAGTGTTGCCGGGGCCATGTTCCCCTACGCCGAGGAGACGTTCAGCGCGGACGAGATCGAGGTCCTGCGCCGCTACGTCACGAACGTCGAGGGTCCCGTATTTGCCCTGGTGAACCTGCCTGAAGTCGTCAAGGGCGCGCTCTTCGCCCGCTACTCGCGGTCGGCCAAGAGCCTGCGCAGGTTGTTCCTCGACGAGTTCGTGGGCGAGCTCGACGTCACCGGTGACGCAGGTGTCGACGCCACCATGGGTCTGCGACGCGCCGAGGAGCTCTACGACCGCGTGTTCCTCGAGTACGGCGACGACTCGGTGGCACAGCTCGGCGGCGTGCACCTCGCCTGCGAGCAGGCTTCGAACATCTTGACCAAGGTGCTGGAGTGGGGCCGGCTCATGGCGTACCTCGAGCAGTCCACGCGCTACGTGCCCTACGACAGCCGGCTCAGCACCGGTCACTACCGCTATCACCGTGACCCCGAAGTGCTCGAGTCGTCGGTCGGGGCCCGGTACGTGGGTGACATGGACCGCATGTTCGATACGTACCGGGCGTCGCTCCCCGAACTCCAGGCCTGGTTGGCCAAGCGCTTCCCCCAGCGCACCGGCGACTCGGACTTCGTGTACCGCCAGTCGATCCGGGCGAAAGCGCTCGACGCGTTGCGGGGCCTGCTTCCCGCCGCGTCGCTGTCGAACGTCGGCATCTACGGAACCGGCCAGTCCTACGAGATGCTGTTGTTGCGCATGCGTGCCCATCCTCTCCCCGAGGCGCGCCGCTACGCGCAACTCATGCTTGAGGAGCTGCGCAAGGTCATCCCCTCGTTTCTCCAGCGCGTCGACATCCCCGAGCGTGGGGGAGTGTGGACCGAGTACCTGGCCGACACCGCGGCGCGCACCGACGAGATCGTGGCGCGCCTGTGGCCGGACGCACAGGGCACCCCGGCCGAGGAGGCGTCGAGTGTGACGCTCGTGGACTGGGACCCCGAGGGCGAGGACAAGGTCATCGCGGCGATCTGCTATCCCCGGACCTCGCTGTCGGACCAGGAGGTTCTGCGCCGTGTCCGGGCCCTGAGTCCCGACGACCGGCGATCGGTGCTGCGGGCGTACGTGGGGGACCGCACCAACCGCCGGCACCGCCCTGGCCGGGCATTCGAACGCACCGGGTACCGGTTCGACGTGGTCTCGGACTACGGCGCGTTTCGCGACCTGCAGCGCCACCGCATGCTCACCATCGAGTGGCAGGACCTGGGTCCCGGGCTCGGCTACGAGATGCCCGACAC
>Ga0209415_10011584_pt1 | contig 14823 bp, 15 predicted proteins | sample PeaSoiSIISIP2007_FD_187696 | JGI IMG/M metagenome (GOLD analysis project Ga0209415, IMG submission 187696) | Peat soil microbial communities from Weissenstadt, Germany - SII-SIP-2007 (SPAdes) (version 2) | ecosystem: Environmental > Terrestrial > Soil > Wetlands > Peat | place: Germany...
CGACGGCCTCCTCTCTGGCGGCATGGTCGGCGTTTCCCGAGATCGTCAGGACAGGAACCGGCGAGAGTCGGACGACCTTCTCCGCGACGCTCCCCAGGAAGACACGCGAAATGCCGCGCCGGCCGTGCGTCCCCATGACGATGAGGTCGGCGCCCTCGTCCTTGGCAACCTCCAGGATCGTTTGCCATGGCTCGCCGGTCACGAGGAGTCCCTGGGCCCTGGGGTAGCGGAGCTTCGCCTTCGAGAGCGCTGCCTCGAGCTCCTTCTTCGCCCCCTTGGCCATCTCGTCGGTGGGCCAGGACAGCCCCTCGGCGTAGGCGGCGTAGGCCGACGGCGGGAACCAGCTCGCGTGGAGCAAGGTGAGCTTCGACTCGAACTTCGAGGCGAGGGCGATGGCGAGATCGAGCGCGCGATCCGCCGCCTCGCCGAAATCCGTCGAGACGAGAATGTGCTTGAACACGGGCATGGCCGGGAACCTCCGCGGGAAGAGCAAATGGCGCGCCACGCGGACGGAGGCGGGAGAGCCAAGAATAGGAGCTCGCCGCATGCTCCCGGTGCGTGCGTGCGCAAGGCATGCGCGGCGGCGCCTCGTGCTCGAACGGCGGCTGCCGGAGCGGAGCCTGGAACGTTCATTGCTCACCGCTCGTGGCGGACGACAAGGAGGAAGATCATGGGCCCCATCAAGAAGACGGACTCCGAGATCCAGCGCGACGTGCTCGAAGAGCTCAAGTGGGACACGCGCGTGAGGGAAACCGCGGTCGGAATCGAGGTCAACGCGGGGGTTGTCACGCTCACGGGGACGGTCGACAGCTGGACCGCGCGTCTCGCCGCGCAGGAGGCGGCCCATCGCGTCTCCCGCGTGCTCGACGTCGCGAACGACATTCAGGTGAAGGTGCCCGGGTCGCACGAGCGCAACGACACGGACATCGCGAAGGCGGTGAGGACGGCGCTCGAATGGGACGTCCTGGTGCCGCACGATCGCATCCGGACGACGGTGTCCAACGGCGTCGTCACTCTCGAGGGCAAGGTCGACTACTTCAGCCAGCACGAAGACGCGGGGCGCTGCGTTCGCAATCTCGCGGGCGTCCGGGAAGTGCGAAACCTCATCAACGTGGAGCCCCCGGTGATCGCTGCGCAGACGGTTCGTCTCGCCATCGACCACGCGCTCGAGCGGCACGCCGAGCACGCCGCCAAGCGAATCAAGATCGCCGTGGCCGGAGACAAGGTGACCCTCTCGGGCGAGGTACCCTCGTGGGCGGAGCGAAACGCGGTCGAAGGGGCCGTGCGCGGCACGCCGGGCGTCCGCCGCGTCGACAGCCAGCTGCGCATCCAGGTGTGACCCTCGGTCAGCATTGTCGACAAACCGCTCGTTTCGCTCTAGGAGCATGGATTCCATGCTCGACCCTCACGCGAAGACGAACGGGGTCCATGCCGGCGCCGAGCCTCCGTCCACCCGCCGGGCGCCGGACCAGGCTTCCAGCGCAGAGGCCATCGTTCGCGCCGTCGGCGCCGCGCGTGCCGCGCAGGAGCACTGGCGCCTGCAGCCGGTCGAGGCGCGCATCGTCGCCCTGCAGCGCGCGGCGAGAGAGATGCTGCGGCGGCGCGCGGAGGCCATCGAGCTCGCGCAGCGCGAGATGGGCAAAGTGCAGGTCGAGGGCCTCTTCAACGAAGCTCTCGGGCCGCTCGACAACGTCGGTGGCTGGGGACGCGTCGTCCGGCGCGCGACGGCGCGGCGGCGTGTGAGCCTCAATCCACTGAGCTTCGCGCACAAGAGCGCGTACGTCGATTCGGTGCCCAGGGGCGTCGTCGGGGTGATAGCTCCCTGGAACTTCCCGATCGCGGGGCTGTACCGCTCGCTCCTGCCCGCCCTGATGACGGGCAACGGCGTCGTCCTCAAGCCGTCGGAGTACTCGCCGCTGAGCAGCGCGTGGTTCGCGTCACGCCTGGCGGCGGAGCTGCCCGACGGTCTCGTGCAGACCGTCCAGGGAGACGGCCATGTCGGAGCGCAGCTCATCGACGCGGGAATCGACGCCTGCGTGTTCACCGGCTCGCCGCGCAACGGCCATGCCGTGCGAGTTCACTGCGCGGAGCGCGGGATCCCGTCGAGCGTCGAGATGGGGGGCAAGGACGCCGCCATCGTTCTCGGCGACTGCGACCTCGCGCGCAGCGTCGCAGGCATCACGCACTGGACGCTCAGCAACGCCGGCCAGGCATGCGGCGCGATCGAGATCGCGTACGTGGAGCAGAGGATCGCGGACGAGTTCATCGAGCGGATGCGCCTCGCGTGGATACGGCTCACCGCCGAATCCCTGGGGCCCCTCGCCAACCGACGGCAGCTCGAGGTCGTGCGCGCTCAAGTGGACGACGCGCGCGCGAAGGGAGCCCGCGTCGTGTGCGGCGGGACGTACGACGGCGAGGGGCTCTTTTACCCGCCGACGCTCCTCGACAGGTGCGACGAGCGCATGTCGGTGATGAACGACGAGACGTTCGGGCCGGTCCTCGCGATCGCGCGGATCGAAGGCGCCACGGAGGCGATCCGCAGGATCAACCGCTCGCGCTACGGTCTCGGCGCGTCGATCTGGACGAGCGACCTGGCACGCGCCCAGCGCCTCGCCGAGCGACTGGACGTCGGCGTCGTCAACGTGAATAACCACTCCTTCACGGGCGCGATTCCGGCGCTCCCCTGGGGCGGCGCGCGCGACACCGGCTTCGGCGTGGCCAACGGCCCCGAGTCGCTCGCCACGTTCGTTCGACCGAGGGTGACCGTCGTCGACGCCGCGGACGGGCCCGAGCTCTACTGGATGCCCTACGACGCCACGCTTCGCGATCTCGCCGAGACGCTGGCCGACGCGCAGATCGGGCGGCTCGCGGGAGCCTGGAGGCTGCCGCTGCTCATGCGAAAACGGATGAGAACGCTCCGCGATTTCTTCTTCCGGTGATCACGCGAGCCGTTCGTCGATCTTCTCGGCGGCGCGCGTGGCCATCGCCATGATCGTGAGCTGGGGGTTGACCCCCACGGGGCCGGGAACGGTGCTGCCGTCGACGATGAAGAGCCCCTCGACGTCGTGCGCCTGGTGATCGATCCCGACGACGCTCGTCCGCGGGTCGGTTCCCATCTTGCACGTCCCGAGCGGGTGATAGCTCAGCCAGACATAGTCCCCGGCCGCGGGCTTCAGCCGGCGGAACGCATCGAACGCTCGCTTGCCCTCGATCACCGGGGAAGAGATCATGACGGGGTAAAGCTCCCTCGCCCCCGCGGCCAGGCACATCTCCCCTACCCGCACCATCGCCTCGTGCATCCGGTCCACGTCCGCCCGCGCCACGTTGTAGGTGATGGCCGGAAAACCGGCCACGTCCCTTCCCCACACGCGTCCGTTGCGCGTCGAGTCACGCAGCAGGATGGCGAACGACGCGAGATTGTCCATCCGATCGAGCGTGGCCATCAGGCGGCGTCCGGTGAACGGGAACAGCAGGGCGGCGATGTTGCGCGTCGGCTGGGCCGCGCTGAAGAGAATGCCGTCGCGAACAAACTCGTCGCACGCGTAGCCTTGCGGGATGTGGCCGTGCCCGCGGATCTCTTCCTCGAAGAGCGCCGAGAATCCGCAGCTCGGATGCAGGCTCAGGTTCCTCCCGACCTGTTCGCTCCGGTTGCAGAGGCCCTGGTCGAGGAGCAGCACGGGCGTCGGAATCGACCCCGCGGCCAGGACGACCGCGCGCGCCCGCACGTGAATCGCGCGCCCGCCGCTCGCGCGGGCGAGAACGCCCGCGGCGCGCCCGCCTTCGACCAGAACGCGCTCGACCTTAGTCCCGCCGAAGAGCATGGCGCCGCCGCTCAGGGCGGGTGGTAAATACGCGACTTCGGTGCTCCGTCGGGCCCCGGTCGGGCACCCGAAGTCGCAGAAGCCCGAGCCGTCGCAGTCCGGCGCGTTCCGCGGGATCGGCAGGTGACTCCAGCCGAGCGCGTCGCAGCCCCTCGCCATGACGTCGCCGATGGGGCCGATGATTTCCTTGCGCGCGGGCCGCACGTCGAGCACGGCCTCGACCCGCTCGAAGTGGCGCCGCATCGCCTCCGGCGCGAAGTCGTCCGTGCGGAGCTCCTCGCACCATCGCTCCAGGATCCACGGGGGCGTGCGAAAGCTGGTGCCTCCGTTGATCGCGGTCGACCCGCCGACCATCCGGCCGACCAAGATCGGGATCAGCGCGTTCCCGAGGGAGAACGCGGGACGGTAGAAGCGCCGGTGGGCGCGGACGGCGCTCCCGTCGAAGTCTTGCCGGGGATGATAGTCGCCCTCTTCGATGAAGACGACGGCGTATCCGCGCGCCGCGAGCTCGCGTCCGACGACCGCACCCCCGGCGCCCGACCCAACGACGACGACGTCGCATTCCACGTCGCCCCCCTCCCAGTCGTCGCCCCGGTGCATCTGGCGCATCCAGCGCTCCTCCTGCTGCGGGCCGACCACGGGGAGCCCCTGGCGGGGGGGCAGGTCGAAGTGGATGAGCTTGTAGACGAGGGAGATGAGCGCAAGCGGCTTGCCGAGCACGGGATCCTGCTCGAATTGCCGGAGGAGCGTGTCCTGCGCGAGCGCCCCCAGGGTCTGGAAGCGCTGCCCTCGGCGCGCGTACGCCGCCGCATCCAGCGCTCCTTGAGCCGCGTTCCAGACGCGGAGTAGCGCGGGATGCAGGCTCCCCACTAGCTCTTCGGCACGCCGGACCGTCACTTCGTCCGCCGCCGGGAGACGCGAAGATCCAGGGATAAGCGCTTCGGCGAGCGCGAGAGCCGCCCGGGCCCCTGTCGACATGGCTCGCGCAATAAGACAGATTGGGGAGCCGCTCGCAAGTCCACTCGCGATCGGGGGCGCCCTTTGACCCGAGCAAAGCCATCGTTCCGGTGCCAAGCTGAGACTCCGGTGAATCCTCGCCCCGCCCCGCCCCTGCCGCTCTTCGCTGCCGTCAGCTTCGGGCTGCACCTGGCCGCGGCGATGGCGGTGCATCGCGCGGGAGCGTCCCCGAAGCCCGTGTTTCAGTCCGAGGCCCAGACGCTGTCGGGCGATACCCTGGACGTCGAGCCTCCCGCCGGTGCCGTCACGGAGCAGGAGACGGCCGAGCAGAACCGCGCCTCGACCGCCAGCGCCGCGGCCCGCCATGCCCCCTCGGGCCCTCCGGGCTCTGCGGCAACGCACGCGGCGCGCTCCTCCGCTGCGGCGAGGAGCGCGGCCGCCACGGCGCAGGCGGCGACGTTCGGTGCGGTGGGCGCGCGCTACGCGACGGACCTGGCAACCACCTTCACCCGGGCGTTCCCGCAGGCCGGGAGCGCGGACCCCATCTGGTCCACGGCGCCGTTCGGCGCGGCCGGTTCGGCGGAGGTCGTCCTCGTGCTCGACGAAGAGGGACGCCTGTCGGGCAGCACGATCCTCGGAGCTCCGTCGCCGGCCCTTCGACGTGGCATCGAGCGGACGCTCGCCATCCTCGGGCCTCGCGTGTTCACGGCGAGCTCGCCCTCGACGAGGCTGCGCGTCGCGGCGCGCGTCGGCCGCGACGAGGTCCACGACGGGCTGCACGGCGACGTGTTCGCCCTGAGCGGAGGAAGCTTCTCCGCGGACGTCGGCACGGCGTTCTTCGCGCTGCCGCCCGAGGCGGGTCCGGGCTCCGAGGCCGGCCGTCGCGTCGACATCGAGATCCGCCTCTTGCCGTGACGCGATCGTGGGATCGCGCCGAGACGGTCACCCGCCCCCGGCGGCGCCATGGTAAGGTGAAGGGAAATCTGGGGAAGCTCTCGACAATGAGTGATTCGATTCCTTCGGCTGAGCGGCGCACGGGCGACCGCCACCTCGCGTGCTTTCCGGCCTCGCTCGAGCGCCCCGACGGGGCGCAACGTCCATCGCTCATCCGGGACCTGAGCGAGACGGGAGTCCTGCTCCTCGTTCGCACGACGAAGATCGCCGTCGGCGACGTGGTAAAGTTGCAGCTCTTCATCGCCGAGAACGCCGACACCCACCGGGCCGCGGAGGGGCGAGTCGTCCGCGTCGAGGAGGTCGAGGCTGAGGACGCGGGCCCGTGGCTGCGGCGCGTCGCCGTGCAGTTCGAGACGCCGCTCACCGTGTACGCGGCCGACATCAAGGCCTTCCACGAGCGCGCGGCGAGGCTCGGCATCCCTCAGTGACATTCTAGGGCGCCTCAGGCGGCGGCAGCGCGCCCCCGTCGCGCACGTAGTCGACGATCGCGTCGACGAGGGCCTGATCCGACTTCAAGCACGCGGCCGAGACGTCTCCGCTCATCGCGCCCTGGCACTCTTTGCCTCGGCTCGCGTGCGCGCGCTTGACCGCCTCGCTAGACGCGACAAGGACCTCTTGGACCTGGGTGCCGAGGCGATGCCATTTGACGGCCGCCGTCCGGGGTCGAGGGGGTCGCGAACGCGTGAAGCCCTCGGCCTCGACCCCGATCGAACACGTCCCGTCCCAGCGCAGGACGTCGTACGTCCCGTTCCCGCTCCCGACGACCATCCCGCCCTTCTGCGCCGCGTGAAAGCGCACGGCGAGCACTTCCTCGCCCGCCCCGAGCTCGTCCAGCTTGCCGCGCAGGTAAAGGCGCGTAAATGGGGTCTGCTTGCCGAAGAGCGCCAGCGCCACGTCCTGGTGAGGCTTGGCGCAGAGTCGTTCGACGAATTCGCCGGGAGGGCTGCATACGGGCGCCGAGGCATCGGCGCACGCCGTCGGCAGCGCCCTAGCGGTCGCGGTCGTGGTCGCGGTCGCGGTCGCGGTCGCGGTCGTGGTCGCGGTCGCGGTCGCGGTCGTGGTCGCGGTCGCGGTCGCGGTCGACGAAGCCGCCGCCCCGCCACACCCTACGCCCGTGATCAGCAACCCAGCCAAGACTTCCGCCACTCGGCCCACCCCGCGAGACTACACGTTCCTCCCGGCGCGCCGTCGACTCTTGTCGCCCGCTCACGGGGCCCGTATGGCAGACGCCCATGCACCGTACGAAGACCGAGGCCGCTCTCGCCGAAGCCGAGCTCGCCCACGCCGACGACCCCGAACGTGCCGAGCTACTCCGTCGAGCACGGCGATTCAAGGCCAGCTGGCTCGAGCTCGGCGAGGCGCTGGCCGGGGCCAAGCGCAGCGGGAGCTGGAAGCAATGGGGCTATGACTCGTTCGAGGCGTACGCGAAGGGCGAGCTGCGGCTCAAGCCGGAAACCGTGGACAAGCTGACGGGGTCCTTCACCTTCCTGCAGCGACGCGCCCCCGCGGTGCTCTCGCGCGACGCCCTTTCCGAGCCCATCCCGAGCTATCAGGCCGTCGACTTTCTGCGGCGCGCGGAGGCGAGCGAAGACGCCCCGCGCGAGGCCGTCGAGGAGGTTCGCCGACGGGTGCTGGAGGAAGGAGCCCCCGCGGCCGCCGTGGCTCGCCAGTACCGCGACGTCGTATTCCCCATCGATGAAGGGCAAAGGCGCGCGCGGGACGCGGCGGGAATCAAGAACGTCGCCACGAGGCTCCGCGAGCTGCTCGCCGACACGCGCGCGGTGCCTCGAAAGGTCGCGTCGGAGGTGGGCGGCGCGCTGGACAAGTTGCTCGAAGCGCTGGGCGAGGATAAGGAGCACGCGGCCTGATGCGCTACTACGTGAGCCTCGACCCGCGCCCCGGCGCGAAGCCGAGCGTCGTTGACCTCGTGGAGCTCCCGAGCGGACAACTGGAGGTGAGGGTCGACGAGCGCCCCGTCGAGGTCGACGTCGCGCCCGTGGGGTCGCAGCTCAGCGTGCGTGTCGGCGGACAGATGGTCGACCTGACCACCGAAGGTGCGCCCCCGGAGCTCGGCACGGTCGCGAGCGGGCACCGGGCGTTCGTTCGGGTGGAGAGCGAGCGAATGCGGGCAGCCGAGCGGGCGAAGAAGGTCTCGCCGACGGGCGGCGACCGAGTCATTAAGAGCCCCATGCCCGGGCGCGTGATCAAGGTGCTGGTCGCGAAGGGCGACAGCGTCAGCGCGGGTCAGGGACTCGTCGTGCTCGAGGCGATGAAGATGGAGAACGAAGTGCGCACGCGGGCAGCCGGAAAGATCGCCGAGGTGCACGTGAGCGCCGGAGCCGCGGTCGAGGGCAACGCCAAGCTGGTTACGCTCGCGTGAAGAGAATGAGCGGACGTCGGCCTCGCCTTGCCGACGCCTCGAAGCTCGTGACGAGCGGGCTCCTGTTCTGGGGTGGAGCGCAGCTGGCGGCCACCGTGTTTGACCGCAACGAGACCGCTGCGGTCGCCGTCCAGGCAGCGATCGCCGAGTGGGGAGCGGGCACGATGGGGGTCACGTGGAGCGATCCGGCGCGGCCCGCGCCGTCCTGGAGGGCAATCCGCGACCGCGCAGCCTATGGTGCAGCGCTCGGATTCGCGACCGCCGGGCTTGTCGTCGGAATCGCGCTGGCGACCCGGGCGGCCGCGATGCAGCCCGCGGCTCCCTCCGCCAGCGCCCTTCTGATCGGCCTCCTCGTCGGAGGCCTGGGCGCCGTACGCGACGAGCTGCTTCTGCGCGGCTTCGTCCTGCGCGCGACGCGCGGCTTGCTCGGAGCTCCGGCCGCCGTCGCCGTGTGCGGCGGTGCCGCGGCGGCGGCCCGCCTTGGCCTCGACGGCGCCCTCACGCTGGCCGTCCTCGCGGAGGCGCTCCGTGGCATCGCCCTCGGCGCCCTCTGGGTTCGCGACCGGGGCGCCTGGATGGCGATCGCCGCGAACACCGCATGGACGTGGGCAGCCGGGCCGATCGTCCATGGCGGCCTGTTCGACGTGCGCTTCACGACGGAGCTCGGCGCGGGAGCACCCGCCATCGGGGGACTCGCGATCACCGCCGCGGCCGCTCTCTGCTGGGTCGCGATCCGCGATCCGGACCGAACCGACCGCTGACCGCGGCCGGCCGGGTTAGGATGCTGGCGATGCCCCTCCCCTCCGGCCCGGAGCGCCGCCAGAGCATCCCGCCCGCGTCGACCGCCGTGGCGGACGAGCGCTCGACGGGAAGCCTCTTGCCCCCGGCCGACTCGACGCGGGACGTCGCGCAGGAAGACTTCCTCTTTCATCTCTACCGAGGCAGCGAGCTGCTCCAGGAGAACCGCATCCTCGAAGCGAAGGAGGAGCTCGAGGCCGCGCTGACGATGCAGCCGCAGGACGCCAAGGGTCAGGACCTCCTCGGCGCCGCGTACTTCCGCCTGGGCCTCTACCCGCACGCGATCCAGATCTACGAGGCGCTCGAGAAACAATTCCCGAAGGACACGTCGATCAAGATAAACCTGGCCCTGACCTACCTTAGGACGAACCAGGCTGCGCGCGCGCGACGGTTGCTCGAGGACACGGTGCGCCTGCAGCCTGATCACAAGCGCGCCTGGGGCTACCTCGGCCTCGCGCTGCAGAGGCTCGGCGAGCTCGAGCAAGCACAGAACGCCTTCGAGCGCGGAGGCCATGCCACGATGGCCAAGCGCGTGACGGAGCGGCGACGCCAGTCGATGCCCCCGGCGCCACCCGAGCCTCCCTTCCCCCCGGAAATCGACCGGAGAGTGCGCGAGATGGCGCAAGTCGCCTTCTCCGAGCTCGACGCCGGCGAACTGCGCTTCGCGCTGGCAGAGGCAGCGCCCACCAGGCCCGCGGACGGGCAGTGGACCGCGCTCGAGCTGGGCGAGATGTCGAGCGCGAGAGCGCGATCCTCGAGGACGCTGCCTCCGCCGCTGCCCGGAGAGGCGTCCGAGGTGCACGAGCGCGCGACCATGCCGCCGCCGCTCCTTGCCGGCCAGGGAGATCGCTCGGTGGCCGTCCTGACGGCCGGCGTCCTCCTCGTCCGGACGAGCGAAGATCCCATCCGCGAGTTCGCCGGCCGGCTGGACGCGCTGCGGGTCGTGTCCGGCGCGATGACGACCCGCGTGTTGCACCGGCGTACCGGCGGTGCGAACACCGCCGAGGTTCTTGGCGGGCTCGGAAGCCCGGTCGTGCGCATCTCCGGCCGGGCGGAGTGCGTGCTGGGAGCGCGGTCGGGTCACCAGATCGTCCTGTTCGCGCTGGACGGCGGCGTCGCGTTCATTCGGGAGGATCACCTTCTCGGCTTCGAGCTGGGCCTGGCATACGAAAGCGGACGGCTCGTTCTCGAGCACCCCGACGAGCGCGCGCGGCTCACGGCGGACGGCGTCCCCGTCGTGCAGCTCCGCGGAAGCGGAGCCGTCGCGCTCGAGCTCAGCGGACGGCTCGCGAGCGTCGCTCACCCCGCGGGGGCGCGGCTGCTCGTTCGTCGCGAGTGGATCGTCGGCTGGCTCGGCCAGCTCTCGGCGCGCTCGCTTCCGCCCGCCGAGGCTCCCGGGGGGCAGAGGGGGCTCGTTGGTTTCTCCGGCGAAGGCACGGTTCTCGTCTGCGTGGAGTGAGCCAGGCTTCCCCTCGTCGCTCTCTCGTGGCAGGGCTATTGGGCGCACACGATGAGCCTCCCGACGACGCCGACCGCAAAGCAGCGCCGCCGCACGCTCGCGCAGGACGCGCTCAACCTGCCGAACCTTCTCACGATGGGGCGCATCGTCGCGATTCCGTTCTTCGTCTGGCTGCTCGACGTGCCCACGCCGATCCGCGGCTTCTGGGCGTGCATCCTCTTCACGGCCGCGGCCATCACGGACGTGCTCGACGGGTACCTCGCGCGCAAGCTGGGCGTCGTCAGCGTCCTCGGCAAATTCCTCGATCCGCTCGCCGACAAGCTCATCGTCATGGCCGCGCTCGTGTGGATGGTCCCGATGGGCCGCATCCCGGTCTGGGCCGTCGTGCTCCTGCTCGCCCGCGAGATCAGCGTCATGGGACTGCGCAGCGTCGCCGCGAGCGAGGGGGTCGTCATCAGCGCCGGTCAGGAGGGCAAGACGAAGACGGCCCTGCAGATGATGGGCATCATCGCGCTCGTCCTGGGCTACCCGTATCACCTGTCCTATGCGGGGCTCGATCTGGGCGTCGTGGACATGGTCCATGTCGGCCGTACGCTCGTGTACCTTTCGCTGCTGTTCTCGTTCGCGAGCGCCGCGCAGTACGTGCGCCTCTTTGCCGCCGCCGTCGAAGCGAAGGGAAGAACCGCCTCCCCCTGACGGCGCTGGCATTTCCGGGCGTTTTCTTGGATAACTCGCGCCTGGCCTCGACCCCTATGTCTCCCCGCCCAGCCCACCCGTTCGCCTGCCTCGTCGCCCTGGCCCTTATCTGTGCATGCTCCAACCAGGGCGAGGGCGAGATCTGCGACCCCGACGCGGGCAACGGAGGCAACGACGATTGCCAGTCCGGGCTGGTCTGCAACACCGGCCTCCCGGGCGGCGTGGGGCCGCGATGCTGCCCGTCCGACCTCATGACGGCGAAGACTGCGGTGTGCTCGGTGACTCATCAGGGGGTCACCGCGAACCCGGCTCCTCCCGAGGGCGGCCCGCAAGAGGCAGAAGCTCCGCCGGTGGACGCGGCGACGGAGGCCGCGGTCGATGCGCAAGCGGACGGGGCCGAAGAACCCGCGCCTGAGGCAGCCGCCGAGGCAGGCACCGACGCAGCCGAAGGCTCCGGGGATTGAGGCCATGCCCGCAGCGACGCTGGTCCACTGCGCGCAGCAGGCGCTGCTCCTCGTCGTGGCAGTATCGTTGCCCGTGCTAGGCGCGGCAGCCGCCGTGGGGTTCGCTGCCGCCGCTTTCCAGGCGGCGTCGCAGATCCAGGACCCCACGCTCGCCCACCTCCCTCGAGTGCTCGCCGTCGTGGCCGCCCTGGTGCTGCTCGGGCCCTGGATGGGGCGCGAGGTGGCGGCATTCGCAGAGCAGATGTTCGCCGCGCCGCATTGATGGCCACCGGGCCGGGGGGCGCCCCCGCGCCGCCGGCGTTTGACCCGCCCTTTTCCCTCTGGTAGGCCCGGGGCGGTGAGTGAATCCTCACTCAGTGCGCGTCGGCCGCGCGGTCGCCCGAGCGAGAGACGGGTCAAGGGCGGCGACAAGCGCGAGCGCATCCTCGACGCGGCCGTGCGGGTCCTCGCCGAGAAGGGCTTTCACTCTACGCGCATCAGCGAGGTCGCGAAGGCCGCGGGTGTCGCCGACGGGACGATCTATCTCTACTTCAAGTCCAAGGACGAGCTCCTCGTGTCGCTGTTCGAGGATCGCGTCGAGCGGCTCCTGGCGTTCCTGCAGGAGGAGCTCCCTCGGTCGGGGAGCGCGTCGGACAAGCTGAAGAGGATCATCGAGCTGCAGCTGGGGCTCCTCGAGAGCGAGCGCGACCTCGCCGAGGTGCTGACGGTCATCTTGCGGCAATCCACCAAGCTCATGAAGAAGTACGCGGCGCCGAAATTCAACGCCTACCTCGATTCGATCGCCAAGGTGGTGGCCGACGGCCAGGCTACCGGCGAGCTGCGCAGGGACGTGTCGCCGCACCTCGTTGCGCGAGCGATGTTCGGAGCTCTCGACGGGATCGCGATGACCTGGGCGCTCGGCAAGGCGGACCGCGGAGGCCTCTCGCGCGCATCGGGGCAGCTCGCGCAGATCGTGCTCCGGGGCCTCGCGCCGCAAAGCGACCGATGAAACACCTGCGCGAGCGCGCCGGCGCGTACGGCCTCGTCCGGCGCTTCTTCGACGCTCGCGGCTTCCTCGAGGTCAGTACGCCGCTCATGGTCCCTTCGCCCGGGCTCGACGTGCACCTCGACGCGTTCGAGATCGTGGGCGGCGATCGCGGCGCCCCCCGGTGGCTCGTCACCTCGCCCGAGTATCAGATGAAGCGGCTGCTCGCGGAGGGGTGGGCTCGCATCTACCAGATCGCGCCTTGCTTTCGCCGCGGAGAGGTCGGCACGCTTCACAATCCCGAGTTCTCGATGCTCGAGTGGTACCGCGCGGACGCCGCCGTCGAGGACGTCATGCGCGACACCGAACAGCTGGTGGCCGAGGTGACGGGGGGTTCCGTTCGTCTGGGCGAGCGGATCGTCGACGTCCGGCCTCCGTTCGAGAGGCTGTCGGTGTGCGACGCGTTCGCCCGCTTCGCGGGGTGGACCAGGAGCGAAACCATTGGAGCCGCAGCCGAGGACGAGACACGCTACTTTCGCGGGCTCGTCGAGGCGGTCGAACCGGGCCTCGAGCGCATCGATCGAGGCGTCTTCCTCGTCGACTACCCGGCCACGCAGGCGTCGCTCGCCCGCATCAAGCCGCAAGACGCGCTCGTGGCCGAACGATTCGAGCTCTACGTCGCCGGCGTCGAGCTGTGCAACGGGTTCGGCGAGCTCGTGGACGCTTCCGAGCAGCGCAAGCGCCTCGTTCGCGATCAGGCCGAGCGAGCCAGGAGGCAACTGCCCGTCTATCCCATCGACGAGCGTTTCCTCGACGCCCTCGCCCGGGTGCCGCCCAGCGGTGGGAATGCTCTCGGTCTTGACCGGCTGGTCGCACTGGCGTGCGGGACCAAGGAGATATCGAGCGTCCTGGCGTTCACGACGGACGAGCTGTGAGCCATGGCGGCGCCGTCCGACTATGACGACGCAGGCAGCCCGAGCTCGTGGAAGAGGAACGCCATCTCGTCGGTGAACTCGGCCACCAGCTTGCCGACCGGCTTGCCAGCCCCGTGCCCAGCGCGCTTCTCGACGCGCAGGAGGACTGGCCGCGACGGGTCGGACTGAGCCTCGCCCAGGCGCGCTGCCATCTTGCGCGCGTGCATCGGGTCGACGCGGGCGTCGCCCTCGGCGGTGACCAGCAAGATCGACGGGTAGGACCCGCCGTCCGTCACCTGGTGGTAAGGGGAGTACGCGTGAAGCCACCGGAAGGCGTCGGCGACCTCGGGGTCGCCGTATTCCGTCGTCCACAAGCGGCCGATTCGAAAACGATGGTAACGGAGCATGTCGGTCAGCGGGACGAGGCACAGCGCCGCGCGGAAGAGCCGCGGCCGCTGCGTGACCGCTGCGGCCACCAGCAGACCGCCGTTCGAGCCGCCGACCACGCCGAGCCGCTCGGGACGCGTGACGCGCGCGCGCACGAGCTCCTCCGCGCACGCGAACAGGTCGTCGAAGACGTTCTGCTTGCGCTCCAGCATGCCGGCGCGATGCCACTCCTCGCCGAACTCTCCCCCGCCACGCAAGAGAGCGACCACCCAAACCCCGCCACGCTCGACCGTGAGCCACGTTCGCGCCGAGAACGCCGGAGTCTGGGCGACGTTGAAGCCCCCGTAGCCGTAGAGCACGGTCCCGCGGTCGCCGTCACGCGGCGTGCCTTCCCTCTCGACGACGAACATGGGGATCCGCGTCCCGTCTTTGCTCGTCGCGTAGAGCATCGATACTCGCACGTCGAACGGCGAAGAGAACGACTGCCCGACGCGATCCCATACGATTGTCCTGCCGGCAGCAAGGTCGAAGCGGAGCACCTGACCCGGTCGAGCGAACGACGCGAACTCGACGAACGCCTCGTCTCCGTCCAGTTCGCCCGCGAGCCTGGCGGAGCCAAGCGTGGGCAGCTCGATCGCGCCGAGCGCCTCCCCAGCTCGCGAGAAGCGCTCCACTCGCGCGCTCGCCTCGTGCATGTAGGCGGCGACGATCGTTCGCCGGACGCCTCCGACCACGACGACGTCCGAGAGTACGTCGTCACGCTCGGGCAGCACCTCTCTCCAGCCCGCGCGCTCGGGCGCTCGGTAGTCGACCTCGAAGAGGCGGAAGCGAGGCGCGCCCTCGTTGGTGAGGACGTAGAGGGCATCGGGAAGCGGGATCGGCTCATAGAGCGCTTCGACGCCCGTCGCCGTCGCCACCCACGGCGCTCCCGGTGCGGACAGGTCGCGCACCCAGAGTTCGCTCTTTTGCCACCCCTGGTGGACGCGAACGACGAGCCACCGCCCGTCCTGCGAGAGGCTCACGGCGGGG
>Ga0209415_10011585_pt1 | contig 14823 bp, 16 predicted proteins | sample PeaSoiSIISIP2007_FD_187696 | JGI IMG/M metagenome (GOLD analysis project Ga0209415, IMG submission 187696) | Peat soil microbial communities from Weissenstadt, Germany - SII-SIP-2007 (SPAdes) (version 2) | ecosystem: Environmental > Terrestrial > Soil > Wetlands > Peat | place: Germany...
TACGTGGGTGAACTGCCGAACTCCCACGGTCGGACTTGAACCGACTAGTCATACGATATACATGGCATGCTGCAATCTAACAAGTCTAACAAAACTGTGCTAGACTTTAATTAAAAGGTTTCGTATCACGAATTGCATCCGGGGGGAAAGCGTAAACATAATAAAGATTTATAGCACTAAAGTATTCTGTTCGAAGACAGAGGTGCGGACGCTGGCCTTCTTCGCTACGTCCTCTTGGCAGGGAAGGTATTGTGGTATTGAGCGCTTTGCAAGAACCTCGTCTGGGTGGGCTTCTTTGAGACAAGGAAGCGGGGAATTTTTATTTGGGGAAGAAACATGTATAGCAAACTTATAGTGGACAAGGGCGGGTACATGCAAGAGATGACACTTATTGAAAGCCCAAGGCCTGTCCCATTTCCAGTTTATCTTACCGTGAAGTACGGAGACAACAGCCTCGAAGAGTACCATGATTTCCTATTGAACGTTGCTGAATCATGGGTCTTCGTAAGAACAGAATTTCCTCATCCTGAAGGCACTTCATTGATCATGCACTTTTATATCCCACCAGAATATAAGTTGTTGTCAGTAATGAAAGGCAAGGTCCAGACGATGAATCAGAATAATGCAGATTATCCCAAGGGGATGTTAATTAAATTTGGATTATTTTCTTGTAATGCACTGAAGAATCTTGAATCCTATGTCGAAGGGAAAAAACATTTAATAGATACAATGATTTAGCCGGCCTTACCTCAAGCCTGCCTCATGCTTCCATGTGAGTTCAATACCATCACCAATCACAGAATTGCGGAAGGTATCCACGCTTCAATAACATAATTATTACATTACACTCTCCAATATTTCAGATGACTTCTTCACAATAACTACCTTAGCGAGATTTATTAAGGATCGCTCATGCGAATCCTTGTCCATCGAAGAGACGCAATCGGAAACAACCACCGGGTAGAATCCTCTATTTGAGGCATCACGCGCTGATGACTCGATTCCAGCCTCGGTTGCAATGCCTGTGAATATTAGCGTCGTTATACGCCTGTTCCTCATCATCATCTCGAAATTTGTTCCTAGGAAAATGTTTGCCGTCGATTTATCCAGAAGGATGTCTCCTTTCGCCGGCTTTACAGCTTCAGGTATCTCTCTTTCTCGTGAGCCTGGCGGCATGAAATTAGGCAGCTTGTCCACGTCCTTGACATTAAAGCGCCGCATCATATTGTAAATGCCCCAGGATGACTGAAATTCCCTCGGAATGGGAGTTATCAAGGTATAAGCAACAGGCATTTTATTTCTCAAGATCTCCACAAAACGTTTTAAATTGCCTATAAACTCTGCCTGATTGAATATTCTGTCTACAAGGCCATTTTGGACATCCCAGACAATGAGGCACGAATGACGGGGATCGACTATTTCTGTCAGATCCTCATATATTGTAATGCCATTTGCATTTATCACCGCTTACTCCTTTCGTCACGGAAGGTTATTTCTCGAGCGCTGCAATGTCCATCCTATGCCCGGACGCTGCAAGCATTCTCAAAAAGGAAATCTACTGTATCAATGTGGGATAGAGCTTCGATGCGATAATGACCAAGACTGCATAGATCAGTCCCAGAACGACAACATCGAACACGATCCCATACGCACTGTGACCACCCTGAATCATGAGTGCTCGCAATATATCCACCAAATAGGTCAGAGGGTTGATCCTCGCAAAGGCCAGCAACCAGGCTGGCATGAGTTCAAGCGGGTAGATCGCATTGCTTGCGAAAAAAAGCGGCATGGTGAGTACTTGACCTATTCCCATAAAGCGTTCCCGGGTCTTCACGACACAAGCAATAATGAGAGAAAAAGTTGAAAAAATCGCCGATCCGAGCACAACGGAAAGAAACACACCCAAGACCGCTTGAGGGCTAAAGTTGATCTCAATCCGCATGAGGGAAGCAATAACGTAGATGATAAGTGCTTGGATCAACCCTCTAAATCCGGCGGAGATTGCTTTTCCAAATACGAGTGCGCCTCGATAGGACGGACTCACCAGGAGTTTATGAACAATCCCCAGGTCTCGCTCCCAAATGACCGCAATCCCGTAAAAAATTGCACTGAATAATACGCTCTGGGCCAAAATCCCGGGGCACATAAATGTCAGGTAACTCATGTTGCCCGTCGGTATGCCACGGACCCGACTGAAAACCTGCCCGAACACCACCAGCCAGAGGATCGGCTGGACAGCGCGAGAAAAAAGCTCGGTGGGATCACGGAGAAGTTTCTTCAGCTCAGATTCTCCTATCGCAATGCTCTGTCCCATGAAATCTACGAGAGAAAAGGAATCAGCCGAGCCGGGTGACCGTGCTCCGTGTTTGCCGGACGTCACGATAATTTCCCCCTTCTGTAATCAGAACTCCACAGCAATGAGCAAAAACATCATCCAGTGTAGCCGTGGGGCTGATAGCTGTCTTCAAATCGTCAGGCCGGCCAATGATGGCGACTTTCCCTTCATGCAAAATAGCAAGCTCATCGCAAAGATGGTCCGCTTCTTCCATATCGTGCGTCGTGATGAGGACCGTCATGTTGTAATCCCGTCTCAAATCCTGCAACCGGTCCCATACAATGCGCTTCGCCACTGGGTCGAGCCCGATAGTCGGCTCATCAAGAAAGAGGACGGTGGGACGGTGGAGCATCGCCTGGGCAAGCTCCAGCCTTCTTATCATCCCGCCCGAATACGTTTTGACGAGTTTGCTTGCTGAGTTTTCTAGTCCCATAAATTCCAGAGCATCGTCGATACGGGCAGGTCTCTCCGATCTGGGCATACGATAGAGTTTGGCGGAGAGCAATAAATTCTCACGTCCCGTTAGCGCGCCATCTGCGGAAAGCATTTGAGGGACATATCCGATTCGTCTCCGTACTTGAGCGGGCTCGGCGACAATATTGAATCCGGCTACGGTTGCCGTTCCGGAAGTCGGAGCAAGGAGAGTCGTGAGCATTTTGATCGTGGTGCTTTTCCCAGCGCCGTTAGGACCGAGTAATCCGAAAATCTGTCCGTGCCTGACATTGATACTGATCCGATCGACGGCTACCTGCCGACCAAACTCCCTGGTCAGATTCATCATCTGAATGGCCAGATCTTCCGCGAGACCGGATTTTTCGTTTTGGCTTGGATTTCCCATTTTGCTTTTCCATGGTCCCTGAAAATTCTCCGCTCGCGGTACTACAAATTATACTTCACCGAGTGAACGGTGATCACGGGAATCGAGGAGTTCAAGATCGTTTCACGGGCTGTGCCGCCGAGAAAGGCTTCCAGTAGCATATTTCTGCCATGCGTACCCATTACTACCAGCGAATAGCCATGTTCACTCTCCTGATAGACCGCGCAGGAGGCCACGACATCCCTTTCTTCGATTTTGTAGTCACACGGAACTCCTCGACTCTGAAAAAACCGGACCTTTTGTTCCATCGATTGGCGGGAATCATCCCGAATCTGGGTTAGGATTTCATCAAGATTGAGCGGCACCCATCCGGAGACCGTATAGCTGTCACGAATAATGACTCTGTAGACGTCTCCCAGGCAATGAAACAAAAAGACTCTTGCGCCGATGCGCTTTGCAAGAGAAAGCGCATAGCGTTCCGCTGCGCGGCTGTTTTTACCGAGATCGGTTGCAACGAGAATATCTATTTGTTTGCGTGCGTCAAAATCCTTAATCTTTTTCTGTGCAACGGGGCCGATCGCCATCACGGGTCGCCTGGAGTGCCGGATCACTTCTTCGGCGACGCTTCCTATTAGCAGGCGTTTCATTCCTGTCCGTCCCTGGGTGCCTAAAACGACAAGCTCCGGAGCAGCCTTCGTTCGCAGTGCTTTTAGAATCTGCTCTGGAGGAGAACCGCTTTTTAAGAAAGTGCGGACGGGCACAGTAAATCGACCGCTAAGTTCCTCGAGTTTTTTCTGATGCTGCGAGTGCCATGCCTGAAGGCTGGAGGCATCAATTCTGCCCCGGGAATAGGTTTTCATGTCTTCCACGTACAGAAGGTCGATGCCGGTTTTGATTTGCTGCGCCAGAGAAGAGGCAACACTACATATCGCTTGTGAACGCTTTTTGCCGGAATCTGTCTGATTTTCGATATCGTCAGCTACTAAGATTGAGTGTTGCAGCATTTTCCACTCCTCTTGTGGTGTATCACTGGCACGGTGCAACAAGTCGCGATTATGATGAAAACCTGTTCACGCTGCTGGCTAGCCAGCAACACATTGCTTTATCAGCCTTTTAAAACATAACACAGAATCTGTGGATTATCAAGCCTGCGTGCCGAACTTCAATCGGGATTTTCCTGGCGGATGTTAATGTATTTTTATTACAACTTTATCGGTTTAAACTTAGGGAAACTTTAGCAGAGACCGACGGGAGACCATACATTTCAACAAGAACCCTTCACTTCAATCAGAAAATAACAGATCCGTTGGCCACTTACTTTTTTGCACTGGAATTCGACAGGTCATCCGCCGCTTGGGGTCTTACTGGGCCGTTTTCCAGATCTATGCGGCCCACTAATGTTGTAAAAAATACCGGTATTCGTGATTCGAAGGTGAGCTGTTTGCCGCTGAAGGGATGTTTGAAGCAAATCAATCTGGCATGAAGTGCCATGCGGGACAGGGGCTCATCCACTTTACCATACTTCATGTCGCCGACGATCGGGTGTCCAATGCCTGCGAGATGCACTCGAATCTGGTTTTTTCTTCCTGTTAACAGCGTTACCTCCAGCATAGAATATCCCTTTATCATCCTGAGAACTTTATAAGCCGTTTGGGACAGTTTACCTTTTGTGCTGTCGGATGTGGAGTAAACTTTATAGGCCTTGTCCTCTGCCAAGTATGTGGTGATGGTCCCCGAGCTCTTCTCACACTTACCATGAACTATTGCAAGATATTTCTTCTCGGTTTGTTTCCACTGGTCCTGTAATCGCAACTTCGCCTCTTCGCTCTTTGCAAAAATAAGCGTCCCCGAGGTGTCCCTGTCAAGTCGATGTACGACGAAAAGACGCTTTCGGCTTCTTCCGCAACCGATGCGGATGTAATCCGTTAAAATGGAGTGGGCCGTGCGCGATTTTTCCCGCTCTGTGGCAACGGTCAACAGGCCCGCTGGCTTGTCCACTACAAGGATGTCTTTATCCTCGTAAAGGATCGCGAGCCCTTTCAGCATGGACTTGGCGCTTGAAGTAGCTCGTTTTCGCATAGCAATTACTCTACCATCGATTGCTGGATGAAATCACCAATTATCAAAAGAGGCATCCGCTGTTTTGTCCAGGAAGGAGTCGTCACAATACATAGTAACCAGAATCTATCGCTTCATTCAAAAATAACAACTCGTTGACCACCTACTACTAAACAGGTTCAAAAAAGTGCAAGGGGTGTGATTATATGCATGCCAGAAATGATTTGAGCGGTCCCCGGAATACCAATCATGAGAAATCACCTCTACATAGTACACACGGCAGGTGAATCAGTAAACAGCTGATTTTGAGCGGTATCGCCGCGGCCGGGCAGAGCGCTAGGCCCGGTCTCTTAATTCCAGAAACGATTTCTGCCATGATTGGGAAAGTGCGGGTACCGCGAGAACCTTCTCGATCCCATCGCGGTTTTTCCGATCGTGATGATAGATGCGATTGGCAAATGCAATCGATACCCGGCGTGGGTCCTGTTCAACGAGGAAGAGACCGTCGCCGGCTTTTACATTCCCCCCCTCAAGTACCCTCACATAGAAACCCGTTCGGCCGGAATCCACGACAAGTTTCACGAAATTCTCCCTGCCGTACCTGGCGGCAAGCGTAGAACAGGGCTGGCGCGGCTGGCTCACCTGTACCGTTGCCATGCCTGATCGGTAAATGTCGCCGATGCAGACGTCATCCTCTTTCATACCCGTCACGGAGAAATTCTCGCCAAATGCCGCATCGGGCATTTTTCTCCCGAGTATCTTTTCCCAATACTCGTAGTGATCGAGGGCGTAGACACAAACGGCCTTATCGCTTCCGCCATGGTTCTTGAGGTCGCCCACGCCGTCTCCCTCAAAGCCCTGGTTTGTCAGCACAAGAGGCATTGCAACCGGTTTTTTGCACATGCCCGTAATGAATTCCTTACCGTGAAACAACTCCTTCTTCGGGAGACCGATGTTGAGCATCTGGATTATCATGGAAGAACTCCTTATTGAGGTACTACGCGAATTTAGGGATTCTGCTGATTGAGACAAACGGTAACTCCATTCCGCAACATCAAACCAGCGCCTGAAATATTACTCTACGAAACATGCACATCGCTGCTTCGAGTAAGAAGTACAGGGTACAGAAAATGTCTGACTAGGGAAATATATCATAAAAACCATGATGCAGAAAGTATTATGTTATCGCCCGAAGAGGTTATTTCACTCGGGAAGGGGTTCTCCGGAATAAACGGGAGTATCTGTCTAATTGGATGGAAAGTTCCCGTCGAAACGAGTGGAGGAGTTCATCGGAATCTACGTCCCGGGACCCTTGACAAAAAAAGAGGCAGGCATAAGCCTGCCCTCATGCAGCAATCATCAATAAGCGGGTGGATTGTATGGGGCCGGTTCTGCCTCTTTCTTGGGAGCCATTCGAGCAACGCCGATAGCCAGCTTTTTGCCGCCTTCCTCCGTGTATTGGACTGTCACGGTATCCCCCACCTTGATATCTTTGAGCAGGGACCCCGTTTCACAGTCAAAGCTCACCGCCATCTTCTCAGACTTCAGCGTAATCGTGCTCTTCTCAACATCTACGGCGGTAACTACTCCCGACATCTCCATCGCAATCGCCGGTCCGGCAAAGGCAAGCACGACTGCGGCAACAAAGAGAAATAGTATTGTTGCCCTCACCTTCATTGTGCACCTCCGTTCCCTTGATGATGTATGCACCACGCATACATACCCGTATCACACCTCTTCCCAAAACGGCAGGCACCAACCCGCCGCCTTCAAACCAGCAAAGTCCGCGTCATCTATCCACCCAGATATCCACCGGAAAAATCCGGGCCGGAACCGATCTCGGGCGAACGGACCGAGACAATACTCTCAACATCTTTTTCACCCGCGGCTTTCCAGTCAAAACCAGTACCCTTCTCAAGAATCTGGAGCTTCCAGTCCATATATTCCACCATCTCGAGAAGATGCCTCTCATGAGTCATGAACGCCTTGCCTTCACGGCCGTAAGTCGCGGCAAGATCCCTGCGCAGCCCGTTGATCCTTTCTTTTATTTCTTCAAGCTCTCGGTAAACTTCCAAAAGATAACCTTTTTCACTTAGAACGTTTGCGGTTGCCATAGCCAGCCTCCTTGAATGTACTGCATCACTCTTGCACACACCTGTTTCACAATTACAACAGGATTAGACTACTCCTGTTTCTATATGAACTATAGCTCTTCCAGGAGTAGAGTCAAGCGCAATAAAGAGGACATATTTGGTATTAATTATGCGTTCTTTAAAATAATTTGGTAATAGGGTTATGCGTTAAACTCCAGCATTACGCATTCAGGCCTTGCTTTCAGTGCGGAACTCATGCCGTGATCCGCCGCGTTTTTCCAACTTCGGAACCAGATGTGCTGAAACGTTTCACAGAGCAGTTCAGCATGACATACTGGTTTTATGCCCTATTATTCCGGAGGCTTTTATATAAAAGTCCGGAGAAGACGCAGCACATGTTTGCAGTGATTACAACGGGTTGCGCTGACCTTACTTGGAATAATCATTCATCGACCTCGAAACGCCAAAACGCAATTTTTTGGGGGCTTCTTCATTATTGGCACTTTTCCCCACATGTCTTAACAGTACAGAAGTGTCCAATTTTATACTTAAGAATTCCGCAAAACTGCCGATAAATAACTATATGGACGGTCTTTCAAGAGAATCAGGGGGAGATTGAAGTGGATTTATGGTTTTTTTCTCCATCCCGGTTTATGATATATTGGAGTATAGGTTGCAAGTATTTGAATATTATGATGAATGAAAGACGAAAGTCTGTTTTTGAGATTTTTTTCAATACTTTCAATACTATGTTCAATTGACAAACCGGTTTTTATTATTATATAATAACAGTCATAATCTATGGATAGACTATCCCAAAACCCATTGCCCTGCATTCTGTCCGAGAGGCGGCTGTTGCTGCGCCGGTTAACCATGGTTTGTGGAATCACTGCTATTCTGTGTTTCCCCTTCCAGCGGGCTTTCGCCGATATATATAAGTATGTCGACGAAAACGGCGTTATTCATTTCAGCAATGTCGGTGTAGGGAACGCTAAAAAATACCGGAAAGTAAAAACCGAATCAACGCGTGATAACCGGCACGATTATGCACGACGTCCCAATGCCCCGTCGACTGAGTCGGCTCAGCCTCCGTCGAAGGCAAACACTACCGATTCCTCGTACGCCGAGATCATCAACAGCGCATGCTACCGCCACGGCGTGGATCCGGCGCTTGTCCATGCACTGGTCAAAGTCGAATCGGACTTCAATCCCTATGCCCTGTCAAGGAGAGGCGCAATGGGATTGATGCAGCTCATGCCGCAGACCGCTGTCGACCTGAAGGTACGGAATGTATTCAGCCCCGGTGAAAACATCGACGGCGGGGTGAAATATCTCCGGTATCTGCTCGACCGCTATGAGGGCAACCTCTCGCTCGCTCTTGCCGCCTACAATTCAGGAGAGACCGCTGTGCAGAAGTGGGGAACCATACCGCCCTTCCGCGAAACACAGGATTATGTGCAGAGGATACTGAAAATCTACGGTGGGACAGGAAGTCTGGGAGGTCCGCGGTACACCATATATATCGGGTACGGTGAAGACGGCGCACTTCTCCTAACTGACGATCCTTCCAAGAAAAACAACGACAGAAAGGTGAACCGCAGGACTAATAAAAGCCTTTAACATCTTCTTTCTCATGCATTACATTTCCTCGCTTATTCCACTGTTTCTCCCGCGGCTTCCCTTTTACCGCGTTTCGAGGCGCACCGCTCTTTTTTTATAAATTCTGCTGGAAGGCCTTCATCGGCGTTTTATGATAGCGTATGACCATGTTTTTTCCCCGCGTGCCGCGGCATTTTGCATGGGATGCGGAGTATTGATATACCATATTTAACCACCTGCGATGAGAAGCGAGAGGCCGACGATGAAGAAAATACTGACATCGGATGATCTGAACCGACTGTACCTGAAGAATGACACGATGATCGACCGTTTGGGCATATCGGTCTTGACGGCGGAAACCAATGACGAGATGCTGGATGTTCATCGAAAAGAAAAAGCCGATCTCATCATCACAAGATTAGACCTGCCCGGCATGAGAATCGAGGATTTTTTCAACAGCATACGGGAAAATAAGGATCTGCGAAAAGTCTCGACCATCATCATCTGCGAGGACAACGTTATTCACCAGGCGCGATGCAAACAGTGCAGCCCCAACACAGTCTTCGCTATGCCGGTCGATAAAACCGGTCTCCACGCCAAGTCGATGCAGCTCCTTGATGTCGCTCCGCGACGGCCTTACCGGGTAACGCTCAACGTCGCTGTTGAAGGCAAATTCAACAACAAGCCATTCCTGCACCGCACCGAGGACATCAGCTCGACGGGCATGCTGATCAGAGCCAAGGATTCTCTTGCGCAGGGCGATCACATAACATTCTCCTTCTATCTCCCCAACGGCATGCGCATCAGCGCCCGCGGCGAAGTCGAGCGAATCGTCAAACAGAAAGCCGAACCGGGAATCTGTCTGTACGGGGTGAAATTTACGGACCTGGATTCTGACGCGCGATCGGCTATCGAGGCATTCGTGGCAAAAGAGTTAACAAACAGAAGTCTCTCTTGAACTCCATACGTGAAACATGCGTGGAATGGTATTGACAAGTCAGCTAAAATTGTGATGCTTTGCCTATCATGGATGAAAAAAGACAAAATCAGAGAATGGGCGTAAGACGTTATATCGCAGCTACGGAGCGCACTTGCTCCCTTGACGTAATTTCGTTCAGGGATCTTCAGTGGACGAATTATATTGCCCGGATCGTGGATCTGAGCGTAATCGGCATCGGAATCGAAGTTGATCAACCGATTCAACCGGGACTCGTTTGGCTGAAGGACCGCGTCTTCGGGCAAAAGTGCGGCAATATCGTATGGTGTAAGCAAAGCGGTGCTCTCTACCGGGCCGGTATCCAGTTCATGCATCTCACCGGGCTGGAGGAAGAGTACATCCGGAGCCAGATCGAGTTGCCGAGAATCTATAATTCGATCCAGGACCCCGACGGGATTATTGCAGCGCTTATGCAGGGTATCGATAAAGATTTGAACTATCCCGCATACTGAACCTAATTCAATCGTTCACCACAGTCAGTCTGACTCCCGCATTCAGGAAGAGCATCGTACGCGGCAGCTGCTCGTTACGTTCAGGGTGTCGAAGAACCCCTTCACCAGTTTCTTTCCCAAGTCTTCATCCTTGCCCAGGCTGTCTGTCAGACAATGAGCACTAGCGATTTCTTTTTCCCGTTAGTTCTCCGCTCTGTGCTCCGAACCCCGAACGGTGAACGCCGCAGGAGTACCCCTTGACGACTTTGAACGGCACCGTGACGCTGGTTTTGCAGACCAGGAGGGCACTCCCCCCCTTGCCCTCGTGTCCTCTTACCCTTTGCCGATATATATCCTGCCGGGTTCACCCGAAGTGACTTCTCCGATCACGGCCTTTGTTGCGACGCCCCGTGCAGCAAGCCCGGCAAGAAGCGCTCCAAGCTTTTCCTGCGCAACCGCAATCAAAAGCCCTCCCGATGTCTGTGCATCGGCGAGAATGAGCTTTTCCTCCTCGGAAATTCCCGCAGCCCAGTTTATCTTGTCGTTGACGTATTTCAGGTTTGTCCGCGTGCCGCCGGGAATGCTGAACTTCGCCAGCACCGCGACGCCCTCAATGACCGGAATTTGCGATAGGAATAGCTTCACGCTGACGCTGCTTCGATGGAGCATCTCATGCAGATGGCCGAGCAGTCCGAAGCCGGTAATGTCCGTTGCTCCTCTGATGCCGATTTCGACCATTGCGGCTGAAGCGGCCATGTTCAGCGTTTTCATGTTCGCGGTCGCCGTTGCGATCATATTCGCCGGTGCCCTGCCTACCTTGATCGCCGTTGAGATGATGCCGGTGCCGAGCGGTTTGGTCAGCACGAGTGCGTCGCCCGGCCGAGCGCCGCTTTTGAGCGCCAGTTTCGCCGGGTGCGCGATTCCGGTTACGGCCATGCCATACTTCGGCTCTTTATCGTCAATGGAATGGCCGCCGATAATGACGACTCCTGCTTCCTGAGCCTTTTCTGCGCCGCCACGTATGATCTCGCCGAGCACCTCCAGCGGCCCGTCCTTGGGAAAAGCCACGAGGTTCAGGGCAGTGAGCGGCTTTGCACCCATGGCGTAAATGTCGGACAGCGCATTCGCCGCCGCAATCGCGCCAAAATCATAGGGATCATCCACGATGGGCGTGAAGAAATCGACAGTCTGAACAATCGCCGTATCGTCGCTGAGCTGATAGACGCCTGCATCGTCTTCAGTCCCCACCAGCACGTGCGGATCGGTCACCTTCGGGAGCGACCGGAGAATCTGGTCCAAAACCTTTGGACCAAGCTTGCATGCTCAGCCGGCACCATGGCTGAGCGACGTAAGCCTGAACTTCTCCCTCCCGTCATTATCGTCCGCCATATCCATCACCTCCACCGTTCGAATGATAATTCAACAATACTGTTTGAAAGTTCGCCAGTCAAATTGCAAATGCTGATTTACTTTACTATATCATATGGGAAATAACAATCATCTGCATTAGAATTTTATTACGATTTCAACTCTTCCTGCGATTGTGCTCACTCCGGTGAATCCTGCAGCTAAATACACATGCTCGACAATCAAATAGCCACCGCCTGCCCATGCCGGGAACTCATAGCCGGCAGGTAAATAAGGAATTTGATTCGCAAACGCAGTTCGTTTATGATTTATCGTCTGAACATGATCGCTATGCCGTTGGCGGACCTGGTGAAGCCCAACAAAGGGGCAATCCATCTGAACGGATCTCTTGTACAATAGCGGTCGCTCCTCGCAGGTGTGCTTCTGTCAAGTGCAAGTGCTCATTTACACATCATATCCAAGTTTCCTACTCTCTCGTAAGCGCCTGAAAGTTAATATATAATTATCTGGCAGCGACCTTGCATCTCAAGAAGTTATCAACTGACTAGTAAAACGGATGGGAGAAAAGGGACCATGAAGGTAACGTGCTTGGAGCCACCGAATTGCTGCATAATAGCAGAGTCTGAGAGCGGGGCATTGGGATATAGGATGGCTGTGCTGCTCGATGAAATACGAAGCTTGGGGTCGCTTTCGCAAGCGTCTAAGGCCGCAAGGATCGATTTTGATCATGCAAGTGAGCTTGTGGAGTATATGAACGAATCCTTTCGGGAACCTGTGGTGGAGTTCAATAAAAGGAATGCGAATTCAGACAATGTTCGACTGACACGCTTAGGTGAAGACACAGTCAACTGGTTTTGGCAGAAATTTGGAACTGTCTGGTCATCGATTTTTGAAGAGCATAGCAAACATTGTTGACAAACTCCGACCGAGACATATTAATGCTATATAATTACGTTAGAGAAGACGAACAAGTGGAGATAAAATCATGACTAAAAAGCTAGCCATGTTGCTAGTTATATCGTTTTTTGTGGCTGTTCTCCCTGTCGGAATCGCTCTTGCTGAGTCAACTACGGAAATAACGGTGTCAGCAGCAATCAGCCTGAAAAACGCCTTCGAGGAAATCGGCAAGCTTTACGAGTCGCAAAACACGAATAGCAAGGTTACGTTCAACCTTGGCGCATCGGGTGATCTTGTGACGCAAATCGAGGGCGGCGCGCCGATCGACGTATTTGCCTCTGCCGCCCTCAAGGACATGGATGAACTCGAAAGTGCGGGTTTTGTTGTAAAGGATACGAGAACAAATTTTGTTGCGAATTCCGTGGTTCTTATCGTTCCTTCATCCTCGAAGCTTACGCTTACCGCGTTTGAAGACCTGAAAAAGGCAGAGATAAAGAAAATCGCAATTGGGAATCCGAAAACCGTGCCGGCAGGGAGATATGCGGACGAGACATTCCAATATTACAAGTTATCTGATATGATACAAAACAAGCTAATTTTTGCCGAGAATGTGAGGCAAGTACTTGATTATGTGTATCGGGAGGAAGTGGATGCCGGTGTCGTCTATTCAACTGATGCTCAGGTGAGGCAGCATGAGGTTAAGATTATTTTGACTGCGCCTGAAGCGAGCCATAAACCCATTATTTACCCCATTGCCGTTGTGAAAGGCACAAGGAACGAGCAAGCTGCAAAAAGCTTTATAGCCTTTGTTATCTCTGATGAAGGTAGAAAAATACTCTCCAAGTATGGATTTAAACCAATAGCATCGGCAAAGTAGTGCTCTGTCATGCGGAGAGAACAGGTGCTACAAAATGGATGATTCTCTATTGTTCTCCCTGAAACTTTCCGTGCAGGTGGCGACGGTCGCGACGGTGTTTGTTGTGATCGTCGGCCTTTCTGCCGCCTACCTCCTTTCCCGTAAGAACTTTCCGGGCAAGGAACTGCTCGATATAATTCTTACGCTGCCGCTCGTGCTGCCGCCAACGGTCACGGGTTATTACCTCATTGTCCTCTTCGGCAGGAACGGGCTTCTCGGTCGGTACCTCTATGCCTGGACAGGGTGGAGTATTATGTTCACCTGGTATGCAGCGGTACTAGCGTCGGTCGTGGTAGCGCTGCCGCTCATGGTGAAAACGGCACGGGCCGCTATCGAATCCGTGGATGAAAATCTCATCCGTGCTTCCTACACGCTTGGAAACTCTGAATACTGGACCGCCCTCAAAGTTATTCTGCCGTTGGCAAGGAAAGGCATCATTGCCGGAGCCATCCTTTCATTTGCACGCGCAATGGGGGAGTTTGGCGCGACATTGATGGTTGCCGGAAACATTCCTGGAAGGACGAACACCATGCCGTTGGCCATATATTCTGCGGCAGGCAGCGGCGACCGATCACAGGCGACCATCATGGTTGTTGTATTCACTTTGTTTTCAGGATTCTTCCTGTACTTTGCAAATAAACTGAGCAGGCGGGTATTGTAGATGGGGTTGTCAGTTAAATTAAAAAAGATTGTAAACGGTTTTTCTCTCGACACAGAGTGGACAATCGGCAATGAGCTTGCTGTACTCTTTGGCTATTCCGGTGCTGGCAAGTCCCTGACCCTTCAGATGATCGCAGGTCTCCTCTCACCGGACCATGGTTTCATTCATTTAGACGAGAGCACATTTTTTGATAGTGCGACCGGCATGAACATGCCGCCTCAGGAGCGATCTTGCGGATACGTCTTCCAGGACCTGGCGTTGTTTCCGCATATGACGATACGAGAGAACATACACTATGGGGCGCATGGATTGTCCAAGGCCGAACGTGAGCAACAAGCTGGCTACATGATTGAAAAGTTTAGAATTACAGGGCTCGAACAAAAATATCCTTCTGAAATATCAGGTGGACAGAAACAGCGTGTTGCGCTCGCTCGTGCACTTATCAGAAGGCCGGACGTATTGCTTCTCGATGAACCCTTTTCCGCGCTCGATAATCCCCTCAGAATAGAGATGCAGAATTTTCTTAAAGAGATTCATCAGGAGTTTCCAATCCCTACAGTCTTTGTTACGCATGATGTATTCGAAGCGTACTCAATGGCAGATAAAATTATTATATATGCTAACGGCAGTGTTGCACAATCAGGTACGCCG
>Ga0209415_10011587_pt1 | contig 14821 bp, 12 predicted proteins | sample PeaSoiSIISIP2007_FD_187696 | JGI IMG/M metagenome (GOLD analysis project Ga0209415, IMG submission 187696) | Peat soil microbial communities from Weissenstadt, Germany - SII-SIP-2007 (SPAdes) (version 2) | ecosystem: Environmental > Terrestrial > Soil > Wetlands > Peat | place: Germany...
TTGCCAATGTGCTCTCGCCGAATGGTTACGGAGGGGCGGACCCGGCGTTTGCACGCTTCACGCAATTCAACGCGGCGGGCCAGGCCATTGGCGGATTCGGGCCGGAATCGGTAATGAGCACGGGCGCGCATTCCAGCTATCACGCGCTGCAGACATCGGTGAGCCAGAACACTCCACATAAGGGCCTGAGCTTCCAGGCAAGCTACACGTTTTCCAAAAGTATGGATGACACCAGTGCGGTGCCGGGCGGAATTTCCGGAAGTCCCGGAGTGATTTTGCAGACGTTGCCGCAGGATCCGTTCAATCCGAAAGCGGACAAGGGTCCTTCTACTTTCGATGTGACTCACGTTTTCACGCTGAGTCTGATTCAGCGTTTGCCCTTGGAACGCGTTGGTTTTCTCCAACCGCTGGGAAAGACGCTCACCAAGGGCTGGCAGTTGCTAGACATCACGACTTTGACGACCGGGCCGCCGTTCACGGTTTATTCGGGCATTCAGCAAACCGGAGTAGGTGCTGGGGGGACGGATCGGCCCGACCTGATCGCTATACCGAATTTCTCCACCAGCCGTGCCGTGCGCGAGGATTACTTCGGCATGGGGGCGGCGAACAGTTCCTTTTTTCAGATTCCCATCAATGTTCCTGGCGGAACCGGCCCAAACCAGGGCCTGTTCGGCACTCTCGGACGCAACACATTTCGCGGCCCGGGGTTCCGCGATTTTGACATCGCGCTGATCAAGGATACGGCCTTCGGCCATCGCGGAAACGGCGAGCTCGCCAATCTTCAATTTCGCGCCGAGTTTTTTAACATTTTCAACGAAGTGAACTTCGGATTGCCTTCCAACATTGTCCGCGGAAGCGGTTTCGGTTTTATTAGCAAGACTGCGGGCCCGTCGCGGCAGATTCAGTTCTCGCTCAAATTGAACTATTGAAAGTGCTTCCTTGCTCCGTTTTACGCCGGACGAATCACAAAGCCCACGCGGGGCCGGCGGCGAAACGACGCGAAGAAATTCAGCAACTGCTTCCACGGCAGATATTTCTTGTTCAGCAGGCGATCGCCATATTCGGCTTCGGGACCGGTGATGATTTCCGCGCGCGCTTCCACCCACTCGCCTAACAGCTTGCCGCTCATGTCGCACGGGGCGATGCGCACGCGTGCGTTGTTGCGAATGCGCTTCATCTTGCCGGAGTTTCCTACGGTGTAGGCGTATAGACGCGCCGCATCGCTCGCAAGATCGTTGGCGGGATCAGCTGCGAACCATACCGGTGTCTTGACGCCCTCGCCGCTTTTCTTGAAGGTCTCAAGATTCAGGTACTTTTGCCCGCCAAACGCCGTAAATCCCATCGCATAGCTCCCGGTACTTCGATGCGTGCCATTTTACATGCGATACGAAAGGAAAAGGGCGCCCGGTAAAACCGGGGCGCCCCTTGCACCACTTCAATAAAAACTTTTACTTTGATCGGACGTAGATAACATCTTCCGTGAATGCGTCTTTTTGATCCTTGCGAAACGTCCAGGTGGTCTTGAAATGGTCGTTGTCGATGAAGGTGTAGACGGCGTGGTGCATGTGGCCGTCATCGGCGCTCTTCAGGTTGGAGATACTCACCAGATCAAACGTGATTGTCTTTGTGTCCGGTGCGTACGATCCCTTCATGGTCGGCTGGTTGCCGGCCATGCAGTAGTGAGTTAATTTCACTTGGTCGCCGTCGAGATAATACAGCGTGGTCATTTCCACGGGCTTGCCGTTGTCCACCATGTGGAACTTTTCCAGAATGGCCGTGCCACCGGAAGTCAACTCCAGGTCCAGCGTCGCTTTGGCCATGTTGGTTTTGTCGGTCTCCCAATGGCCCACCAGCGACTTCAGCTTATCAAACGCCTCCGCCCCACTGCCCGCGGCCGGGTTTGGCGTCGGCATGATTCCCACTGTCAAAACCAGCACACTCAGAATCTTCGTCAAGCCTCTCATTGATCAGTCTCCTTTCAAGTTTTGCTCTTACCCCTTTGCATTTGAACCACTTGAACCAAATAATTTACTGCGCCGCAACAGCCGATTTTGTTGCTTGCCCGAACCTTTGCGTTGCGAAGCCCACAATCGCCCCAAGCAGCATTCCGGGCAGGAGGATGTCCCAGAACAAGGCCATTCCGGCTCGAAGAATCACCAGCAGGCTCAGTGCCGCCGCGATTCCGATTCCCGCCAGAATTCCAACCAACATGGAATGGACTCGTTGCGAGACATATCCAGTGGCGATTCCCGACAGCAATCCTTTCAACAGGGAAAACGTGATTACACTTCCCATGACCGGCGCCAGAGACGGCTCGAAGAAACCGCTCAAGCCATCAAGAAGGCCGAGAACTCCTCCCACGGCGAGTCCCAGCATCGGTTTCGTGAGGCTCATCGTTCCCTCCGGCGAGAGCGCGATCGAATCACGCGCGCAGTTATTTGGCATTCTGATCTACCTGCATCACGCCGAAAAGGTTCCCCTCAGTGTCTGTGAGGTAAGCGAAGTATCCGACAGTGGGGATCGCCGTCTTGGGCATGACCAGTTTTCCGCCGGCTTTGGTCACCGCTTCGACGGAGGCATCCACCGAATCAACGCCGATGGTGTTGGTGGTTGTTTTGACATCCGTGTTCTTCATCAGGCCGCCATTGATTCCCGGCGTTCCTTCCGCTCCGGTGCTCACCATCCAATACTCCATGGGGCCAGGCCACTTCTCAATTTTCCAGCCGAACACTTTTCTGTAGAAGGCCGACGCGCGTTCTGGATCACTTGCCGGTATTTCAAAATGGATGACTCGAGACATAGTTCTCCTCCTGATTTTAGTGAACAAAGTTTTTTGTCTTCCTTGCTGGACTTATCTAGCGCGTAGCGGGAGCAGGTACCGCGCCATAGCGCTGCGTTGCGTAACCCACGATCATGCCTACTATGCTGCCGGGCAGGATGATCTCGAGGTAGTAGCCGTGCTGCAGGTACGCGACGATAAACGCGAGCACGAAACCCACGGCAAGGCCGAACAGAATGCCGAGCGGCACGGAATTCACTTTGCGCGCAAAAATGCCGGCTGCTACCCCGGCGATCAATCCCTTGAACGTCGAACCGAGGATGATTCCCACTATTTGTACGCGCACAGCGGGTGTGAACCAGGCAGTCCCGCCATCGATAGCGCCCAGCACAGCCCCTAGTAGAAGTCCCAGCAGCACCTTATTCATCGCATTCCTCCGTCGAGCTCTCTCGCACTACTGTTGCTTACAACAGAACCGCAAAATCCTTTAGGCTTATCTGTGCATGAAAAGCAAAATCAGCACGCGCATCGCCAAGTACGCTGCAATCAACAAGATAAAGAAACGGTAGCGGCGGTAAAAACGCTCGGTTTTCTCAAAAACGTTCTCCCGGTGGGCGCCAACGGCGAGGCCATCAAGGTACCGCGAAACATCCAAGGCCATTTCCTGAACGCTGGGGTATCGCTCGGCTAGGGACGTCGCGGTCGCTTTTGCACAAATGGCTGCCAGTGATTTATCCATTCGAGGACCGCTCGAATTGGAAACTGGCTGCGAGGTCCCGGTGAGCACGAATCGCAGCAGCGCGCCGAGCGAATAAATGTCGCTGCGCGCGTCCAGGAGTTCTACCTCGCCACGCGCCTGTTCCGGGGACATGTAGCCCGGCGTGCCCATGACGGTGCCGTGTCCTGTGACTACAGAAATTTCTGTGGCACCGTCGGCAGAGGTAGTTTGCTTTGGCTTCTCGAAAACCGTTGCTTCAGGATCGCCGTCACCGGCAGGGCTCGAAACTCTTCCGCGCAGAATCTTGGCGAGGCCCCAGTCCATCACTAACACCTCGCCGAACGGTCCGACCATAACGTTCGCGGGCTTCAAGTCGCGGTGCAGTACGCCGCGCGCGTGGGCGAATGCTACCGCATCGCAAATGCGGAGAAGAATTCTCAAACGGTCAGGAATGGATTCGACCGACTCGATGTATTTGTCGAGCCGTTTCCCCTCGACAAATTTCATGGTGTAGAAAACACGGCCGTCGGAGAGTGTTCCCACGTCATGAACGGGCACAATGCCGGGGTGCTCGAGAGCGGCCAGTACGCGCGCTTCTCGAATCAAGCGATTTGCGAGATCGCCATCTTTTCCGGGGGCGTCGAGGACTTTCAGGGCCACGCGTCGCTGGAGATTTTCGTCTTCCGCGGTGAACACCACTCCCATGCCGCCACGCGCAATGCGTTCCAGCAATCGATAGCGCGTACCGGCAAGATCAGGGGCCTCCGCGGCGTCGCGCAATCTTTCGAGTGCGCGGTCGGAAAGAAACTTCATTTCGAATCCCAGCCGAAAGCGGCCTTGGCTTCGCGATGAAATTCCTCTTCGCTGCCACAGAGTTCGTGGAGACGGTCGAGCGCCAGCCTTCGAAACTCGCGGCGTGCCCAGGCCAGCGCATTGGTCACATCGGAAACGGAAATTCCATATTCTTTCGAAAGCTGCTCGTAGGAACTTTTCTCGTTGCCTTCGAGGTCGTAGGCTTCAAACAAGCGGAAGCTCCGTGTACGCTCGCGCTCTTCGCACAGCTTGCGCAAGTCCTCGACGGCCAGCGCGAAGAGGCTACGCACCCATTCTTTCTCGAAAAACTCTTCCAGGGATTCCGGAGATGCAATTTTGGCGGGATCAATTGCGGTTGCGCCCAGTTCTTCTTCCGCGGCCGCAAAATCCAGTGCGACATGTGGAATACTTCCGCCGCGCTTCTGGCGCCGTCCGGCTTTGTCTTCGTTCATTACAAAACTATCCACGCAAAGGCGCAGGTACGTGCGCAGGCGGCTTTTGCTTGAATCGAATTTATCGAGCAACTCCCTTTCCAGTAGTTCCGCGAAAAATCCCTGCGTGAGATCTTGCGCATCGCTGGCGGGGCGGTTCCATCGCCAGCGCACATATTTATAGACCGGTTTCCAGTAAGCCGCGCACAGGGCTTCCAGCGCGCGCTCGCGCTCCTCGGCATCAATGCTGCGGACGGCCTCGATCGCCGACCGGCGCGTCTGAGGAAAGCGGTCTCCACCGGGTTGAAGGTCTTCTTCGGCCATTTTTTTCGTTCACTCTCGTTGATTTGCGCGCTTCGGGAGGAGTTTATGCAGGAAGGATGAAGCTGACAAGCGGGGATTCTTCAAGAGGACGATTCGGGCCAATTCCCGGTTCTCTGAACGTTGACTTGATTTGTACGCAGACATACCATCGCCGCATCTGAATCTTGGTACACTCGAACTTCCGCAAATCATGATAGGGCAAACCATCGCGCATTATCGCGTCACGGGAAAGCTGGGCGAAGGCGGCATGGGCGAAGTGTACCGCGCCACGGACACCCGGCTGGGCTGTTCGTGCTCGAAGGCAAGCCGGATCTCAACGCGGTTCTCTGGCGCGTCCGTCTCGATGGATCAAGTCCTGTGCGCACGCGGACGGCGATTCAACTCAGGTTTTCACTTCCGGAAATAGGCTCAGATGCGATCACCGGCTACGCGCGATTCGCCGTTCATCCGGATCGCAAGCGGATCGTCATCGAGACTTTCCGGTTTCAAGAATCAGACATCAGCATGATCGAAAACATTCGCTAACTCGTTCCTTCCCCACACGCTCGCCGCGCCGCAGCACCAGCCTCCTCATCATTTATTTTCTCTCCTTGACAGCCTAGGAGAGCAGGGTTATATTCCTAGTTCATCTAGGAGAGACTGCTTCCGTGGACAAACAACTCGAGCTATTGCAGGGCACTTTGGACATGCTGATTCTCAAAGCCGTTTCACTCGGTCCCTTGCACGGCTACGGCGTGCTTCTGCGCATTCAGCAAATTTCGAAGGACCGTTTGGAAATTCAGCAGGGCTCTTTATATCCGGCGCTGTACCGCCTGGAACATCAGGGCTGGATCGTCAGCGAATGGGGCGAATCGGAAAACAAGCGCAAGGCCAAGTACTACCGGCTCACGGCGGCCGGGAAACGCAAGCTGCAAACGGAATCCGAAAAGTGGAATCGCATGGCGGACCTGATCGCCGGAATTCTGGACACCAAGCCGGAGGAAGTATGACGCTCTGGAACCGGCTTCGTTCCTGGTTCAACGCAACACTGCGGCGCGCTCGCATGGAAACCGAGATGGACGCCGAGTTGCGCTTCCACATCGAGGCTTATGCCGAGGACTTGGTGCGTAGCGGCGTGCCGCGCGAAGAAGCTCTGCGGCGCGCGCGCATCGAGTTCGGAGGAGTGGAACGCGTCAAAGAAGAAGCCCGAGAGGCGCGAGGTGTGCATCTCATCGATGGTCTGATACAGGATTTGCGCTACGGCCTGCGCATGCTGCGCAAATCGCCGGGTTTCACTGTGGTCGCCGTTCTGACGCTAGCGCTGGGCATTGGCGCCAACACGGCCATCTTCAGCCTCATCAATACTGTCATGCTGCGCACGCTGCCTATTCGAAATCCGGAACAGCTCGTGGTGATCAAATGGAGGGCGCGTCAAAGCCCCAGCACTCACAACTCCTATTTCTGGGGCGGCTGCCCGGAACAGAAGTTCTCAAGCAGCAGCGTGAGCTCATGCTCATTTTCCTATCCTGTGTACGACCAGTTTCACGGGAATCGAGACGCCTTTTCCGGTGTGTTTGGTTTTATTCCACCCTCTGGCGTAACCGAAATAACCGTAAAAGCTCAGACAAGCCAAGCGCGCGGAGACTTCGTTTCTGGAAATTTCTTTTCGACGCTCGGGGTCGAAGCTGCGGTCGGACGAATGCTGGACCCGCTCGATGATACCTCCGGGGCATCGCCGGTTGTAGTGCTCAGCCATGGGTACTGGCAAAGCCGGTTCGGGAGTGACCCGTCGCTGGTGGGGAAGACGATTCTCCTGAATGGAATCCCATTTACAGTTTCGGGCGTGGCCGCTCCCGGATTTGTGGGCCTGGAAACCGGCGTGCCACGGCAATTCTGGGTGGCATTCGCGGCGCGGTACCGTATTGATGACCGCTTTCCCAAAGAGAGAGAGACGGACGCCAAATCAGAATGGATGCAAATGATGGGGCGCTTGAAGCCCGGTGTGACCGTCCAGCAGGCCGAAGCGGCACTCAGCACCATGTTCGCTTCCACCGTCACGAGCGGGCCTGATGCGCTGTTTAAGCCGGAACTTCAGCCGCAGATTGAATTGCCGGGCGCGAGTCGGGGACTCACAAGTTTACGTCAGGAGTTCTCCAAACCCCTTTTTGTCCTAATGACCGCCGTGGGCCTGATTCTGTTAATCGCTTGCGCAAACGTGGCAGGACTGATGCTCGCTCGTGCGGTGGCGCGTGAAAAGGAGCTGGCAGTGCGCTTTGCCCTCGGTGCGGGACCCTGCAGAATTGTGCGGCAGCTCTTGACCGAGAGCCTGATGCTGGCCGTTGCCGGCGGTGGATTGGGGATCTTGTTTGCCTACTGGGGAGCGCGCTCGTTGGCGGAGTTTCTTGCCAGCAGCGGCGAGGAAGCATGGGAGATTAACGTCAACATCGACCCGCGCATTCTGGCCTTCACGATCGGCATTTCTTGCCTAGTCGGGATTTTCTCCGGACTTGCGCCCGCGCTGCGGGGAAGTGGTGTGGACCTGATTCCAGCACTCAAGCAACGCGGGAGCGAAAGTAAGCGTTCGACCCGCGGGAGAGAAAGGCGCTTCGGTCTGGGAGCAGCGTTGGTGGTTGCGCAGGTCGCGACTTCAATCCTGGTGCTTGCCGGTGCGGGATTGCTTGTGCGAACGCTCGTAAATTTACGAGGCACAAATACGGGCTTCGACGCGCGTAACATCCTGCTCTTCGACATTGATGCAAGGCTCACTGGAAATAAGCGGTCCAAGCTGGGGAACCTATATCGGGACGTCCAAAGGCGATTGGCCTCGGCGCCTGGCGTCGTTTCTGCAAGTTACTCCTCGACGACACTCTTGAGTGGCTCAAATATGGACACAATGTTGCGCATCACGGATGCACCGGTGGAATCCGCAGTCAGTGTAGATGAGCTTCCGGTTGGTCCTGATTTTTTTCAAACGATGGGTATTCCTGCTTTAATTGGGCGGACATTCTCAGCTGCAGATTACGGAAATTCTGGAAAGCCCCAACCCATGGTCATAAATCAGGCTTTTGCCCGGAGGTTTTTTGGAAAGCAGAAACCGCTGGGCCGTTTGCTCTCGGAAGGTGACACCAAGACTCTAGACTATGAGGTCGTGGGCATCGTAGGCGATACAAAATACAATAGTCTGCGCGAAGAAGTCGCACCCACCGCCTATCTTCCGATGGGGCCCCAGCCTGGATCATTCGAGATTCGCGCCGCAGTGGATCCCAGAGCCCTCATTCCAACCGTTCGCCGGGTGTTGGCCGAGCTCGACTCCAATCTTGTTCTGCTCAATGCCAAGACGCAGATCGAACAAATTGATCAGGGGCTATACCAGGAACGGCTGCTCGCCAACCTTTCAAGCCTATTTGCGGCACTCGCTCTAGTACTTGCATGTATCGGGCTGTACGGCTTGCTTTCCTATGAAGTCACGCGCCGTACGCATGAGATCGGGGTGCGCATGGCCCTGGGCGCGGAGCAGAGCAGCGTTCTGCGCCTGGTCGTTGGTAAGGGCATCGCCCTTACCTTGCTCGGAATAACGTCGGGTATTGCCGCAGCCATGGGTGTAACACGCTACTTGGAGGCCATGTTGTACGGCGTCAAGCCGGTCGACCCAGGGACTTTTATGTGCGTGGCGACGTTGCTCCTCGCTGTCGCGGTTGCCGCGAGCTACATCCCCGCGCGGAGAGCAATGCGCGTCGATCCGATGGTGGCGCTGAGGTACGAATGATAGCGGAGGTGATCACGGGAATCTTGGGGACGAAGCCGGAGGGAGTATGACGCTCTGGAGCCGCTTTCGTTCGTGGTTGCGCGCAACGGTGCGGCGCTCGCGGATGGAGAGCGAGATGGATGCCGAGCTGCGCTTCCACATCGAGGCTTATACCGAGGACTTGATGCGCAGCGGGGTGTCGCGCGAAGAGGCCATGCAGCGGGCGCGCGTCGAGTTTGGTGGAATCGAGAGTGTCAAAGAAGAAGGCCGCGAAGCGCGCGGCGTCCGTCTAATTGAATCGCTCTTGCAAGATTTGCGTTACGGCGCCGGCAACATGCTACGCACGCCGGGGTTCACGGCGATCGCGGTGCTCACGCTGGCGCTCGGCATCGGCGCAACGACAGCGATCTTCAGCGCGGTAAATCCTATTCTGTTCGAATCCTTGCCATATCCGAAAGCTGAACGGATTGTGATGCTCTGGGACTTCGGGCCGCAAGGCTCGCTCAGCCGCGTGGCATTTCACACCTATCGCGAACTGGCCGAGCGCAGCCGGTCCTTCGAGGCCATTGCCGTGACGAAGATATGGCAGCCGACTCTGGTCACCCAGAGGGAGCCGGAGCGCTTCGATGGCCAATTCGTGAGCGCCGGCTATTTTCGTGTGTTGGGCGTGCCGCCGTTCCTGGGAAGGGACTTTGAGCCGTCCGACGATCGCTTCCACGGACCACACGTCGTGATTCTTAGCGACGCACTGTGGCGCCGCCGCTTCGGAGCCGATGCGGCGATCATCGGGCGCCAAATCAAACTCGACGACAACAACTATACGGTGATTGGAGTTATGCCGAGTAAGTTTGAAAACGTACTCTTTCCGTCCGCGGAACTCTGGACGCCCTTGCAGTACGATCCCGGACGCGCCGCCGATTTTCAGACCAGGGAGTGGGGCAATCACCTGCGCATGGTCGCACGTCTGCAGCCCGGCGCATCCATCGATCAAGCCAGCCGAGAGCTCAAAGCCATCGCGGACAACCCGGTGTCGGAATTCCCGAGGCCGCCCTGGGCAACGCACGAACAAGGGTTTATCGTGAACTCGCTGCAGGACGACGTAACGCGCGGCGTGAAGCCGGCGCTGCTTGCTGTGCTTGGCGCTGTCCTGCTCGTCTTGGTGATTGCCTGCGTAAACGTGACCAATTTGTTGCTTGCCCGTGGTGTGCGGCGTCGCGGCGAGTTTGCGTTGCGAACCGCGCTCGGCGCCGGGCGCAGCCGATTGATCCGGCAATTGCTGACGGAGAGCCTGCTCCTTGCCGCGCTGGGCGGTGTGGCTGGCCTGGTTGTGGCGCAGTTTGGTGTCCGCGCGCTAGTGGCACTCAGCCCTGCGGAACTGCCGCGTGTTGGCGCGATCGGCGTTGATGGACCCCTCTTTGCGTTCGGAGTTGGCGTCACCACGTTGATCGGGTTGGCTGTCGGGCTGATCCCAGCGCTCCGCGCCTCCCCCACCGAACCGCAGATAGCACTCCAGGAGAGTTCGCAGCGCACTGTCGGCGGGCACCGTCGCACGCGCAGCGCGCTGGTCGTCGTGGAAGTCGCACTCGCTCTGGTTTTGCTTGTGAGTTCTGGATTGCTCTTGCGGAGCCTTCAGCATTTGTTTGCGGTCGCTCCAGGATTCGATGCCTCACACCTGCTCACCATGCAAGTGCAGACCTACGGCCGCCGGTATGACGACGATGCGACTTGCAACCGTTTCTTCGCCCAGGCCCTGGAGGCGGTTCGCAATGTACCGGGTGTCTCGGCGGCGGCGTTCACCAGCCAGTTGCCGCTGAGCGGCGATGCGGACATCTACGGCGTGGAATTCGAGAATGCCAGCAACGCTGGCGACGTTGAACCTGCGTTTCGTTACGGCGTGGCGCCTGGATATTTTGAAACTATGGGCATCCCGCTCCGCCGCGGCCGCCTGTTCAATGAGCAAGACGAGCTTGGATTGCCAACTAGGCCAGTGCTAATCAACGAATCACTCGCCAAGCGCAGGTATCCCGGCCAGGATCCCATTGGGCAACGCATTCGCTTTGGCGGTTCTCCCAACCGGCCCTGGGACGTCATTGTCGGGGTCGTTGGCGACGTCAAGCAGACATCCTTGGCGGTCAGCCAATCCGATGCGGTGTACGTGACGACCGCGCAGTGGCTTTGGGCGGATAGAACGCAGTGGCTGGTGGTGCGCACTCGCGGCGACTCAGCAGCACTCGCGCCTGCCATTCGCCAGGCCATCTGGTCGATCGACAAGGACCAGCCGGTCGTCCGCGTTGCAACGATGGAAGGTTTGTTCGCTGCTTCGGCTGCCGAGCGCCGCTTTGCTCTGATTTTGTTCGAGACGTTCGCTCTTGTCGCGCTGATGCTCGCTGGCGCGGGCATCTACGGTGTGCTCTCCGGTAGCATAGCCGAGCGCACGCGGGAAATCGGAGTGCGCTTGGCGCTTGGCGCCACGCACGAAACCATTCTTGCCCTGGTCATTCGTCAAGGCATGATGCTCACTGGAATTGGCGTTGCGATCGGACTGGCCGGCGCGGCGGCAGCGAGTCAGGCGATCGCTACGATGCTGTTTGGCGTCTCGCCTTTCGACCTAGTCACTTATCTCGGCGTGATCGTGTTGCTGGCCGCCGTTTCTGCGATTGCCTGCGGCGTGCCCGCCTGGCGCGCCATGCGGGTGGATCCGATAGTGGCGCTGCGTTACGAGTGAAACCTATTCGTAGCGGAGAGCTTCGACGGGGTCGAGGCGCGCGGCCTTCCAGGCAGGATACACGCCGAAGACGATGCCGATCAGTGCGCACAAAATCAGCGCCGTGGCGATCCAGAAGAAGGAGAGCACTGCCGACATTTTCAGGCCGTAGCGCAGCAGCAGGGAGATGCCGGAGCCGAAGACAACGCCGATCACGCCGCCGACGGCACTGAGCGTGACAGCTTCGATCAGGAATTGCGCCAGGATGTTGGAGCGCCGCGCGCCAATAGCCTTGCGCACGCCAATTTCGCGCGTGCGCTCGGTGACGCTCACCAGCATGATGTTCATCACGCCGATGCCACCGACGATCAGGCCCACCGACGCAACCGCGAACATCAAAATAAAGATCAGCCCGCTGATTTTGTTCCACAAATCCAGAAAATAGTCCGAAGTGAACAGCGCAAAGTCATCGGGCTTGTTGTTTGCCAGTCTGCGCTTGCGGCGAAGGAGGTCGCGAATTTGCTCGACGGCTTCGCCGACCTTATCGGGATAGCGGGCCTTGGCGAAAATCACGTAATCCTTCTGGTTTGGATAAAGTTTGCGCAGCGTGGTGACCGGCATATACGCGGAGTTGTCCTCCGGGTTGGAACCGCCGGAGATGCCCTGCCTTTGCTTCTGCAAGGTGCCGATCACCGTGAAAAGTTGCCCGTCGATAGTGACTTCTTTACCCAGACTATTTTCAGGCGACTCCGGAAAGAGAATTCGCGTCGTGTCGTACCCCAGCAGCACCACCGGCGCGCGGTGCTCCGCATCGGTTTCATTAAAGAAGCGCCCGTGCTCAATCTTCAAATCAAAGATCTCCCCGATGGAGGGCTGATTTCCTTGCAGAATCACATTCTTCGCGCGATACGCGCCGCGGCGCACGTCTTCCGTGCCGGAACCGAATTGCGGCTGGAAGATGCGCATCGAGGCTGAGGCCGCCTTCACGTAAGGAAGGAGCGCGATATCGTCCGCCCACTCTGGCTGCAGCTCCTTGCGCGTAAACCATTCACTAGGCGGACGGGAAAGCGAAGCCCATGGAAAACGGTAGGCGATGATGGTGTCCGAGCCTAGCTCGCGAATTCCACCGAGTACATTTTCGTTGAGGCCGTTGATGACTGACGTAACGGTGATGACCGTGGTGATCCCAATGACGATGCCGAGAATGGTAAGCGCGGAGCGAAGAGTATTCTTCCTCAGCGTATCCAGAGCGAGAAAAACTTCCTCGCGGAGCTTGAGCATGCCTTCTTTGCGCATCCGAACGCGCACAGGCAGCGCTGGGGACTGCGGCAAGGTTTTTTCAAACGTGGCCATGATTCTTGTCTTACTCCGAACGCAGCGCTTCGACGGGATCGAGCTTGGCGGCCTTGGACGCTGGATACGTCCCGAAGAAAAGGCCAACGCTCAACGCCACGGCCAGCCCCCCAATCACCGACCACAACTGCACGGCGCTCGGCAGCGGCGAAACCCAAGAGACAAAATTGGCGACCAGGATGCCGCAAAGAACCCCGACGGCCCCGCCGATGACGGAGATGGTCGAAGATTCAATCAGAAACTGCAGCAAGATGTCGCTGCGCCGCGCGCCCAGTGCTTTGCGCACGCCGATCTCGCGGGTTCGCTCCGTCACGGAGACGAGCATGATGTTCATGATGACGATGCCACCGACAACCAGGGAAATGGAAGCGATCGCAATGGTCACCGCGAAAAAGGAGCCGCTGATATCTTTCCACAGCGAGAGAAAGGAGTCGCTGGTCTCAATCGCGAAATCGTCCGGCTTGGCGTAGGCCAGGTGACGGCGCCCGCGCATGATCTGGCGCACTTCGTCCACGCTGTCTTGAATCTTCGCTGCGGAACCGGCGCGAGAGGTAATGCGCAACGAGTCCTGTTGGTTCCCATAGTTCTTGTTATAGGTGGTCAGCGGAATAATGATCCAGTTGTCCAGGGAATTTCCCAGCGCCGACCCCTGTTTGCTTCCATAACCGATGATTTCGCAGGGGATATTGTTCCAGCGAATCTCTTTCCCGAGCGGGTCAATGCCCGGCATCAGATTCTCGATCAGATCATTGCCAATCACGCAGACGGGCGCCGCTCCGCGCATGTCTTCATCCGTGATGTGGCGCCCCGCCACCAGATCTACGTCGTACAGCTGGGCCATCTGCGGAGTCCACGCGCGCAGATTGGTATCTTTCAGCGAATTCAGCCCGCTCTTCACTTCCACCCGGCCGCCCAGCGAAGCCCCGATTTCCTTGCAGGACTTGCAGAGATCGCGGACCGCTTCGTAGTCGTCGTAAGTAATGCGCTTGCGCTTCTGGAATTCCAGCCAGTCGTCCACATTCGTCACGATGGACGGCTGCTTGGATAGCCCGAAGACGTCGGCGCCCAAGCGGAAGACCCGCGTCGCCACATACTGATTCGCGCCGTTGATCAGGCTGACAACGGCGATCACCGCCGCCACGCCGATGACCACGCCGATGAGTGTCAGCACGCTGCGCAGCTTGTGTGCCCACAGGCTGGAAGCGGAAATAGCTACCGCCTCAGACAAGTTCATGGTGGTGGGTCGCGGCATAGAGCCAGGAGACACTTCTACACCTCATCCTAACATACGCGCCGGAGGCTTCTGGAATTACCTCCTTACCTGCCCGCAAGGCCTGCCGTTTCAATGGCAGGGTGCCCCGAGTCGCTGCCCAGAAACAAAAAGGGCGCCCCGGTTTAACCGGGACGCCCTGAAAAACTACCGCCGCACCCGTCGGGCGCAACGGGAAGGAGTTAGAAGGTAAGATGCAGGCCCAGACGGATGGTGCGGCCGAGTTGGTACCTGTTTGGCAGGCCGTACGCGCTGTTCACCGTTAGTGGCCCACAAACGCCGGTGGGGTTGGTTTTTGTTGGGCAATTGACGCTGCTAACGGCGGAGTTCATCAGCGCCGTAACATTATACGGATGCATTGTCGCAGCGTAGAACGGAGTGCCGCTGAACAACGTGAGGCCGCCGGGCCCGATGTAATTCGCGGCAGTGTTGCTGTCGATTTGCTCCCCTATGGCGGTCACGGCTCGCTCGTTCAACAAGTTGGTGAGAGTTCCCTGAAAGCCCAGGGTCATTCTCTCACTAATCTTGTAGTTCTGCGTCAAGTTGAAGTCCGTCTGGTTAAACCACGGAGTGCGCTTCATTCCCGGATTGCTAACCGTAATCTGACCAGTGCTCGGGTTTTGCGCGATATTTACCCAGTTATTTAAGCCATATACATAAGTTGGGAAACCTCCCGGAAATGCGTAGCCAACATCCAAATAGGAC
>Ga0209415_10011588_pt1 | contig 14821 bp, 11 predicted proteins | sample PeaSoiSIISIP2007_FD_187696 | JGI IMG/M metagenome (GOLD analysis project Ga0209415, IMG submission 187696) | Peat soil microbial communities from Weissenstadt, Germany - SII-SIP-2007 (SPAdes) (version 2) | ecosystem: Environmental > Terrestrial > Soil > Wetlands > Peat | place: Germany...
AGATGGGCCAACTTATAGGCAAAGCCAACGGACGCTGACCCCGCCCAGAGGACGGGGTTTTTTAAGCTTCAATAAAAGGTTTACCAGAATACGAAATACTGTTCCATCGGGTAAACACCCTACTCCCGCGTCCGCGGCAAAGAGCAGCCGCGCGACCGTTACGCTCGGGGAAGGAGCACGCAAAAGCCCCGCCGTTTCGTCGACAGCGGGGCTTTAATGGCTCGGCAGGAGTTGCGGGATTTTTTCAGGTGACGCTGCGTGCCGCGTCGCCGGCCACGGCGGGCCGGCAGCGGTAGTCGGCCAGGTTGACGAGCAAGAACAGGGCTTCGAACCCACCGGTAGTCCCCCGGCTTGGCGGGGGGGGATCGGCGTGGACGCCGGCGCCCGGGACTGCGGACATGCGCGCCGGGCACGGGTTTTCCCCCTGCCGCACACCGGCATAGGTTTTCCGCAGTTCAGGACGGGGCGCCTGCAGGCGCCGGGCCAGGAGGGAAGTCACCCGGGCGGCGACCTCCTCGATCTCGGCGTTGCTGAGGCCGCGCACCGCCTCGCCCAGCCGGTCGAACTGCCGAGGAGGGATCTTCTCCCGGCCGGTGGGCTGTACCTGCAAAAGCATGGGCGTCAACTTCTGAGCGACCAACAGCAATCTCCCTGTCATGGGGCACCCCCGGGTCCTCACCAGCGATTAACGGCGAATCACATTATAGCTTAAAAATATTTTTAAAATCAGTAAAAAGCGTCGTCTTGCGAAGCCCTGACCGTATACGGCCGGCTTCGGCGCTTTTTCGACTCCACCCCTCCGCCCACTCCGACGGCTAAGTAAAGATCCTGCTCTACTGTCACAGTGACGTTTCACGGATCTTTGTTAGACTTCACCCCGTGGGAAAACACGGCATTTGTCAGAAGATACCAGTCACGAAGTGGAGTCAGTTGCCTATGGAGTCACGTTCGCGCATGGACGCCGTGGTGGTCGGATCGGGGCCGAACGGATTGGCCGGCGCCGTTGCCCTGGCCAAGGCGGGTTTTACCGTCACCGTCTACGAGGAGCGTCCCACCATCGGCGGAGGGACCAGGACCGAGGAACTCACCCTCCCCGGCTTCCTGCACGACGTCTGCTCCGCCGTCCACCCGCTGGCTGCCGCCTCTCCCTTCTTCCAATCGCTGCCGCTGCACGACCACGGGGTTACGTGGGTCCATCCCGCGGTGCAATTAGCCCACCCGCTCCCCGGCGGGAGGGAGGCGCTCCTTTACCGCGGCTTCAAGGAGACCTGCCACGGGCTGGGCGAAGACGCCGCCGGCTACCGACGGCTGATGGCCCCCTTGGTCAAGAGCTGGCCCTATCTCGCACGCGACCTGCTCGCCCCGCTGCACCTCCCCAAGCATCCCCTCCCCTTCGCCCGCTTCGGCCTTACGGCCGTGCTCCCGGCGGAGACGCTCTGGCGCCTGAGGCTTAAGACGCCTGCCGGACGTGCGCTTTTCGCGGGGATGGCGGCGCATTCCTTCCTGCCGCTGAACCGGCCGCTCTCCGCCGCCTTCGGCCTGATCCTCGGCGCCCTGGGGCACGTCGCCGGCTGGCCGGTGGCACAGGGGGGCTCGCGCAGCATCTGCCAGGCGCTCGCTTCCTGCCTAGGCTCCCTGGGTGGGAACGTCGTCACCGGCACCCCGATCCGCTCCCTTACCGATCTCCCACCCGCCCGCATCGTCCTCCTCGACCTGACGCCCCGCCAGCTTTTGGCCCTGGCTGGAGGCACCCTCCCCGCGAGCTACCGGCGCGCTTTGACCTGCTACCGCTACGGCCCCGGCATCTTCAAGCTGGACTGGGCGCTGAGCGGTCCCATTCCCTGGCTGGCCGAGGGCTGCGGCAAGGCGACCACGCTGCATCTGGGGGGAACGGCACAGGAGATCGCCCGCAGCGAGAGCGAGCTCTGGCAGGGAAAGCACCCGGAGCGCCCCTTCGTGCTCATGGTGCAGCCGACGGTAGCGGACAAAAGCCGGGCTCCGCAGGGGATGCAGGTCGGCTGGGCCTACTGCCACGTTCCCAACGGGTCCAGCTTCGACATGACCGGGCGCATCGAGGCGCAGGTGGAGCGCTTCGCGCCCGGTTTCAAAAGCCTGATACTCGCCCGCCATGCGCGCAACTGCGTCGAATACCAGCAGTACAACGCCAACTTCGTCGGCGGCGACATCAACGGCGGGGTGCAGGACCTCCGCCAGTTTCTAAAGCGGCCCACCCTGTTTTCCCCGTACCGCACGCCCCTGCCGGGGGTTTACCTCTGCTCTTCCAGTACCCCGCCGGGCGGCGGCGTACACGGCATGTGCGGCTACCACGCGGCGAGCCGCGCGCTTAAGGACGCCGGCATTCCCTTGCCCTGAGCGGCAGCACAGCAACACGCCGACGATGCTCCGTGGCACGGCGCCCCCTCCCGCCAGGGGAGGGGAAATTGTTCCGGAGGTTACCGGATGGACCACGACAGCGGTTACTGGCTGATACGCCTTTTTTTGCAGCGCGGGCTCGCGCTCATGTACCTGACGGGGTTCCTGGTGGCCCTCAACCAGTTCCGGGCACTCTGCGGCGACCGCGGGCTACTGCCGGCCGCCACCTTCCTGCGCCTGGTCCCCTTCCGGGAAATGCCGAGCATCTTCTACTTCCTGCGCGGCGACCGCTTTTATCTCTCCTTCGCCGCACTCGGCACCTTGCTCGCCGCCCTGGCCGTGACCGGCATCTCGGACGCTCACAGCACGGCCTTTTCCATGCTGGTCTGGTCTTTGATGTGGGTGATCTACCTCTCGTTTGTCAACGCCGGCCAGATCTTCTACGCCTTCGGCTGGGAATCGCTGCTGCTGGAAAGCGGCTTTCTCGCCGTCTTTCTCGGCCCGGCCGATACCGAGCCGTCCTGGTGCGTCATCTGGCTTTTCCGCTGGCTCGCCTTCCGGGTGATGTTCGGCGCCGGACTGATCAAGATCAGGGGCGACGAGTGCTGGCGCGATCTCACCTGCCTTACCTACCACTTCGAGACGCAGCCGATGCCCAACCCCTTAAGCCGCACCTTCCACCGGATGCCCCCTTTCGTGCACAAGACGGGCGTCGCCTTGAACCACGTGGCTGAACTCATCCTCCCCGCGCTGTTCTTCGCACCCCAGCCGGTGGCCAACTTAGCCGGCATCGGCTGTTTCCTCTTTCTGCTCTCCATCATGGTCAGCGGCAATTTCGCCTGGCTCAACTGGCTCACCGCCATCCTCTGCCTGAGCGCCTTGGACGGCTCCTTCTTAGCCGGGCTCTTCGGCCTCGCCGCACCGGTCCTCATCCCGCCGCCGCAGCTGTTCCAGGCCTTAAGCTTCGGCCTGGTGGCCCTCGTCGCAGCCAAGAGCGTGGAGCCGGTGAAGAACCTGATCTCCAAACAGCAGATCATGAACACCTCGTTCGACCCCTTCCACCTGGTCAACACCTACGGCGCCTTCGGCAGCATCACCCGCGACCGTTACGAAATCGTCTTGGAGGGGACCGACGCCGCGGAGCTTTCCGAGGGTACCGAATGGCGGCCGTACGAGTTCCGCGGCAAGCCGGGCGATCCCTTCCGCAGGCCGCCCATCATCGCCCCCTACCACCTGCGGCTGGACTGGCTCATGTGGTTCGAGGCCATGCCCAGCCGCGGCTACTCCCGCTGGTTCGTGCACCTGGTGGTGAAACTCTTGCAGGCGGACCGGCAGACGCTGAGCCTGTTGCTGAAAAACCCCTTCCCGCACCATCCCCCTGTCTATGTCAGGGCCAGATATTACTGCTACACGTTCGGGAAAGACCGCTGGTGGAACCGGGAACTGATCGGCGACTACCTCCCGCCCCAGTCGCTTGAGAGCGATGCCATGAAGCTGGTGCTGGCGATGTTCGAGGAAGAGTAAAACCTTCCATCACCAATACAGGTTTGACATTTCCCGGGTGGTTCTGCCAGAATTAAGCCGTGGCCGATTGAATAATTGATTGAACGTTTGGAGGGATATGAAGAAGGTTCTTTTGGCGGTACTGTTACTGTTTGCGGCTCACACCTCTCATGCCGAGATGTCGGTAGCTCTTTTCAAGCAGCTTCACAAAGGTAGCGAGTTGGAAAAATACACCGCGGAGATGTACATAAACGGTGTCGCCAACGGCTACTCCTATCTCAACACCTTCCTTGCCGAGAAAAACCAGCCGCAGCTATTTTGCTATGACGGGGATTTCAGCACCGAGGAATTGCTCAAACTGACGGCGGACGGAGTCAAAACGCTCGACCTCAAGAAAGAGGATTCGGCGGACAAGACCATCGAGGAGGTCCTGCTGGGGAAACTGCAGCGGCTGTACCCCTGCCCCGATTAGGGCAGCGTATCCAGCAGGGCGCCGAACAGAAGCTCCAGCTGCGGGATCTGGTCGTTCAAGCGGTGGTCGCTGTCCAAAAGGTGCAGGTCCGCCCGGAACTTGCGGGCGAAGCGGATCGAGTTGTCGACCGGCACCACGTCGTCGTGCCAGCCGTGAACCACCACGGTCCTGCCGGCAACCGGAACCGGTTCCTGCACACGGTAGCGCGCGATGTAAAAGGCCGGCGCCATCAGGAAGAGCGCTGCCGGTTTCACGATTTCCGAGGCAACGGCGGAGACGTAGCCTCCCATGCTGGAGCCGACCAGCACGGTACTCCCCTCCCCGGCCGGATGCAGGCCGAGCAGGCGCTCGACCCGCTCGTCGGGATCGAGCAGGTCGGAGTAGTCGGGACTCAGCACCTTGTAGCCCTTGGCCTTCGCCAGCTCGGCCAGCGCCACTATCTTCTGTCCCCAGGGGCCTGATTCCTTGCCATGCGCGAAATAGACGGTCGGCATAAATACCTCCTCGCTCTCAAGCTATGACACAGGGACATTATTTCAGATATTTCTCCCTCAAAGCAACCTTGTTGATCTTGCCGACACTGGTCTTGTCGATGGCCTCCACGAACCTGGCCTTCATCAGCACCACCTGCTTAGTGACCATCCCCTTGTCCGCATACTCCCTGACATAGTGCTGGATATCCTTCTCGGTCACCTTTTCGCAAAGGCCGGGCTTTAACACCACGAGCGCCAGCGGGCGCTCGCCCCAGCGCTCGTCCGTCTGTCCGATCACCGCGACCTCGGCTACCGCCGGATGATGGGCGACGATGTCCTCAAGTTCCAGCGAGGAAACCCACTCGCCGGCCACCTTGACGACGTCCTTGCTCCGGTCGGTGATGCGCACGTAACCGGACGGGTCGCGGACCGCCACGTCGCCGGTGTGCAGGTAGCCACCCTCCCAGAGACGCTCCGAGGTCTTGTGATCCTTCAGGTATCCCTGGGTGAGCCAGGGGGCGCGCACCACGATCTCGCCGGCACTCGCCCCGTCACGCGGCTGCTCGCGCAACTCGCCGTCCACCACCTTCAGATCCACAAGCGGCAGGGAGACGCCGGTCTTGCAGCGGATCGCCGCCTGTTCTTCGAGCGACAGCTCCAGCATCTCAGGGGTCAAGTGCGCGACGCTCAGGATGGGGCAGGTCTCGGACATGCCGTAGCCGGTAAAGACGTCCATGCCGCGCTTGAGCGCCTCGATGCAGAGGTTTCTGGGCATGGCGGCGCCGCCGATGATGAGTTTCCAGCCGGCGAGGTCGATCCTTGCCGCGTGCGGGTGCTTGAGCAGCATGTGCAGGATGGTCGGCACGCAGTGCGAAAAGGTCACCCCTTCCGTTTCCTTCAGCTCCAAAAGCGTGTCGGGGCTGTAGCGGCCCGGGTAGACCTGCTTGACGCCGAGCATGGTGGCCACGTAGGGCATGCCCCAGGCGTGGACGTGGAACATCGGCGTCATCGGCATGTAGACGTCTCCGCGTCTGAAGCTGCCGTGGGTGCCGACCGAACCGAGCACCGACATGACGCCCATGGTGTGCAGCACCAGCTGGCGATGGCTGAAGTAGACCCCTTTCGGCATGCCGGTGGTGCCGGTGGTGTAGAAGGTGGTGGCGCGGGTATTTTCGTCGAAGTCGGCGAATTCGAATTCGGGGGAGGCGGCGGCGAGCAACTGCTCGTACTCGCCGCAAAACGGCACCGATCCGGCCTTGGGGATCGCGTCGTCGCAGAGGACGACGTAGGAGCGGACCGTGTCGATCCTGCCGCGGATCTGCTCCAGGATGGGAAGGAATTCGCCGTTGAAGAGGAGCACGTCGTCGTCGGCGTGGTCCATGGTATAAAGGATCTGCTCCGGCGAAAGGCGAACGTTGATGGTGTGCAGCACGGCGCCAAGCATCGGCACCGCGAAGAACAATTCCAGGTAGCGGTGGCTGTCCCAATCCATCACCGCCACCGTGTCTCCCCTTTTTACGCCCAGCGCGGTGAGCGCGTTCGCCAGCCGCCCCACCCGTTCCCTGAGGCCGCGGTAGGTGCCGCGGTACAGGTCGCGGTAGACGATACCCTGGTCGGGGTTGTCGACCACCGGGTTGAACAGCAGGTTCTTGATCAAAAGCGGGTAATCGTAGGCGGACGCGGTGCGGGGAATAAGCGTGTCACTCATCGTTGAGCCCTCCAAAAAATGAAATCCCTCCGCGTGGGAGGGATGGATTTGCGAAAAGTTGGACGTACCAAAAAGAAAAGCGGATCCTTCGCTTAGCTTAAGGATGACAATTTTAGTCCACGGCGCCCAGCGCGGTCAGCCCCTCTTCGCGCTCCCGGTCCTTGCCGTGGTCCTTGGCGATCAGCATGTAGATGGAGGGGACCACGAAGAGCGTGAAGCAGGTGCCGACGAACATGCCGCCGACCAGCACGAGACCGATGGAGTTACGGGCCGCGGCCCCCGCCCCGGTCACCAGGGTGAGCGGGAAGTGACCGGCGATGGTGGCGGCGGTGGTCATGAGTATCGGCCGAAGGCGGGTCATGGCCGCCTCGCGCACCGCCTCAAGCTTTGAATGCCCGGCAAGCTGCAGCTTGTTGGCAAACTCAACGATCAGGATGCCGTTTTTGGAGACAAGCCCCACCAGGGTGACGAGCCCCACCTGGGAGTAGATGTTGAGCGTGGTGGTCCACCCCCTGGTCCAGAAGGGGGTGTTGGGATCGGGCATCTTCAGGAAGGTGAAGATCAGCGCGCCGAACATGGCAAGCGGCACGGAGCCGGCCAGGATGACGAACGGGTCGCGGAAGCTGTTGAACTGCGCCGCCAGCACCAGGAAGATCAGGATGACGGCCAGGCCGAAGGCGGGGAGGAACTTGTTGCCCTCGGTCCTTAGCTGCCGCGATTCGCCGGTGTAGTCGAGTACGTACCCCGGGGGGAGGATCTTGCCCGCCTCCCCCTCGAGGTAGCGCAGCGCCTCGTCCAGGGGGCGCATCGCCACGCCTGAGATCTTCACCGCGTTTAACTGCTGGAAGCGGTTAAGCGAGCGCGGCACCACCGAGTCGCGGGAGGTGGCCACGGTGGAAAGCGGGATCAGCTTGTTGTTGGGACCGGTGACGTAGACGTCCTTCAATTGCCCCGGGTTCAGCCGGTCCACGCGCTGCACCTGCGGGATCACCTTGTAGCTGCGGCCGGAGATGTCGAAGCGGTTGACGTAGTTGCCCCCCATCATGTTCCCCATGTCGGAGCCGATCTGCCCAAGGTTGAGCCCCATGGAGGCGACCTTGTCGCGGTCGATCATGAAGTTCGTCTGCGGCTGGTCGATCTTCACGTCGATGATCGGCGGGAAGGCGAAGATGCCGCTACCCGTCGCCTTCGCCTGGATCTGCTTGGCGAAACCCAGGATCTCGCTGGTCTCGGCGGTGGAGGCGAGCACGAATTCCACCGGGAACTGGCCGCCGCCGGGAAGCGCCGGCGGAGTCACCGGGAAGACCTGGATGCCGGGGATCTTCTGCAGCTTCTGGGCGACCTCGGGCATGATCTGGAAGATGTTGCGCTTGCGCTTGTCCCAGGGTTTCGCGACCATGCCGGAGAATCCGGAGTTGGGCATGGTGAGCTGGAAGGTGAAGTCGGTCTCCGGCACGCTCATGAAGGCGCGGTTCACCTCGGCGGAAAAGAGGGAGTTCTGGTCGATGGTGGAGTTGGCCGAGGAGTCGATGATGCCGAAGATGACCCCCTGGTCCTCGGTCGGCGCCAGCTCCTTGGCCGACATGGTGAACATCGGTATGGCCAGAAGCGAGACCACGATCCAGACCACGTACACGGCGGGGCGGGAGGCCAGGGTGATGTCGAGAAGCCGCCCGTAGAAGTTGCGCAGCCTTTTAAAGTCGCGGGCGATCTTGCCGGCGAAGCCGTGCTCCTCGATGCCGGGCTTTAAAAGCTTCGCGCACATGACCGGCGACAGGGTGAGCGCCACGATGCCGGAGATGCCGACCGCACCTGCCAGGGTGAAGGCGAACTCGCGGAAGAGCGAGCCGGTGAGCCCCCCCTGCAGGCCGATGGGGAGGTAGACGGCGGCGAGCGTAATGGTCATGGCGACGATCGGCCCGACCAGCTCGCGCGCCCCCAGAAGCGCCGCCTCCAGCGGCGTGCGCCCCTCGCCTAGGTGCCGCTCGATGTTCTCCACCACGACGATGGCGTCGTCGACCACGAGACCTACGGAAAGCACGATGGCCAAGAGGGTAAGGAGGTTCACGGTGAAGCCGAAGGCCTGCATCAGGAACACCCCGCCGATGAGCGAAATCGGGATGGCCACTATCGGTATCAGCACGGAGCGGAAGGAGCCCAGGAACAGGAAGATCACCACCATCACGATCAAAAGGGTGTCGCCTAAGGTCTTCAGCACCTCGTTTATGGCGTTGGATATGTAGCCGGTGGCGTCGTAGGCGATGCGCGCCTGCATCCCGGTGGGGAGGTCGCGCTCGATGGAGGCCATCTCAGCCCTGACCTGCTTGATCACGTCCAGGGAGTTCGCGTTGGGCAGCGGCCAGATGCCGATGAAGACGGCGGTCTGCCCGGAGAAATGGACCTCCGTGTCGTAATCCTCGGCGCCGAGCGTCACGTCGGCGATGTCGGCCAAACGGACGATGCTGCCGTTTTGCTCGCGCACGGCGAGTTTCTTGAACTCGTCCAGCGTGTTCAGGTTGGTGTTGGCGGTCAGGTTGACCTGGATGTAGCTACCCTTGGAGCGCCCCACCGCCGCCAGGAAGTTGTTGGCGGCGAGCGCCTGGTTCACCTGCGCGGGGGTGACGTTCAGGGCGGCCATCCGGTCCGGTTTGAGCCAGACGCGCATGGCGAAGGTGCGTCCACCCAGGACGTCGGCCCGCTGCACGCCGGGGATGGCGGAAAGCCGCGGCTGGACGACCCGGACCAGGTAGTCGGTGATCTCGTTTTGCTGCAGGATCTTGGAGGAGAAGCTCAAGTAGGCGGCGGCGAACTGGCTGTCGGCCGAGGTGATGTTGATCACCGGCACTTCCGCCTCGGGCGGCAGGTCGCGGCGCACCTGGTCCACCTTGGAGCTGATCTCGGAGAGCGCCCGGATGCCGTCGTAGTTAAGCCTCAGGCGGATGTTGATGGTGGAGAGCCCGAGCGTACTCTGCGATTCCATGTATTCGATGCCGTCCGCCGCGGCGATGGCCCGCTCTAAGGGCGTGGTGATGAAGCCGCGCACCAGTTCGGCGTCGGCGCCGACGTAGACGGTGGTGACCGTGATGGTGGCGTTTTCGTTGCGCGGGTACTGGCGCACGTTGAGCGTCTTGATCGCCTGCAGGCCGGCGATCAGGATCACCAGGCTCACCACCATGGCAAGCACGGGACGACGTATGAAGAGGTCGGTGATATTCATGGCTTATTCGTTCTCCGGCTTGGGCGCCAGCTTGAACTGCGGGGAAAGGTTGTTGCTCACCGCCACGGCCTGGCCGTTTCTCAGCTTGAAGACGCCGGTTGAGACGAACACCTCGTTTTCCTTGAGCCCGCTTGCCACCGCCACGAAGTCGCCGCGCTTCTCGCCCAGGCGCACGAACTGCTGGCGCAAAACCTTCCCCCCCTTCCCTTTCTTGTCGTCGTCCAGTACGAAAACCGAGTCGCCGTAGGGGGCGTAAAGCACGGAGGTCGCAGGAATCGCGAGCACCTTGCGTGCCGCGGGGAGGCCGACCGCCACGTTCACGAACATGCCGGGGCGCAGCTTTTCGCCGGGGTTTGCCACCGTCGCCTGCAGCTTCAGGTTGCGGGTGTCGGCGTCGACCAGCGGGTTTATGGCGGTCACCTTCCCTTGCACGGTCACGCCGGGGAGCGCGTCGCAGGTGACGCGCACCGGCAGGCCGACGTGCAGCTGGGCGAGATTCTGCTGGGGGAGCGTGAAGTCGGCGTAGATCGGGTTTAACGCCTGCAGGGTGACGATCTGGTCCCCTTCCTTGAGGATCTGCCCGAGGTTCACCTGGCGGATGCCGATGCGGCCGGCGAAGGGAGCGCGGATGGTCTTCTTGGCGATGGTGGCGCGGATGGTCTCCACCTGGGAGACGGCCTGGTCGAGAGTCGCCCGGGCCTTGTCGAAGTCGGACTGGGAGATGATTTTATTGGCGAACATCTTGGCCGAGCGCTCAAGCTCGGTGCGTCCCAGGGTCGCCTGCGCGTTGGCGCCGACCAGTTGCGCCTCCTCGGAGGAGGTATCCTGGCTTAAAAGCAGATCGCCCTTTTTCACCGCCATGCCGGACTGGATGGCGAGTTTCACCACCTTGCCCGGCATCTCGGCGGATACGTTCACCCCCTGCACTGCGGAGAGCGAACCGGTGGCGCCCATCGCGCTGTCCCAGGTCTGCGCCACGGCAATCGCCGTGGTCACCGCCTCGGGGGGGGGCACGAAGGCCTTTCCCTTGTTGATCATCGCCTTGATCTGCAGGGCCTTGACACCGGCCAAAGCCGCGACTACCACCACCAGCGCCACGAGAACCACAACCAGCGTACGTTTTTTCATCTTCATACCATCAGGCTCCTAAAAGAAAGACACCTATACATATTGAATACCCATGTCCGCAGTCCCGTAGGGTGGGCAGCCCCCTGCCCACCGCCCCGATTGATCGCGTGGGCACGGGGTGCCCACCCTACGGTTCTACAGAAAAATGGAGGGGGAGGGAGAATTTGCCGCTACTTCTTCTCCCCTTCGCCCTTCCTGTTCCACCAGCCGCCGCCCAGCGCCTGGAAGAGCGCCGCCGTGTCCGCCAGGCGCGCGGCCCGCGCCTGCACCAGGCCAAGCGTCGCCTGCTGCTGCTTTTGCTGGGCGTTTAACAGGATCAGATAGTTCACTGCCCCGAATTCAAACTGCTTCCTGGCAAGCTCAAGCGACTCGCGCGCCGCAGCTTCCGACTGCACCTGCACCTGGAGCCCGTCCGCGTCCCGCTCAAGCGCGCGCAGTACGTCCGCCACGTTCTGGAACCCCTGCAGCACCGTGCTGCGGTAAAGGGCGGCAGCCTGGTCGTAAGCGGCCACGGCCGCACGCTTCTTGGCGGTCAATTCGCCGCCGTGGAAGATCGGCTGGGTGATGCCGGCGCCCAGGTTCCACACCGAGGAGCCGGGTCCGAAAAGGCTCTGGATCTCGGTGGAGGTGGAACCGATGCCGGCGGAGAGGGTCACCTTCGGGTAGAGGTTCGCCGTCGCCACGCCGATCTGGGCGCTGGCCGCATGCAGTAATTCCTCGGAGCCGCGGATATCCGGACGCTGGCGGACGAGCGAGGACGGCACGCTCACCGGCAGATCGGCAGGAAGTTGCAGCTGGCTCAACTCGAACTGCGGCAAGCCCCCCTCGCCCGGCAGCTTGCCGGCCAGAACCGCCAAGAGGTGGCGGGTGGCTGCCAGCTGCTTCTGCAGCGGCGGGAGGTTGGTCCTGGTCTGGGCAAGCTGGGATTTCTGGGCCAAAACGTCGCTCAGCGAAGCCCCGCCCAGCTGGTACTGGCGCTCGACCAGCTCCAGCTGTTTTTGCTGGTCGTCGACGATCGCCCGGGTCGCCTTTATCTGCTCCCGAAGCGAGGCCTCCTGCACCGCAGCCGTCACGATGCTGGCGGTCAGGGTGAGATAGCTCCCTTCCAACTGGAAGCGCTGGTATTCGACCTGCGAGGAGAGCCCTTCCAGCTCGCGGCGGCCGCCGCCGAAGAAGTCGAGCGTGTAGGAGACGTTCAAGGAGGCGCTGATCAGCGACAGGAAGATGCTGCCGGCGCCAGGCTGGCCGAAGGAAGCGCCGTTCACCTGCTGACGGGTGGCGGAAAAGCCGCCGTCGAGCGTCGGGAAATACTCGGTACCCTTGCGGGCGGCGAGCGTTTCCTGCGCCTGTTTCAAGGTGGCCTGCGCCGCGGCCAGCGTCGGGTTGTCGGCCAGCGCCTGGCGGATCAGCTTGTCCAGCGGCTCGCAGCGAAAAAGCGTCCACCACTGGCCGGGTATGTCCTGGCCGGCGACGAAGCGCTGCGCGTCACCGCCCGGGGTCTGCACAGCAACGGTGGCGGCAGGCAGCGGCGTTTCCGTAAAAGTGTTGACCGTGGGAGCCGTCGGCGTGCGGAAATCGGGGCCGACGGCGCAGCCGGCAAGGTTTGCGGCAACGAGCACGGAGGCCGTTGCGGCCGTAAGTCTGAGATGTCTTCTCACCTGACAAAGCTCCATAGGGCAAATACCTGTCCATGTTCAATGACGCCCCGGTCAGCTTGCGTTCACGGCCGGGGCGCGTAGAAGAATACTATTATTGTCCGAAGTTGAAAAGTCAAAATCGTCACAACACTGACTATTTTTTCCCGCCCCCCCACTTAATGCCGTTTTAGCAGCGACCTGAGCAGAATTTTCCTACTCCGCTTTTCCATCCCCAAGCGGCGTGTATACTCTTTCGGTTGTTTTTATCCAATGGGTACAAACCAACCACCCTTTCAAGCCGGCGGAGGACGCCATGACTTTAGAGAAAGCCCGGGCGCTGCCAACTGCACAACCATCCCCTCTTTCGACCGCGACCTTCGGCACCGTAGTCGAGATCGACAAGCAGGGCGCCGTCTGGATCGAGGCCGCCGCTATTGCCACCGTCAGAGTGCGCGCCAAGATCGCAGGACGACTTCTCCATTCAGGGCAAGACCTGTTGGCACGGCAGGTCTTGCTGCTACTGGAAGGAGGTGATCCTGCCTTGCCCGTCATAGTCGACACCGTCCACGATCGGCTTCTGCCCCTTGATGCCGGCGCACCGAAAAGCAAGCAGGAAGAAATCGAGGTCGAGGCAAAGCGCATCGCATTTAAGGCCGAGGAGGAGATCGTTTTGGGCTGCGGGAAATCCGCAGTCATCCTCAGCGCCGACGGCGAAGTCGTCATCCGCGGCACCGACCTCCTCAGCCGTTCCTCCGGACCAAACCGCATCAAAGGCAGCCGCGTGCAGGTCAACTGACAGTTCCAGCAGCCCGGAGGATCGATGGGTGCTACATCCGCCGACAGCGAGATCGTCGTTACTGCCGTGGGCATGCCTTCGTCGGTAGGCCTTTATGCCGCCCAGACTTTTGCGTCGGTAAGAGCCGGCATCTGCCGCTGGCGCGAATTGCCGGAGATCTATCAATGTGATCCCGGCGAAGACGACGACCAGGCGTCGCCGTTAATCGGTGCCGACATCGGCTATCTGAGCGTGACGCGCGACCAGAGGCGGCATCCGTCGCAGTGGCTCGCCCGTCTGGCGGCAGAGGCCTTTTTCGACCTGCAGCGCGGCATGGGGTCGTCGCCGGCAGCGCACGGCGATAGCGGATTTTTCCTCGCCCTCCCCGGCAATAGACCCGGCTGGGACGCAGCCGCGGCCGACCTGCTTCTTTCCCACTTCCACGACGCCATCGGCGTCGATCCCTTCGACTTCGCCAGGCTGTCCTTCGCCGGTCATCCCGGAGCCTTGTCTCTCTGCGTAGACGCCTGCGATGCCCTGCGGGCAGGGGAGATTCGGCAGGCCATCGTGGGCGGGGTGGATTCTTACCTGTTCTACGACTGGCTGCAGGAACTCGACCGGGATTACCGGATCAAAACGCCGCGCAACGTAAGCGGGTTCGTGCCGGGAGAAGGTGCCGCCTTTTTCCTGCTGGAACGCGCTGGCGACGCGGCATCGCGGGGGAGACAGGCGTTGGCGGCGTTAGGCGGCGTGCGGACGGGCAAAAGCCAAGGGAGCGATCTCGCCAACAGCACTGCCGTCACCCTGTGCGAACTGGTAAGGCCGCTGGTCGCGACCTGCCCCGAGCCGCCGCTGGTCCTTTGCGACCTGAACGGGGAACCGGCACGGACCAAGGAATGGGGATACGCGCTGACCAGGCTGGGGAGATTGCTGGGAGACCCGGTATGCCTTGAGCACCCGGCGGCGATTTTGGGAGATTGCGGCGCGGCCACCGGGGCGGCGCTCGTGGTGTTGGCGACGTTCCATCTGCAAAAGCGCCAGCGGGGAAAATCGTCGGCACTCATCTGGTCGGCGGGAGACGACGGGGACCGGGCAACCATGCTGCTCACACTAAATGGAGGCGAAAATGCCCGCGACCATGGCGGTAAACAAGCTAACGGTGGTGCATCGAACCAGTGAAGGGAGCGTCACCTTCAGACCCGACGTTTGCCTCACCCCGGTCCCCCCCGGCGTGCCCGTACCCGTCCCCTACACCAACCTTGCCCTTTCCAAAGACACCGCGCAAGGAAGCAAAACCGTCTTCGTCGACGGCAACTCCATCATGCTGCAAGGCGCCAACTTCAGCACCAGCACCGGCGACGAGCCCGGCATCGTAGGCGGCGTCGGCAGCGGCGTCACCAAGGGAAAGGCGGAATTCATCAGCTACTCCTTCGACGTCGTGGTCGAAGGGAGGTTCGTATGCCGTCAAGGCGACCTGATGATCGGCAACAAATCCGGCGCCGCCAACACGCCCCCGGCGCCCGAAGTCCACCCCC
>Ga0209415_10011589_pt1 | contig 14819 bp, 12 predicted proteins | sample PeaSoiSIISIP2007_FD_187696 | JGI IMG/M metagenome (GOLD analysis project Ga0209415, IMG submission 187696) | Peat soil microbial communities from Weissenstadt, Germany - SII-SIP-2007 (SPAdes) (version 2) | ecosystem: Environmental > Terrestrial > Soil > Wetlands > Peat | place: Germany...
GTCAGATGGACCGATTGGGCCGCCGCGTGTTTAGCGAGCGCCGCTAAGCCCACCGTGTATCAACGGAATGTCTCCGAGCCGAGGCAGGCGAAGGCCACATCTCCCGAAAGAGAGCTCTGAGATCAAGCTCGCCGACACCCGCGCGGTCACACTCGCGTGTGATGAACGTCACTGTGCATCAACGGAGCAGTCTGCGATTGTACGCAAAAGAGGAAAGGATGCGGCTTGAGAGCGAGTAACTAAACGAAACACGATGACAATGAGACTACATGACCGGGCTGAAGCTGGTCGATTGCTGGCGCGGAAGCTTTCGGCATATGGTGGTCGTTTGGATGTGCTTGTGCTTGGCTTGCCTCGAGGCGGTGTGCTCGTAGCATACGGGATCGCGACGGCACTCCGTGTACCCTTGGACATTCTTGTCGTCCGAAAGCTGGGAGTGCCCGGCTACGAAGAATTCGCCCTGGGTGCGGTCGCAACGGGAGGCGTCAAAATCATCGATCCCGATGTCGTCGAAGAGTTCCACCTATCCGACGCTGAAATTGCCGGCGTCGTGAGGACCGAACAGGCGGAACTGCGGCGCAGGGAAGCAGTTTACCGCTCGACTCGTCCGGCACCTGATCTCCGAAATCAAACCGTTATTCTGGTCGACGATGGAATCGCGACAGGATCGACGATGCGGGCGGCAATCGAAGGAGTCAAAAGGTGCGGGGCCGCCCGCGTTGTCGTCGCTGCCGGTGTGGCGCCGTTGTCGACCTCGCTAGTGCTGGGCGCCGAGTCAGATGAAGTTGTGTGCCTGCTCACTCCGCGCGATTTCCGGGCCGTGGGTCCCTTCTACGAAGAATTCGCGCAGGTGAACGACCAGGAAGTCTGCGACGTCCTCAACAAAAGTTGGAACGCTGGCGCGCGAACTGCGGCACAGCAACTCTAGTCGTACGGGAGCAGAGTATGACAGCGGAAATACGAGAGCAGAACTCAAACGTCGAAATCAATCATCCCGACTATGCGGCACTGGTTAGGGAGCACGGGGAAGCTTGCATTTCGATTTACACCGCGCCGCTTTTGGGGGTGGATGCGGAAAAACATGATCTTAGCCGATTGACGGCACTGCTTCGGAGCATCCAGGCAAGCTTCCCGCACGATGGGCTGACCGTCGAGGCGGCGGAAGGAATCCTGAAATCGCATTGGCATCTGTTGCGAGAGGCCGAAACAATTCATCCTCGAACTCAGACTCTCGCCATTTTCATGAACAAAGAATTCTTCGGTTGTTATCACCTGCCTTTGCCCACGCCCGAGCACGCCGTGGTTGGCCGCGAATTCCATATTCGGCCGCTTCTATCTCAAATCTCGACAAACGATCGTTTCTTCGTGCTCGCCCTAAGCCAGAAGCACGTACGACTCTATCAAGGCTCGTACCACGGACTTATCGAGCGAACCGTCGAGGATGTTCCCGAAAACCTGCACGAAGATTTGTCTGGCCGTAGTTTCGAGCATGGCTATGAATCCCACACGGCTGCTTCACCAATTTCGGGTACGAAGGGCGCCGTCTTTCATGGCGCTCACGTGGATCGCAAGGAAGAGCTACTGCATTTTTTCCGCAGTATCAACCACGGAATTGTGAATTCGCTGAAAAGCCAGCAATTTCCGTTGATCGTGGCGACTGTCGACTACCTCTTTCCCATTTACAAGGCAGCGAACACGTATCCGCATCTGTTGGAAGATCCGATTGTCGGGAATCCCGATCTTCTCCCGCTGAATGAGCTTCGCGCCGCGGCATGGCAAATCGTCGAGGACCATGGATCAAAGGCGCGGGATCGTGCATTTGCCGTGTACCACGAACACATCAATACGCCGCTTTCCTCGAGCAATCTGCGTGAGATTCTCATCGCAGCGTCCCGTGGGCTGATCCGATTCTTGTTCGTGCCGCCAGCGGGCGAGCGATGGGGATCGATCGTTCCTCCGGAAACAGTACACGTGCATGCCGAACAAGAACCGGGCGATGAGGAACTATTGAACCTCGCAGCGATTCTAACAATTCGCCATGGGGGCCACGTGCACGTCATTCCATCCGGCCAATTGCGCGAGGGAGCGGACGTTGCGGCCGTATTTCGGTTTGGGCTCGATTCCAAGACCATTGTTGCAGCCTAAGCATTTGTTCGAGTGAATACGCCGAGGTTGCGGGGCGATGCCATGTGTTGATCGGGTTCCCCCGTTGTCAATTCTTACCGCCGATACTTTTGGGCAAACTCGACGACCTGGCGGCCGACCGTCGCCAGTTGCCTTGCCACCTTTTCATTCTTGCATGCCCCCGCCGCGTCGAATGGTTTTTCCGTCGTATTCAAGCTTGCACCGAAGGGCGTCGGCCATCCGCGAAGCGCATGCACGATCGAGCGCAGAGCCACGAGCGTGCTGACGCATGCTTGCCAGCCGGCGGCGTTGACGATGCACCCGACCGCCCGTCCGTCGAGGTAGCATCGCTCGTCGTCCCGCAAATCTTCGAGAAGATCAAGCGCGTTCTTCACCAATCCCGAAACACCACCGTGATAGCCCGGGCTCGCAACGATCAATCCATCAGCTCTCCGCACCATCTCCACCAGTTGACGCTGCTCCTCATTGCGCTCGGAACTCTCCGGTGCGAAGTGCGGAAGCCGGGACAGGAACGCCCCGTCGAATACGAACGTGCGAGCGCCCGCTTCCTGCGCCGCTTCCAACGCCACTCGGAGCGCGCGATCGGTTGAGGACCCAGTCCGAGTTGTGCCCCCGATCCCTACGATCAGGGGCTTGCTGCTATCAGCGGCGCGAGTCGTGTCGGTCATCGCAGTGTTCTTCTACCCTCAACCTGCCGCAGTGTCAAACCCTCTGCACCCGGATCAATCCTTACACAGGTCGAGCGATTCCGCGATTCGGTCGTGCACGTAATTCAGTTCATCCGGTGAAATCGCGTAGGGCGGCAGAACGTACACGACATTGCCCAGCGGACGCAGCATTACACCGGCATCGAGAAAGAACTGATAGAGCTTCGGGCGCAATTTGGAGAAGTAGCCCGCGTCAACGGCCCGCAGCTCAACCGCCGCCATTGTGCCGATGGATCGCACCTCTCCCACTGCGGGATGATTTCGGATCATAGCCAGGCGCTCGCAGTGAATCCGCGCGATTGTGCCAATGCGCTCGAACACCGGCTCGTTCTGGAAAATTCGCAAGCTCGCCGCGCCCGCCGCCGCGGCAATTGGATTTCCGGTATAGGAATGGCCATGGTAGAAAGTGCGCGCCCGGTCCGCTCCGACAAAGGCCTCGTGGATTTTACCCGTGCAAACCGTGGCGCCCATGGGCAGAATTCCACCCGTCAGTCCCTTGGAAAGGCACATAAGATCGGGAACGACGTTCGCGAGTTCACACGCGAACATCTTTCCGCAGCGTCCGAAGCCCGTCAGCACTTCATCCGCGATTAGTAGCACGTCGTGCGCGTCGCACAATTGGCGCACCCTTTGCAGGAATTCGACGGGATGCACGATCATTCCGCCCGCGCCTTGCAGCAGAGGTTCCACGATCAATGCGGCAATCTCGCCGTGCTTTTCCTCGAACAGCCGCTCCAGTTTGTCCGCGCAGTCGATCCGGCAGGTCCCGCGCTCCTTGCCCACCGGACACCGATGGCAATAGGCCGAATGAACGCGGTGCACCGGGAACAGCATCTCTCGAAAGGGATCCGTGAACGCCGAATTCGCGCCGACCGACATCGCACCAACCGTATCGCCGTGATACGCATGCTCGAGCGCCACGATGGAACGCTTTTCCGGGCGCCCCACATTTTTCCAGTATTGGACGGCCATCTTGAGCGCGACTTCGACGGCCGTCGAGCCATCATCGGAAAAGAAAATGTGCTCGAGATTCCCGGGCAAAATCCTTCGCAGGCCGCCGCACAAATCCTCGACGGCATCGTGCGTGAACCCGGCCAATAGAATGTGGTCAACTTTGGCCGCTTGTTCCGCGACGGCGGAGGCAATCGCCGGGTGGCCGTGTCCGTGGAGATTCACCCACCACGAGGAAATGCCATCGATCAGCTTGCGGCCGTCATTGGTGTAAAGATAAACGCCCGAGGCCTTGGTGATGCGAATCGGCGGCGGGTCCAGTGCTTCCTGCGTGAAGGGATGCCAGATCTTCAGGTCTGGGTTCATGCGCGAAAAGCCTGACGGTCAAAATATTTGTGAAATACTTCCAGCAGCGCGCTGCGATTGATCCTCATCAGCCGCGGAACCATCCCGACGACCTCGACATTTCCATAATGTTCGATGGCATTCCGATTTTCACGATCGGGTTCGCCAACCATAATGACGCCACGAATATTCAACCGCGCGACGCGCAGCGCCGCAAGCGAAAGCAGCGTGTGGTTGATCGTGCCGAGCGACGTCCGCGCAACCAGCAGCACCGGCAGCCTCAGATGCTTCATCAGGTTCGTCATCAGCTGCGTGCCGTTGATTGGCACCAGCGCGCCGCCCGCACCCTCAACGATCAACTTTTCTCGCGGCGCGAGTCGTGGCACCCGGATTTTTCGCAACTCGATACGAACCCCCGCGCGCCGCGCCGCCAGCTGCGGCGAGACCGGCGGCGCGAATCGATAGGCTTCCGGAAGAGTCCGCGCGCGAGGTAGGTGCGCCAATTGCATCACCGTGTGTCGGTCGGTCCCTTCGCGCCCGCCGGTCTGAATTGGCTTCCAGTAGATCGCGTCAAGCGCGGCGCAAAGCAACGCGGAGACGACGGTCTTGCCCACTCCGGTATCCGTTCCGGTGATAAAAAAACGCTCAGGCATGAACGGCGTGGGCGGCCGAGACTTGATGCCGTGTTTTGCACGCCGCGTCCATCGCCAGCGCGAGGCGGCGAATTTCGTCGAGCGTAATTCGGCTCGTCAAGGAAAAGCGGACACGGGCGCTGCCTTCGGGTACCGTCGGCGGCCGGATCGCTCGCACCGCAAACCCGCTCCGTTGCAGTTCGCTCGCGACGTGGAGAGCCATTTCGTTGGTTCCCAGCATTACCGGCACGATGTGGGTCGCGCTCGTCCCGCAGTCGAACCCTCGCGCGGAAAGTTCCTCTCGCAGCGCAGCGGCGATTTGGCCGAGATGCGCCCGTTCGGCATCCGCTTCGCGAGCCAGATCAACCGCCGCCTGAATCTGACGGGCGAAATACGGTGGCATCGCGGTGCTGAATATGAACGTACGCGCCCGGTTGACGAGATAGTCTTTCAGCGCGTTCCCCCCGCAGACGAACGCGCCCGCGCTGGCCAGCGCCTTTCCGCACGTATGCACGCTGGCAAGAATCTCACGCTCGCAGCCGTGCTCGGCGGCGACGCCTCGCCCTCGCGGCCCCAGAACGCCGGTTGCGTGTGCCTCGTCCAGCACGAGCGCAGCGCCATATTTTCGGGCCAGGCTTATCAGGCCGTCGAGCGGCGCAATATCGCCCTCCATGCTGAACACGGTCTCCGTGACGATTGCCTTCGCGCCCGCGTCGCCCGCACGCTCGCGCAGCACGCTGTCGAGGAAACTCAAATCGCAATGTGGATAGATCACCTTCGCGGCGCCTGAAAGCCTGATCCCGTCAATCAAGCTCGCGTGGTTTCGCGCATCGGAGAAAACGGTGTCGCCCGGCTTCAAAATCGAAGTCAGCAGACCCACATTTGCGGCGTATCCGGAGCCGAAGTAAAGCGCCGCCTCGGTTTCCGCGAATTGCGCGAAGCCGCGCTCGGCTACTTCCCATTCACGGGCGTTCCCGGAGAGCAAGCGCGACCCGGTCGAGCCAACCGTCGTTGCATCCGCAACCGCGTCCAGCACAGCCCGCTTCAGCCGCGGATCCGACGCCAGCCCAAGATAGTCGTTCGAGTTGAGATTCACGCCGCCTGGGGTATCGAGCGTGCGAAACTGCGATTGCGCGCGAAGCGCATCGAGCTCATGCGCGATTCGCTCATCGATCATTTGAGGGTTCGTGTCACGCACCCTGCATGGCCCTCATGCCCAGCGTTTCGAGCAGCCGCTGATCGGCATCCGCGCCGGGGTTTGGAGTGGTGAGAAGCTTTGCGCCCGTAAAGATAGAATTCGCGCCCGCAAGAAAGCAGAGCGTCACCGCTTCCTGCGATAGCCCTCTGCGGCCGGCCGCGAGGCGAACCCTCGACGCCGGCATCAGTATTCGCGCCGTCGCAATCGTGCGCACCATCACCAGAGGATCAAGCTCTTCCGCGCCGCCGAGCGGCGTTCCTTCGTTCGCCACGAGCATGTTGATCGGGACGCTTTCAGGATGCGGATCGAGATGCGAGAGCTGCTCCAGCAGGCTCACGCGATCTTCGTCGGTCTCGCCCATTCCCAGAATGCCGCCGCAGCAAACGGTTATTCCCGCCTTGCGCACGTGCGCGATCGTCTGCAACCGGTCTTCGTATACTCTGGTGGTGATAATTTCGCCGTAGAATTCAGGCGACGTATCGAGATTGTGATTGTAGGCGCTCAGCCCGGCTTCCTTCAGGCGCACAGCCTGCGATTCGGTCAGCATTCCCAGTGTGCAGCACACCTCCATATTCAGCGCCGCAACGCCGCGCACCATCTCGAGCACGCGGTCGAATTCCTTGCCATCGGAGACTTGTCGCCAGGCGGCCCCCATGCAGAATCGCGTGGAACCTTCCGCCTTCGCGCGTCTGGCGGCATGCAGCACGTCGGCGGGACTCATCAGCTCCTGCCGTGCCACACCCGCTTTGTAATGCGCGCTCTGCGAACAGTACGCGCAATCCTCCGGGCAACCGCCGGTCTTGATCGAAAGCAGGCTGCAGAGCTGCACTTCCTCGGGGCGATGGAACTCGCGGTGCGCGACCTGCGCTTGAAAGATCAGCTCGGGGAAGGGAAGCCGGTAGATCTGGCGTATTTCATCTCGCGTCCAGTCATGTCGCATTCCCATCGGCGGTAGACCTCGTTTCGCCGTCAAAGATATCAAAATCGGAACCGCACGAGGCGAGAAAACTGGAAGCCTCCCGGGCGAGCGGCCTTTGCTATCATGCTAGCGCGTATGGATGACCTGATTCGCCGGCCCAAGGCCGATCCCACGGAGATCTTTTGCCAGCGCGATGGAATTTACGCGCCGGAGCTTTTCGCCGCCGCGATCGTTGCGCTCGATTTCTTTTCCTGGCTCGACAAATCGCCCGCGGACCTACCGACGATCTGCCAGTCGTTCGGTTTTGCCGAGCGCCCCGTGGATTCGATGCTCACGCTGTTCTGCGCGATGGGCTACATCGAAAAGCGCAACGCCACATTTCATCTCGCGGAAATCTCGCGCGAATTTCTAGTGCGCGGTTCGCCGTGGTTCGTCGGCCCCTATTTCACTCATTTTGCCGATCGCCCGATTTACCAGGGGTTGCTCGAAACCCTGCACACGGACAAGCCCGGAGGCTGGGCCGGTACGAAGACCCGAAAGCCCTGGGCGGAGGCCATGGAGGACGACAAATTCGCGGAAGAGTTCACGGCCACAATGGATTCACGCGGCGTGTACGTCGGTCCGGTGCTGGCCGCGAGCCTCGATCTGAAGTCGCATCGCCATCTGATCGACATTGGGGGCGGCTCGGGCATCTACGCCTGCTGCATTGCCGCCGCGCATCCGCATTTGAAGGCTACCGTTTTTGAAAAACCGCCCGTCGATCGCGTCACGCGAAAGTGCATTGCGAAACGCGGGTTTTCCGAGCGGGTCGGCGTAGCTCCGGGCGATATGTTTCGTGACGCCTTTCCAGCCGACGGCGACGTGCATCTCTGGTCGAACGCGCTCCACGACTGGGATGCCGATACGGCGAAACGGCTTCTTGAGAAATCATTCGCGGCCCTTCCAGCAGGCGGGCTTGTAGTAGTTCATGACAAGCACCTTAACCGTGACAAGACCGGCCCGCTGCGAATCGCCGCGCATTCGGTGTTCCTCATGGCCGGGACCGAAGGAAGGTTTTATTCGATTTCGGAGATTGCCGAATTTCTCGCTGCCGCCGGTTTCGTCGATGTGCACTATCGCGAAGTGATCCTCGACTACAGCGTCATCACCGCGCGCAAACCCTAGTCACCCGCAGGTGACGCACCTACGGTTTCTCCCAATGGCCGGACGCCGCTGAGCGCAATATCGCGTCGATCGCCGCCATATTGTGAATCGAGTCTTCGAGCGGCACGGGAATCTCGCCGCCCTCGCGTATGGCCTTCGAGAAGAGGTCGCCCTGAATCGTGAACTGATTGCAGGTGGCAATCGTTTCCGCCGTAATGCCCGCGCCGGTTGGGTCGCCGGGATTGTCGTCGATAAAAATCCTGCTCGGCTGATCGGTCGGAGGGTTGATCGGCCTGTCGATTTCGATGCGCCCTTTGGTTCCGAGCAGGATCATTCGCTGGTGATACGCTATCTGGGTGCTGCACGTGAAAACGCATTGTCCGGCGGGGAATTCCAGTGTCGCAGAAGTCAGGCGGTCGGTTCCCATGTCAGGGTCGCGCTCTATGAGCCCCATCACGCGTGTCGGCTCCTGCTCAAAGATGAACCGCGACAACGTCGCCGGATAGCATCCGAGATCGAGCAGCGCCCCGCCGCCCAACTCGACGACGTTGCGGACATTCTTCGGATCGCGATTGAAATAGCTGAATAAGCCGGAAATCACGCGCAGATCGCCGACGCGTCCCGCGCGAACGAGTTCCCGCGTCCGCAGCCATCGCGGATGCGTCCGCACCATGAATCCCTCGCCGATTTTGACTCCCGCACGATCGCGCGCTTCGAGTAGGCTCCGCGCTTCCGATGCGTTCATGCTGAGGGGTTTCTCGCACAGCACGTGCTTGCCGGCTTGTGCGGCCCGGATGGACCACGGGACGTGAAGATGGTTGGGCAGGGGATTGTAGATCGCCTCGATTCTCGGATCGGCCAGAAGCTCCTCGTACGATCCGTACGCCTTCGAAATGCCGAGCGTTCGAGCCGCTTCTTCCGCTTTGCGCCGGTCGCGGGAAGCGATGGCGGTGACTTCGCTCCACTCGCCCGCCTGCATCGCAGGGATCACCCGGCGAAGAGCGATCGAGGCCGCTCCCAGCACTCCCCATCGGACTTTTTGCGGCACCTCTGCCTCCCGCGCGGCAATCCTGCGGCATTCTATCGCAGCCTGGGGTAATCGCTTGTTAGTTCGAGTTGAAACCGCCGTGCCCGGAGGGCCCCGGCACTCACGAGCCCGGCATGCCGGGCTCGTTTGCACTCAGGGATGTGGGGATCGATACGCCGTGAGTTACCGCGCGGTCGCGCCGACAGGTTTTCGAGACGCCCGGGCGCTCGCAACTTCCGCGAGCCCCGCGAGCAAGTCTTCCACCAGATCTTCGGCGTTCTCGCATCCGGGCGACAGGCGAAGCAGCGTGTCGCTGAGGCCGAGCTCCGCGCGCGCTTCGGCAGGAATCGAAGCGTGCGTCATCGTGGCCGGATGGCACAGCAGTGATTTCACTCCACCAAGGCTTTCGGCCAGTGTGAAATACCGCCGCGACGATGCGAACGCGATGACTTCCTCAAGGGTTCCGTCCAGCTCGAATGAGACCATCCCTCCGAAACCGGTCATCTGCCGCCGCGCGATGTCGTGGCCCGGATGGCTCGCGAGGCCGGGGAAATAAACGCGGTGGACGAGTGCATGTCCGTTCAAGGCTTTTGCGATAGCCAGCGCGTTTTCTTCATGCCGCTGCATTCTCAGCTCGAGCGTCTTCAAACCGCGCATGGTCAGCCAACAGTCGAATGGCGAAGGCACCGCGCCCGTGGCGTTCTGCAGGAACTTGATCGGCTCGAAGACCGCCGCTTCCTTGGCGAGCGCGGCGCCCTGAACCGTGTCGGAATGTCCTGCGAGATACTTCGTCACGCTGTGCACCACGATGTCCGCACCCAGCTCAAACGGCTGCTGAAAACAGGGCGTCGCGAACGTATTGTCCACCACCACGAGCGTCCGATCTCCCAGGCTCGACTTGCCGTCGACCTGGGAGCCCTTTCTGGCGTGAGCCAGCTTGCTGATCGCTGCGATGTCGCTGATCAGCAACCGCGGGTTTGTAGGTGACTCGATCCAGACCAGCCGGGTTCGCGCCGAAAGAGCGGCTTCCACGGCCTTCAAGTCGCCTGTATCAATCTGCTTGGTGACCACGCCGATCGGCTGATACACCTTGTTGAGGATGCGATACGTGCCGCCATAAACGTCGAGAGGGATGATAACCTCATCGCCCGGTCGCAGATAAGCTTGCAGCACCGCGTTCTCCGCGGCCAATCCCGACGCAAACGCGGCCGCGTACGGCACGCCCTCGAGTTCCGCCAGCACCGTCTCCAGCCGCTGGCGCGTGGGATTGTTCGTGCGCGAATAGGAGAAGCCCTTGTCCTGGCCGGGCGATTCCTGCTCGTACGTCGAAGTCTGGAAGATCGGAGCGACAAGCGCTCCCGTCTCGGGCTCCGACGGCTGGCCCGCGTGGATCGTTCTTGTGGCGAATTTCATTGTGTCTCTCCCTTTGTGCGTCCGAGCTGACGAAAACCCTGTCCGCCGCGGCGTACCGAAGCGCCTTCGCGGTCGCTTGGCACGCCGCAATAGAAAAGCACGCTAGCCGCTGGGAAGCAGGGGCCCGCACTTTTCTTAGTTACAGCTTGGGAGTTGAATCTTCAATGACCGGTTAACGGTCAGTTGAGGATCTTATCTCTCCCTGATCTCCCAATCTCGACGACTCGGGAGCCCTTTTTAGGGGCAGGAGTTAGCACCTTGGTTCTCGGACCAGGTTGCTGTGGCTTCGCAGGGCCTGTCCCCTCAGCCACTCTGGATAAGCGCTGCTGGTTAAGCAGCGAGCAAATCGTAGCAAAAGGCCTGCATTTCAGTCAATACCGGGCGCGGGAAAAATTGCGACGGGGAAGTCCAGTTTGGCTGCTGAACGGAGACGCGGCCAGGCGGCCCGGCGATCTACTGCAACTGGGTTTGCAACTGCGAGTATTCCGCTTTGGCCTGCTTGAAGATGGGGATATCGGGATCGGCGTCCTTCCACAATGCGAGGAAATCTTCATACGCGGTCTTGGCCTTGGCGTTGTCTCCAGCAAGAACGTACGCGCGTCCGAGGCCAAGATGCGCGAGCGCGCCGATCGGTTCGTTCCCCACCACGCCGGGGTGATCCAGAATCTTCTGGAAATTGCCGACCGCTTCCGCGCCGCGCTTTGCCGCAAGATCTGCTTCGCCGCTGAGATACACGGGGTACAAAGCGAATGTGAAGGAAGTATTGGTCTCTCCCAGTTCGTAAGGTGCCGACGCGCCCAAAGCGTCTATGGCTCGCCCGCTATCACGGGTCGGAAGCAGCAGGGCGCCACGAATCATTGGTAGGTAGTTGAACTTTACAACCGTGTCTTCCGGAAAGCGCTTGTTCAGATCGTCGGCCAAGCGCTCGGCCGGAGCAGACTCGCCGGCCACGGCGAGTGCAATCGCCGAGAACCCCTCGACCTGTCTTCCATGCGCCGCCGCGAGAGCAGTTTCGGACTCGAGCTTGGCAGCGGCCAGATTTCCAACCAGTGCTTCGCGGACGGCGTCATGCGCCTCATATTCCCCCGCAGTCTCTTTTTGATTGACTCTTCGCGCAGAATCGGCGGCGCGGAGCGCTAGCTCCTGAGCCCTGGCAAACCCGCCGTGATATGCGGCAGTTTCGGATTCAAGGAAGAGGATCTGATCGTCAACCCCTGTTCTTCCCGTTGCGTTGGCAACTTGCTGCTCCATCCCTGCAGCGTCGTGTTCAAGAAAATCGATGGTGTAAAGAACCAGAGGAATCCAAGGAGAATCAACTATGTTCTTGCGTCCCTCCTGAGCGGTCTCCATCCCCTGATCGAGCTGATTAATCCACTGGTAGCTGTAGATCAAATTCACAAGGTTATTGCCGCTCGCGGAGTTGTTCCTTTCCGCTTGGAGCGCTGCCGCATGAGCTTTGTCATAGTCTCCCATGAAAGTGTAAGTGACCCAGAGATCTGCCGGCGGCTCCTCATCCCTCGGATAGGTTTGCGCCCACAACTGATAGGAGGTACGGGCAGCCTCAAGGTTTCCGGTCACGACCAATTCGTAAAAGGAGGAAATGGCCAGCTTCTCGCTCTCGCTCGTCCGCTCCCGCAATTCGTAAGCCTTGCGAGTGTTCTCGGCACAAAGGTTCGTCTCACCGAGAGGCTGATAACTCTGGCCCAAGCGCAGATAGGCCATGGCGAAATTCGGATCTAGGGAAATGGCCCGTTCAAACAGGGGAATTGCAGCTGCGTAGTCATTTACCACGTCAGACATTTGATTGCCGAGCGTATACGCCTGCAGCGCCTCAAGCGAGGGCGTGGTGACGTTCTCGGCCAGAGCGTCATATTTCTTCACCGAGGCCAACGATTCTCCGAGTTTCGACCGAATCTTGGTCGCGGCGTCGCCGAGCGCATTGAGAACTTGCTCCTTTCCGGTCGCCGTTGCTTGTGCTTCCGCGAGAAGGTCGCCGGTTCGGCAATTCACCGCGCGCAGGCCCAGCACGTACTGACTGCCCAAACTGGAGATCGAGCCTTCGATCGTTGCGGCGCTATCTGTACGCTGGCAAAGGTCACGCGCGAGTTCTGGCGTGAGACGCGCCTGTTTCGGCTGGTTCATCAGCGCGAGCGTCAGGGCAACATGCTCATCCGAAACCAGATTTAAGAATGGCGACTGCTCAAGCTGCGCAGAAAGGCCTTGACGCAGCGTGCCGTCAAACACCGGGTCGCCGGTGGAATTCGTGAAATCCGCGAGTACCACAGAATCCCTGTCCGACAGCACGGGCGCACGATGAAGGTAGAAATATCCTCCTGTAGCGAACGCTGCGATGACAACCAGCACCACGATTCCGTAAGCAACTGGCTTGAAAGGGCTTCGCTTGGCGCTCGGCGCGCTCGCGCCGGCCGCAGCGGTTTCGCGTTGTGACGCTACCAGCACCGAAGCCGAGCGGCCTGAATCCGTGTCGCGCTGCAAGCGTTTGAGGTCCGCGCGAATATCCGACGCGTGCTGATAGCGCATGGTGCGGTCTTTTTCGAGCGCCTTGTTGATCACGCGCTCAAGTTCCGCGAACAATTCCGGATTCAGCCGCATAGGTGACGTGGGAGTCCGGTTCAGGATTGCGTCGAAAATTGCCGCGGAGGTCGGTCCCGAGAACGCCTGGCGTCCCGTGGCCATCTCATAAAGCACCACGCCGAAGCTGAAAAGGTCCGTACGCGTGTCCACGTCCTGGCCAAGCGCCTGCTCAGGCGACATGTACGCCACGGTGCCGAGCGCCACACCCGGGCTCGTCAAATTCGGGTCCACGTGGTCGATCGTTGCCTGCGTTTCTCCTTGATATTCTCCACGTCCGATTTGGGGTACTTGCTTCGCGAGGCCGAAGTCGAGAATTTTGGCCTGGCCGCGCTCGGTGATGAAAATATTGGCGGGCTTGATGTCCCGATGGATGATGCCGCGGGCGTGCGCGGCATCCAGCGCGTCGGCAATTTGTTCGGCGAGCCCGAGTAGCGCGCTCGTATCCATCGCTCCGCCGGCGATACGGTGCTTCAGCGTATGCCCCTGCATCATTTCCATGGCGATGAAGCGCCGCCCGTCGTGCTCGCCGATTTCATAGATCGTGCAGATGTTGGGATGATTCATAGCCGCCGCCGCGCGCGCCTCGCGGAGAAACCGTTCGAGCATTTGCTTGTCGCGGGATACGTCTTCCGGCAGGAACTTCAGCGCGACGGCGCGGCCAAGCGTGATGTCCTCGGCCTTATAGACGACGCCCATTCCGCCGCCGCCGAGTTTTTCGACGACGCGGTAGTGAGAAATGCTCCGGCCAACAAGCGATTCGGGACCTGGCATTGCGCAACATCTTATGGGTCGCTTCTCGCCAAGTCAACGAAGCGACACACGCGGCAAATACATCGGCACGGCGCCGCAAGTGCTGGCGGCAACCTGAAAACCCGGTATATACTCCGCCCCGCTGCCGCTTCCACTCGGGATTCCCGGCTCGACAGCGCTTAGAATTCATTCCAATCCGTCTGCTGCGGCACTTTTAGCGGAGGGCAAACAAACGTGACTCTGAAAATGACTGATCGGGAAGTGGACGGCGTGATCGTTGTCGCGCTCGACGGGCGCCTCGTGCTTGGGGAAGAAACCGGCGCGTTCCGCGACAAAATCAGGGCCCTACTTGCCGAGGGCCACAAGAAAATCCTCTTGAATTTGGGCAACGTCACCCTGATTGACAGCACCGGTCTCGGCACGCTCGTTTCCGTGCATCACAGTGCCGGTTCGCGCGGCGCATCTGTTCGTCTCTGCAAACTGGGAACAAAGTTTCAGGAAGTGCTGCAGGTCACCAAGCTGCTTACCGTCTTCGACGTCTCCGACACTGAAGCCGACGGCGTGCGCAGCTTCTCGAAGTAACGTCGGTTCGTTCGATCATCGCAGCGAACTGCCGCGCATTTCGATGGCGAAGGTCAACCTCTTTGCACCCCGTCTTGCCGGTCGGCACACGCTTCCGTCAGACCCTGCGTGATACAATTTGCGTTTTGAGTACCTTAAATGTCTGACACTCCAGCCAGCGGCGAAACCGGCCTCGAAGTCGTTGAACCGGGCGGCTCTCGCCGCTTTGTGCGCAGCCGAACCCCCTTTTCTCATCGGCCGCTCCGGTGAAACCGCCAAGCATCTGCAGCTCAAGGATCCGCGTATTTCGCGCCAGTGTGCCGCGCTTGTCTCCGAAGCGGGCCATTATTACGTCGAGGACCGCGGCCAGCGCCACGGCCTCTTCGTCAACGGTGAAAAAGTCAGCCGTCGCATCCTCGAAGATGGAGACGTC
>Ga0209415_10011590_pt1 | contig 14818 bp, 12 predicted proteins | sample PeaSoiSIISIP2007_FD_187696 | JGI IMG/M metagenome (GOLD analysis project Ga0209415, IMG submission 187696) | Peat soil microbial communities from Weissenstadt, Germany - SII-SIP-2007 (SPAdes) (version 2) | ecosystem: Environmental > Terrestrial > Soil > Wetlands > Peat | place: Germany...
TGAGCCGGCGGCTGGCCGTGCTGGCATGGCGGCGGCCGGCTAGCCGCGGAGGCTGACGGCAGCGGCGGTCGCCGCATCGGCTACGGCGAGGAGAAAACCGCTGACGGCAGCCCGGTGCCCGGCCGGAAGCCGGGCGGCGATGGCCGCGATTCGCGCATGAAAGTCGGCGAGCCCGGCCGGTGCGCTGGCCAGAGCATCCGGTGAGAGCTCGAGCAGGACGTACCGGCGATCGCCGGGATGGGGACGGCGATGGACCCAGCCTGCCCGCTCCAGGCGGTCCACGAGCATCGTGATCGCCCCGGATGTGAGCGAGAGCCGGTCACCGAGCTCCCGCTGAGTCAGCGGGCCGTCCGCCTCGAGGTGCTCAAGCGCATCGAGCTCTGTGGCGCTGATCCCGGTGCCGCGGGCCAGCGCGGCGCGCATCTGGTCCCGTGCGAGGCCGAACCGCTGGAGACTGGCGGCGACATCGGTGTCCTTGGCGCTCATTTGAGAAAAGCATAGCGGGTGGCTATACTGCTTAGTGACTAAGCTACTTAGTTGATGACGTATAGGAGGTCCCGATGCCCCCGACGACGCAGGCCGGCGATCCCGATCACACCCGCGGTGCCAGCTGTCAGCTCGGGCATCGCGCCTTCGGGCTGCTGACCGCCGTATCGATGACCGTCCGTCGCGGCGCGGCTGCACGCGAGATCGCCGCGCTGGCCGACCTGACCGAACGCGACCGCGTGGTCGACGTGGGCTGCGGTCCGGGCACGGCCGTTCGGCAGGCGGCCCGCCAGGCGGCCGAGGTCACCGGCGTCGATCCGGCGCCGGTCATGCTGCGGCTCGGCCGATGGATCACCGCGCTCCGCCGAGTGCCCGGCGTCACCTTCGTCCAGGGCGCCGCCGAAGCGCTGCCGCTGCCTGACGGCGGTGCCAGCGTCGTCTGGACGCTGAGCTCTCTGCATCACTGGTCGGATCGCCCAGCCGGTCTCGCTGAGGCATACCGAGTCCTTGCCCCGGGAGGGCGGATACTCATCGCCGAGCGGCTCGTCCGGCCTGGAGCGCGTGGCCTCCGCGCACACGGCATGGCTCTCGACCAGACCGATCAGCTCGGCGCGGACCTGCGCACGGCCGGATTCACCGACGTCCGGGCCCAGACCCGCTCGGCCGGGCGGCGACGCCTCGTCGTTACTCAGGCATCGCGGCCGACCGCGGATCCCGGGCCGGCCAGATCCCGGCACCAGGACTCCCGGACGACCTGAACAGCCCGCGCCGCCTGGCCGCCCGCCTGGCCGCCCGCCTGGCCGCCCGCCTGGCCGCGCCGCCTCATCGGCACCCAGGCAGCGCGCCCGGCCGGACAGTCCGGTCCGGCGCCCGGCGGCCGACTGCTCCGCGTCACGGCTCTCTGACCTGCTGGCTGTCCGGCCATTTTCTGGCTAGCCGCTGATCGGCTCGGCAGCAGTCCGCGTCGGCTGGCGGGCCGGCCGCGTCGGCTGACGGTACTCGGGCCACCAAGGAACTGGAAAATTCATCTGCCTGTACGGCCGCACCGGCGGCCCGGCGATTAGTGTGTGCACAAAGTCCACAGGCTGGCGCCGTACTGGTGCCGGAATCGGCTCCGGAGAGGGGCAGCGATGGGTGCGGCACGACTGCTGACGCGGCGGCTGGCAGCCGGGCTCGGCGCGATCTGCGCCGGCGCGGGAGTCGCGCTGACCGCGGCCGGAACGGCCCAGGCCGCCGTCCCCGATCACTGGGGATTCGCCTACGTCAGCCAGCCGTCGGTACCTGGCACCCCCGACCTGGCGCATCAGGCCGGGAGCTGGCCAGCCCCGTTCAAGGTGCATACCACTCCAGGCGTGGTCGGCCAGGTCATCGTGCGCTTCCCACGGATCGCGTCCAAGGGCGGAGTCGTGCACGTGACGGCGATCACGGACGAGCGGCCGATCTGGTGCCAGGTCCAGAAATGGGGGCCGTCCGGCACCGATGAGGTCGTCGTCGTGCGCTGCTATCAGGCCAGCGCGGGACCGGCGGTTCCGGTCTTCACGCCGTTCACGGTGATGTACACGACGAGTTCCAAGGCCGCGTTCCCGGCCGGCCAGGCGTACGGCTACGTCCATTTTCAGCCAGGACCCGGAGTCGTCGCCCAGTTCAACTCGGCTGGCGGGAGCAACACCGTCACCTCCGGCCCGGTCGGCGTCTGGGTCGTGACCATGCCAGGGCTCGGTTCAGCGGTGCAGTCCGGCGGCGTGCAGGTCTCAGCGGTCGACCCGGCGGGACCGGCCAAGTGCGAGCTCAGTGGCTGGGCCTGGTCGCCGGGCCGCCAGCAATTCCAGGTTCGCTGCTTCGACGGCACGACGAATCCGCTCAAGACCGGCTGGACGCTGAGCTACCAGCGCAAGCGGGCGATCACGGGCGGCGTGCCCAAGCATTTCGCCTATACGTTCAACAACAAGCCGCTGATCGCCGGGCCTTACGCACCGGCTCCCCCGCCGGTGAACTTCAGCTCGGCTGGCGCGGTGAACACCATCCGCAGCGCAGGCGCCGGGCTGAGCCTCGTCCAGCTGCCACGGGTGGGCGCGTCACCTGACGACGTGCTCGTCACGCCGTTCAAGGTAGGACCTGGCTTCTGCAACCTGGTGACCTTGTGGGCGCTCACCGGCGGAGTGGTGAAGGACGTCATCGTCAGGGACGTCGCGTGCTTCACGGCGACCGGGACACTCAAGAGCCAGGCATCGCTGATCAGCTACACGTCGGCGCACTGAGGTCTAGATCTCGCAGCTCAGCAGCGAGCCGGTCCAGGCGTCCACCCGGACGCCGCGGTGCACGAGTCGCTTGCGCAGCGTGGCCTCGATCAGGAAGCCGGCCTTCTCGGCGACCCGCCGGGAGGCCACGTTGCCGACTTCGGCCTGCCACTCGATCAGATCCAGGCCCAGATTCGCGAACGCCCAGCGGCACACGGCACGAACGGCGTCGGTCGCGACGCCACGTCCCCGCTCGGCAGGATCGACCCAGTACCCCAGCCTGGCGGCGCCGCCCGAATCCAGACCCAGGCCCACCCGGGCGAGTCGCTGGCCTGAGGTCTGGTCTTCGGCCACGAACTCCGCGCGCTGACCGCTGACCCAGCCCGCGATAGCGACCTCGGAGACAAAGAACGCGGCGTGCTCAAGCAGGTACGGCGACGGAACCGTGATGAATTGCTGAACGGCCGGATCCTGTGACACCCGGTGCACCCAGGGGATGTCCGCGATGCTGAACGGCCGAAGGACCAGCCAGCCGGCGTCGATCACCTCTCGCTCCACCAGCGCATTCTGACCGCGAGACGAGCTGCCGGGCAATGAGAAAGGGCTAAGCGGAAGTAACCGTTCCTATGCGGCCCGCGGCTGGTCGTGATCCTTGCCAGCGAGCGCGAGCTCCGACGTGCGGAGCGAGGTCTCGAGAACCGCCAAGCGGCGGCGCGGGTCCATCAGGTTCAGCCCCATCACGGCCAGGTCCTGCGGTCCCGGCGTGAGAATGGTGACGGCGATGCCGCGGTCGCGCAGCGAGCGGGCCTCGCGCAGCAGCGCCATCGTGATCAGCCGCCGCAGCCGCCGCTCGATCCGCTCGTGCGGCTTGCGCGGATGATCGGTCACCACGCTGGCCATCGGCGCCAGCACGTAGATCTCGTCCAGGCCAGCTGACGCCAGTACCCCGAGCGAGGTCGCCGACCTGATGCCGCCGTCGACGTAACGCCGGCCTCCGATCACGACGGGCTCAAACCACCCGGGAATGGAGCACGACGCGGCGACCGCGTCGGCGAGCCGCGCTGGCGGCGCGCCTTCGCGGCCGAAGACCACCCTGCGCCCCGAGTCGTAGTCCACGGCGACGATCCAGGTATGGTCGGCGACCCAGGCAGGCGGCACGCCGAATGGCGGCACGCTCTGGTGGGCGTGCCGATGCAGCACGTCCACCATGGAGCGCAGCCCGGCGTGCCTGGCCCGGCCCCGCGGCAGCCAGGCGCTCGCGCCGACCCACGGATGCACCCGATGGGGGGTCAGCAAGCTGGCGGCCATCAGCCGGGGCGAGCCGACCCGAAGCTGCGGAGGTGGCGGCAGCGGGCCGCTGTCCACCGCGTTGACGTGGTCCTGCAGCACGCCAGCGGCCTCTCCGCGCTGGAAGGCGATCAGATCGTCGACACCGACCCGGCAGCGCAGCGCGGCCGCGAGCACGCTGCCCGCGCTGGTCCCGACGATCATGTCGACATCGCTCATCGGGCATGGCATGCGCGCCTGCATCGCCGCAAGCGCACCAGTCATCCAGGCCGCGCCGAGCACTCCGCCCGCGCCAAGCACGAGACCTACTCGCGGGCCGGAGGCCCCAGATATCCGGTCAGGACCCATGATCACCCCCCAGATCCGTCGGGCAATCGTATGTGACGAATCGTCCGGTGTCAGCCCCGACGCTGTGAAGTATCAAACAACCGGGCCATGGCCGGTCATTCCGGCAGCTTTCCGGCTGGCTTCGCGCCCGCTTGAGACATCCGGGCCGGAACAGACTCGTGCCCGCCTGGTCTTGACACGCCGCGATACCTGGGTTCGGCTGAGTGCAGCCGGCGTCGCGCGGATCCGGAGCCGGGTCAGTTGGGAGGTACCGATGACGCCAGCGGAGCTGAAGGCGGCGAGCAGGCTCGGTGCCAGCGTCTTCACGTCGGTCGTGTCCCGGGTCGAGCAGGTGCACCAGGCCGTAGCTGGTCGCGCGTTCGGCCAGATCCGGCGGCCGGGAACCTCGGTCAGCCTGATCCATGACACGGTCGCGCGAGGCGTCTACCGGGCGATCGGCGGGGCCGGCTCGGCGGCCGCGAAGGCGGGCGGTCAGGCGGTCATGATGCTGGGCATCGGCGGGCGGCCGGCGGATTCGACACCGGGCGGAAACCTGGCGCTCGCCACGCTCAACGCGGTCGCCGGTGACCGGCTCGGCGCCGACCTCGCCCCGCTGGCCATCGGCATGTCCGTACGCGCTGGCGGACGTGATGTCGCGCTCAGCTCGGGCGCGCTTGCTGCCGCGTTCCCGCACGCGACGACCAGGCTGGCGGTCTTCGTGCACGGACTCGCCGAGACGGAGAATTCCTGGGGCAGGCGGGACGACGACCACGCGCCCTACGGCCAGCGGCTGGCGGAAGAGTTTGGTTACACGCCCGTCTACATCCGTTACAACACGGGCCGGCACGTGTCGGACAACGGCCGGGACCTGGCCCTTCTGCTCGGCAGCCTGCTTGGCGAGTGGCCAGAGCGGGTGGACGAGCTCCTGCTCATCGGGCATTCCATGGGCGGCCTGGTGATCCGCAGCGCCTGTCATGACGGCGCGCGGTCAGCCGCTGCCTGGGTGCGTCAGGTGCGGCACGTGTTCTATCTCGGCTCGCCGCACCTGGGCGCGCCGCTGGCCCGCGCCGCCGGCCTGGCCGGCTGGGCACTCGGCCAGGTTGCCGAGACAAGGCCGTTCGTGACCCTGGTCAACGGGTCGAGTTCCGGCATCAAGGATCTGCGGCACGGTTACCTGCGCCAGGACGACTGGGCAGGCTGCGACATGGACCGCTGCCGGCGTGACCACCGGCAGGACACGCCGCTGCTGGCCGGGGCGAGCCATTACGCGATCAGCGCCACCATCACCGCCGATCCGGCCAGCAAGCTCGGCGCGGTGACCGGTGACCTGCTCGTCACACCGGCCAGCGCGCACGGCCGGCGTGGCTATCGCCAGCACGTCGCCTTCCCCGCGGAATCCGGCCGCAGCCTGGGCGGGATGCATCACCTCGACCTGCTCAACCACCCCGAGGTCTGGCGCACGATGCGCCGCCTCCTCGGCGGGGCCGGTTAGCGGCCAGCCGGGGAGCTACGGCCGGTTGCGGCCCAGCCGGTCGTGCGCGGCGACCCATTCGCCTGCCACGACGGCCGAGCCAAGCGAGATCTCGCCGCACAGGACCGTCGCCGCGACGATCTCGGCCAGCTTGCGCACCTGGCCGGCGCCGTAGCAGCCGAGCAGCTCCAGGCACTCGCGCTGGGTGGGCAGCCCGGTCCCGCCGCCGTAGGTGGCCACGATCAGGGCCGGGATCGTGATCGAGTAGTAGTAGCCGCCGTCGGCGAGCAGCTCGGTGTGCACCAGCGCCGCCGACGACTCGGCCACGTTGGCGATGTCCTGGCCGGTCGCCGCGAACAGCGCGGTGATCCCGTTGGCCGAGTGGTTGCCGTTGTTGTTCACGCCGGACATCAGGCCACCGAGATTGCTGACCTGGCGGGCCTGGAACAGCTGCTCCGGCGTGGTGTGCATGATCTCGCGAACCAGATCCGGCGGGATCGTCGCCTCCGCCGTCACCCGCTTGCCCCTGGTGCGGAGGATGTTGATCTGAGAGCTCTTCTTGTCGGTCGCGAGATTGGACTCCAGGCTGAACTGCCGGATGCCCGGGTACCGCGCGCGGATCCAGTTGCATGCCTGCCAGGTCGCCTTGCCGGCCAGGTTCTGCCCGGCGGCATCCCCGGTCGTGAAGTTGAACCGCAGGAACAGGAACCTGCTGGCCGAGAACTGCTCGATGTCATGCAGGCGGCCGGTACGGGTGGTCGATTCGGCCTCCTGCCTGATCGCGTCGAAGCTGGCCGTCACCCACTGCCCGAAGGCGCGCGCCTCCCGGGCGCTGTCGAAGCCGAACGCGGGCGCTCGCTGCATGACATCGTCCATCACCGTGGTCCGCACGCCGCCCGCGCGGTGCAGCAGCTTCATGCCCCGGTTGTAGCTGGCGACCAGGGTCCCTTCGGTGGTCGCGAGCGGCACGTAGAACTCCCCGCTGGCGTGCTCGCCGCAGACCAGCAGCGGGCCCGCGATCCCGATCGGCACCTGCGCCACGCCCACGAAGTTCTCGATGTTGCCGGCCAGCAGCGCCGGGTCGAAGGAGTAACTGGCGACGTGCTCCAGCTGGGCGCCGGCGGTCTCGCGGAGGAACTCACGCCGCCGCGCCGATGCCGCGCGGCTGTAGTCGTCCGCGAACCGCGGGATCCTGCCGTGCTCCGCCGCGGGCAGCGTCATGGCGGCCTTCCTTCCGTCGCGTCACCGACCCGGCCGGGCGTGCCGGGCGTCACCTGGGGACCAGTTGGTCCTTGAGAACCTTGCCGAGAGCGTTCTTCGGCAGCTCGTCGCGGAACTCGATCACCCGCGGGTACTTGTACGCGGCCATCTGCTCCCGGCAGTAGGCGAGCAGATCCGGCGCGCTGAGCGACTCGCCCGGTCGCAGGATGACGACGGCCTTGACCTCCTCGCCGAGCCGCTCGTCGGGGATGCCGACCACGGCGGCCTCGGAGATCGCCGGATGCGCGTGCAGCACGTCCTCGATCTCGGGCGGGTACACGTTGTAGCCGCCGCGGATGATGAGCTCCTTCTTGCGCGCGACGATGAACAGGAAGCCGTCCTCGTCGATGTAGCCGAGGTCACCGGTGTGGAACCAGTCGCCGGTAAAGGCGTCGGCGGTGGCCTCCGGCCTGTTCAGGTAGCCCTTCATGACGTGCAGGCCGCGGGTGACCACCTCGCCCACGTTGTCCTTTCCTGGCGGCAGGACGTTGCCGTCTTCGTCCCACACCTGCGTCTGGGTCCCCCAGATGGGCTTCCCGACGCTGTAGGCGCGGCGCTCCGTTGCGCTCCGGTTGAAGGTCGTCGTCGATGCGGTCTCGGTCAGGCCGTAGCCCTCCAGGATGAGGACGCCGAAATGCCGCTCGAAAGCGTCAAGCACCGGCGCGGGTATCGACGCACCGCCCGAGATCGCGACCCGGAGCGAGGAGACGTCGTAGTTGTCCAGCTCGGGGTAGGACAGCAGGCCGATGAACATCGTCGGCACGCCTTCGAAGATGGTGGCCCGGTCACGCTGGATGGCGGTCAGGACGGCGGCCGGATCGAACCGCGGGATGAGCGACATCGTGCAGCCGAACCGCACGCAGACGTTCAGGATGCTGGACAGGCCGAAGACGTGGAAGAGCGGCAGGACCGTGATGACCACGTCGTCGGGCTGCACGTCGAACAGGCGCCCGGGGATATCGGCGTTCATGTAGAGCTGCATGTGCGTCAGCTCGGCGCCCTTGGGCCGGCCGGTGGTGCCAGATGTGTACATGATGACGGCCGTGTCGGCCAGGTCCCGCTGCGCGAGCCGGTGCCCGTTCGCCGGCCCGGCGAGCAGGCGCTCGAACGGCAGCGCGCCGTCCGCGTCGGCGGCATGGCCCACCGCGAAGACGTCGCTCACCCCGGCCGCCGCGGCGCCCTTCGCCGCGCCGCCGAGGATTCCCTCCCACGTGATCAGCATCCTCGCGCCGCAGTCGCGGAGCTGGAACTCCACCTCGGGCGCCTTGAGCATCACGTTCAGCGGCACGACCACGCCGCCGGCCTTGAGTATCCCGAAATACGCGACCAGGAACTGCGGGATGTTAGGCAGCTGGAGCCCGACGCCCTCGCCGGGCCGCAGGCCGGCCGTCTCCAGGCCGGCCGCCACCCGGTCGGACAGCGCGTCAAGCTCGCCGTAGGTCATCTGGCCTCCGGTGAAGACCGCGACGGCTTTCTCCGGCGTGGCCGACGCTGTCTCGGCCAGGATGACAGCCAGGTTGAAGTTCATGCCGTGCTCCCTTCCTCTCGCACCCCCAGTGCGCTCGCCCCGGGATCTGGTCGGGCGGCGGCCCGTCCGGACGAGGCAGTCGCCGCACCTGACCCAGTGCCCGCCTGTTCCAGCTTGCGCCCGCCGCCCGACGGCACTTACGGGCGTTCCTCCTGAACCGCCGGGACCTTAGCCACCTGCGGCCGCCCGGCCCGCCGATCCGAGCCAGTCGGTGATCGCCCTGACGCAGTCTCGCGGCACTTCGAGCTGGGGGACGTGACCAACGCCGGGAAGGACGACGAGCGACCAGGCCGGGTTCGCCCGGGCCGCCGCACGGGCGGCGGCGACCGGAACCAGCCGGTCGTGGCTGCCGTGCAGCAGCAGGACCGGGCAGGTGATCGAGCGGATGCCCTGGCGGTAGTGCTGGCCGCGGCTGTAGCCGGCGGTGGCGATGACCGAGCGTGCTGCTGCCGTGAAGTCCTGGCCGGCCTCGGTGAACGCGGCGCGCTCGCGCGCCACGCCGACATGCAGGGCCACCACGTCCGGGCTCACCCGGCTGGCATCGACGCAGCACATCGCCAGGATGCTGGCCACGGCCGCCTCCGGCGGCATGCGCCGGCGGCTGGCGACCAGCAGCCGGCCCACGCCCGGGGTGGCGTATGCGGCGAACATCGCGGTCAAGACGGGGTCCGGCAGCGCAGGCACGAACGGCAGCGCCGGGTCCAGCAGGATCAGCCCGGCGATGGCGGCCGGGGCGGCGCTGGCTTCGAGCAGCGAGATCATGCCGCCCATCGAGTTGCCCATCAGGATCACCGGGCCTGACGGCACCGACCGGATGAAGCGATGCAGCAGGCCGCGGTTGGCGGCGACGTCGGTGCCGCGTCCCTCCGATCGGGTGAGGCCATGACCGGCCAGGTCGGGCGCCAGCACCCGGAAGCGGTCGGTCAGCAGCGGCGCGAGCGCCGACCAGTTCACCGCCGAACCGCCGAGGCCGTGCACGCACACGACCGGCGGAGCGCCCGCCGGGCCGCCGAAGTCCAGGTAATGAACCTGACCGCCGAGGTCGATCCACCGTGATGCTCCGCCGGGCGGCTGTGCGGGCGGATCGGCGGACCGTGGGTTCGAGCCTGAAGTCATCTGAACGCCGAGCATAGCGCCGGCCGGCCGGTGCGCGGTTCGTGGTCAGGGACCGCTCAGCGCTCGGCCGCCGGGGCCGGATTCCGGTCTGGCCGGCGCGTCAGCGGATCACGGGCGGGGCCGCCGGGCTGGCCGGAGCTCATGGCGGACTCTCGGATCACCTCGAACGCCTCGGCGTACTGTGCGTCGCCGAATCGCGACCAGTACCTGGCAGTCGAGGTGATGATGTCCTGCTCCAGGTAGGCGCGGACCTCCACCTGCGAGACGAAGGCCTGGAGGGCCAGGATCTTGCGGTCGAGCTGCTCGTCGATCGTCACGAAGCGGGCCGGCCGGAACTCGACCGTCGCGGACGGTGTCTGGAAGCAGAAGACCCGCCCGACCTCACGCACGGCGACCATCGCCGCCCGGTGGACGTTGCGATGGTCCTGATGGACGTCGTGAACCGAGTGCGTGTAGATCACGGTCGGCCTGACGACCTCGACGACCTGGCCGATCACGCTGATCGTGGGATCGCCCTCGCTGATCCGCGAGTCCTCGAGATCCTCCAGGTACAAGGTGGCGCCGAGCGCACGCGCCGCCGCCTCGGATTCGGCCGCCCTCGTGCTGTCAGCACCGCCGCCGCTGAGCGTCAGGATCGATATCTCGTGGCCCATGTCGCGGTGCACGAGCAGCGTCCCTGCCGCGCCGATCTCCACGTCGTCGGGATGCGCGCCGATCGCCAGCACGGACTGCCGCGCGGCCCGGCCCTTGGCGACCAGGGAGGCGACGCTGGCCAGAATCTGATCGGGCGGCATCGTCTTGCTAAGGAACTCGTCCGCGTGATTGCGCAGCGCGCGGACCGCGTTGTCGACCGACGCGTGCGCGGTGAGCACCGCGACCGGAAGATCGGGCCTGACCTGCCGCAGCGACTGAAGCATCTCGAGGCCGGTCATGCCGGGCATCTCGACATCGGTCAGCACCAGATCCCAGATCTGCGAGGTAGCGTACTCAAGCGCGACCCCCGGATCGGGCGTGTGCGTCACGTCGAATCCGCCTCGGTCGCCGAGCAGGTGCGTCAGGAACCGGGCGGTCACGAGATCGTCCTCGACCACCAGGATCCGTCCGCGCGCTTCGTCGGCTCCGCTGCCAGTCATGTGCTCACACCTTCCTGCCGTGATCATCGGTACCGGCCATCACGCTCACGCCCGGCCTCCGAGCCGGGCCAGGCAGGCCGCGGCGATATCGCCGATGTCGACCTGGCTGAGGATCGCCTCGTGACGCTGATCCTCCGGATCAAGCGTCCGCAGCGCGCGCTCGTATGCGCGCCGCGCGGCTCGCTGATCGCCTAGCGCGTCGCGGGCACGGCCAAGAGCGAAGGCCGCGAGCGCGAACGAACCGTCCGTGCAGAGTGCGCGGCGGAACGCTACTGCCGCGGCCAGGGGATCGCCTGCCTCGAGCCTGACGAGGCCATGAAGAAAATGAGCGTCCGAGTCGAGCGGGTCCTCCGTCAGCAGCGCCGCGAGCTGGGCCATGGCCGACGAGCGATCGCCATGACCTGCCGCGTCCAGCGCCGCTGCCAGTCTGCGCTCACGGGAACCGCCGGGCGCCGGCCCGGGAGCGCGACCCTCCCGCGCCAGCCGGCCCGGCGGGCTGGCCGCCGTGACGCCGGGCCGCGCGACCGGCCGCCTGAGGGCGTCGGCCGCGCCGAGCATCAGCGTGCCGCCAGGGCACAGCGACCGTTCAAGCGCGGTGATCACCTGCCCGGTCAGCGTCTGCTGGAAGTAGATGAGCACGTTCCGGCAGACGATCAGGTCGAAGCCGGTTTCGCCGGATGGCGGGATGGGGCCCTTGGCGAGGTTGTGGCGGCGGAACCGGACCAGCCTCCGCAGCCCGTCGTCGACGAGATAGCCGTCGTCGGGATTCCGGTCGAGATAGCGGCTGCGCAGCGGCTCGTCCAGTGCCCGCACGGCCCGCTCGCGGTAGCGGCCGGCCGTGGCGGCGGCCAGCGCCGCGCCGGAGACATCTGTTCCCAGGACGTCGACGGGCGCTCGTGCCGGGGCAAACGCCTCCGCGGCAAGCAGCGCGAGTGTGTAAGGCTCCTCGCCGGTCGAGCAGCCGGCGCTCCACACCCGGATCGTGCGCGACCCCGACGCGCGAGCGCTGCGAAGCAGGCCGGGCCAGGAGATCGCGACAAGCTGGCCGCCGTCCCGCAAGAAGGCGGTCTCCTGGACCGTGACCTCGTCGATCAGCCGCTCGATGAGATCACGGCCGCGGACCCGATCCGAGACCGCGGACAGGAAGCCGGCCGAGTCCAGATCAGGTGCCGCGCGGCGCAGGGCGGCATCAACGAAGGCGTGCCGCCCGGCCGACAGCGTGTTGCCCGTCTCGCGGCGGACGAGTTCGACGATCTCGGCGAGTGTCTTGCTCATCGGACCGCCGCGAGCGGCTCGTGACTCAGATTCACTAGGGCCGCGGCGATCTCGGCAGGGGAGAGCACCAGATCGACTCCGAGGTCGATGGCGACCTTCGGCATCCCGAATACCGCCGACGACTCCTGGTCCTGGGCCATGGCCAGCCCGCCCTTGCCGCGTACCGCGGCGGCGCCGGCGGCGCCGTCTGCGCCCATCCCGCTGAGCACGATCGCGACGCCCGCTCGCCCGGCAGCCGCCGCGATGCTCTCGAGCAGGACATCGCCAGACGGGCGATGGTGGCCGGTGACGGTATGCCTGTCGAGCGCGAGCAGGCCCGCCGAGGTGAGCTTCAGGTGGGCCCCGTCTGGTGCTATCCACGCGCCGCGGCCGGCCGGCGACCCGCCCCTGGCGATGGCGACGGGCAGCCGGACCGTCTGGTCGAGCCAGGATGCGAACCCGGCGACGAACCCGGCGCCGATGTGCTGCACGATCAGCAGCGGAATCGGGAAGTCCACGGGAAGCGCGTCCAGCAGGCGCGCCACCACCTGCGGGCCGCCGGTCGACGCGCAGACTCCGATCGCCGACGCGCGGCGCCCTGGATCCCGCACATCCAGGCCTGGCCCGGGTCCGGAACGCGGATGCCGGATCACGCGAGCCCGGCTGAGCGTCCTGACCCGCCGCCGGAACGCGACTCCGGCGGCACCTGCCGGGTCGCCCAGATCCAAATCGTCCTTCGCGACAGCGTCAAGCGCTCCGACGGCGAGCGCCGCGGCGGCCTTCTCGCTGGCGGCGCCTGCGACATAGGCGGAGATCACCAGGATCGGCAGCGGCCGGGAGCCCATGATCTCCTCGACAGCCCTGATCCCGTCCATGCCAGGAAGCTCGATATCCATCGTCACGAGGTCAGGACGCAGACGAGGCAGCGCGGTCACCGCCGCCTCGGCGCTGACGCGGACGCCGGCGACCGAGATGTCCTTGTCGTACTCGAGCATCCGCTGCAGCCCGGCCGCGTATGCCAGGGAGTCCTCGCAGATCAGCACGCGTATCGCCGTCATGTCGTCACCCGCCGATCAGCTGCCCGACGATCGCGAGCAGGGTCTGCTGGTCGAAGTTCTGCTTGGCCATGTAGGCGTCCGCGCCTGCCTCGACCCCCTTTCGCCGGTCTTCCTCAGATCCGCGTGCGGTGACGATGATCACGGGAAGCGACGAGCGCGCCTGGTCGGCCCGGATCGCGCGGGTCAGGTCGAGCCCGTCGAGTTCGGGCATCTCAAGATCGGTGACCACCAGCGCGATCTCGGCGTGGCGGTCGAGTGCCCGCAGTGCCTCACGGCCGTTGCGCGCTGTCACTACGGGATAGCCGGCCGCCTCGAGGATGCTGCGCTGAAGCTCCCGGACCGTGAACGAGTCCTCGACCACAAGCACCGGCGCTGGCGCGGCCGGGTCGGCACCGGGCCGCGTGCCGGTCGCCGGAACATACCGCGCCGCGCGGGTCAGCATGGCGGGTTCAAGAATCAGCGCGATCTGGCCATCGCCGAGTATCGCCGTGCCGAGATAGCTGCCGGCCCGGCAGTGAAGCGGCTCAGGAGGCTGGATCACCACCTCCTCAGCACCGAGCACCCGGTCGCAGCTCGCGACGAGCCGGCGGCCGCCGGCCGAGATCGCGAGCGCCGGCTGCCGGTCGCCGGCAGGCGGCGCGGCAGCGCCGATGACCGCGGCGATGTCCGCGACCGGAGCGGGCCGCCCGCCGACTTCCAGGGAAGGCCGTCCTTCGAGCGTCAGCGTCTGGCCCACCGTGACGATCTCCTCCACCGCCACCAGAGGCACGCCGTACACGGCCCCGGCGCGTTCGAAGAACATGACCTCCATCAGGGCGATCGCCAGCGGGAGCAGCATGACGACGTCCAGCCCGCGACCGGGCTCGCTGCGGATGTCCAGGCTGCCGCCGAGCGCCTGCACGTGATTCTTGACGGCGTCGAGGCCGACACCGCGCCCCGCCAGGTCGGTGACCTCCGCGGCGGTTGAGTATCCGGGCCGTGCCAGCTCGTCCGCGAGCGATCCTTCCTGGCGGGCCCGCTCGATCACATCCTGCGAGACGCCCCGGCCATCGTCGGCGACCACGATCTCGACCAGGCTGCCGTGCGGCACCGCGCGCAGTTCCACATGACCGCGGGGCGGCTTGCCCGCCCTCTCGCGGTCGCGCGGCGACTCGATTCCGTGCGTGACCGCGTTGCGCAGCAGATGCGTGAGCGGCTCGTAGAGGCTCTCGATGATGACCCGATCTAGCTCGGTGTCGGCGCCCCTGACGACGAACTCGACATCCTTTCCGGCCTCGCGCGCGAGATCCCGGACCGCCCGCGGCAGCCTGCTGGTGATCACTGCCAGCGGGAGCGTCCGCATTCCGATCGAGGTGTCCTTGAGGTCGGCGAGCAACCGCTCACCGCTGGTCAGCACGTCCTCGGCGTGCTGCGACAGTTGCTGCTGCCCGCCGAGAGCGTGCCCGAGCTGGCTCCGGAACTGCATCAGCTGGCCGACGACGTCGAGCAGGTGATCAATCTTCTCGGCCGGGACCCTGAGCGGGGTGCGGCCGCCGTTCGGCCGTCGCGGCTCCTGGCCGGCCTCGTGCCCGTCCTGGCCTGGAGTGTGAGCCTCAGGTCCGCTGGTCCTGGCTGGCGGCAGCCTGGCCGACGGCACATCGGTCGGCGGCGGCCCGGCTTGT
>Ga0209415_10011591_pt1 | contig 14817 bp, 12 predicted proteins | sample PeaSoiSIISIP2007_FD_187696 | JGI IMG/M metagenome (GOLD analysis project Ga0209415, IMG submission 187696) | Peat soil microbial communities from Weissenstadt, Germany - SII-SIP-2007 (SPAdes) (version 2) | ecosystem: Environmental > Terrestrial > Soil > Wetlands > Peat | place: Germany...
TAGGCCAGGGCCGGCGCGATCTTCCACGCGGGGATGGCGAAGGGGAAGTTCCACGGCGTGATGATCCCGATCACCCCCAGCGCCTCGCGCGAGATCTCGACTTCGATGCCGGGACGAACCGACGGCAGCTTCTGGCCAGCCGTGCGCAGCGCCTCGCCGGCGAAGAACTTGAAGATGCGTCCCGCCCGCGCTACCTCGCCCACGCCGTCGCGCAGAATCTTGCCCTCTTCCCGCGAAAGAATCGAACCGAACTCCTTGGCGCGCTCGAGTAAGGCAGAGCCGATTCGGTCGAGCATGTCGGAACGGTCCTGGATCGGTGACTGGCTCCACGAGGGGGATGCCGCCTTTGCCGCCGCGACCGCGACGGACACCTGCTCGGCGTCGGCACGCTCGTACTCCCCGACGACGTCGGTGAGGTCCGACGGATTCCGGTCGATGGTCACCCCGCCGCCGGCGAGCCACTCCCCCGCGACGTAATTGGGGTGCGCGAGCGCGCTCTCGGTAGTCACGTCCTTATCCTCTCACTGGCGTCACTGGCGGCCATTGCCTGGTATTCCTAGAGCAGCTCGCGCAGGTCAGTGACCGGCAGACCGTGAGCCTCGCCGACGGGTCCGTAGGTGAGCGCGCCGTCGACGACATTCACCCCCTCAGCGAGTGCCTCGTCGAAGCGTGAGGCCTCGCGCCAACCCAGGCGCGCCAGCTCCAAGACGTAGGGCAGCGTCGCGTTGGCGAGCGCGTGCGTTGACGTCGTTGGCACGGCGCCGGGCATATTCGCCACGCAGTAAAAGATTGAGCCGTTTACTTCAAAGACCGGGTCGGAGTGCGTCGTTGGTCGCGTCGCTTCAAAGCAACCACCCTGGTCCACCGCGATATCGACGAGGACCGATCCGCGGCGCATCCGGCCAACGAGCTCGTTGCTGACGAGTTTGGGGGCCTTAGCCCCCACGACGAGCACCGCCCCGATGACGATGTCGGCGTCGAGGCACGCCTCCTCGATGGAGTGGGTGGTCGAGGCGATGGTCGAAACTCTGCCGCAGAAGTGGTGGTCGAGCTGGCTCAGGCGCTCGAGGTTGCGGTCGAGTAATCGAACGTTCGCGTGCATCCCGACGGCGATGGTGGCCGCCGCGGTTCCCGATACGCCCGCGCCGATCACGACCACGTTGGCCGGCTCGACGCCGGGGACGCCGCAGATCAACGTGCCCCTTCCGCCGCCCGCGCGCATCAAGTGGTGCGCACCCATCAACGGGGCCATCCGTCCGGCAACTTCGCTCATCGGCGCGAGCAGCGGCAGCGAGTTGTCGTGCAGGCGCACTGTCTCGTAGGCGATGGCCACGTTGCCCGACGCCAGCAGCGCGTCGGTGCAGCTGCGCGACGCGGCCAGGTGCAGGTAGGTGAAGAGGATCTGGTCCTGGCGAGCCGATAGGCGCTGGTACTCCTCGCCAACGGGCTCCTTGACCTTTACGATCATGTCGCTCGCCGCCCACACGTCGTCCGCGCTGTCGACGATCTTGGCTCCCGTCGCCGCGTAGTCGTCGTCGCTGATCGACGAGCCGACGCCCGCGTCGTGCTCGACCAGAACCTCGTGGTCGTGAACGACCAGTTCGCGCACACCCGCCGGGGTGAGGGCCACCCGATACTCGTCCGCCTTCACTTCCTTCGGGACTCCGATGAGCATGGTGTTGATCCTTTCCTAGGTGGCGACCAACTCTTGGTCTATGCGGTGACCCACGTGGCCAACGTCGCACTCTCGCTAGTGCACGACCTCGGGCACCGGCAGCTCCGCGGCGCTCGCCTTTTCCTCGAGCGCCCGCAGCACCATTTCGGGCGTGACGGGCAGTTCGTAGAACCGCACGCCGATGGCGTCGTAGAGCGCGTTCACGATGGCGGGGATCGGGGAGTTGGCGGTCATCTCGCCGACGCCCTTCTGTCCGTAGGGCCCGTTCGAGGACGCGATGCCCAGAACCTCCGCCTCGATGACCGGGCACTCAGCGGGTCCGGGCATGAGGTACTCGCTGAAGCTCGTCGGCGCGTGCTCGACGAGCGGGTAGTACGGAGCCGTCGTCTCGTAGAGGGTGTGCGAGACGCCCATCCACGCGCCGCCGACGATCTGGCCGTGGACGAGCCGGGGATTGAGGGCCCGGCCGACCTCGTAGGCGCTCGACAGGCGCAGAACCCGCACGTTTCCCGTTTCGGTGTCCACTTCGATCTCGGCGATCGTGCACGCGTGAGCCTCGGTCGAGTCGGGGTCCATGGCGCCCGTGTCAGGGTCGACCGGACTCTTGGGCTTGAAGAAGATTCCGCGACCCGCGATCGCCCGGCCGTGAACGAAGTGCGCCGCCGAGCAGACCTCGGCCACGGTGATCGACCGCCCGGCCGCGCCCCGCACCAGGATGTTGCCGGCCCCGTCGGTCATGAGGTCCGCTGGTGTCGCTTCGAGCAGCTCGGCCGCCTCTTCGAACATGACCTCGCGCGCCTCGTCGGCGGCCGCGATGATTGCGTTGCCCGCGCGATGGGTCGTGCGACTGGCGAACGTGCCGGTGCAGTAGGGACCGGTGTCGGTGTCGTCGTTGTGCAGCACGACCGTCTCGAGGGGAACGCCAAGCGCCTCGGCGCCGATCTGAGCGAGCACGGTCTTCAGTCCCTGGCCGAGCTCCACGCTCGAGATGCTGATGTTAAAGACACCCGACGTCGAGGCGTGGATGAGGGCGATCGTCGGATCACCGCCCAGGTTCATCCCGGTTGGGTAGTTGACCGCCGCCATGCCGCGACCCTTGACTTTGGCCATCTCAGACCTCCCGCGGCTTGGACGACATAGCGAGCAGCTCGGGGCTCAACTCGTATCCCACCAGCCGAGCCGCGGCCTGCATCGCTTCGATGAGCGTGGCGTCCTCCACGGGCTTGCGGTGGGGTCGGAGGTCGCCGTCGTGGTAGGCGTTGCGAAAGCGCACCGTCCACGGGTCCAGCCCGGTCAGCTCGGCGATGCGGTCCATCTGGACCTCCATGGCGAAGGAGGCCTCGGTGACCCCGAAGCCCCGCATCGCGCTCGAGGGCTGACGGTTGGTGTACACGCAGTAGATGTCGAAGGACGCGTTGGGAATGAAGTACGGGCCTGCGAGGTTGGCGGCGTGCTTCTGGACCGCGTACGGCGTATGACGGCTGTAGGCGCCGCAGTCGATGTAGGACCGCACGCGCCGCGCGACGATCACGCCGTCGTTCGTGACGCCGTCGGTCATGTAGATCCGCACGCCATTGCGCGTCGAGGAGACGACCATCTCCTCCTCGCGGCTGTAGACGTACTTCACCGGCCGGCCGGTCTTCCAGGCACCGAGCGTCGCCAGCGGCTCGACCATACCGTCGACCTTGCCGCCAAAGCCGCCGCCGACGGTCCCGCCGATGAAGCGGAGCCGGCGCGTGGGGATCTGCAGGATGTGGGCCGTTAAGTCCAGTGACATGTTGAGCGCCTGGGTGTTCGTCCACACCGTGAAGCGCCCGTCGGGCTCGGGGCGGGCGACGCAACCAGTCGTCTCGACGGGCGCGTGCTCGATCGGACTCATCTGGTAACGGCCCTCCACAATGTGGTCGGCACTGGCCATCGCGGCGTCGACGTCGCCGAATCGGACTTGGCGGAACGGGCGCCCATCGAAGTCGAAGGCGTTGATGCCCCACTCGGTGACGGCCGGCGCGCCCGGCGCCAGTGCCTCTTCGACGTCGAATACGGCGGGCAGTTCCTCGTAGTCAATGCGCACGAGCTTGGCCGCTTCGGCCGCCCCCGCCCTCGTCTCGGCGATCACGGCAACGATCGGCTCACCGATGTAGCGCACGCGCTCATCGGCGAGGGCGCGCTCCTCGTCGAGGCCGAATCCGATCAGGCCGAGGATGGTGTAGATGTTCTTGGGCACGTCCGCCGCCGTAAGCGCGCGGATGAAGCCCGGTACCTTCTCGGCCTCACTCAGGTCGATGCGGCGAATGAGCGCGTGGGGGAACGGGCTGCGCGCGAGCACCATGTGGGCCAGGCGCGGCAGCTGCACGTCGTCGACGTAGATGGTGTGCCCGGTGACATGGGAACGGGCGTCGGCCTGCTCGACCGAAGCCCCCACGGGGCCGTTGCCTTGGGGCACCCGAACGGTAGCGTCACTCACGACTCGCCTCCCACCAGGCTGACCTCGTCGGACCCCTTGAGCCGGTCGGCGGCGTCCATAACTGCCTTTACGATCGGCTCATAACCCGTGCACCGGCAGATGTTGCCGCTCAGGGCTTCGATCACTTCGTCCTTGGTCGGAGTGGCGTTCTCGCCCAGCAGGGCCTTTGTCGCCATGACCATTCCCGGCGTGCAGAATCCACACTGCAGGGCGAAGTTCTCAACGAAGGCGGTCTGGATTGGGTGCAGCTTCTCGCCCGCGCTGAGCCCTTCTATGGTCTCGACCGAGCACCCCTCGACCTCCGCGATGGGTAGAAGGCAGGAGAGCTCGAGCTCGCCGTTCACGAGAACCGAGCAGCTTCCGCATCCGCCTTGGCGGCAGCCGGCCTTGGTCCCCGTCAGCAAGAGCTCTTCGCGTAGTACCGTCTGCAGGCTGGCCAGCGGATCGACGATGATCGAGGTCTCTTCTCCGTTGACCGTGAACCGTACGGTGGCACTCCTCGTCATTGGCGGCTACTTCCCGCTATCTTCTCGAGGGCCTGGCGAAGCACGACCCCGCTGATCTTCAATCGATAGTCCGCGCTGGCCACCGAGTCACTGAAGCCGTCCCCGACGCTTTCGAGCGCCGCCACCGCGTCGGTGATTGCTGCGGCGTTCAGTTCTCGCGCGGCGAGGGCCCGCTCAACCGGCCCTGCGCGCTGGGGCCAAGGCTGGGGGCCGTGAACGGCGACGCGCACGTCTTTGACGACGTTGCGATTGTCCGGTTCGAAGTTCGCGACGACGCCGACTGTCGCGACGCACGGGGTGTTGTAGGCCTTTCGGCCGACTGCCATGAAAACGCCGCGCTCAGCCTTCGCCGGGACCATGACCCGGGTGAGCAGCTCACCCTGCGCCAGCGCGGACACCTCGCCGGTCGCCCCGTCGACGACGTCGTCGATCGACAGGTCGGTCGTGCCCTTCGTCGAAGCCAACGTAACCCGGGCGCCGAGGGCGAGGAGCGGCACGATCAGATCGCCGCGTCCCGTGGCGATATTGCCCCCGAGCGTCGCGCGATTTCGCACGGCCGGGCCGCCCACCTGGCGCGCCGCATCACTGAGGCCACCCGGTAGGCCCTCGAGCGCCACGTCGCGCAATCGAGCGTTGGCGCCCAGGGCGACGTCGCCGTTCACGCGCTCGATCGCGCCGAGCGGTGCTCGCCACAGTCCGATGACCGTACGCGGCAGCCAGCTGCCCGAGGCGAGGAGCGGCTGAACAATCGTGCCGCCGGCCATAAAGGCGTAGCTTCCCTCTTGCTCCTGCATTTCGGCGACGATGCCCTCCAGGGTGTCGGGCGCGACGTAGCGCGCGACGCTCATGCGCCGCACCGCGTCTCGACCGAGCCTGACCCGCACCTCTTTCGCGAATCCACGTAACGCGACGCAGTGCGGTCGGGTGCTGGAGGTACGCCGGGCACCTTTTCCACCGCACCACCTCCTCGCGAAGCGTCTCGACGTCCGCCTTCGCTCAACATGCCGCGAAGCTCGCCGTTGGGCCGAAGTATAAGCAGGTCCCTCATGGGGGAAAAGACGCCTCTTCCCTATCGAAACTCAAGGCGGCACCTATCGCAGCTAAGAGGCGTAGCGGCTCCGGTCGTGACAGCTCACATCAAGATGGATCCTGGCCCTTACTGGCAGCGCACGGGGTCGATCGAGCAGCGACGTCGGTGACGCCCCGCGTGGAGAAGCAGAAGCACGAACGACTTAGGGCGCGGATTGGCCCGTCGCTCGCGAGAAACCGAGAACCTAGAGGTGGCGCCTTGAGATTCGATAGGGAATACGCCTCTATTTCAACGGCGATCAGATCCTTAGACTCCGATCATCGAACGGAGAAGAGGCAGACATGACATCCAGTGAGACGTTCAACATCCAAGACAAGGCGAGGCTGGACGACCTTGACGTGAAGTATCTCCTGCACCCGTTCACGGCGCTGCGCGAGCACGAGGCCACGGGTCCGCTGATGATGGCCCAGGGCAAGGGCTGCTGGCTGACGGACACGGCGGGCAACCGATACCTGGACGGGATGGCCGGGGTCTGGTGCGTGAACATCGGCTACGGCAACGTCGAGATGGCTGCCGCAATAAGCGCGCAGGTTGAGCGACTTTCCTACTACCACTCGTTCAGCTCGATGGCCAACGACGTCTCGACACTGCTGGCTCAGCGAATCGTCGAGCTTTCGCCCGTGCCGATGTCGAAGGTCTTCTTCGGCAGCAGCGGCTCCGACGCCAACGACACCCAGGTCAAGCTGGTTTGGTACTACAACAACATTCTGGGCCGCCCCGAAAAGAAGAAGATCATCTCGCGCCAGCGCGGCTACCACGGCGTCTCGGTCATGACGGCGGGACTCACCGGTCTCGACTTCGCCCACTCCGGCTTCGACGTCCCACTGCCGATGATCCGCCACGTACGTGCTCCGCTGCGCCTCTGGGAAGCTCAGACGGGCATGTCCGACGCCGAGTTCTCGGCGGTACTCGCTCGCGAGCTCGAAAACCTCATCGTCGCGGAGGGACCCGACACGGTCGCCGCGTTCATCGCCGAGCCAATGCAGGCCGTCGGTGGGGTGATCGTGCCGCCCGACGGGTATTTCGATGCAATCAGCGAAGTGCTGCACCGTTACGACATCCTCCTTATCGCCGACGAGGTGGTGTGCGGTTTCGGTCGGACCGGCAAATGGTTCGGCACCCAGACATACGGCATGCAACCGGATCTGATTACGTTGGCCAAGGGCATCACTTCGGCCTACGTGCCGCTTTCGGCCTGCCTGATCTCAGAGCCCATCTGGCAGGTCATCGAACAAGGAAGCGAGAAGTATGGCGTGTTCGGGCACGGCTACACCTACACGGCGCACCCGCTCGCGGCCGCCGCCGCGCTCACCAACATCAACATCATCGAGCGCGACAATCTGGTCGACCAAGCCGCCACGCAGGGCCTCTATCTGCAGCAGCGTCTTAACGACGCCTTCGGCGACCACCCCATGGTGGCGGAGATCCGCGGGCGAGGTCTGGTCGGAGCCGTCGAGTTCGTGAAGGAGCGATCACCCCTGACCCGCATCGATCCGGACGCGCACTTCGGAACGCGCGTCTTCAAAGCGAGCCTCGCGCACGGCGTCATCAACCGAGCACTGTGGGGCGACACCATCGCGTTCTCACCACCGCTCATCGTGACCGAGTCCGAGATCGACGAGATGGTCGACGGAACCCGCAAGGCCTTCGATGAAGTCGTCGCCGAGCTAGCGAGGGCCTGAAACCTCCCTAGCCGACATGGCTGGCGAGCCAAATTCGTTTCTCGCCCCGTTGGCTCGCTCCTTCGGCCCTGCGAGCGTGGTGCGCTGCATCCGGGGAGGCTGAACCGCCCAAGCACACGACGTAGTTGGCCACGTCAGCGCCCGACGACGCGTTTCGAAGTGTGCGCGAGGTGGGCCACCGCTCACGGGTTCGACTTGAAGGCGTCTGCTTGCCCCATAGGCACCGCCTTGAGATCACATAGGAAAGTTCCCACTATTCACGACAGATGCGCCTTCTTAGACTTCGCTCAAACCGACCGGAACAGTGGCGTGAACACGATGAGAGGGAGGGAAGGATGGCAACTGAATCACCAGAACTGGGAGCGGTGAATAGCGACTTGCTCGCGACGCCGGCCTTTACGGGGGCTGCCGAGATGCAAAAGCTGCACCACTCGGCGCTGCCGGGGCTCGGAGTCTTGGCACAGTCGGTGGGCAGCATCGCCCCCAGCGCCTCGGTGGGCGCAGCGCTCGTGCTCGTGATAGAGCTCACGGGCCCGGCCAGCTGGGTCACCTGGGTCGTCGGCGGCGTGGTCCTGATCATCGTTGCCTACGTCCTCACCCAGCTCACCAGCCGGTTCAAGACGTCCGGGGGCCTCTACACCATGGCCGCCCGTGCGGGCGGGCCGGGCTTCGGTTACGTGGTCGCATGGATGGCCTTCGTCTGTTACATCGCGACTGCGGTCGCCGTCACCTATCAGATTGCGGAGTTCCTAGGTGGGTTCCTGGCGCTACCGGCCATCGGCCTCCCGTATAACGACTTCACGGCATTGGTGATTGGCCTAGTGGGTATCTCCTTTGGCGGATACTGCTCCTACTACAACGTGAAGTTCTCCGCCCGGGTAATGCTGATCTTCGAGGCGCTCTCGATGCTCGCCATCCTGATCCTCATGCTGATCATCCTGGTGACGCACAACGGCTCGATATTCAACGGCCACGAGCTCCACTTCAACGGCGGGTCATGGCACGCGATCCTCCTCGGCGTCCCGCTCGTCATGTTCTGCTACTCGGGCTTCGAGTCGTCGAGCGTGCTCGGTCAAGAAGCGGTGCACCCTCGGAGGACGATCTCGATCGCTCTTATCGGCAGTGTGGCGTTGTCGGCGGTCTTCTTCACGATCTGCTCGTACACGCTCGTGCTCGCCTTCCAGGGCCACCACTTCAACTTCACGACCACCTCGAACCTGCTCGCTTCGGCGGCTGACGTCTCGAACGTGTCGTGGTACGGCTACGTCGTGGACGTCGGCATCATCCTCTCCATGATCGCGGTGATCATCGCGTACTTCAACGTGGGTTCGCGCCTTCTGTTCACTTTGAGCAATGAGGGGCTCTTGCCGCGCCGGCTCTCGAAGGTGCACCCCAAGCACGGGACGCCCTCGGCCGCCGTGTGGCTTGTGTACGTGACCTGCGCGGTCAGCATCATCATCGTGGCCGCTTTGAAGGCGAACATGGTCAACGCGTTCGGAAACTTCGGCACGGTTGCCGGGGACGGAGCGATCTTCATGTACCTGATCACAGCGGCTGCCGTCATCGTCATGGTGGCGCGCCGGCGCTTCGGTTCTGCGAACTCGAAGGCGCTCCAGGTCTTCATCGCGTCGCTCTTCGCGGTGGGCGCCCTCGGGTACCTCCTCTACAAGAGCTTCGTGCCCTACGCCGGGTTCCCGGTCAGCGTCTATCTTGACGTCTTCATCGCCACCAGCGCGCTCGTCGTCGTGTCCCTCGTGGTCATGGAGACACGTAAGTCGCCGCTGCTGCGACAGACGGGTACGTCGATCGAGGTTGACGAGCTGGAGGCGGCGCTCCGCAAGAACGATTAGACCCGATACTCCAGCGTCGCTGTTCCTTTCGACGTTCCAAGAGTCGGTGACACGATGCCCCTCTGCCGCACTGCGGTGGAGGGGCATCGTTGCGCAGGCGACGCAACCACACCGCGCGAGCGTCGCACCATAGGTATCGCCTTGAGATCTGATAGGGAAGTTCCCTCTAGTTGCTACGAACTGCGCTACTTAAACTTCGCCTCAATGACCAGCGTTCGCCCTCAAGAGTTCGATGAACGTGCGCAGCGGGGTCCTGCTCTCGCGAGGAATGTCCTTGCGCCAGATCACGTAAAGCTCTCGAAACGCGTGGCGGTCGCTGATTTGCAGCTGCGTAACCTTGCGCTCGCGAGCCACGGCGAGCTGGGGCAGCATGGTAAGTCCCATTCCCGCTTCGACCAGGCCGATGAGGAAATCGAGCTGGCTCACTTCCACCGTGATGTTGGGCGTAACTCCGGCTTCCTTCAGCACGTTCAGAACGAGTTCGCGCAGGCCGTAGCCGGCCTTCAGCGTCAAGAAGGGCTCCTCGGTGAGCTCCTCGAGGCTGATCTCGCCGCTGCGAGCGAGCAAGTGGTCAGTCGGAACCAGGGCGACCAGCGGCTCGCGAAGGAAGAAACTCGCCTCCAAGTGCGAGGGGAGCTTCCCGTCGAACCTCATGACACCCACATCGAGCTCGCGCTCGGTGAGCAGGTGCTTCACGCTGAGCGAGGAGTTCTCCTCGCGGAGTTCGAGCCGCACACCGGGATTGGTGCGCCGAAACTCGGCGATCACCTTGGGAAACAGACGGCTGCCGAGGGTGGGCAGCACTCCGACGCGGATCTCCTGGCCGCTCTGCGCGGAAACTTCGTCAATGCGTGCGCGCGCGAGATCCACCTCGTCGAGGATGCGTGCGGCGTGGATGCGAAATTCCTCACCGGCGGGTGTCAGCACGAGCCGGCGCGGCAGCCGAATGAACAGGGGAAGCCCGAGTTCCTGCTCGAGCTTTCTAACCTGCTCACTCAGCGACGGCTGGGCCACGAAGAGCCGCGCCGCCGCTCGCGACATGTTGCCCTCTTCGCAGATGGCCATGAAGTAGCGGATCTGGTGCAGTTGCAAGGGGATCCTCCAGAAGGCCGGGGCCACCGCGAAAGTTGTTCGATCCTACTTGGCCGCCTACGAGTGTGCCACCGCGCAACAGAAAGGAAGGTCGTCAATGATTGTTGAAGAACGGACGTACACCCTCCATCCCGGTAAGACGGTCGCCTACCTCAAGGCGTACGAGGAGGTCGGCCTCGACGTGCAACGCGCGATTCTCGGCAACCTGATCGGCTACTTCACCACGGAGATCGGCACGCTCAACCAGATCGTGCACATGTGGGGCTACGAGGACATGGCCGATCGCCAGGCTCGACGCAGCAAGCTCCTCGAAGATCCCACGTGGCAGAGCTACGTCGAAACCATACGCCCCCTCGTTATTCACCAAGAGAATCGGATCTTGGTCCCGACGTCGTTCTCGCCAATCGGAGAATGCAGCGAGGTGACGCCGTGAGCGACTCAACAACCGGTGAGTCTGCGGCCAGCCCCACCACGTGGCAACTGGCGTTGCACTCCGAGGAGCTACTTCCCGGCAGCGAGATGACGTTCGACTACGGCACGTCGGTCGTCTTCCTGCACGACGGCAAAGTCATCGCGCGCGGTGAGGGTGAGGAAGACGTCGCTCACCAAACAACCGAAGCGTGGGTTCAGCGATCTCCGTCGGATCTCATCGACGGTGGCGCCGCCGCATCGATCGACTGGTGGACCCTGTCGTCCTGCGGACTTCACCCGGGTAAGAACGGCAACCTGCTGCTCTCGCGCGAGATCACGATCGCCACCTCGACGTGCCTGCTCCGCTGCGATCAAGTTGATTTCCCGCCGGGCGGTGTCGCCTACCTGCACACGCACGCCGGCCCCGGGATCCGCCGCTTGCTGCGAGGTGCGCTGCGAGTGCAGACCAACGGTGAGAGTCACGATTACACCGCCGGCGACTCCTGGTTTGAGCCCGGTCCGGTGCCGGTGTACGCCGAAGCCGCGTCCGACACGGGAGCGGCCTTCCTGCGCGTGATGGTGCTGCCTGTAGCGTTCAAGGGCAGGAGCTCGCTCACCTACGTGCGCGAAGAGGACCGATTGAAGCCCAAGGATCAGCGCTACTCCATCTACCTCGATGAGGAGATCACCCCGTGACGTCTTCGGACCCTGAAACGGTCCCGCTGCCCTCGAGCACTGGTGGCCAACTGCTCGTCGACCAGCTGATGTCCTTCGGGGTCGGTGCCGTCTTTGGCGTACCTGGCGAGAGCTACCTCCCGGTACTCGATGCGTTGCGCGACCGCGCAAGCGCCATACGATTCGTGACCGCTCGCCACGAAGGTGCCGCCGCGTTCATGGCGGACGCTACGGGGAAGTTGACCGGGCGGCCGGGGGTCTGCCTGGTGAGCCGGGGGCCGGGGGCGCTGCACGCGGCCAATGGAGTGCACATGGCGATGCAGGACTCGACACCCCTGCTGCTCTTGGTGGGCCAGGTTTCGCGCTCGGTCCGTGAACGCGAGGCATTCCAGGAGATCGACATACCTCGCACATTCGGACCGATCGCGAAGTGGGCGGCTGAAGTTCAAGACGCTCATCGGATTCCCGAATTCCTCAGCCGAGCGTTCGCCACGGCAACGGGCGGACGACCCGGACCGGTAGTTCTCGGGCTACCTGAGGACGTGCTGCGCGACCAGACATCGTCGGTTGTGCTGGCGCCGTTCGAGCGCGCCGAGTACGTTCCGACGGCTTCGATCTTCGAACACATCTGGACGCTGCTCGCCGCCGCGGAGCGTCCGCTCATTCTCGCTGGCGGCGCCGGATGGACCGATGAGGCGTCAAGGGCCCTGGCACGTTTCGCCGAGAGCAATCACGTGGCCGTGGCCACGATCTTTCGCTACCAAGACGCCTTCGACAACGACTTAGCGACCTACGTTGGCGACGTCGGCATGGGAATCAATCCAGCCCTCGCGTCGAGACTGGACGAAGCCGATCTCGTCATGGCTATCGGTGCGCGCCTCGGGGACATCACGACCGGCTCGTACCAGCGCCTCGCCGCGCCCAAGCCTCGTCAGACACTCGTTCACGTGCACCAGGGCGCCGAGGAGATCGGCCGGGTCTATCGGCCGACACTCGGCGTGACGGCCAGCATCCCCGAGTTCGTTGAGGCGCTCGCCCAGCTCGAGCCCGTGCCTTCGACCGCTTGGACCGATTGGGTCGACAAGGCGCGCCAGGACTACCTGAACTGGCGCGCTCTCGACGACACGGGTTCGGTTCGCGACTACGTTGATCTGGCGGTCGTGATGGCCGCGCTGCGCGACCTACTCAGCAACGACGCGATCGTCACGAACGGGGCGGGCAACTACACGACGTGGATACACCGCTACTTCCCCTTTCACCAGTTCCGCACCCAGCTCGCCCCCACCGGCGGCTCCATGGGCTACGGACTGCCGGCGGCGCTCGCCGGCAAGCTGCGCTACCCCGAGCGCGACGTCGTCGCCTTCGCTGGCGACGGCTGCTTCCTCATGACGGGCCAGGAGCTCGCCACAGCCGTGCAAGAGCATCTCAACGTCATCGTCATCGTGGTCAACAACCAGATGTACGGCACGATCCGCCTGCATCAGGAGAGGCGCTACCCCGGCCGCCCCTTCGCCACCGATCTGGTGACGCCGGACTTCGCCGCGCTGGCGCGCTCCTACGGCGCGCACGGCGAGACCGTCGTGAAGACCCAGGACTTCGCCGCGGCCTTCGAGCGGGCTCGCTCTTCGAACCGGCCGGCTCTGATCGAGCTTCGCGTCGATCCCGGTCAGCTGACCCCGTCGGTGCGGCTGCCGGATTAGTTGGAGGCGGGAGCGGCGCCGGTGTGTCACGTCCCAACCAAGGAGAGCCATGACGAAGCTTGAGGCAATCGACCTTCCGGCCCGACTGCGCGATCCGGGACTCCTGCGCACCGAGGCGTACGTCGGGGGGAAGTGGCTAGGCGCCATCGCCGACGCCCGCTTCCCCGTGATCGACCCCGCGACCGCAGCGGTGCTCGCCCACGTGCCCGCGATGGGGGCACTCGAGATCCGTGACGCGATCGCCTGCGCTGAGGACGCCCTTGGCGCGTGGCGGGCGCGCCTAGCGAAGGATCGCGCGCGAGTCCTTCGCCGCTGGGCCGACCTGGTGCTCGAAAACACGGAGGATCTCGCAGTCATCCTCACCGCCGAGCAAGGCAAGCCGCTGGCCGAATCGAGGGCGGAGATCGCCTACGCCGCGTCCTTTCTCGAGTGGTTCGCCGAGGAGGCCAAGCGCGTCTACGGCGACACGATTCCCACGTACGCGCAAGATCGCCGGCTGGTCGTTCTGAAACAGCCCATCGGCGTGGCGGGCGGGATTACCCCGTGGAACTTCCCCTCCGCAATGATCACTCGCAAGGCCGCACCGGCACTGGCTGCCGGCTGCACCATGGTGTGCAAGCCCGCCGAGCAGACGCCGCTCTCCGCGCTGGCACTGTGTGAGCTGGCTGAACGAGCAGGTCTGCCGCCGGGGGTTCTCAATCTGGTGACCGCCTCGGGCGAGGACGCCCCCGCCGTCGGCCGGGAACTCACCGGCAACCCCGTGGTTCGCAAGATCGGTTTCACGGGCTCGACCGCCGTCGGTCGCATTCTCATGGCCCAGTGCGCCGAGGGCATCAAGAAGATCTCGCTTGAGCTCGGCGGCAACGCGCCGTTCATCGTCTTCGATGACGCGGACTACGACGCGGCGCTGGACGGCGTCGTGATCAACAAGTTTCGCAACAGCGGACAAACCTGCATCACGGCGAATCGAATCTTCGTCCAGGAATCGATCTACGACCGCTTCGTCGCTGACCTCGCTGAACGCGCAGCTGGGCTGAAAGTCGGATCGGGCTTCGAGGACGGCGTGGCCGTGGGGCCCCTCATCGACGAGCAAGGCTACGACAAGGTCATCCGCCACGTCAGCGACGCCCTTGAACGAGGCGGCACCATCGTCACCGGCGGGAAGCCGCACGACCTCGGCGGCACCTTCTTCCAGCCGACGGTGATCTCGGGCGTCACGACCGGAGCGACGATGTCCTGCGAAGAGACGTTCGGGCCGGTCGCGGGGATCATCCGTTTCACCGATGAATCCGACGCCGTTCGCATGGCGAACGACACCCCCTACGGGCTGTCGGCGTACTTTTATTCGCGTGACATCGGTCGGGTCTGGCGCGTTGCCGAGTCGCTTGACGTTGGCATCGTCGGCATTAACACGGGCGTCATTTCGTCGGAGGTCGCGCCCTTCGGAGGAGTGAAGGAGTCCGGAATCGGCCGCGAGGGATCAAAGTACGGCATCGATGAGTGGCTCGAGGTGAAGTACCTCAACATCGCCGGCATCGATTCCTGAGGTTCAACGAGGGCCCGACGAGTTCTCCTTGTCCTATCCAGCGGCTCAGGGGACGTCGAGCACCAGGTCTTGGCGAACCACTTCCCCAGAAGGAACCATCACCGTAATTGGGCGCGCCGCGGGCCC
>Ga0209415_10011592_pt1 | contig 14817 bp, 12 predicted proteins | sample PeaSoiSIISIP2007_FD_187696 | JGI IMG/M metagenome (GOLD analysis project Ga0209415, IMG submission 187696) | Peat soil microbial communities from Weissenstadt, Germany - SII-SIP-2007 (SPAdes) (version 2) | ecosystem: Environmental > Terrestrial > Soil > Wetlands > Peat | place: Germany...
GGCGCGCTGCGTTAGCGGCATCAATGGCCGTATTACCGGCGCCCACTATCACCACATGGCTTCCTGTCCTGAGATCACCAGCAGTCTTGTATCTCGCAATGAACTCCAACGCGTCCACAACGTCGGGATGATCGGCGCCCGGAATACGCAGTTGGTTCATCGCGCCAAGACCGATTCCTACAAAGATCGCGTCGTATTCTTTCTCTAGCGACGCGAGGTCGTTTTCATCTTCAATGGAAACGCCGAAACGAAATTCCACGCCCAATTCGCCGATCATTGCCACTTCGCGCAGACTATCCGGCGACCGAAGTTTGTACTCCGCCACCCCATAAGTATTCAATCCGCCGGGCAAGGGGCGGCGCTCGATCACGGTGACCGAGAATCCCTGCTGTGCGAGTTCGGCCGCGCATGCCAGCGACGCCGGGCCCGCGCCGATGCACACGATTTTCTGAGTGTGGTTCGCACTCGATTTCCTGAGCAAGCGCCCGCCGCGCGCGGCGAAATGATCCATGGCATGCCTTTGCAGACGTCCGATGGCGATGGGCTGTTTGTTGTAGTGCAACATCACGCAAGCGCCTTCGCAGAGCACTTCCACCGGGCAGACGCGCGAACAACTTGCGCCCAAAACGTTCGCGTCCAGGATGGTCAGCGCCGAACCCATCAGGTTTTGCGTCCCGATTTTCTTAATGAAGCGCGGCACGTCGATGTGAGTGGGACACGCCGCCACGCAGGGGGCGTCAAAGCAGTTCAGGCAACGGTTGGCCTCTATCAGAGCTTCCTGAGGTTCGAAGGCGGGATGCAGGTCAGGGAATCGGCGGGCAACCTCGGCGTTTTCCTGAAACACAAAAGGAACCGCGGCGCCCATCCTCTAGGTCTACCAAACGAATGGCCGCTTCGTCTATTTGCGGGAGCCCCGCCGCGCCAACCGCTACAATGGCCACAACGGCAAAATCATGAGTCTTGACCCACATCGAACGGTCGCTGAGCTGAAGGAATTGCGCGCCCTGACTGGCGACGAGAACGGCGCGCAGCGCGTGGCCTGGACGGACACGTGGCTGAAGTCGCGCGAATGGTTTCAGTCCAAGATCAAGGGGCTCCCGGTGCAGCACCACTACGACGCCGCGGGCAATAGTTGGACCACGCTGCCCGGCGCGTCGGACAAAACCCTGATCATCGGCGGCCATCTCGATTCCGTGCCAAACGGCGGATGGCTGGATGGATCGCTAGGCGTAACCGCTGGCCTCGAAGTGCTGCGCCGTTTCGCGGAAGAATTCAGCGGCCGTCCGCCGGTGACCGTTTGCCTGGTGGATTGGGCCGACGAAGAGGGCGCGCGCTTTGGCCGGAGTCTTCTTGGATCGTCCGCTTTCGCGGGCACTTCGAGCATCGAGGCCGACCACGGCCGCACCGATAAGGACGGCATCCGCTTGGAGGACGCGGTGAAGCGCTGCGGCTTTACCTTCGACCGGTTTCCAGAAGCCACCAGCGGGCGGAAAAACGCGGCGGCTTACCTTGAGTTGCACATCGAACAGGGTCCCGTGCTCGAACGAATGAACCTGCCGCTGGGCGTTGTGTTGGGCACCAAAGGAGTGGAGCGCCATTCCGTCACCTTCCTCGGCCAAGAGGCGCACTCGGGCTCAACACCGATGGACGCGCGCCACGACGCATTGGCCGCCGCCGCGAAACTGGCGCTCGAAATCCGATCCATCGCCGGCAAGCACAAAGACGCCGTTTGCACCATTGGCAGCCTCAAAACTTTCCCGGGCATTGTGACGGCGGTGGTGGGACGCTGCGAAGCCGCGCTCGATCAGCGCGACCTGGACGCGCAGGTCCTGGCCGGCATGTACAAAGAAGCGCAAGAGGCCAGCCAGCGTTTTGCCCGCGAGGAGAAATGCACCGTGGAATGGTCGCGCATCTGGAGCATCCAGCCGATCGCGTTTCATCCCGCGCTGCTGGGATTTTGCGAGGAAGCGGTGCGCGAGGTCTCGGGTTCAGCGCATCGTCTGCCGTCCGGGCCGCTCCATGACGCCGCGGAAGTCGCGCGCTCCGGGATCCCCGCCGTGATGATGTTTGTGCAATCCCTCAATGGCATCAGCCACAACAAGATCGAAAACACCAAGGAAGAACACCTGGAGATGTCGGTGCAGGCTCTCGATCGGTTGGCCGCCAAAGCGGCACGCTGGATTCTCAATCCGGCGGCTTGAGCGCGGACCGCTCGCCTCGCAGTACGATGAATGTATCGAGGTGGGAAATGACGGATACCAGCTCACAATCCCCGCAATTCTCACTGAATAATCGTTCTGTTTCTCTCCAGGGCGTTGGCGTTCAGACCACGCTTCTCGACTACATTCGCGCGCAAGGTTTGACCGGCGCGAAGGAAGGTTGCGCGGAAGGTGAGTGCGGCGCGTGCACCGTGGTTTTGGTCGCGAATCACGGGGGTGGCAGCGAGTACCGCGCCGTCAACAGCTGTTTGATGCTGGCGCCCATGGCCGCGGGACACGAAATATATACGGTTGAATCCTTGGCGTCCGATGGAAAACTGGCTGAAGCTCAGCAGGCGATGGCCGCAGGAGGAGGCTCTCAGTGTGGCTACTGCACGCCGGGCTTCGTGATGAGCTTGTTCGCCGAGCACTACCGGCCGGGGCGGGTCGGGCCTTGCGATCCACACGAGCTGGGGGGCAATCTATGCCGCTGCACAGGCTATCGGCCGATCCGCGATGCTGCGTTGTCCCTAGGTCCAGCGCCTGCGGGAGATTTTCTCGATCGCTTGTCAAGGCCGGCGCCGCAGCTCGAAGCAATGGCGTACGAGAACGCGAGCGCTCGATTTTCGCGACCTGACAGCGTCGAACAATGCCTGTCCATTCTGTCCAACGATCCCGATGCCCGGTTGATTTCCGGCGGCACCGACCTGGTTGTGGAGTCGAATCTGCGATCACGGCGCTGGAGTCACCTGGTAAGCCTGGACGCGATCTCCGAATTGCGCGAATTCTCCGAAGGCGCGAACTCGATCAAGATCGGCGCTGCGCTCCCGCTGAATGAAATCGTAATTCAATGGAGCAATGCGCCCGAGGTTTTTCTCCAATGGCTGCGGCTATTCGCGTCGCCCCCGCTTCGCAACCGCGCGACTCTCGGCGGGAATCTCGCCACTGCATCACCGATCGGCGACGGAGCTCCTCTATTGTTGGCTCTCGACGCCCGAGTGCACCTCGTCGGTCAGCGTGGGCGAAGAACGATCCACTTGGCTTCGTTCTTTACCAGTTACCGGCGTACGATGCTTGCACCGAACGAACTGATTGCCGCAGTCGAGATTCCTAAACCACTGCCCGAGTTCGTGCGTTTCTACAAGGTCGCAAAACGACGCATGGACGACATCAGCACCGTGGCTGCCGCCATGGCGATGGACTGGGACGCATCCGGAAAAATTGCGCGCGCCCGCTTTGCGTTCGGGGGCGTGGCGGCGATACCGCTGCGCGTGCTGGCGGCCGAAGAGGCGATGGTCGGCCAGCGCTGGAATGATACAGCCGTGGAGCGTGCCCAGGAAGTTCTGGGACACACGCTCGAACCCATCAGCGATCACCGCGGCTCGGCGGATTACCGGTTGGCCGTCGCCAAAAGCCTGGTTGCAAAATTCCTGTGGGAGCGGCGGGAGGCGGCGGCTTGAAGATTGCTAGCCACATTGCCGGACAGGCCATCCCGCATGAGAGAGCGCGCGCGCACGTCACGGGCGAAGCTCTCTACACCGACGATCTGCTTCTGCGTTTTCCGCGTGCACTGCACGCCTGGCCAGTGCTGGCGACTCACGCTCACGCGCTGATCAAATCGCTGGATGTTTCGACGGCCTTGGCGGAGCCGGGCGTTGCCACGGTTCTTACGAGTAAAGATGTTCCTGGCGAGGGCGACTCAGGTTCCAACCGCCACGACGAGCCGCTGTTCCCCACCGAAGTCATGTACCATAGCCAGCCCGTCGCCTGGGTTCTCGGTGAGACATTGGATGCAGCACAGCGTGGCGCCGGCCGCGTCTTGGTGGAATGTGAGCCTCAGCCTGCCATCCTGACCATCAAGGACGCGATCCAGGCCAACGGTTTTCATTCCGCTCCGCTGCGGATCGCTCGGGGCGATACCTCAGTGATCGAGTCCAGCCCGCTGCATTTCGAAGGCGAATTGAAGATCGGTGGACAGGAGCACTTCTATCTCGAGACACAATGCGCGATCGCCTGGCTGGATGAAACCGGTGGCGTCGCGGCGCATTCCTCCACGCAGCATCCCACGGAGACTCAAGAAGTAATCGCCCGCGTCTTGGGGATTTCGCGCAACAAAGTGACCGCGGAATGTTTGCGCATGGGCGGCGCTTTCGGAGGCAAGGAGGTGCAGGCCAATCCGTGGGCCGCGATTGCGGCACTAGGCGCATGGAAGACCCGGCGGCCCGTTCGCGTTCGGCTGACGCGTGCATTGGATTTCGCGCTCACCGGCAAGCGTCATCCGTTTCTGGCGCGTTATGCAGCCGGATTCACCAAGGACGGGCGACTGGAAGGGGTGCGGATCTCGCTCTATTCCGACGGCGGCTGGAGCCTGGACCTATCGGAGCCCGTGCTAGCCCGCGCCTTGTTCCATTGCGACAACGCGTACCTGCTCCCCGCGGTGGAATTGACCGGCCTCATCTGCCGCACGCACAAAACTTCGCAGACCGCCTTTCGCGGATTCGGTGGCCCGCAAGGCATGTTGGTCATCGAGGAGATTCTGGATCAGGCCGCGCGCCGGCTTGCATTGCCGCCGGAGGTTGTCCGCGAACGCAATTTTTATCGCGACGGCGACACAACGCATTATGGGCAACCAGTGAAGGATGCTGGTCGCATCGAAATCATCTGGCGTCAGCTCCAGGAATCGAGTGGATTCGCCCGGCGGCGCGACGAGATCGATCAATGGAACGAACGGCGTCCACATCAGAAGCGCGGGCTCGCCATCACTCCCGTGAAGTTCGGGATTTCCTTCACCGCTACGTTTTTCAATCAGGGCGGCGCGCTAGTGCTGATTTACCGCGATGGCAGCGTGCAGGTGAATCACGGCGGCACCGAAATGGGACAAGGGCTGCACACAAAAATCCAGCAGATCGCCGCCAAGAGCCTGGGGCTCGATCTCGACAACGTGCGTGTGATGTCCACGCGAACCGACAAGATTCCGAATACATCGGCAACCGCGGCGTCGGCTGGAACGGATTTGAACGGCGCTGCCGTGGCAGACGCGTGCTCTCAACTCCGCACCCGCTTGGCTGAAGTTGCGGCCGTGTTGCTCGACTGCGACTTTGCGGCTGTCCGTTTTTCCCATGACTTGGTTTTCCCAAATGGCGAGGAACAGCGGGCCATTCCATTCGCGCGCGTTTGTGACGCAGCCTATCGGCATCGAGTGCCTCTGTTCGCGCATGGCTACTACAGCACGCCCGGCATTCATTATGATCCAAAGACGGGCCGTGGCGCGCCGTTCCACTACTTCGCCTACGCCGCCGCAGTGTCTGAAGTTGAAGTGGACAGCTTCACCGGCGACTATCGTCTGTTGCGAGCCGACATCCTCGAAGACGTCGGCGATTCTGTCTCGCCGTTAGTCGATCGCGGGCAAGTCGAAGGCGGATTCATTCAAGGCGTCGGATGGTTGACCTTGGAAGAGCTGGTGTGGGACTCGCAAGGCCGGTTGGCGACGGCTGGCGCGTCCACGTATAAGCTGCCTTCCTGGACCGAGGTCCCGGATGTCTTCGAGGTCAACTTCCTCGAACGAGCCTCCGAGCCCGGCACCATCTTCGGCAGCAAAGCCGTGGGCGAACCTCCTCTGATGCTTGCCATCTCGGTTCGCGAAGCGATTCGTGACGCGATCGCAGCGTTCGGCGCGGCCGGACCAGTCTCGCTCGAGAGTCCCGCCACACCCGAGCGCGTATTTTTTGCGGTGCAGCGAGCGCGCGCCGAGCGTGAGTCGCATGCAAGTCCAGTCGGTGCGATTGCGTCGAACGGCATCTTCGTGAAGGAAGCCCCACGCAAGTGATCCCCTCTTCACGGGACGAGCTGCTGCGCGCGCCCCTGTTTCATACGCCGCGCAATCCGTTCCGGGAAACCAGCGCGCTCGAAAGTCACACGGACGGCGGCTTGCTGATCCGCGCAGGCCGCGTGGCCGGCTGCGGTGATTATGAAGCTCTTCGTAACGCTCATCCGGACGTTCCAACTGTCGACATGCGTGGCGGATTTCTCCTGCCTGGCTTCATCGACGCCCATACTCATTTCCCGCAATTGCGAGTGCTCGGTGGTTTGGGCCGTTCGCTGCTCGACTGGTTGGAACAATGCGCTCTGCCCGAAGAAGCACGCATGGCCGATCATTCCCACGCCTGTCGAATTGCCCGTGGGTTCGTGCATGCCCTGGCCTCGCACGGAACAACCACTGCTTTGGTGTTCGGCGCCCACTTTGCTCCCGCGACGGCTGCGCTGTTTGAAGCGGGGGAAACAGCAGGGCTGCGGATTGCGGCTGGGCAAGTCCTCTCGGATCGCTTGTTGCGTCCGGAGTTACATCAGAAGCCGGAACAGGCTTATCGCGAGAACAGCTTACTGATTGAGCGCTTCCATCAGCGCGGCCGTTCCATGTACGCAGTGACTCCGCGCTTCGCTCTCTCTACGTCCGAGGCCATGCTGGAGGTTTGCCAAACGCTGCTGAAGGAGCACCAGGGGCTTCTCTTACAAACGCATCTCAACGAAAGCGTGCAGGAGATCGCGGAGGTCGCGCGCCTGTTTCCCTGGGCGTCCGACTACCTTGCAGTGTACGAACGATTCGGACTCAGCCGCCCGAACGCAGTGATGGCGCATGATGTTCACCCCAGCGATTCCCAACTGGACCGCCTGGCTGCCAGCGGCACCTCAGTCGCGCATTGTCCGTGCAGCAACGCCGCTCTCGGCAGCGGACTGTTCCCCTTACGGCGTCACGTGAACGCCGGCGTGCGATGCGCGCTGGGAACCGATGTAGGAGGCGGCACTGGTTTCGGCCTGCTCAAGGAAGGATTGCAAGCGTATTTGCTGCAGCGAATCGCGCCTGATGGAATGCTGCTGGATGCCGGTCACTTGCTTTACCTGGCTACTCTGGCCGGAGCTGAGGCACTGGGCTTGAGCGGCGAGACCGGCGATTTTCGAACGGGAAAGTTTGCCGACTTCGTCTACCTTCGGCCTCCCGCCGATAGCCCGCTCGCGGCTGTTCTCGAACGGGCACAAAGTCCGGAGCGCGTGCTGGCGGCCATTTTTACGCTCGCGGGCGCGGAGAGCGTTCGTGAGGTTCGCGTCGAGGGTTCGATTGTCTTTCGCGCTGCCACTGCGGAGGAGGCATGACGATCGGCGAGCTGAATCGGCTGGATCGCGCAGCTTTTGCCGGCGCCCTCGGCTGGATCTTCGAAGACTCCCCCTGGGTGGCCGAGCGCGCCTTCGATGCCCGGCCATTCGCTGGCCTGGACGCCCTGCACGCTGCGATGACGGAACAGGTGGAACGCGCCACCTTCGCCGAATGTCTCGCTCTCTTGCAGGCGCATCCGGATCTCGGAGCACGGGCGAGCCTGAGCCCGGCTTCCACGGAAGAACAGGCCGGCGCGGGTTTAGACAGTTTAACGCCTGGTGAATTTGAGCAGCTCCATCGCCTGAACGCCGCCTATCGCAATCGGTTCCGCTTTCCTTTTCTGCTGGCGGTGAAGGGCAGTACGAAGCATGATGTGTTGCACGCGCTTCAGGCGAGAATGGAATCTTCACCGGAGGATGAATACCGCGAGGCGCTTCGGCAGGTGTGTCGGATCGCAAGATTTCGTCTGGAGGACTTGATCGGATCGTGATAGGACAATTTGCGAGCGGTTGGAAGCGAAATTATTACGGCAAAGGCGACGTCATCGTTTACCGTCTCAATCGGGACGGCAAGACCCTGGCGGGTGCGAGTCCAGTATTCGGCGCGAATATCACAATCCTGGTTTACGGCGATGCGTTCTGGCCAACCTACACGACCGGCGACAACTCTGGTCTGATCGCCACGGATTCCATGAAGAATTTCGTTCAGCGTGAGATGCTCAACTACGCGGGCCCCGACCTGGAAGATTGCTGCCGCTTTCTGGGATCGAAATTCCTCGACACCTATCCGCAGGTGGAGGGCGTGCAAATGTCCGCCGTCGAGATCCCCTACTCAACGTTGCCCGGGAGCGAGGTTGCGTTCGCGCCCGCTGGACCGGATCGCGCCACTGCGCGCCTGGAGCTCAATCGCACCGGAGCCGTGGAAATTGCTTCGGGCATCTCCGGTTTCAAATTGCTACGACTCGGCGGCAGCGCATTTCACGGCTTCGTGCGCGATCAATACACCACTCTGCCCGACATCGCCAACCGCCCCCTGCACATGTGGCTCGATCTGGAGTGGCTGTGCACCGAGTCTTCCGCAGCCTTCAGTTCTGGCGCCGTGACCGCCGCCGTTCGCCGCATTGTCCGCGAAGTCTTTTGCGGCTTCGAGTCCGGAAGTATCCAGCAGGTGATCTATCAGATCGGCACGAAAATGCTCGCGGACATTCCCGGCATCGCGGAAGTGCATTTAGAAGCGAACAACCGGACCTGGGATACCGTCGCCGAGCGCGGCGAGGAGATCGGCGTTTTCACGGAAGCGCGCCCTCCTTTCGGCGTACTTGGCTTACGCTTGAAGAGATAACATCACATGGCCCGGCTCTCGACGCACGTGCTCGACACCTCGCGCGGCAGGCCTGCGCAAAATTTCGTGATCGACCTGCACTTTTGCTCAAACGGCGAACGCCGCCACATCAAGACCGCCACGACCAATGCCGACGGCAGAACGGGCGAGCCGTTGCTCTCGGGCGAGCGTCTCGAACCAGGCGTCTACGAATTGACGTTCCATGCCGGGGACTACTTTCGGAGCCAGGGAATCGAGCTTACTGATCCGTCGTTTCTGGACGACGTGGTGATACGCTTCGGGCTAGCCGACCCAGTCGGCAACTATCATGTGCCACTTCTGCTGAGTCCGTACGGCTACAGCACGTACCGGGGATCTTGATGAGCGATGTAATCGGCCGATGCCGCCTGCTCGCGCATGCTACGGAAGAGCCTGGTTTTATCACTCGAACTTTCTTATCGAAGCCGATGCATCAGGTGCACGCGCACCTGCGGGGGTGGATGGAACAGGCCGGTATGAGCGTGACCATTGATCACGCAGGGAATCTCCGTGGCTGTTATCCATCAGCGCGGCCTTCCGCGCCGCGCCTGTTTATCGGGTCGCATCTCGATACAGTTCCTCGCGCGGGAGCATTCGACGGAATCTTGGGCGTGGTTCTCGGAGTAGCTTTAGTCGAGCGCCTCGGCGGGCGCAAGCTCCCATTTGCGATTGAAGTGATCGGATTCTCGGATGAAGAAGGCGTGCGATTTGGTGTGCCTTTCATCGGAAGCCGGGCGTTCATAGGCGACGTCGACGATGAGTTGCTCGGGAAGATCGCTGATGCGATCACTGCATTTGGCTTGGATCCGCGCTGCATCAGCGAAGCGCGAGCGGGTGACGACGCCCTCGGATATCTCGAGTTTCATATCGAGCAGGGGCCGGTGCTCGAGAGCCAACACCTGCCGCTCGGCATCGTAGAGACGATCTCCGGTCAGAGCCGTCTGGAGGTGATGTTTGAGGGCCAGGCGAACCATGCCGGGACCACGCCGATGAATCTTCGAAAGGATGCGTTGTCAGGTGCAGCGGAATGGGTTGGCGCGGTAGAGCGTGAAACGCGCGCGGTGCCAGGAGCGGTCGCGACCGTCGGAAACGTGAACGCGTCTCCGGGGGCAACCAACGTCATTCCCGGCGCGGCGAAGGCGAGTTTGGATGTTCGGCATGCTGAGAACGGCGTTCGTCACAATTTAGTCAAACGGCTCCTGCGCTGTGCCGATCAGATCGCCGCCGGCCGCTGCCTCACGGTTTCGTGGAAGCAGCATCTGGACCAAACGGCTGTTGCGATGGATCCGGATCTCACCCAGCTACTGGAGCGCGCAGTGGCGGCCACGGGCCATCCGATTCATCGCATGCCGAGCGGCGCAGGCCACGACGCCATGATCGTTGCACGCCGGATGCCAGCGGCCATGCTGTTTTTGCGCAGCCCGGGCGGCATAAGCCATCATCCGGACGAATCCGTTCTGGCCGGGGATGTCGTCGCCGCGCTAGAAGCCGGGATGCATTTTCTCGAAGCGTTGGAGCAACGCCTTGCCTGACCTCATTGTTCGCGGTGGCACGCTTGTGATCCCTGGCCTGCCGCAGGCCGACATCGCGATCGAGGACGGCAAAATTTCGGCAATCGGACCGGATCTTCCAGGAAGCTCTGACGAACTCGACGCGCGAGGATTGCATGTTTTTCCGGGCCTGATCGACGTGCATCTCCATTTCAATGAGCCGGGCCGCACCGAGTGGGAGGGCGCCGCAACGGGAAGCCGTGCATTGGCAGCCGGAGGTGGAGCGCTCTTCTTCGACATGCCGCTGAACTCCACACCCTGCACCGTAAATGCGGCCGCGTTCGATCACAAGCGCGAGGCCCTGGCGCAATCCTCCATCACCGACTTCGCGCTTTGGGGCGGGCTGATTCCCGGCAGCGTTACTGAGATGGCGGAACTGGCGGACCGAGGCGTGGTCGGATTCAAGGCCTTCCTGTGCGATTCCGGATTGCCTGAATTCCCACGCGCCGATGATTTGACGCTCCTCGACGGACTCCGCGAAGCCGCGCGTCTTGGACTGCCGGTCGCGGTGCACGCGGAGAGCCAAGAAATCACGCAAGGGCTCGCCCGAAGAATTTCACCGGAGCAGCGCAGCAGTGTGCGGGCCTTTCTTGCGTCGCGTCCCGTGGTTGCCGAACTTGAAGCGATCCAGCGCGCCACCTTGCTCGCGCGCGAGACCGGTGCGAAACTGCATATTGTTCACGTGAGTTCAGGCTGCGGCGTCGTACTAGCTGCGGAAGCCCGCGCGCGAGGAGCGGATGTATCCATCGAAACTTGCCCGCACTATCTTTTCTTTACTGAAGATGATGTGGAGCGCCTGGGAGCTGTCGCGAAATGCGCGCCCCCGCTGCGGGACTCCGTCGAACAGGATGCTCTATGGACGCAACTGCTCGCTGGAACGGTCGACATCGTCGCATCCGACCACTCGCCCGCGCCGCCCGACATGAAGTCTGGCGATTTCGCACAGGCCTGGGGTGGCATCGCCGGCGTGCAGTCCACTCTTCCGGTGTTGCTCGACCGCGGTTATCACCTGCGCCAGCTGACGCTCGATCGGATTTCGTCGCTCGTCTCGACTGCGCCCGCCCGACGATTTGGGATTCGAACAAAGGGCAGCATCACGATCGGCATGGACGCGGACCTGGCGCTGGTGGATATCTCCCGATCGGCCACTTTGCAGCCCCAACATCTGATGCAGCGGCACGCCCTGAGCCCTTACCTCGGCGCTTCCCTTCGCGGCGGTGTTGAGCGTACAATACGGCGGGGCGAGACCATCTTTGCGTCGGGCCAGATCACCGCGCAGAGCAAGGGTAAATTCGTAAGACCTTCTCTGGGCTAAAACATTTATGCACCATTTGGGACAAACTCGCAGTGCTTATCGAGCGGATCACATTCTCCAGACACCCGAAACGTTCGTCCGCGCGCCATTGCCCGGTATGAAGAACGCCACCGCCATCGTTCACGCGAGCCCCGCCATCGGAGCGCGTTTTACGCAATACACGGCCGAATTCGAACCGAACGGGTCGCTCGAACCCGCGTCAGTGCAACGATTCCTGTACGTGCTGGAAGGCGAAGTGGAGATCAACGGCGTCGCGCTGCCGCAGGGCGATTACGCGTATCTTCCGCCCGGACACCCTGCACCAGTCTCCTCGAAAACCGCCGCGATTGCCGAGATTATCGAAAAGCCGTATCAGCCATTACCCGGCGCAGCGACGCCCGATTGCTTTTCCGGCCGCGAGAGCGCCCGTCCCGCTACGGCGCTGATGGGAGATGACGCCCTCGAAGTTCGCGCCCTTCTGCCGGATGATGCGTCCTTCGACTTCGCGATCAACACCATGACCTACCTTCCCGGCGCGACGCTTCCCAAGGTCGAGATCCACGTTATGGAACATGGGCTGTTGATGCTTGCGGGCGGCGGCATCTATCGACTTGGCGAGCACTGGTATCCAGTGAAGAAAGGCGACTTCATCTGGATGGCGCCATTCTGTCCGCAGTGGTTTGGAGCGCTCGGAAAAACACCCGCGAAATATCTTATCTACAAGGACTGGAATCGCGGGGCGCTGGACGCCGAGTGATGAAGCTGGAGATCGACCGTGACCGCCTGGTAAGGGAACTGGACGCGCTGGGTGCAATCTCGCAGGAACTGCCGCCTGTTGTGACTCGCGTAGTTTTCACGGAAGCGGATGTGCGCGGACGGGAGTTCGTGAAGCAGCTGTGCCGCGAAGCCGGGCTGACCATTCGCGAGGACGCGGTGGGAAACACGTTCGTGCGTTGGATCGGCGAAAATCCTGGCCTTGAACCTGTCGCAACCGGTTCCCACATCGACGCGATTCCCAACGCCGGCCGCTTTGATGGAACGGTCGGAGTGCTTGGCGGCCTGGAAGCGATTCGCGCGCTCGCCAAGGCGGGTCATCGGCCACGGCGTTCCATTGAGCTGGTGATATTCACGTCCGAAGAGCCCACGCGATTTGGAATCGGTTGCCTCGGAAGCCGGCTTATGTCGGGCCTGCTGGATCCGGCCACTGCGAGCCACTATAAGGATCGCGATGGAGTTTCGCTCGATGATGCTCGATCCACCGCGGGCTTCCAGGGCCTCCTGTCATCGGTGCGCCTGCCGCCGGCCTATTATTCGGCGTTCGTTGAAATGCACATCGAGCAAGGGCCCTTATTGGAACAGCACAAGGTGCCGCTAGGCGTAGTCACCGCGATTGCCGCCCCAGCCAGCCTCAAGATCAGGATCGAAGGCGAGGGCGGACACGCGGGCGCCGTGCTCATGCCGGATCGTCACGATGCATTTCTCGCTGCCGCCGAGATCGCCCTGGCGGTAGAACAAGGCGCACGGTCCAGCGGTTCGCGCGACACGGTTGGCACCGTTGGCGTATGCGACATTTTCCCCAGCGCAGTGAACAGCATTCCCAGCCGGGCACGGATGGAAATCGATGTTCGCGACACGGACGATTCCCGGCGCGATGCCGTGTTGCGAACAATCGAGCAAGCCTGCGCGGAAATCACGCGCCGCCGTGGAGTCCAGGCCCACGTGGAAATCGTCAACGCCGATCCGCCCGCGCACTGCGCTCCACACGTCGTCGATACCCTCGTCGAATCCTGTGAAACGCACGGCCTGCCGTTCGAGCGCATGATCAGCCGGGCGTATCACGATTCGCTTTTTATGGCGCGGATCGCGCCGGCGGCCATGCTGTTCATTCCGTGTCGCGACGGCGTGAGCCATCGCCCCGATGAATACGCATCGCCCGAATCGATCGCGCAAGGAACGCTGGTGTTAGCTGAGGCTCTGGCGCGGTTAGCTTCGCAGTAGGCTAGCGCGAACGTTTTTGCTCAGCGGCGCGAGCTCCGGCCAGGATGTCCACAAGACCGTAGTTGCCTTCATGGCAGGCGTATTCGAAGATCGGACCGGCGGTCTTTCGGATGAGCGTCTCACCCGACCAGGGCTTCGTCCAGGTACCCGGGTCATCGACAGTGAAACGGTAAACGATGGTGTTCTCATCGACGCGTGTGAACCGCTCGATGACGTGCAGCTGCGGGCTGGAGTAGATGTCCTGACGGGCGAACGCGGGCGGGCCACGGAAGTTGGTCTTGTCGCTGAAATTGGTGGAGTCCACCACCAATGTGTCGCCTTCCCAATGGCCACGCGAATCACCGGCCAACAGCTGGATGCCCGACGCGAGATGCGCGCTGCCATCCAAAGGGATATAGCGAACGCTGTGGATCATTTCGGTGAGGATCGCAACCGATGCGCCGGTCTGCAGGATCTGGAAATTAGCATTGTAAGTGGAACCCAGCATGGGCGGTCCGTCGGCGCCCCAAGTGATGCAGCGCTCGCCCAGGGTCCGGGTTTCCGCGCTTTCGGCGGCATTGCGATGGGGCATCAGAGCTGCCATTTCCGCGGCGTGCTTCTGCCCTTGCGGCGACAGCGGGGGAAGGCGGCCGTCCGGCGGATCGAAAACGATGGAAGTTCGCCGACTCATCGCACCCTTAGCCCACTTGTCGCCTTGCCAGATCACATTGTCATAGTGGACATCGTCAGCGGCTTGGCTATGCTCCTGTTCCAATCTTTTTTTCTCGAATGCCGCAGCTTCCTCTTCGGTGTAGAACTCCTTGGTGCCCAGCTCCTTGGGCCGCTCCAGAGGAATGTAGGTGCCGTTGGTCCAGTAGCCCTGAAAGTCCGGCTGCCCGTCGAGCGTGCGCGGCTGAGTCCAACTCTTGGGCGCTTTGGCCCCGTCCTTGGCGGCCGGTTCGGCCCCGTTGGCGGGTGCCAGCAAGAGAGCGACGCCGAAAGCTGCCAATGCGGACGCTTGGAATCGAAGGCTCATGCGAGTTTCTCCTTCCATGGGCTTGCTGAAATCATCTCACGTTGGGATGGCAAGCGCCACTGGGGTGAGGGCGCTAAATCGGTGTCCTGGCGTATGGCCGGGTTGAACTGCCGCCCTATGATCAGCGAAGCAATTCCGAGCAACTTGAATCGCTCCCGCTGACCTTCCCCCAGTAATCCGCACACTGGGAAGTCCGATAATCGGACGAAAGGAAGGAGAAGCGGATGAGCAAGAGCGCGCATACGGAAGCGCAG
>Ga0209415_10011593_pt1 | contig 14815 bp, 15 predicted proteins | sample PeaSoiSIISIP2007_FD_187696 | JGI IMG/M metagenome (GOLD analysis project Ga0209415, IMG submission 187696) | Peat soil microbial communities from Weissenstadt, Germany - SII-SIP-2007 (SPAdes) (version 2) | ecosystem: Environmental > Terrestrial > Soil > Wetlands > Peat | place: Germany...
CTCATTGCATCCGGATCACGCGAGCGTAGAGAGTACTCGAGTCACCCTGCGCGGACGTTACACGATGGGTCGTGCCGTTGAGGTTCAGCGGCCGTGTTCTCGATGGGCGTTACAAATCGGGCGAGAGGTACCTCTTCGATCTTTGTCAGGACTGGTAGTCGTGCGGCGCTGGCTAACCCGAAGTGTGTCCGTGCGACGTTCCGGCCACCAGATTTGCGGCCCGCAGCAGCGATTCGAACGTTCCAGCGTCGGTCCACCAGCCGTCCAGGTGCGAGAACGTCATTGTGCCTTCGCGGATATACGCGTTGTTGACGTCGGTGATTTCCAACTCGCCGCGGCCGCTCGGCACCAGCGTCTTCACCTTATCGAACACCGTGCCGTCGTACATATAAATGCCGATGACGGCGTGGTTTGATTTGGGCCGCGCCGGTTTCTCTTCGATTCCCACGATGCGGTCCCCCTGCATCTCGGCCACGCCGAATCGCTCCGCGTCCTGCACCTGCTTCAGCAGAATGCGGGCGCCGCGCTCCTGCCGCTTGAACGCTTCCACCGCGTCGCGGATGGACCCCTCGATGATGTTGTCGCCCAGGATTACGCAAATCTTTTCGCCGTCGGCGAAGTGCTCGGCCAGAGCCAGCGCGTCGGCGATTCCGCCCTCGCCTTCCTGGTATGTGTAGTTTAGGTGCGCCAGCCCGAACTCCTTGCCGTTGGCCAGCAGACGCAGAAAATCCCCCGAGTTGCGTCCTCCAGTCACCAGCAGAATGTCCTTGATTCCCGCCTCCACCAGCGTCTGGATCGGGAAATAAATCATCGGCTTGTCGAAGATCGGCAGCAGGTGTTTGTTGGTGATTTTGGTAAGCGGAAATAGGCGGCTGCCGGTGCCTCCGGCGAGAACAATCCCCTTCATTGCTAAGCCATTCTATCATCGTACAGAACCCGACCGTTCTCACCCAAAATGCCGCGCACCATCCTTTTTATCTTCGGAACGCGTCCGGAGGCCATCAAGCTCAGCCCTCTGATTCTGCACCTGCGCCGATTTCCCGAGCTCTATTCAGTCCGCGTGTGCGTCACTGCCCAGCATCGCGGCATGCTCGACCAGGTGCTCGATGCGTTCAGCATTCAACCTGATTACGACCTCGACCTCATGCTGCCGGATCAAACGCTGTGCCAATCAACCTCGCGGATCATCAGCGCTCTGGAGCCCGTCTTCGCCGCCGTGCGGGCTGATCTCGTCATGGTTCAAGGCGACACGACCACCACCTTCTGCGGCGCGCTCGCTGCCTTCTATAGCGGCGTGCCCGTGGCCCATGTCGAAGCCGGGCTGCGCACCGGCGATCTGCGTCAGCCCTTCCCCGAGGAATTGAATCGGGTTCTCGTCTCCCGCGTAGCCACGCTGCATTTCGCGGCGACCCAACGTGCCGCGCGGAACTTGGCTGCCGAGGGCATCACCAGCCGCGTATGGGTCACCGGCAACACCGGAATCGACGCCGTGTTGAATGTTCGCGACCGCCTTGATCGGGGCCAAGTGGCTCCGCCGCCCTTTCCTCACGAGCATCCCGGCAAGCGCCTGATTCTGGTCACCGCGCACCGCCGCGAAAGTTTTGGCGAAGGATTCGGGCGCATTTGCCAGGCGCTCTCGATCCTGGCGGACCGCCCGGACGTTCACATCGTCTACCCTGTCCATCCCAATCCCAACGTCCAGGAGCCGGTCAATCGTTATCTGCGCTCGCATCCCAACATCACCCTTCTGGAGCCGCTCGATTATGTCGGTTTTGTCGATGTGATGCGCCGCGCCTACATCATCCTCACCGATTCCGGCGGCATCCAGGAAGAGGGTCCGTCGCTCGGCAAGCCCATTCTGGTGCTGCGCGGGAAGACCGAGCGTCCCGAGGCCGTCGAGGCCGGCACCGTAAAGCTGGTGGGCTCCGACACCGGCCGCATCGTCGCCGAAACCGCGATGCTGCTCGACCACCCCCAGGAGTATCAGCGCATGTCGCGCATCCACAATCCCTATGGCGACGGCCACGCAAGCGAGCGCATCGAAGCCGCGCTACGCGAATTCTGGACGCCTGCTTCTTCGTCGCGCCCGCCTCTCGATTCTGAACCGCGACCCTGAGGGAGCGACGGCAATCCTACAAGGACCGAAGGAAGTTCAGAATGTCCTGCTGCTGGGAGGAACTGAGGGAGTTGAAGTTCCCGATCACGGCTTTCGCCTCCGAGTTGCAGCTCTGGTTGTTCGGAGCGGACCCGGTGGGTGAGCTAACCGTCTGGAATCCGCCGGATCCACATCCGTGAGCTTCGATCGCCTGCAATAGGTCGGAAGTGCGGCCGTCGTGCAGGAAGAAAAGCCGCTGGCCAAGTCCCCATAAGGGAGCGGTGCGGAATTCATCCGGGCCGGCCGAGCCCTGCGTGATGCCGTCGGCGAGATTCGGACCCATGTGATGGAGGGCGAAGTCGGAAAAAGCATGGTAGGTGACGCCGCCCATCCCAGTAAATATCGATGCGGCGGTGGTGAGCGAAGGCGAGTGACAGAACGCACAGCCGACTGTGGTGAATAACGATTGACCGCTTTGCTCGGAAGGCGATGAGGTGGTCGAGGCTGGGGGAGCCGACATTCTCATGAACGCGGCAAAATTGACGATATCGGAGGACATCTCCGACGCCGTGCCTATGGTGCTGTTGGTGGTGTTGGGATTAATGATATTGGTGGCGTCCTCCGGAGTTGGATTGAAGACGCAGCCGGCGACAGCGGAGCGCTCATTCGGGAAATTCTCGTTGCTAACGCCAATCTCCACGTTATAGGCTTCTCCCGAGAAAATGAGGAGCGACTTGTTCTGGGCCTTCCAGCCGAATCGCGTGATCGTGCCGTCGTTACCGCTGGTATTGAACGACCCGGCGATCCCAAGCGACATCTTTGGGAACTGATTGGCAGCCAAGTTCGACTGCAAGGTGGCATCGGGCGTGTTTTCCACCAGCCCGAGACCGAAGAGCGGGGTCGGAATGCGGAAAATCACATTGTTGTTCGCAAGCGCGCCGGCGAAATCGGGTTGGGCCAGGGTGCAGCCCGGGGCGTCCGCGCGGCCTCGGATCGTGTACAACCCGTGAACGCCTCCATCGCTGACAAACCGCGCCTCGCGCACGGGACCGTTGGCCGTGATGAAGGAGGGAACCGTGTTCGTCGCGCCGTAGCGAGTGGCGAGCGCCACCTGCGGATTCGGAACCGGATTTTGCTTGCTGGCGAAGCCCGGGCTGCTGCCGCCCACCGCCGGCTGCGAGTGGCACTGGGCGCAGCTATTGCCATTGAAAGTCGGTCCCAGCCCGCTGTTGCCGATTGTGCCCGGCTCCGTTCCCGATACCGAATCGACTGCCTCGAAGCGGGTCTGGGCCTGGGTGAAGAAAAACCTCTCGTTTGAGTTGAGGGTGGGGTACGCGCCGCCGGCTCCCGCGGGTCCGCCGCGCGGGCCAGGATCGGTTTGAGCCCCGAGGTTTCCCGCGCCAAGTACCAGAAACGATAATGCGGCGCAGGTAGAAACTGAAGATAGACTGTTCCTCATTGTGATATACCTCTCCTGTGGGTTTTTTTCAAGACGCTGGATTAGCGGGAAGACGTTAAAAGCGGAATGGACTCACTTGAGAGGCGTTAAAGACGTATGCTACAGAGCGGAAATAGCGTCGCCCGTAACCGAATAGGTTCCGTTCTCACGGAGAGTAACTCGGCCGTCGAGCGTGGCGAGCAAGATGGCGACCCGGTCTTCTAAATCTTCCAGCGGAATACTGCGATCGAACTGCCGGAAGAGCGCGTGAGCCAGAGCTCTGTGATCCCGCGTGCTGACGTCGCCGAGGTTGCGAATCAGGAACTCGATCAAGTAGGCCTCCGTGAGGTCGCGGTAACCCTCTTTCAATCCGGCGATCGCGGTCCCCAGGGCGGCGATGCCGGCCGGAATGGGCCTGCCGTCGTCGGCAAGCAGGACCCCCGCCGCCAACATCGCGTTGATCGCGGCTCTGCTGGCGGTCTCCCAGTTGGAAAATTCAAAGCCGATCCGTTGAGCCTCACGACGCGCATTGTTCGCTGCCTCGCGCACCAATTTTGAAAGAATAAGGCGCTTGGTGCGAGTTCCACCGCCGCGGAGAATGTCTTCCAAGGAATGGAACACCAGATCGCGCGCCCGCTTCTCCGAATAGATGAAACAATCGCGCAGACAATTGATCATCTGAAGGGACCGGGCCGAATTTGGCGCACCCAGCGCTGCCTGCGTTAGATTCTGCATTACCTGATTTGAACGATCCACTGGAGCACGGAGCCTGCCAAACGGAAGTGTCGATTCGTCTATGCCAACATGCTGAAAGAAGTGCGGGCCTGAGAAAACTTTACAATTCCAGGCGGTAAAGCTTACTTGCGGCGATGATTCTTACGACCACCTACGACTTTGGTGAGGCGAGCGCCATATGCCGGAGCCTATTGCTGTTGAGGCTACGCCGCGTCTCGGACCTCCACCGTCATCGCTCATGGACGCCCAGGCGTCGATGCCAGTTCCGAGTTGTTCACCTGTTGATCTCGCATCGCCAAGTACAGAGCCAGCTTCGGCGCCAGCCAAAGCGGTACCGGCACCAGGCGATGGCCCCGCTTGGGGCCGAGGGCGTCGGAATCTCCTCACGGCGGGAAAGGCGAATCGAAAGGTCGGACCCGAGCGCATCCATAGCCTCTTCCAACGCCTCGCGTTTGTCCTTCCCATCCGTTGCGAGGCGTGGAAAATCGATAAATTCAACCAGAATTCGACCGTCGCTGCCGGCGGTCAGTCTAACCGGATATTCGAAAGCAGACATGGGTTCCCTTTTCGTCGGTCTCAAACAAAGCCCTGGGCAGTTCAGATTAGCGGACGATGCTCGCTAGCGTACCGCGTCAAACTGGATCATGAAGAGAAACGGGGACGGTCACGGTCGTCCCTTCCATCCGCTTTTGCATGACCCGATGGCTGCCTCGTTGCCGGATCGCGACGAATACGTGCTGCTCAAGAATCCGGCAAATCTCCGAGCCCGAAAGGACTCGAAGCTTACCCAACCGGCACCTCGACCTGCGTCACAAAGACTTCGCTGCGGAACCGCCGGCTCACCTCTGATGGATCTGCGGTCTCAAAGAACAGCGTAAGCGCCTCGGCCAGGTTTGTTCGAGCCTCTTCGATCGATGAGCCCTGGCTTGCGATATCGAGCTCCGGGCAGAGAGCTGTAAAGCCATCGTCTTCTCGTTCGATGATTGCGGTTAAGCGCTGTGACCGGACCAATGGTCCGAGTCTACCGGGTGCGGCCCTTCTTGTCCTTGACGTTGACGTCCGCGCGGTGGGCGGCGAGGAATGCGAGGGCGGAATCCGCTTCACGCGAGGCCGCGTCAGGAATGCCCATTTCATAAGATGGTTCATTAAGAATTGATTTCAAAATAGTATACTGCCAGATACCGTCATGGCACTCCCACAAATCGATACGTCGAAACCCAGTTCTGTTTCGAGCCGCTGGCTCATCCCGCTGGGAGCCGTTCTGGTGCACATCTGCATCGGGTCTGTCTATGCCTGGAGCAACTTCAACCGGCCGATTGACGCGCTGTTTCCCGGCAGCCCCTCGTGGCTGCACACGCCTTATATCAACTTCACTCCGGCCCTGGTCCTGCTGGGCTTGAGCGCGGCGTTCGGCGGACCTTGGGTTGAACGGCGAGGTCCCCGCGTGGCCGCCACCACATCCGCCTGTTTCTTCGGCCCGGGTCTGCTGCTCGGAGGCCTCGGCCTGATGCTCAAACAGCCTGTGCTGGTGTTCGTGGGGATGGGCATTATCGCGGGAATCGGGTGCGGCTTGGGCTACATCGCTCCAGTCAGCACGCTGGTGAAGTGGTTCCCGGACCGCCGGGGCATGGCCACCGGCATGGCCATCATGGGCTTCGGGGGCGGCGCGGCCGTGGCCAGCAAGCTGGACGTCTATTTCGTCGCGCAATATGGCGTCGCCAACACGATGTTCCTCTTCGGCGCGGGCTACTTCATCATCATGTTGATCGGCGCGGCGATCCTGCGACGCCCTCCGGAAGGCTGGAGGCCCGAGGGGTGGACGCCTCCGGTCAAGGCCAAGAAGATGATCACCGACCGTAGCGTCAGTCGCAACGACGCGCTCGCCACCGTGCAGTTCTACCTGCTGTGGGCCATCCTCTTCATCAACGTGACGGCGGGGATTGGGATCCTATCGCAAACCTCTCCGATGCTCCAGGACATGTTCCACAAGACTCCGGCGGAAGCTGGAACGGTGGTGTTCATTATTAGTCTGTTTAACGCCGGAGGTCGATTCTTCTGGGCCTCCAGTTCGGACTACATCGGCCGCAGAAATACCTACACGCTTTTCTTCGTGGTGCAAGTGGCGCTGTTCCTGCTGATCCCGGTCATGGCCGCGCAAGGCAGTTGGGGATTCTTCCTAACCAGCCTCTTCATCGTCTTCACCATGTACGGAGGCGGCTTCGCAACCATCCCGGCTTTCCTTGCGGACATCTTCGGGCCGGACAACGTGGGGGCGATTCACGGATCGGTTCTGACCGCCTGGAGCGGCGCCGCCGTGGCCGGTCCACTGATCATCACGGAACTCTCCAACCAAGCCAAGGCAGCGCTGGCTCCCGGCGCAAGCCGCGTGCATATTTACGACCTGCCGCTGGAGGTGCTGGCCGCGGGACTCGCCGTGGGATTCGTATTGACGTTGCTGGTCCGGCCGCTGGTGCATCGAACTGGGGCAGGTCTGTGACCTGCCATGAGCAGGCCGAAGGCCAGCTCCACATGCAAGACTACAAGACCTTCAATACAACCTTGCCGCGCACATGGCCAGTCTCGCTCAGCTCGTGAGCCTTACTGGCTTCCGCCAGCGGAAACACGGCGTCGACAAACACCTTCAGCTTCCCGGAATCCACCAGCCCGGCGATTTCCGCTAACTCAGACGCATTCGGCTGGACCATGATGCCCGCTCCGCGAACACCGCGCGCCGCAGCCTCTTCCACCTGCGGCTGTCCCAGAATGCTCACCAGAATGCCGCCAGGTTTCAGCGTCCGCCACGAACGGCTGCGCGTCTCCCCGGCCAGCGTGTCCAGAACCACGTCCACGCCGCGCACCACTTCCTCGAAGCGCGTGGTTTCGTAGTTCACCGGTTGATCGACGCCCAGCTCGCGAAGGAACTCCTGATTGCGGCCCGATGCGGTACCAGCCACCCAGGCCCCTTTCCATTTGGCGAGCTGCACGGCGAAGTTCCCCACGCCTCCGGCCGCGGCATGGATCAGAACCCTTTGCCCCGCGCTCAGACCCGCTGTGTCGAACAGCGCCTGCCAGGCGGTCAGCGCAGCCAGAGGGATCGCCGCGGCGTGAACATCATCGATGGATTTCGGCTTAAACGCAATCTCCGAGGCGCGCACCGCGATGTATTCGGCGTATGCGCCGTCACGGGAGATATCCGGCCGGCCAAAGACTTCGTCGCCGGGTTTCCAGGAACCGGCGTCGGGACCCACGGATTCCACTACGCCCGAAAAATCCCAACCGGAAATCATGGGAAGAGTGTATTGAAGCCAGTTCTTCACATGGCCGGCGCGAATCTTCCAATCCACGGGATTGATAGCCGCCGCGTGGACCCGCACCAGCACCTCTCCCGCGCCGGGAACCGGACGCGGCGCGTCTTCATAGCGCAAAACTTCCGGACTGCCGTACTCGTGAACGCGAACCGCCTTCATCGTCGCCATCACGCGTCTCTGTGCACCGTGTCCGGCGAAAACGCCGGCACGCAGACTGCTATGTACTCTGCGCCTTCAGGCGTGCTGTAGCGGACCCACTCGCCCTTGGCCGCCTCGATCGCTTGTCCGGCTCGGACATCGATCACACCGGAGGCATGCTCTACGCGCATCCAGCCATTCAGCACCAGAGTGAACTCGTCGAACTCCGGCGTCTGCCCGGGCTCGGACCAGCCGGGAGGGCTGTGCATGTGCGCAATGCTCAAACCTGAGTGGCCGGAGTTGACCCAGCCAATGTATTCCTCAATGAGTTTGTTTCCGGGGACGGGAATCTGCTTGGGCGCTGAGATGAGTTTGGGCATTTGTCGATTGGGTCTATTCGTGTGTTTGAGTCTATTCGTATCTTAAGGCTTCCACCGGCGCGATCCGGGCCGCGTTGCGAGCCGGATACAGCGTTGCCAGCAGACTCACGGCCATAGCCGCGGCGGCGATCCACAGGCCATCGATCCAGTGCGACTCAAACGGCACGTAGGCGAGGCCGCCATACGTCTGCGCGTCAACTTGAATCCAGCGATAGTGGTCGGCGAAATAGGACAGCGTGTAACCGAGGATCAAGCCGATGACCGTGCCGGCGGCTCCGATCAGCGCTCCCTCATATATGAAGATGCGACGGATCTGCTGCAACCGCGTTCCCATCGACATGAGAATGGCGATGTCGCGGTGTTTTTCCATCACCATCATTACCAGAGCGATCAGAATGTTGAGCGCGCCCACCAGTTGAATCAGGCCGATGGTCACGATGGTCACAATGCTGTCCAATTTGAAGCTCTTCAGCATCTGGGGGTTCTGCTCCTCCCAGGAAAGCGCCGTGAGCTTGGGGCCGATGACGGCTTTCGCAGCGGCGGCCACCGCCGGAGCCTTGTCGATATCGTCGAGAGTCAGCTCAATGTCATTGACCACATCGTCCAGATTGAACACCGTCTGCGTGTCCTGAAGCGACATGTAGGCCCAGGTTAGGTCCACGTCGTAGAAGCCGGATTCGAAGATGCCCACCACGCGGACCGGCTCCAGCGTCGGCTCAACATCGCCAAGGGGCGTGATTCTGCCGTCGGGCACCAGGATTGTAATTCCGGGCTTTCCCACCACCGCGCCTATGTTCTCTGCCAGCTTTGACCCGATGATGATTCCGGGAAGCTTGCCGGGACTCGGGCGCAGACCTTCGAACGTTCCCGACTTCAGATGCTCCAGCGGCGGAGGAATAGGCGCCCCCGGAGCGATGGTGATGCCCTTAATCACAGCGCCCGTGGCTGAAGTTCCTCTCAGCGCGGCCCACTCGTAGAGCCCGGGAGCTGCCGATTGTACGTGAGGAAGGTGCGCGAGCTTGGAGGCAATCTGCTCCCATTGGTCGATTCCGGGGCCGGGCTTCTGTTCCCGGATGCTGACCTCGTCGGTCGCGCTGAGCAGGCTGCGCTCCAACGCATCATGGACGCCGTTGTTGATGGCCAGACCGATCACCAGCGCCATCACGCCTGCCGCCACTCCGATCACCGAAATCACGGTGATGACGGAAATCACGGCCTGCTTGCGCTTGGCCTTGAGATAGCGGATGGCGATGATGAGTTCGAACATCAGGGCTACGCTTCTAATGATGCCAGAAACGGTGCTACAGTCTCAGAAAGAGGCTGGAAACAAGGAGAGAACTCGATGTCGAGACGGATTGGTGTTTTCGCGCTATCGCTGATGTTCCTTGCGGCGGCGCAGGGACAATCAAAAGGTAAGAAAGCTCCAGAGGTTGGCGGGGGCCATGTTCCCGCGAAGGGGCCTCCTCCATCCAAGCAGCCGGCTCGGGCGGCGGAGCCCGCCAGACCCGCGGAGCCTGCTAGAGGTGCTCCGCCGGCCGCTGCGAGAGGCGGCGCGCCGGAACAGCGTACCTTCGCCGCGGACAAGGCTGGACACCCCGCCGCTCCGCACGTCGAAGCCAAGGGCGACAAATGGGTGGGACACGATACCGGTCCCAACGATCCGCATTATCATCTGGATCATCCCTTTGAGCATGGTCGTTTTACGGGCGGCATCGGCAAGGGACACGTTTTCCGTCTGGCCGGCGGAGGCCCACAGCGGTTTTGGTTCAATAACTTCTATTGGAGCGTCGCTCCGTACGACATCGGCTTCTGCGCGGACTGGCTCTGGGACAGCGATTCGATTGTGATCTACGATGATCCCGACCACATCGGCTGGTATCTGGCGTACAACGCAAGAACCGGCGTCTACGTGCACGTCGAGTACCTGGGGAACAGTTAATGCGGAGCAGGCCTTCGGCCTGCTTATGGCAGGTCACAGCTGGCAGGTCGCAGACCTGCCCCACTCATTTCAACTTTTCGGCGATGCCGATCTCTCCCTCCGGCCGGAGCAGCGGGAACAGGATCACATCGCGGATGGATTTGGAATCGGTCAGCAGCATGGCCAGGCGGTCGATGCCGATGCCTTCGCCGCCCGTCGGAGGCATGCCGTAAGACATGGCTCGTAGATAGTCCTCATCCATGGGCTGAGCTTCTTCGTCGCCGGCCGCGCGCAAGGCGCGTTGAAGCTCGAAGCGGCGATATTGCTCCTGCGGATCGTTGAGCTCGGTGTAGGCGTTGCCCAGTTCGATTCCCCCGGCGTAAATCTCGAAGCGCTCGACGAACGCCGGATCATCGGGTTTGTTCTTGGATAGCGGCGAAACTTCGACGGGATAGTCGTAGATGATGGTCGGCTGAATCAGCGTCGGCTCAACCCGGGCCTCGAAAGCTTCCATCAGCGCGTGTCCGTTGAGCGTGGAATCGCCCACAGCTTCGCGCATGGTCATTCGCCGCATGTTGCCGAAGTCGATCGGTTGACCTTGATAAGTGACCACGGCCGAGCCGGTCACGTCGATGGCGGTCTGCTTGAGCAGCTCCTCAGTGAAATCCATCAGGCCTTGGTAATCCGTGTAGGCCTGGTAGAACTCCAGCATCGTGAACTCGGGATTGTGGCGGACGGAAATGCCTTCGTTGCGGAAATTGCGATTGATCTCGTAGACCCGCTCCATGCCGCCGACGATCAACCGCTTCAGGTATAGCTCCGGGGCGATGCGCATGTACAGATCCATGTCCAGCGTGTTGTGGTGTGTGACGAACGGCCGCGCAGCCGCGCCGCCGTACAAGGGCTGCATCATGGGCGTCTCCACTTCGATGAAGCCCCTCGCTTCGAGCTGCCTTCGAAGTGACGAGATCATACGCGCACGGGCGCGAAACACGCGCTGCGAATCGGGGTTGGCGATCAGGTCCAGGTAGCGCTGGCGATAGCGCAACTCCACGTCCTCGAGGCCGTGCCACTTTTCGGGCATCGAAAGCAGCGTCTTCGAAAGGAACGTCAGCTTCTCGGCATGCACACTGAGCTCGCCGGTGCGGGTGCGGAACAGATAGCCTTCCACGCCCAGAATGTCGCCCAAATCGAGCATCTCGTAAAGCGAATAATCGCGTTCGGAGACGGCGTCCTTGCGTACGTAAACTTGCAAGCGCTCGCCCGACTGCATCAAATGCATGAACCCGGCCTTGCCCATGCGTCGCATGGTTTGGATGCGTCCGGCGATATGCACGCGCGGCTTGTCCTCTAAAGGATCCGCCCGCACAACGGCCGGACCGTCCGGAGTCTGCGAAGGGTCGGCGGGCCGAGTCGGCCCTGTGCGGGCTGCAGCAGCCTCTTCCGCGGGCGCGGCTCCATGCACGGCCACGACTTCCGGAATCGTATGCGTGAACTCAAAGCGCTGACCATAAGGCCGGAACCCTAGCGCCTGAATCTCGCGCACCCGGCTGCGACGTTGTTCGAACAGATTATCTTCGAGGGACATTATTTTAGGACGGACATGTATTTACCGGCGGACGATGACTTCGCGGAGATGGTCGCGCGTCAGGAAGAACTTCACCGACTGAAAATCCTGAAACAGTTTTTCGAGGCTGCGATTGTTGAAGAACTGCGCCGGCTGTCGCCGTCCGCGGGATGCAAGCTGGATGGTGCGGTGACCGTGAATGCGGAATGAGTAGCACGGCACGGTTTCGGCGCGCTCCTCGTTATGAAATACAGCGAGCAGGCTTGCCCCCGGCCGCAGCATGGCGCGCAGCCGCTCCACCACGATCGCCAGCAGGGCCGGAGACAGATACTCCAGGACGTCCCACACCAGAGCGCCGTCGAAGGCCTCGTCCGGAAAATCGAGCGCGGTGCGGAGAAACGTCTCGATCGCCCGGGGATTGGTCTGGTTGTCGTAAAAATCGCCCTGACCGAAGCATTGATCTAGTTGGTGCAGGAAATCGTCGGAATACAGACGGTGGCCGTAGTTGGTGATGAAGCTGACCGTGCTTTGGTTGGCTCCGGCGAGATCCAGAATCGCCATGCCGGAACGCTCTTCAAGCGCTGTACAGAATTGGTCGAGGCCGTTACTGTTGCGAGTCTCCAACACGCACCGGGGCCATTACCTCTTGGCCTCGCCGGCTCCAGCGGCCAGCGCGGGACTATTGGAAGAGGGCCCGGAGGCGGATGGGGACGGAGCCGCCGAAGAAGGACTGGCCGCCACGGCCGGAGGCTTGGGCTGCGGCGCGGCTGCGCGCGGCGTCTCGGCACGCACGATGTCGATGTTGCCCTTGAAGTAAGCGCCGTCTTCGATCACGATGCGGGCGGTCTTGATGTCGCCCACCAGCTTGGCTTCCTTGCGGATGTCGATCTTGTCGGTGGTCTCGACGTTGCCGTGGATGGTCCCCAGCACCACCAGCTCGCGCGCCTTGACGCTGGCACGGACCTTTCCATTCGGGCCGATGGTGAGGCGGTGCTCCTGGAGCTCCACCGTGCCTTCGACTTCGCCGTCGATGGTGAGGTCCTCGCGGCTGAAGATCTGACCCTTGACGATCACCGACTTACCGAGCACGGCCGTGCGCGCGGTTTCATAGTGCGACTCGTTGCTGCGACCGGGAAGCGTGGACATGGGGATTCCCTCCTTGGCAAGTTCCGACGGGGCCGGCGGACCGGACACGGGCCTGGTTATAAATTCTTCTTCCTTGCGGCGGTTCCAAACAGACATGGGCGCGCCTCCTTCTGGATTAGTTCCGAACTTTACTATCCTACTATGGAAGCGGACAAAATGCTCCACCTGGCGCCGTGTATGCTTGAAGGGAAATGCCCGCGGCCGCGCGCAGACCGATCGTTCTCCTCTGTATCGCCCTGGTTCTGTTCGCAGCGTTGATCCCTGGGGCCTGGCTCCATGCGGTGATTCTGATCCCCTTGGGATTCGTCTTCACCGCTCCCGTCGGCATCCCGGCGGACGTCGCGTCCTCCACCCGCGAGCCACAATACTTCCAACTTCTTCCGAGCCGTTCGCCGCGCCCGCCTCCAGTCGGGTAATCCCGCGAAAATCGCTTCCCGGATTCCCGCGCCGGCCAAAGTGTCGGCCGCCATTGGAGACATTTGTGTCGATCATGCAGAAGTTGCGAAAAATATTGCTGCTGGGTGCGCTTTGGTTTGCTCTCGTTGGTGCGCCAATGAGCCCGAAGGAAATCGAGGAATTGCTTCGTCAAGTCAATGTGCCGAGGGTTGCTCACACACTTCGAGAGCAGAGCGATAGCGGCGATTTGCCGGAGAGCTGAAGGCTTTGCGGGCGGCGTTGCGACAAAGTTCTTCCGCTCATAGTGGTCGTGCGAGTATTCAGTTGTGGGCAGTAGCCGGCGCCGGCCACCACCTCGTCGAAGATCCAGACCTTCTTGGCCACATTCCCCGGACCATGGGGCTGCCTCTCAACGCAGGACAGCTAGCGTCCCATGCTCGTCATGGGCCGTCCATTCGTTTTGACGTTTGTGCAGCGTGGCTTCGAAGACTCTGTCTGCACTCCGGTGAACCGGTTCGCGAATGGAAAGCGCCGGCCTCTCACGGTTCCACTATGGGGGAGAGGGCGAGAGATGAGGTGAGCGCGAAAGCGGTAAGATATTGATGCAGTTGAAGAAATAGAGTTGGAGAAAGCCTGTGATCGCTTTCCAACCCACCAGTCTGCTCAGCGACGACTAACGATTCGGCCTTCTGGTGGTGATGCTGCCGTCGCTATTTTCAATGACCTCCATGCCCTTGTCACGGAGGAATTGAATGTGATCCTCTTTGGTCAGAGGCGCACGTGGGGCCTCTTCTGGAGCCGCAAGTATCTGGGTGCCGCGTGGGAGTTTCGCCCTCTCTAAGAATCCTGTGATTTCGCCCCAACCGTTTTTTTGCGAATAGTCGCGTTTGACATATGGGCGAGCGCCATCTGCGGGGTGAAAAGGAGTCTCGAGAAGGTTCCGTTCATCACGATGGAGTTCCCGGGCGCTCCCATCGGCGTTCACGTACAGATACGGATAGGGAACAACTTTTGCTTGATCCTTGCCTAAGACGGAGTAGAAAAGGAGTCCGTCACGCTTCGTTATCCTGCTTGAACGCCTCGCAATCCAAATGATTGTGGCTATCCCGAGAATAATGAAGATCGCCAAACCGAGGAGTGTGTGCATGCGGAGCGCCCTAACTCAGGCAACAATATAGTTGACAACTCATACTATCAAAACTACGATTGTAGGTAATGTGACTTGGCAGTATATTTCTTACTGCAAATAGCCAGACATCAGTTCTGCGGCGTTCCTTAGGCTCAACACGGTTCGCTCGCCGGTTTTGTCCTTCCCAAGAGGACCAGCGTTTTGAGCGATTACGTCTGACAACCTATGTACAACGCACTGGCCATTTTCAATTTTCATCTGGTGAATAAATTCTCGGTCCTCGCCATTCCATGCTTCGCACATGACGAATGGACTGTGCGAGGAGATTAGGACTTGACTGCGTTGAGATGGATCATCGCGGAATGCCAGCGCTCGAATTGCTTGGTAGAAACGCTCGATGGCTGCGGGGGTCAACCCGTTCTCCGGTTCTTCGAGTAACATGACTGGGGGTCGATTTGCACTGTAAGTCAGGACCATCAAGCCAAGAAAAATCGGCTCTGAGCAGGAATCTGTAGGGCCCCCCTGGTTTTGCAGGGCTTCCGAGAAGAAGCTGATTTCGGTAGAC
>Ga0209415_10011596_pt1 | contig 14814 bp, 12 predicted proteins | sample PeaSoiSIISIP2007_FD_187696 | JGI IMG/M metagenome (GOLD analysis project Ga0209415, IMG submission 187696) | Peat soil microbial communities from Weissenstadt, Germany - SII-SIP-2007 (SPAdes) (version 2) | ecosystem: Environmental > Terrestrial > Soil > Wetlands > Peat | place: Germany...
ACTCTGTTTGCATTCATGCCTCAACTTCAACACAGATCAATAGCCAGCGGAAGAATGGGGTTGCTCGAATGCATACTAAAAATGGGCCTTTCTGTTTACTGGTCAGTAACTATGTAAAATTTACAAACGGTTGATTCTTTGTAGGTTATTGGGTTTTCCAGGGGGCGAAAAACGATTTCCACAGGGGGAGGGGGTGGGGGTACATAGTTCTGACCGTTCCAATCCAGGTCGGATATGGGCGTTCAGAGGATTTCCCCTCAACTCTTCATTGTGCGCGTTGCCTGGGAAATATTGTGCACTCACGACTCAAGATAAGATGCCGGGTGGGAAGCCTCGTATCGGGAGAATGCAACCCCAGTTCCAGAAGATCGATTTCTGATTCTGCATTCGATATGCGCTACGCGCTGTAAGTTACCATCGCCGCGCCCTATATACCTTATGGTTTGAAGGACTTTCTCAAGAAAGACCGAATCGTGCCGATAGGAAACGTGAGTACAGGTGTATCCATGCAGTGTGCGAGGAGGAGTACGTGGTCTCCTTATCTTCAGGTCTTCTACAACTCGTCTCCAGTTCCTATCTGGTTACGTCAGGGAGCGCGGGAACGTCTGCCCCACTGAACAATGGCCTTGCCCAGCTTTCCTCGCTAGCCGATGCGATGCAGAGCGGGACGAAGAATCAGGCATCCGCTACCGCGATATCCAGTTCTTCCGCGCTGCTCGCTGGGGATACATACACGCCTTCAACGCAATCACAGGCTGCACAAAGCTCCAGCACATCGAGCAAAGCCTCGTCGCCGAGCATTGCTTGGTCTGTCTACTCTTCGCAAGGGAGTCAGGGCGAAACGATTACTCTAGCCAGTCTGGTCAAAAATCAGACCATCTCCGGTGCCTCGGCTGTGCGGCAGGTTCTGCTGGCTGCCATCGAGCCGTATGAGAACGGCTATTCTGCAGTGAAAGAAGCTTGGGACGCTGTAGGTACAAAGGTGGCCGCAGGAGATTATTCCGGTGCGCAGACGGCGCTCACCGATTACACTACAGCACTTGGGAGCTTGCACTATGACATGAGCCTTATTAAGACTCCAGTCGATGCGCTGGGAAGCGCGCTTCAGGCTGGCAATAAGGACGACGTGCAGGCTGCTCTTACCGCATTTACAAGTAACACTCCTGAAGGTATTCTCAGCGTTGGGAATCTATGGTATTCAGGTCCAGGCGACGCTCGAGACTATGCCGCAGAGGCGGCAATGGTCGTTCCCGCCTTGACAGACCAGTTGCAGAAGGTTGGCTATACAGCGACGAACGCGGCTGCGGAAGCCAATGCGATCATATTGGGAATTATGGTTGACGATGCAACCATCAAGGTGAACAGTGCACCGACTACAGACCTGTCGTCGCAGGTGGATCAGTCGATTGCCGATCTGGCCAAAGCCATAGGAGGCCAAGGCTCTACTTCCGGCAGCAGCCTGTCGAGCATCATTGCTGGCATGGCTCAAGCAAATTCGGTCGCCGCCATGGAATCGACGCTGACTCAACTGGACATCAAATACGGGACTATCGCGCAGAACACAAGCGCTGACAATGCCAGCTAAGGCAGTGTGAGCGCCTACGCAGCACGACTAAAGTCGTGCCGTGCTTACAAAGCACGGACTTTCAGTGATTCCCAAGCTTAACTCTTGACGTTTGCGAAGTCTCTCAACTGCCGTTTTCAGGTTGATCTCAGATCTCTATGTTTTCGCTTTTTGTTCTCCTATCACGATCCGGCCTGATTGTCTAGTGCCGGAACCAAAGTCGCCAATACTAGATATTGCGGTTTTTCCGTCAATAGGGACTATTAGTAGAAATATACACAGCCCTCCGTCAAATTCTCTACTTTTTCTCGATTTTCCACTTGGCTGCAAACTGAATACGGGGTAGTATCGTCTCATTGGTGGAGAAAAGTGGAGTGTTGTGGGGGAGATCGGCGGGTTTCAAGCAAAGTTTAACCGATATTCGTCCACGGTCCACAATTATTCGCACTAAAGTGATGGCCAACCCTCCGGGCGAACCGGAAAAGCCACCCAAAGGGCAGGGAACTGGAAGCGGCAAGAGTACAGAGCTAGTCGTCGAAGGCGAATGAGGTACAAAAATGTTTCGCGGAAACCATCCAGCGAAGGTCGACGAGAAGGGACGGCTGAAGATTCCGGCTGCTTTCAAGCAGTTGTTGGATGCTCAGAACGTATCCCAGTTCTACGTCACCAGCGTGGATGGCAAGAGCGCCGAGATTTGGCCGCTGCCCGAGTGGGAAAAGCGCGAGCAGATGCTCGCCGGGGCCAGCTCTCTGGACGACGCCGTGCAGAAGTACCTGAACCTGACCAGCTATTACGGTCAGCAGGTGGAAATTGATAGCCAGGCCCGTTTGGTGCTCCCGCAGATTCTGCGCGGCACGGCCCAACTGGACTCGGAAGTGACGGTTTTGGGCAAGTTGAATTACCTGGAAGTTCACAACCACGAGATCTTCAAGAAGAATCTCAATGCCAATGAAATGACCGCGGATGATCGCAAGACCGTCAACGTGGTTCTGACTGGCAAGAATTGAACTCCGCACCCGTGAAGCTCCGGGGGAGGAAAAGCGCATGACGAACTCGAAGCAACGCCATGTGCCGGTTTTATTCGAGGAGGCGATCAGTACTCTTCAGGTGCGGTCCGGTGGAACCTACGCCGACTGTACCCTGGGCTTGGCTGGCCACTCCTCGGCAATCGTCAGGCTGTTGGGACCGCAGGGGCATCTGATCGCATTTGATCGCGACCCGGAGGCGCTCTTGCTGGCCAAGGCAAAGTTGGATGAAGTATGTGCCGAGTTAGGCGATCAGGCACCGAAAGTTACTTTGATCGGCGAGGCATTCAGCTCCATTGAGCAACACGTTGCACCGGCTTCGCTCGACGGCTTGCTGGCTGACTTTGGAGTGAGCAGCCTGCAGTTTGACGAGTCGCACAGAGGTTTCAGTTTTCAGGCGGACGGGCCACTGGATATGCGCATGGATACGCGCACCGGGCCAACCGCCGCACAGGTGGTGAATGAGGAGAACGAGCAGGAGCTTGCGAACCTCATTTACGAATACGGAGAAGAAAGGAGGTCGCGGAGAATCGCCAGAGCCATTGTTCGCGGGCGGCCCATTGCAACCACGGCGCAGTTAGCCAGAATTGTAGCGTCAGCCGCCCCGGCAATGAAATCGGATCGAATTCACCCGGCCACCAGAACCTTTCAAGCGCTCCGTATCTTCGTGAACCGTGAATTGGATGAAATCAAGGCGCTGCTCGAGGCCGCGCCCAGATTGTTGAAACCCTCGGGTCGTTTGGCTGTGATCAGCTTCCATTCGCTTGAGGATCGCATCGCAAAAGACAGTCTGCGCGAGGGCGCGCGGCAGGGAATCTGGGAGATTCTCACCAAGAAACCAGTCACTGCCGGCGAGGAAGAGACGGACCGCAATCCTCGATCACGCAGCGCAAAGATGAGAGCGGCACAAAGAACAGCAGACAGTAGACAGCAGACAGTAGACAGCAAACAGTTGAAGCGTAAGTGAGCACGATCTTGATAACTGTTAGCTGTCAACTGCAAGGAGGAACCCCATGGCGGCATGTGCAACAACATATTTCGAAGTAGGTCGCGGTGCCAGCACACGGATCGCCGAGCGGAACGCGGAGCTGATGGCGCAGCAGGCATTGCGTCGTCGCGGCGCGCGCACCCCCGAATTCTTCTTCTCCAAGCATATCGATAATTCGCGTCTCGTCAAAGCCTCCGACCCTGTGCGTGTGCGCCAGATGCGCATCTTTGCCGTTGCTGTGACGATTCTTTTCTCGCTGGTGATGATCTACGGATTGCAGCACTTCAGCGCCATTGAGAGCGGCTACCGCGTCGAGTCCGAGAAGCAGATGTGCGACCAGATGCGTGAGGAAAACCGCCAGTTGCGTCTGGCCGAGGCCCAGTTGACCCAGCCCGGGCGCATCGATTCGCTGGCCCGTCAATTAGGACTTGCCGAGCCGCAGCCCGGTCAGGTCATTCACACCTCCGTTGGCCCTGATGCCGTCGGCGCTCCCGCCCTTGCCCAGCTCGCCCCCCCCGCGCGCTAGTCAGTGGCCTCTGTCATCCCGTCTCAGAATATGGGTATCCCAGGTCTCGATTTTGAGACTTGGGATACCAAGCAAACGCGCGCACCGCTCTCCAACGACCCATATCTCCCGCAGGATAAAATGGAGGAAGTCCCTTTTCACTGAAAGTGGAGCAATTCCCCATGCAGGCCAATGTTCGATTCAACCGGAACCGCCCCAGCGCCCCCTTCAAGCGGGCGCGTTTCTGGTTGATTTGCCTATTTTTCCTGCTCTGGGCCTGCGCCATTGCCAGCCGCCTCTTCTGGCTACAAGTCGTTCGTCACAAAGAGTATGTCGAACGCGCGCAGAAGCAGCAATCGCGCACTTTTGAGGTCGCGCCCCGCCGCGGAATGCTCTACGACCGCAACCTTCGCGCGCTGGCCATGACCGTTCAGGTGGACTCCATCTACGCGGTCCCCACCGAGATTGACGACCGCAAGGCCGCCGCACTTGCGCTGGCCTCCGTCGTGCATACCGACCCGGACGATGCTCAGACCACAGAAGAGCAAATCGCCGCCCGTCTGGCCAAGGGAAACAGCTTTGCCTGGATAGCTCGCCGGGTAACTCCAGAGGTCTCCTCCCACGTTCACGAATTACTCAAACAGCGCGGCCTCAAAGGGATTTATTTTCAGAAAGAGTTTCAGCGCTTCTATCCTGATAACCAGATCGCCGCGCAGGTCCTCGGTTATGTGGGCACCGACGATAACGGACTCGGAGGCTTGGAGCAGAAATTCGAACCCCAGTTGCATGGTGCGCCGGGCCGCATGTATACCGCCGTTGATGCCAAAAGCCGCGTGACCGGTTCGACCGAGCACGAACCTGAGCCGGGCCGAAATCTGGTCCTCACTATCGACGAAAATATTCAGTTTTTAGCCGAGCGCGCCCTCGATCATGCGATGGAGCGTACCCAGGCGGCCAATGGAACCGTGGTCGTGCAGGATGTGCACACCGGCCAGATTCTTGCGCTCGCCATTCGGCCCACGTTCAATCCCAATCAGTCGCGCCGCACCACTCCCGCGCTCCTGCGCAACCACGCAATCAGCGACGTTTACGAGCCTGGTTCTACCTTCAAGTTAGTGACTTACTCGGCCGCTCTGGAGCAGCACGTCGCCACGCCCGACGATAAGATTGACTGCCAAGGGGGCGCAATCACTCTCGCCGGTCGCGTCATTCACGACGATAAAGGCGACCACTTCGGCGTCATTACCGTACATCAGGCATTGGAGCACTCCAGCGACGTGGCTGCCGTCAAACTCGCGCTCAAGGTCGGTTCCGACCGCTTCAATCAATACGTTCGCGATTTCGGATTCGGCTCACGCTCCAGCATTGAGTTACCCGGTGAGACTCGTGGCCTCCTACGTCCCGTGAATAAGTGGAGTGGCTCCTCCATTGGTTCCATTGCTATCGGTCAGGAAGTCGGAGTTACTCCCGTGCAGTTGGTCTCCATGGTTTCCACTATCGCCAATGGCGGCGTCTATCTTCCTCCGCGTGTTTTGCTTCCAGGCCAAGTGGATGGCACCGGCAATAAAACTCCCTCTGCCCCGCAGCCCTTCAAACTCGGCGAGGAACTGCCCAATCCGCTGCCCTCGGGAGCGCATCGCGTTCTTTCCACCATGACTGCCGCTCAAATGCGCAAGATGATGGAAGGCGTTGTGCTCTACGGCACCGGCAAGGGAGCACAGCTCAACGGGTACTCCTCCGGCGGCAAGACAGGCACCGCGCAAAAGATCGATCCGGCGACTCATCTCTATTCCAAGACTATGCACATTGCCTCCTTCGCGGGCATAGCTCCTGTGAATAATCCGGTAATCTCCGTCGCCGTAATTATCGATAATCCCAAGGGCGCTTCTTACTACGGCGCTGCTGTCTCTGCGCCGGTTTTTGCTGAAGTCGCGCAGCAGGTCCTCGAATATCTCGGTGTCCAGCACGATATCGATGTGCGGCAGACCCGCGTCGCCGCCAAGGGAAAGGGACCCGTCGTCGAGGATAGTGCAGATGACCATTCTGGCGAAATTGCCGCTCTGTATGCGGCCGCCAACGAACTGCCCAAGGACGATCCGCTGCTCGCCGCCGAAGCCTCCGCGCCTGCGGCCACCCAACTTGCCCCGCAATCCGCTCACTCCGCCAATAACTCCGTTGCCAGGACGAATGCGCCCGCAAGTGCTTCGTCCACTCCCGTGAAGCCTGTAACTCTCCCAGTAACTCCAGCCACGGCGACCGTAAAACTCAGTGACGGCAAGAAACTGCAAGTCCCCTCGCTCATCGGCCTGCCCGTGCGCAAGGTGATTGAGCAGGCCGCTGCCGCCGGACTTGAAGTGCAGATCACCGGCAGCGGGACTGTGCGTCAGCAGGCTCCATCCCCCGGCGCAATGGTTTCTCCCGGCACCAAAATCGTCGTCCGCTGCGGTAGATAATGCGCGTGGATGCGAATGAAACTAGAATCGAGTGCAAGATGATTTGGAAAGATTTGTTGGAAGAAGTAGCGGCAGTTGGTGCGGGTGGGGATTCAGCCCAGCCGATCGCTGGCATTGAATACGACTCACGCAAAGTGCGTCCTGGCTCAGTGTTTGTCGCCATGAAGGGTGGCACAACCGACGGCAATCGCTACGTTGAAAAGGCCATCGCCGCAGGTGCCCTGGGCGTTATCACGGACTCCGCGCCCAAGTTTGATCACCTCCTGGTCTTTGAACCTGGCTTGGCTGTTCTTGAGGTCGAGCATGGCCGCCGCGCGCTGGCGCAGGCCTCCGCTGCATTCTTCGATCACCCCGAACGGAAGTTGGCAGCTACCGGCATCACCGGCACCAACGGCAAAACCACCACTGCCTTTCTGGTGGAAGCTTTGCTGAACGCCGACGCCCGCAAAACCGTTCTGGTTGGTACCATTGAGTCGCACGTTGCCGGTGAGGTGCGCCCCTCCGTGCATACCACCCCCGAGTCTCGCGACTTATTCGAGTTAATGGCTGAGGGTGCCTCGCGCGGAGCCACTGAGTTAGTGACGGAAGTCTCCAGCCACGCGCTCGATCAGGGGCGCGCCACGGGTATCAACTTTGACGTTGCTGTCTTCACGAATCTCACTCGCGATCATCTCGACTATCACCAGACGATGGACAAATATTTCGCCGCCAAGTGCTTGCTCTTTGACGGCAAGGTCTATCCTGCCCCGCGCGTCGCCGTGATCAATGCGCATGATCCGCGCGCCCAGGAACTCTCTGCCGCTTCCACCAAGGCCGGTGCCGAAGTCCGCACCTACGGCATTGCGCAGGGCGATTGGCGCGCAGCGAGCTACAAACTCACCCCTGCCGGAGCCGAAATCGAGTTAGTCACTCCCGCTGGTTCCGCGAACGTCACTTCTCATCTTGCTGGCGAAGTGAATATTCTCAACCTCCTCGCCGCGCTCGCCGCCGCTCATGCGCGCGGCATCACATTTGCCGACCTCATCGTCGCGATTCCGCAACTCAAGCCTGTCCCAGGGCGCTTTCAACCTGTCCACGCCGGTCAGCCTTTCACGGTGATTGTTGATTACGCGCACACCGACGATGCTCTGCGCAATCTAACGGAGTTGGCCCGCCAGATCACTTCTAACTCCAGTGGTCGCGTTCTTACTGTCTTCGGCTGCGGCGGGGATCGCGACCGCACCAAGCGCCCCAAGATGGGTTTGGCCGCCGGGAAGGGAAGTGACTTCGTCGTAGCCACTAGCGATAATCCCCGCTCTGAAGACCCACGCGCGATTCTTGCCGAGATAGAGCCGGGCTTGAAGTCCAGCGTCGTCGAGTATCTCGTTGAACCGGATCGCGCCGCCGCAATCACTGCCGTCCTCCAATTGGCCAAGCCCGGAGACGTGGTTTTGCTTGCCGGTAAAGGTCATGAGAAAGAGCAGATTCTCGCCGACCGCACCATTCCCTTTGATGATGCCGCAGTAGCTCTGCTTGCCCTTGCCGAGTTAGGTTACGGAGGCCCTCAATGAAACTGACTCTTGCGGAAGCTGCAATCGGAGCAGGCGCGGTGCTGGAGGCTCCAGAGAGCATCACCGGCGCGGGCGCGCTGATTGCCACCGGTTATTCCATTGACTCGCGCACCGTCGCCGCGGGCGAGTTATTCTTCGCTGTACGCGGAGACCGACTCGACGGGCATGATTATGTTGCCGCCGCACTCGAGCGTGGTGCCGTCGCCGCCGTAGTCTCGCGTTCCCGCGTTGCCTCGTTGCCCGATGCGGTTTTGGCCGCGCCGTTGTTGATCGCCGAAGACCCTCTTCTGGCCTTGCAGTCTCTCGCCGCGCATGTACGTCGCCGCTGGGGAAAGCGCGTCATTGCCATCACCGGGTCGGCTGGCAAAACCACCACCAAAGATGCTGTCGCCGCTGCGCTCGGCGCAAAGTTCAATGTACTCAAATCACTCGGTAACCTGAACAATGGCTTCGGTCTTCCCCTGCAATTGCTGCGTCTGGAACCCGAGCATGAAGTTGCGGTGATCGAAATGGGCATGAATCATGCCGGTGAGATCGCCACGCTGGCCCGTATCGCTGCGCCGGACTGGGGCGTCATCACCAACGTCGGGACCGCGCACATTGAGAACTTTGCTGAAGGCCAGTCCGGCATCGCTCGCGCCAAATTCGAGTTAGTCGCCGCTCTGCCTGCCAATGGTGTTGTCTTTCTCAATTGTGATGATGCCTATGTCTCGCAGTTTGGACGCGATTTCCCTGGTCACGCCGTCTACTTCGGCTCCGGCCCCTGCGCCAATCCCCGCTTTACTCAAGTAATCGAGGATATCTCTGGTTTGCGCGTGAGTTATCGCGCTGGAGAGCGGGAAGGCACACTCACTCTGCATCTGCTGGGCGCGCACAATGCCTCGAATGCCATGGCTGGGCTTGCTGTAGCGCTGGAGGCTGGCGTCGATCTAGATGCCGCCGTCGCCGCCCTCGCAACGCTTACTGCTGGAGACAAACGCGGAGAAGTCATGGAGATCAACGGCGCGACGATTCTCAATGACAGTTATAACTCGAATCCAGAAGCTCTGCGCTCTATGATTTGCTCGCTTGCCGCCCGCCCCGCCCGGCGCCGCATCCTGATTGCTGGCGAGATGCTGGAGATGGGCGAACACGGCCCCTCTCTGCACACTGCCTGTGGCCAAGCCGCCGCCGAAGCCAAACTCGACTTAGTGGTAGGAGTCAGCGGCAACGCCGAGCACCTGGCCGCCGCCGCCTGCATGGGCGGAGTTGCCTCCCTCTTCCTCCCTAACGCCGAAACCGCCGGCCAATGGCTCGCACAGAATCTGCAACCCGGCGATGCAGTGTTAATCAAAGGCTCGCGCGGTGTGCATCTGGAGCGGGCTATCGAAACTATGAAGTCCGCGATAGTTACTGGCAGGAACACGTCCGCCCCCTCAACCGAGTAAAATCAACTTGAAACCTGCCTCATTCCGGCGCTGGAGGCCCTTTGCTTTACTGGTTGCTTTACGAGAAACTATTTCCGTTCTTTCACCCGTTCCGTATCTTTCGGTACCTCACCTTTCGTACGGCCTTCGCCTCCGGCACGGCGCTGTTGATCGCGCTGTTCATCGGCCCCTACGTGATTCAAAAGCTGCGTGAGTTCCAGATCGGCCAATTCGTCCGCGAAGACGGTCCGCAATCGCACCTGAAAAAATCTGGTACGCCCACCATGGGCGGCGTGCTCATCGCCATCGCCATCCTGCTTCCCACAGTGCTCTGGTCCGACCCCTCCAACCCCTTTGTCTGGGTCACCGTCTTCTCCACGCTGGCCTTCGGAGCCATCGGGTTCGCTGACGATTACATCAAAGTCGTCAAGCGCCGCAGCCTCGGACTTACCTCGCGCGCCAAGCTCTTATGGCAGTCGCTGGCCTCCGCCTCGGTTGCCGTGGCGCTCGTCGTCTTGCAACAGTTCAAGCTCTTCTCCACCCAGCTTTCTGTACCCTTCATCAAAAGCTGGCGGCCTGATCTGCTTTGGCACTGGCCCACTACCATTCCCCACCTTGGCCTGCTCGCCTTTCTTCCCTTCGTGCTCTGGGTGGTCTTCGTGCTCTCCGCCTCGACCAACGCCGTCAACCTCACCGACGGACTCGACGGCCTGGCCATCGGCTGCACCATCATTGCCGCCGGCGCGCTCACCGTGCTCACTTACGTCAGCGGCCACGTGGTTTTCGCCGACTACCTCGAACTCCAGCGCATGCCCATGGTCAGCGAGCTGACCGTCTTTTGCGGTTCCATGGTGGGCGCGTCCATCGGCTTCCTTTGGTACAACGCCCACCCCGCTGAAATCTTCATGGGCGATGTTGGCTCGCTTGCTCTTGGCGGAGCCATAGGCACCGTCTCCATCGTCATCCGACAGGAACTGCTGCTGCCCTTTATCGGCGGCATCTTCGTCCTTGAAACCCTCTCCGTGATCCTGCAAGTCGGCAGCTACAAACTCCGCCACGGAAAGCGTATCTTCAAGATGGCGCCCCTACATCATCACTTCGAGCAATTAGGCTGGCGCGAGTCCAAAGTCATCGCGCGCTTCTGGATCGGCGCTCTGGTGTTTGCATTGTTTGCACTCACCACTCTCAAACTCCGTTGAACGATCTCCGCGCCTTGCACCGTTGAGTGCAAAATAAGAAGAGCGTGGATTGCGGGAGCTTGCACATGATGGAATTGAAAAACAAAAAAGTGTTGGTCGTCGGCCTCGGCAAATCGGGCCTGGCAGCTGCTTTGTTTCTGCGTCATCACGGCGCGCTGGTCACCGTCTCGGACGTGCGTAGCGCCGAGCAGTTGGCCAAGGAGATTCCCGCCCTGCTGGAAGAGGGAATCATGGTCGAGGCCGGTGGCCACGGCCTGCTGACCTTCCGCCGTCAGGACCTGATCGTCGTCAGCCCCGGCGTTCCACTCGATACGCCCGAGCTGCTTCAGGCCAAGGCCCTCGGTCTGCCCGTCATCGGCGAACTCGAACTCGCCGCCCGTTTCCTCAAAGGCAAATCCCTGGCCATCACAGGCTCCAACGGCAAGACAACCACCACTGCGTTGCTTGGCGAAATCCTTCAGGCCGCCGGTCTTCCCACTCTTGTCGGTGGCAATATCGGCGTCCCCGTTGTCTCCCTCATTGACCAGACCACCGACGATACGTGGTCCGTCCTTGAAGTCTCCAGCTTTCAACTCGAAAGCACCGAGCAGTTCCACCCCAACATCTCCGTCATCCTCAATATCACTCCCGACCACCTTGACCGCCATGGCAGCCTGGAAAACTATGCCCGCGCCAAGGAGCGTATCTTTGCTGCACAGACCGAGGAAGACTCGCTCGTCCTGAACGCCGACAATGCCCACGCCGCCGCCGCCGCCGCCCGCTCTTCCGCCGCCGTCTACTGGTTCTCCATCGATCAGCACGTCCCGCGTGGTGCATGGGTTCAGGAGGGCTACGTCTACTTCCGCCTCGATAAGGAATTCCCGCCAGAGAAGGTGATGCCGCTCAGCGCCATCCCCCTCAAAGGCGCGCACAACGTTGAAAACGTCCTTGCCGCCGTTGTTGCCGCGCGCCGTGCCGGTATCTCCGCAGAGGTCATTGCCCACGCCGTCGCCGCCTTCCACGCCGTCGAGCATCGCCTCGAATACGTTGCCACCCGCAACGGCGTTGAGTTCTACAACGACTCCAAAGCCACCAACGTTGACGCCACAGCCAAGGCCATCGCCTCCTTCCAGGTTGGCATTCATCTCATCCTCGGCGGCAAAGACAAAAACTCCGACTATCGCCTCCTTATCCCACTGCTCAGGGAGCGCGTCCGTGCCGTCTATACCATTGGTTCCGCCGCCGACAAAATCGAAGATCATCTCCGAGGCGCGATCACCATCCATTCCTGCATCACGCTGGAAAACGCCGTTCGTGCCGCCGCCGCCGCCGCTCACCCTGGCGAGATCGTCCTGCTCGCCCCCGCCTGCGCCAGTTTTGACCAGTTCGAAAGCTATGAGCACCGCGGCCGCGTCTTCAAGCAACTCGTCGGCGCATAAAGGAAAAAAATGGCCAAGCGTGTAGGCGTCGACAAATGGTTATTCTTCACCACCCTGCTGCTGGTCGCTGTTGGGCTGGCCATGGTTTTCTCAGCCTCTGCCGTCATGGCTCAGGAGCGCTACCACTCCCCCTACTCCTTTGTCGTCAAGCAAGCCATCTGGGCGTTGGCCGGTGTGCTGGTCATGCTGGTCCTCATGCAGGTCGATGTCAACCGCTACAAATCCCCCCGCTTTATCTTTCCGGCGCTAGCCCTCACCACCATCCCTCTCGTCCTCGTCTACTTCTTCCGCGACTCTCATCACACCCATCGCTGGATTCGCCTCGGTGCATTCTCCCTTCAGCCCTCCGAACTCGCCAAACCCGTCCTCATCCTCTTTCTCGCTTGGTTCCTGCACACCCGCCTCAACCAGATGCGCGACTGGAAGAACACCATCCTGCGCGCCATCGTTATGCCTCTGGTCTTCATCGTCCTCATCGTTCGCCAGCCCGACCTTGGCACTGCTCTGGTTCTCTTCGGCGTCACAGCCATGATGCTGCTGCTGGCCGGCATGGACTATAAGTACCTCGCTCTTGGCTTCGCCGCTACCATCCCCGTTCTCGGCGTTCTGCTCTTCATGGTTCCCTGGCGTCTCAAGCGCATGTTGGTCTTCTTCAATCCTGATTCCGACCCTCAGGGCGCAGGCTTTCACATCAACCAGTCCCTCATTGCCGTCAGCACCGGCGGCGTCACCGGCCGTGGCTATATGGACGGCGTACAAAAGCTCTTCTATCTCCCCGAAGCCCACACTGACTTCATCTTCGCCAACATCGCCGAAGAAACCGGACTCATCGGCACCCTGCTCATTCTGCTTCTCTTCATCGTCTTCGGCATTCGCGGCCTGCGCGCTGCCTACCGCTCCCAAGACCCCTTCGCCCGCCTGGTCGCCTTCGGGATCACCACTGCCATCATCCTCCAAGCCTTCTTCAATATCTCCGTAGTGTTAGCCCTGCTCCCCACCAAGGGCATCCCCCTCCCATTGATCTCCTACGGCGGAACCTCCCTCTTCGTAACTCTGGCCAGCATCGGCATCCTCCTCAACGTCACCAAAAAGGTGGATTGAACCCGATGCAAATAGCCAGCACATTAGACCAACAGCAAACAATGAATCAATCCTGCCTCACTCCCCCAAAAGCTGTCATCCTGAGCGACCAAAGCGTAGCGAAGGGAGTCGAAGGACCTGAGGTTGCTCTTGTTCTTGCCTTTGCTTTTGCCTTTCTCTATCCATGAAAAAATGTTGGGCACTTGGGAAGCCTCAATTCTCAACCCCACCTCAGCTAACTCGCCATCTCTCGCCGTGTGCTAACTCGCTGTACTTATCCACCACCCCGCACCAGGAGCCCCAAATTGTCCACTCTCCGCATACTCATCGCTGGCGGCGGCACCGGCGGCCACATCATTCCGGCCCTCGCCGTAGCCCGCGAGTTGGTCGCCCGCCACCACGCCGAAATCCTCTTCGTCGGCACCGCGCGCGGCATGGAGAGCCGCTTGGTTCCCGCTGCCGGTTTCCCTCTTCACCTCGTTGAAGTCGGCCAGCTCAAAAACGTCTCGCTCCTCACACGCCTGCGCACCCTCTCTGACCTGCCCCGCAGCATCCTCGCCTGCCGCCGTCTCATCCGCACCTTCAACCCTGCCGCAGTCTTCGGCGTCGGCGGATATGCCTCCGGCCCGGCCATGGCCGCTGCCCTCTGGCTCCGCGTCCCCGCCATGGCCTTTGAACCCAACGCCATGCCTGGACTCGCCAACCGCCTCGTCGGCCGCCATGTCCAGGCCGCCGCTGTCAACTTCCCCTCCGCCGCCCGCTGGTTCCGTAACCCGGAAATCTTCGGCATCCCCGTCCGCCCCGAGTTCTTCGCCCTTCAGCTCCCCACCTCCGCCGCCCCGCACCTGCTCGTCTTCGGCGGCTCCCAGGGCGCGCGCATCTTCAACTCTCATGTGCCTCAAATCGCAAAAGCTCTGCTGAATGCGATTCCTGGACTCACCGTCCTCCATCAAGCCGGAGCCCGTCACGCCGAATCCACCCAGGCCGCCTATGCCGCCAGCGGTGCCGACCTTTCCCGCATTCAGGTCCAAGCCTTCCTGGACGATATGCCCGCCCGCTTTGCCCAGGCCCATCTCGTCCTGGCCCGTGGCGGCGCATCCACCGTCGCTGAGTTGGCCGCTGCCGCCAAACCCTCCCTCCTCGTTCCCTTTGCCGCCGCCGCCGACAACCACCAGAAGCGCAACGCCGAAGAGATGGTCAAAGCCGGTGCCGCGGTCATGCTGGAAGAGTTCGAAATTGAAGCTTCACAATCAACGGACCCCACCAGCGGCAACGCCAAACTCCTCTCCACCCTCACCGCACTCTTATCCGATCCGGATCGTCTGGCCTCCATGTCCGCCGCCGCCCGCACGCAAGCTCATCCTGCCGCCGCCGCCCAGATCGCTGACCGCTTGGCCTCCCTTGCTGCCGCGCCTCGGTAATCCACGCCTTCTCCTCGACCGGAAAGCGAAATCGATTCGGCGGAATGGTACAAATCCAGCTACGACGAGCACATGCCTGTGGTTGGAATGTTCGCATCGCCTTTTTTGAGTCGTTCAAGCCTCTTGCGAAATTCCATTTTGAGGGCCGCAAATCTGGCAAAAAAAGGCGTTTTTGAGGGTAAAATCTGGTTTTTGGGGGTCAAAA
>Ga0209415_10011597_pt1 | contig 14811 bp, 13 predicted proteins | sample PeaSoiSIISIP2007_FD_187696 | JGI IMG/M metagenome (GOLD analysis project Ga0209415, IMG submission 187696) | Peat soil microbial communities from Weissenstadt, Germany - SII-SIP-2007 (SPAdes) (version 2) | ecosystem: Environmental > Terrestrial > Soil > Wetlands > Peat | place: Germany...
GCGACGAGACGCTGATCCTCGCCGACGTCTCCAAGAAGGCGCTGGCGCAGGTCCACGCCGCGGTCGTCACGCTGGCGAGCCGCCGCCTGCCTCCGGACCGGGCGGAATCGCTCGCCGCGGCGCTGACGGGCGGGACCTGGACGCACGACTACCCGATCAGGGTCGCGGAGGCGCGCGCGCTCGGATTCGACGTCAATACGGAGATGCCGCGGGTGATCTACGATCTCATGCAGCTGTATCCGCAGAGCGGCCGGCGGCGTCCGTCCGTCGAGTACATCCCGCTGCCCTACCGGACGCCGGCGGCCCCGCCGCCGCACGAACCCGGGCACGAGTAGGGCGACCCCTCCGGCGCGCCGAGGCCGTCGTCTCCCGCCTACACGGGCTTCACGGCCGGTCCGGGATCGCACCTGCGCTCCCAAGAATGGCATGACCCGCCGACGACAGCGCGATATCGGGTGCCCGTGCTGAGGGTCGATGCGCGGGCGCCCGTTGGCATGCGGCGCGATCAGTGTGGCGCGACCGTCAGGTGCATGACCGACCCGAGGAGCGCGGCGAAGACCAGCAGGCCAACGGGAAAGAGAGTGAGCGCCCAGCCGATCCAGAAGAGGACCGCGCGCGCATGGGGGAACCGCATCGAGAGCAGCGACGAGATCAGACTTAGCGCAAACAGTAGCCCGAGGCGACGCACGCTGGAAGTCTCGCACGCGGCCGCGATCGCCGAGCACTCTGCAGAGGACGTCGGCCAGGACCAACGCAGGCCCCAGCATGTTGGGCCAGACGGCCGCCTCGTAGCGGCGCGCGGCCGCGAGCACCGCGCTCCACCCGAGCCCGCCGAGCCGACACGATCAGCAGCACCCGCAAGACCACGAGGTCCCACACGCGCTCGGGTTCAGCACTGGCCGGGGGGAGCCCCGCGAACCGGGACCCGCGGGAGGGTCACGGTAGGACGCCTGTTGAGCACCGCGTAGTGCGCCGCGCGCTCGGCATACCGTACGAGCACCGTCGGGATGCCGGCCGAACGATTCCCTCAGACGGTCTCCCGACGGACAGGAACGCGCGGTGCACCCGTGTGTTCGGCCGGACCGTCCGCGTCCAAGTATCGCAGCAGCGCGCGGCGGCTGATCCAGATGTGCTGAAGCGCTCCCTGGCGGACTCTTCTGAGCCGCCGCCGGCCCTCATGATGATAATTCGCGAGCAGTATCCGCTCCCAGGTTCCGAGCCACCACCGCGTGTACGCGGGCAGCGGACGAAACTCGAACCCCAACATTGCCACCAGCCGCGAGCTGCTCGAGAAGACAGTCGCCGCGCCGACGGCGCAAATGTCGCGGTACTCGGGGCGGCTCGAGAGATCCCGGGCCAACGCCGGCATCATCCGCAGCATCTCGCGCCGAAACCGGAGGCCGCCCTTCCCACCCTGGTTCAGCGCCGCCGCGGCTAGATTGTCCAGATGCAGTTCAACGATCGGGTCCCCGGGATTGACCACCGTGCCGTCCGCGAGCACCAGAGGCACACGCCGATATCGGGCAATTCGGATATGGCAGATGTAGCCGCCGTCGCCGACCGGACGGTAGCGCTCGTGGCGCACGACCCATCGGTCCAACGCGTAGAGCATGCGCCGAATCATCCCGTGCTCCTTTTTGAGCGATCGCCTCGAGGGTTCGGCGCGCCCTCGCTGGTCACCCCCCGACGACGCCAAAGGGCGCCGGCGGCCGCGTGCGATGTCGGTGCCAAGGGGAACGGCCGGGGCACGGCGAAGGGACCGCAGGATTCTCCGCCCACTGCTGAAGGTCTCCGCAGGTAGCATCCGGCTGTAAGCGGCCGCAGTCCAGAGGGGTGTGGTCCATGGGTAGAAACGTCGTCGACCGCCGCGCCGATCTCGTCGCGGTCCGCGGCCTGACCAAAGTGTATGACCGGGGGACGGTCCAGGCGCTGCGCGGTGTGGACTTCGTGGTCCACCCTGGAGAGGTCGTCGCGATCATTGGTCCCAGCGGCAGCGGCAAGTCGACCCTGCTGAACCTGCTCGGCGGGCTCGATCGTCCCACGTCCGGCGAGCTGCTCTTTGACGGCGTGCCGCTCGCCGCGGGGCGCGACACCGACCGCTTTCGTGCGACCCGCGTGGGGTTTGTGTTCCAGACGTTTCAGCTCCTCCCGACGCTGACCGCAGTGCAGAACGTGCAGATCCCGATGTTCGAGGTGGAGCGGGCCCCGGGCCGGCGCCGGGCGAAGGCCGAGGCGCTCCTGCGGCTCGTCGGACTTCCCCATCGGATGCGTCACTTGCCCGCGCAGCTCTCCGTGGGTGAACGGCAGCGGGTCGCAATCGCTCGCGCCCTCGCCAACGATCCGGCGCTGATTCTCGCCGACGAGCCCACCGGCAGTCTGGATTCCCGCGCAGCCGCGGAGGTGACGGAGCTTCTCGGGACGGTGAACCGTCAGCGCGGCACGACAATCGTCATCATCACGCACGATCCCGACGTCGCCGCATCGGCGCACCGCGTGATCCAAATGCGGGACGGCCGCATCGTAGCGGGGAATGCCGCATGATGACGGAGGCGCTCAGCGCGTGGGACGGCAGTATGCTCGCAGCGCTCCCAACTCGCCGCAGGGTGTACGCGCTGCCTACGCGGCGCCGGGCCGGTCATGACGCAGTTTAGTCTCGTGTTGAGCGCCATCTGGCGGCGGCCGCTGAGGTCGGTCCTCACCGTCCTGGGCGTCGGTGTTGCGCTCGGAACGTTCTTGTCCTTCCAGAGCCTCGCGTGGGGCCTCGAGAACAACTGGTCAGGCCTCTACCGGGATAAAAACACCGATCTGATCGTCACGCAGGACACGACGTTCGCGGGCACGGTCTCGCAGAACGTCGGCGACGTCCTCCGCGGTCTCCCGGGCGTCGGCACGGTCGCGCCCCTTCTCTGGGGGCTCTCCACCGTGGACGGCCAGGGCGGCGTTCCGCTCACCGGCTGGGACCCCGACGCAGCCACCCTGTCGCGCCTCACCGTGCGAGGGCGCCGCTTTGGCCCGAACGCGCGCGAGGCGCTGCTCGGCGCATATGTGGCGCGCCGCCTCGGGAAGGCCGTCGGCGACGTCGTGCTGATCGGCGGGCAGCAGATCAAAGTTGTCGGCGTCTTTACGAGCGACAACGTGCTCGAGATGCAAAGCGTCTACATCCCCCTCACGCTCTTCCAGCGGCTGCGCGGCACGCCCGGGGTCGTCGGAGGATTCTACGTCGCCGTGGTTCGGGGCAAGGACGAGAAAGCGACCCGGGCGACGATCACCATGGTGTCACGAGAAATCAAGGCGCGCTTTCCCGAGCTCGCGACCGACCGCACAGAGGATTTTGCCCGCAACAACGAAGTCGTCGGCCTGACGCGCACAACCGCGTGGGGCATGTCGGTGATCGCCTTTGTCGTCGCCGTCCTCGGTGTCGTCAACACCATGAGCATGGCCGTCCTTGAGCGTACGCGCGAGATCGGCCTGCTCCGCGCCCTCGGCTGGCGCCGCCGGAGGGTGCTCGGCCTCCTCCTTTCGGAGTCGGTGCTGCTGACCATGGTCGGGGGGGGACTCGGCATCGCCCTGGCGATCATCGGGCTCCGGCTGCTCGCCCGGGACCCCGAGATGCGGCTGCTGGCGATCACGGGAAGCCCACCGCGGTTTTACGCCGAAACGATCGCGATGGGCTTGGTGCTCGGGCTGCTCGGCGGGGTGCTTCCTGCGTACCGGGCGGCACGGATCTCGCCCGCCGAAGCCCTCCGGTACGAGTAGCAGTTACTGCACCGAGTCACGCGGACGCGTCGGCGCCAGGCCCGCCCTCCCCCGGTCTCCCAACAGCGCTGTCGCGCGTCAGCGCGGCACCGCAGCCGCCTGCTTCTCCCGCACGATCGCCTCAACTTCCTTCATCAATCCCTGCAGGAGTTCCGTCTCCGGCAGGCTCGCGACTACCTTGCCCTTGCGAAAAATCAGCCCCATCCCTTTGCCTCCGGCGACCCCGAGGTCAGCCATGCGGGCCTCCCCGGGCCCGTTCACCGCGCATCCCATCACGGCGACCTTGATCGGCACCTTGTACTCCGCGATGCGCCGTTCGACTTCTTGCGCCAGGCGCACGATGTCGACATCGGCGCGCCCGCAGGACGGGCACGCGATGAGGATCGGTCCTTTCTCCCGCAGCCCGAGCGCCTTCAGAATCTCGAAACCCGCCTTCACCTCCTCCTCGGGGGGAGCCGCGAGCGACACGCGAATCGTGTCGCCGATCCCGCGGGACAGGATCGCCCCGAGGCCCACCGCCGACTTCACCGTCCCGCCCCACGCCGTGCCGGATTCCGTGATCCCGACGTGGATCGGATATGTCGTGCGCTCCGCGATCTTCACGTACGCCTCCAGCGCCATCTCGACGTCGCTGCCCTTGACGGACACGACGATATCTCGAAACTCCAGATCCTCGAGAATCTTGATCTCATCGAGCGCGCTTTCGACCAGTGCGTCGGCGCACGGCTCCCCGTACTTCCGCAGCATCTCCTTCGAGATCGAGCCGACGTTGGCGCCCACCCGAATCGGCACACCGCGCCCCTTGGCTTCACGCGCCACGATCCGCACCCGGTCTGACGCGCCAATGTTGCCCGGGTTCAGCCGCAGCTTGTCGACCCCCGACTCGAGGGCGGCGAGCGCCAACCGATAGTCGAAATGGATGTCGGCGACCAGCGGCAGGCGGATGCGCTGCTTGATCGCCCGCAGCGACGCGGCGGCCGCGCGGTCCGGCACGGCAACGCGCACGATCTCGCATCCCAGCGCCTCGAGCCGTTCGATCTGCGCGACGGTCGCGTCCGGATCCCGTGTGTCTGTCGTGGTCATGGACTGCACCGCGACCGGCGACCCGCCGCCGATCGTCACCCGGCCGATGCGCACCTGCCGCGTCTCAGTTCGGTTCACGCCGATTCCTCCCCCGGCTCAACGACATTCGAGTGCGGCCGCGGCCAACACGCCCGGCCCGCGGCGCGAGCACCGAGGCGCCGGTCCGCGCAATGGGATCGCGGCTGGTGCGCCACCGCAGCCGGTTCATCCCGCGCTCGGACGGCGGCGCTCCTCGGGCAGCGCGGCGGCTACCACCGCGGCGGCGCGGGCGGCGCACCGCGGCGCCTCCCGAGAGAGCCATATCGCCTGCCCCCATAAGCACGGCAGCAGCATCGCGACAACCGGCCACCGCCAGGCCTCGGAGATCTCGTGATCCGGCGTGTCCAGAATGACACGCACGGCCGCGACGCGCGAGGCGTGGAGGAGCCCGGTCTCCATGTCGGCCGCCACGCAGCCGCGCCGGGCCCACTGCGCGCGCGCCGCGCCGCATACTAGCGCGGGCGTGGTCGCGAGGGCCCCCCGTTCCGGTTCCATGCCGAGCTGGCGGGCCGCGTCGACGAACGCGTCAACCAGCGCGGCGTCGCAGCGGAGCCATTCGCCATCCGGCCGAAGCACGCGGTCCGGCACGACGACGGTGCCGGTCGGCAGGCCGGTCCGCAGCGCCCCGGCTATGCCGCAGGTCACCACAGTGCCGTCCGGCACGGCGTGTCGGAGCCGGCTCAGCGCGACGCCCCCCTCGACGACGCGCACGCCGGCGACGGCGCGGCGAACAGCTTTCGCCTCGAGCCCGGTCGCGGCCAGGATGGTGAGCATCGATCTCGCCGCAGCGGCGCCCTCAGCCCGCAGCAGGGACACCGCGCACCGACAGGTAGCCGTGCTCGCGGTACCACGACACGGCGCGCACCAGCGCGTCGCGCACCGGTCCGGGTTCCAGGCCGAGATCGACGCGGGCCCTCGTGCAGTCGACATGCATCATCTGCGCCGACATCCGGACGCCTTCGAGGGGGACGCGAGGCCGTGCCCGAGGCCAGAGGCGGCACCGGAGCTCGTCGGCCGAGCCCGCGCACACGGCCGCGGGATATGGGATGCGCCATCGAGGCGCTCGTCGTCCGGTCACGTCGGCGAGCAGCCGCCAGACCTGATCCAGGGTGAGGTTTTCCCCTCCGACGAGGTAGCGTGTCCGGGGATGCCCGCGCTCGAGCGCGCGCACGTGCGCGCGCGCGACATCCTCGACGGCGACCACGTTGAGCCCGCCGCCAGGAGGCGCTGCGAAGATCCGGCCGCGCGCGAAGTCCAGGATCATCTGGCCGGTCGGCGTCGGCTTCCAGTCCCCGGGACCGACGGTCGAGGTCGGAAGCACCAGAACCACGGGGACGCGCGCGGCGAGGGCCGCCCGCTCCTGCTCGTGCTTCGAATGATGGTACGCGGACCGCGCCTGATCCGGCGCGCCATCCCGCTCATCGGGCAGACGCCCCCCGCGGGCGGGAGCCACAGTGCCGGCACTGCTCGTGACCACCGCGCGCTCAATGCCCGCCAGGCGCGCGGCCGCCAGTAGCCCGGCCGTTCCGTCGACGTTCACGGCGCGGAGAGCGGCGCGATCCCGCGGGGCGAACGAATACAGCGCCGCACAATGTACCAGGTCGTCGCAGCCAGCCATGGATCGCACAAGCGCGCCGGGGTGACGAACGTCGCCGAGGGTCACCTCGGCGCCCGCGATCCGAGACGCGGCCTCGCGGTCCCGTGCGAGTGCGCGCACCTCGTAGCCCGCGGCCAGCAGCGCACGGAGAACATGGCCGCCGATGAAGCCGGTGGCCCCCGTGAGAAAGACGCGCCGCCTACCCAAAGGTCGCCCGGGCCATCTCCCGGGCAGATTTCATGGTCGCCATCACGGCCGTCGGCTCGTAGCCGCAGTGCGCCATGCAGTTCGCGCACTTGGGATGCCGGCCCCGCCCGTAGCGCGACCAGTCGGTGTCCTCCAGCAGCTCGCGGTAGGTCTTCGCGTAGCCCCCGTCGGCCATCAGGTAGCACGGCCGCTGCCACCCGAAAACCGAGTAGGACGGAATGCCCCACGCGGTGCAGGCGAAATCCACCTTGCCCTCCAGGAAATCAAGGTATAAAGGAGTGTGGTTGAGCCGCCACTTCCGCCGGCGCCCGCCGGCGAACGCCTCCCGGAAGATCGCCCGCGTCCGCTCGACGCCGAGGAAGTGCTCCTGATCCGGCGCCTTCTCGTACGCGTACCCGGGGGCGATCTGCATGCAGTCGACCTTTAGTTCGTCGTTGATGAAGTCCAGGACCGCCTGGATCGTTGCCGCATCGTCCTGCCCAAAGAATGTGGTGTTCGTCGTGACGCGAAACCCGCGGCGCTGCACTTCCCGGATGGCGTTCGTCGCGATGTCGAACACCCCCGCCCGGCACACCGACGCATCGTGCCGCTCTCGAAGTCCATCGAGGTGAATCGACCAGGCAAAGTAGACCGACGGCGTGAACAGGTCTAGCTTCCTGTGCATCAGGAGCGTGTTGGTGCACAGGTAGACGAACCGACGGCGCCGCACCAGCTCCTGCACGATCAGATGGATCTCAGGGTGAATCAAGGGTTCGCCGCCGGCGATGGACACCATCGGCGCCCCGCACTCTTCCACCGCGGCGACACACTGCTCGACGCTCAAACGCCGGGATAGGACTTCCTCGGGGTGCTGGATCTTGCCGCAGCCGGCACACGCGAGGTTGCATCGGAACAACGGCTCTAGCTGCAGGACCAGCGGAAACTTCTCAACGCGCTGCAGCCGCTTCCGAAACACGTACGACGCCACGGCGAGCTTCTGCTTCAGCGGGACACCCATTGCGTCATCTCCTCGAGATCTCGGTTGGCCGCCTCGGCGCCCACAGCCGTGACGGAGTCGCGCGCCAAGGCGAGCGTCGGAAACACATGGCGGTAGAGGTGGTAATTGATGTAAAAGTCGCCCGGAAAGCCTGTCGCGGTGTGCTGCGGTTCGTCCCACGTGCCTCCGCCCTGCCGGTCACGGAGCCAGGCGATCCCCCGCCGGCAGGCCGGGTGGCGTCCGAGCCCGGCGTGCTGCAGCGCCATCACCGCCCAGGCCGTCTGCGAGGCGGTGCTGGGCCCCACCCCCGCGAACGACTCGTCCCTGTAGGAATGGCAGCTCTCCCCCCACCCGCCGTCCGGATTCTGGACACACAGCAGCCATGTGGCGGCCCGCTTCACCATCTCCCCGCCCGAGCGAAGCCCGCTGAGCGCCTCCACGACGCACCAGGTGCCGTAGATGTGGTTGACGCCCCACCGACCCAACCACGACCCCCGCGCGGTCTGCGTCCGCTCCAGGTATGTGAGGCCTCGGGCAACGTGCGGGTCCCGCGCGCCGGCGCCGAGCGCGGCGAGCATCTCGAGGACGTGGGCGGTGACGTCCTCGGACGGCGGATCAATGACGGCGCCGAAATCACAGAACGGCAGGCGGTACAGCAGCTTCCGGGTATTGTCCCGATCGAACGACGCCCAGGCGCCGCTGCGGGACCGCATCGCCACCACCCAACGGCGTGCGCGCGTGATCGCCGCGCGCGCGTCCTCGGCGGCACCCGACTCCACGAGGGCCAGCACCACGATCGCTGTGTCGTCGATATCGGGATAGAGGTCGTTGTCGAATTCGAATGCCCATCCGCCGCAGGGCATATCGCGGCAGCGCACGCACCAGTCGCCCGGGCCGGCGATCTGTTCCCGGAGCAGCCACGCGACGCTCCGCCGGATGGCGGAATGACCCGTGCCGAGACCGGCCGCGGCGAGCGCGCGCAGCACCCATGCGGTGTCCCATACGGGCGACATGCAGGCTTGGAACCGCCAGCCCCCTTCGTCCTCGATTGAGAAGCGCCGCATCCCCTCAAGACCCCGGCGAATCACCGGGTGGTCGGGGCCGGCGCCCTCGAGCGTCAGGGCGATCAACGAGTAGACCCAGGGCGGCTGGATACCGCCCCAACTGCCATCGGCCTCCTGTCGCTCCTCGATCCAGCGCGCCATCCGCCGACGGGCGGCCCTCCGCCCAGGCTGCCATGGCGACCGCTCGTACAGCTGCAGCAGCGCATCGACCCACCACCACAGGCCGGTGGCCCGCACGCGGCCGAGCTGGCGCTCGGTCCCCGGCCGCACCAGCTCGCGCAGATCCGTCCCCAGCGCACGCACTGGTCGTCTCGACAGCACGAGCGTGAGGGCGGCGATCGTCCCGCGCGCCCAACACGCGAAGTCATAGAGGTTGCCCGCGCAACGCGGCGGCAGATAGATGATTTCCGGCGGGATCATCGGCACGCCGGTCCAGGGGTACTGGTCGAACAGCGCAAGCCAGATCTTGGTGAATACGCGCGCCTCGGCCACCCCGCCGAGTGCATGGATCACCGACAGCGCCGCCCTCATCGGCGGTGACCCCGGATCCAGTCCCAAGACCTTGAGCGCGGCGTACGCCTCGACGGTCGTGCTCAGGTCCGCCGGCCCGTCATGATACAGCGCCCACGAGCCGTCGTCGCGCTGGGCCCGGAGCAGGTACCGCGTGGCGCCGCGACGGATCGGCTCGAGGTCGAGACCGAGGAATCGGACGAGCAACACATGCTCCGCCGTCATCGTGACGTTGGTCTCGAGTTCGCCCACCCACCAGCCCTCGGCGTGCTGGCGATCGAGCAGCCACTCGACGGCGGAAGTCAGGACGTGAGACATTGGACCACTGGCGCATCGAGGAGATGGCGCGCGGCTGCACGTCCGCTGCGTACGGCTGACTCGAGCGTGTCCGGCCACCCGGTGTCGGTCCACGATCCGGCGATGCTCAAGCGCGGGAAGCGGGTCCCGGGCCCCGGCCGCTGCACCCCCGGCCGCGCGATGAATGTGGCGTTCGGATGGCGCGTGACGTGCGCCTCGACGAGGCGCGCATCTCGGAGGCCCGGCACCGTGGCCCGCACTTCCTCCCAGCACACGCGGACGGCGTCTTCCGTAGACCGGTGAATAAAGCCGTCGGCGGCGCTGAGGCTGCAGCACAGGTAGCCGGGAGCCTTCTCGAAAACCCACTGAACGGGGGAATCCAGGAGCGCCGCCAAATCGAACCGCAGCGCGCCACGGTCGTGCCACAGGTGCACATCCACGATGGGATGAGGGCGGTAGCCGTCCAGCGGCGGAACGCCGTACGACTCGGCCCGGACCAGGAGGCTCGCGAGCTGCGGCGGCGGCACGGCGACGACGACGGCATCCAGGACCTCGCGCTCGCCCCCGGCTAACCGCACCGCGACGCGACCGTCGGCCCGGACCTCCACGCCCGCGACGGGCGTGGCGAGGCGCACTTGGTCCACGCGCTGAGCGGCGGCCTCCGCGATGCGGGCGAGCGGAACGGTGCAATAACCGAGGCGCGCCGCTCCCGCGTCCTCAAGAAACGCGGTCAGCAGGACGAATGCCGCGTCGGAAGCGCGCATCTGATCCAGCGGCGCGTTGAGCGCGGGCACGAGGAACGGCTGCCAGAACGCCGTCACGGCGGTCTCGCGCTGTCCGAGGCGGGCGAGCCACTCGGCGAACGTCCCGTCGAAGCGCCGCGTCTCCCGAACGCAGGCGAGGGCGCGCGCGACGTCGAGCTTGGCGCCCCATCCCATGTGCCGGTATCCAAGAAACGCGGTCAGCAGGTGCCACGGTGCCGGCAGCCCGCTGGTGCGCAGGCGGCTGGCTTTTCCCCGGCGCGAAAGCATGAGCACATCAAACCGGTCCTGCAGGCGGAGCGCGTGCTCCATGCCGAGGCGCTTCACGAAGTCGATGAATTCGGTGCAGCACGCAAGGAAGACGTGTTGACCGTTGTCCACCTCGTGGCCGGCAACCTTGAACGACGTCGCTCGGCCTCCCAGCAGTCGGCTCCGCTCGAACACAGTGACCTGACAGCCCGCATGCGTGAGGTCCAGCGCGGCCGCGAGACCGGCCAAGCCCGCGCCGATGACCCCTACACGCTCAGCCATGACCGCAGCATCACGGTGAGTTTCTCTGTCTTCGACAGCGAGATGCGCTTTCGGAGCGGAAGTTCTGGCGCCTCTTCGATCCGGGCGAGGATTCGCTCGTAGATGCTGGCCATCGTGCGTACGCAGACCGCCGGCCGGCGCGGAATACACTCCAGGACGCGGAGGCCCGAGGCGAACAGCATACGCGCGCGCTGCGCCTCAAACGCCACGAGCCGGTTCCAGCCCGGGCTCGGCTGGCCGTCCAGCAGGCTCTGCTCGGCCACGCCGAACCGCCGCAGATCTTCCTGCGGAAGATAGACGCGTCCCAACGTCGCATCTTCACGGACGTCGCGCAGGCAGTTGGTGAGCTGCATCGCGAGACCGAGATCGTCGGCGCGAGCGAACGCGACGGCATCGTTGGTGCACCCGAAGATCCGGATGCACATTCGGCCAACGGAGGACGCCACCAGCGAGCAGTACTCGCGCAGCTCCTCCCAGGATTGGTACCGCGTCCGGTAGCTGTCCATCTCCACGCCGGCCACGAGCGCCAGCAGCTCGGATTCCGGGATGCCGTACCGCTGGACCGCGCGGGCCAACACCTGCATCACCGGGTCGCCGTAGTCGCCACGGACGCAGCGCCGCACGCGGTCGCGGTGGACCCCGAGCCGCTCCTGCAGCTGGGCGAGACCGGCCAGATCGACCTCGTCATCGACTTGGCGCGAGAAGTCATACAGGGCATAGATCGCGATGCGCTGGTCACGCGGGAGCGCGACGAATCCCCAGTAGAAGTTCGCCGCCTCGCGGCGAGCCATCTGCTGGCAGAATCGCTCGGACGCGTGCCAATCGGAAATCGCGGCAGGGTCCGTCGTTTCAAGCCGTTTCGAGGGCACGACCATCCCGACTCCGATGGAGCGACTGGCAGGCCGCGTGGGCCAGCACCACGAGTTTCGCCCACCCGGACACCTGCGGGCGGGCAAGGTCCGTCCGATACCCGAGGCGAGCGACGGCCGCCACGATCGCGAGGCCCCCCAGACGGTACAAGGCGAGCTGCAGCCGGAGGGGCCACGGGGCCATCGCCTCGAGGTCGCGTCCCGACAACAGTAGCGCGCGCGCGCGGTCGCAGTGGGCTCGCGTCGCCCCCACGATGCCTCCGGCGGCGAGATCCTCCTCGAGAAGATACGAACGCCCCTTCTCCGCATCAATGCGCACGTCCTGAGCGAAGTTGGCCAGTTGTAGCCCGATGCAGACATTGTCGGACAACGGTTGCGCCGCCGGTTCCCGAATGCCAAACACGCCGAGGACGAGCCTGCCCACCGGCGCGGCGGAGAGCATGCAGTACGCGTGCAGGTCCGGCCACATCGCGTAGCGGACGACCTCCTGATCCTGCAGGTTCGCCTGGATCAGATCGAGGAACGGCTGAGCCGGCAGGTTCCACCGCGCAATCGTTTCCCGGAGTGCCACGAGCACCGGATGCGTTGGCTGCCGGCCTTCGAACAACGCCACCACCTCATCCCGCCAGCGGCCGAGCCGCCACTGCGCACCGGACCCGCTCTCGTCTCCGAGGTCGTCTGTCGTGCGGCAGTAGGCGTAAATCCGGGCCAGGTCCCGCCGCAACGCAGGACGCAGCAGCCGGGACGCGACCGTGAAATTCTCATAGTGCCGTCGAGCGAGCGCGCCGCAGTAGAGGTCGGCGGCGGCCGTCTCGCGCGCGTGACTCACTGTTCCAACACCTGAACGATGACGTGTCGGTCCCGCGCAGCGCACAGCTCCACCAAGAAGATCCGTTGATAGACGCCGAGTGCCAGACGTCCAGCAATCACGGGGACCGTCTCGCTCGACGACAACAACAGGTGCTGACAGTGGGAATGACCGTTGATCGGCTCGTCGGAGGGGACGCCGACCCGGCGGTCAAGATCGTCATGCTCATACCTGTCGGGGCCGCCCGGGGCGAGACGCGTGAGGAGCCTCCCGAAATCGCGCAGCAGCAGGGGTTCGTTCTCGTTGATGCGGATGGCAGCGGTCGTGTGCGCTGAGTACACGAGCGCGAGCCCGTGGCGCGCGCCGGAGGCGGTGACCGCCGCGGCGACGTCGTCGGTGATGTCCAGGAACCCCCCGGGCTCGCGCGTGCGGTAGGTCAGACGTGCGACGTGCGTCTCGGCATGGCCGCCCCGCCGACGCAGCCGCGGCGTCCGACGAAGCTCGTCCAACGTACCGGCGCCCACCGCGAACATCGCGATCCGAAGCGTCTCCACGAGTTCACGGCCGAGGTCCAGCGCCGCGTTCGGGCCGCGCGACGCCGCTCGCACAAACGGGCCCGCCACGCCAACGAGATCCGCCCCAAGCGCAATCGCCTTTGCGATATCGATGCCGTTGCGGATGCCCCCGCTGGCGAAAAGACGGGCGTCCGGCGCCGCGCGCCGGGCCTGCCGCACGCATTCTGCCGTCGGAATTCCCCACCCGGCGAACGCGGCCGCGACGCGGGCGCGCCACGGTTCAGTTGCGCGGTAGCGCTCGACCTCGCTCCATGCAGTTCCCCCGGCCCCCGCGACATCTACGGCGGCGACGCCGGCGTCGATGAGCGCGCGCACGGTGTCGGGCGCAATGCCCCATCCGACTTCCTTCACGACGACCGGCACGTCGAGCCGGCGGCACAGGTCGCCGATCTTGTCGAGCAGGCCGGCGAAGCAGACGTCCCCTTCCGGCTGCAGGGCCTCTTGCAGCGGGTTGAGGTGCAGCGTCAGCGCGTCCGCGCCCACCGCGTCCACGAGTCGTCGGCAATGGTCCACGCCGTATCCCTTGTTGAGCTGAACCGCGCCAAGATTGGCGAACAGCAGTACATCGGGCGCGGCGGCGCGCACGTTGAACGTGTCGAGGAGCTCGGGACGTTCGAGGAGGATGCGGCCGGAACCGAGGCCCATCGCGACACGCAGCTCCTGGGCGACCTCGGCGAGGACGCGGTTGAGACGACCAGCTTTCTCCGTGCCCCCGATCATGCACGAAATCAGCAGCGGGGCGCGGAGAGTCTTCCCGAACAACATCGTGGCCGAGTCCACCTGGTTCAAGTCGAGGTCAGGCAGCGCCAAGTGGACGAAGTCATAGGCGTCGAACCCGGTTGCGACGCCTTTGGCCGAGACGTCTTCCTCCAGATTGATCCGCAGGTGGTCAGCCTTGCGGGAGGCTGTGCCGACGACGGCTGCGGAGAGATCGGCGTCCGCCCGCCTCAGTCGCTGACCGCTCACTCTCCGCATCGAAAGGCCTCCCCGCGCTCTCAGCAGAGGTTCGACATACGAAAGAATCACACGCACCCCGCACTGCGAGCAGACCCAACGTCGGTCGGCCGACGCTTCCGCGCGGAGACGTTGCCGTAACACGCACCGGGCCACCGGCCTAATACGTCGGCCCGGCGGTACTTTCCTTCGTTCGCGGATACGGATGCGCTGAGGCTCGAGAAACGCCTGTTCGGTAATCTCCTCTGTCGAAACATCGTTGGTGTTATCCTTATCGATCGCGGCTGAGAAGAAAAAGAGACAGGTCGCGCAACCAGCGGCCGCGGTCGCCGAACGGCTCGAGCGCGTCAATTGCCCGGACCGTGGCCTCTTCGGCGAGGCGCCGAGACGCATCAAGGCCAAAGACTACTGGGAAGGTGATCTTTGCGTGGGCCGCGTCGTTCCCGGCGGGCTTGCCGAGCTTTCCCTCGTCTGCCACAACATCCAGCATGTCGTCGACGATCTGAAACGCAAGTCCGAGGTTAGCCCCGTAGCGGCTCAACGCGTCAAGCGCCTGGTCATCCGCCCCTCCTAGGATTCCGCCGATGCGGACGCATGCCTGAATGAGGGCGCCGGTTTTCAGTCGGTGGATCTCGTGCACGTCGGCCGCGGCGACGTGTGTCCCGACGGCGAGAAGGTCCAGCATTTGCCCGCCGACCATGCCGGCGGTGCCGATGGACCGCCCCAAGTCGGCGACGGCACGCACCACGCGATCCGCGGACACCCCGGGTACGGTCGTGCTGTT
>Ga0209415_10011598_pt1 | contig 14810 bp, 12 predicted proteins | sample PeaSoiSIISIP2007_FD_187696 | JGI IMG/M metagenome (GOLD analysis project Ga0209415, IMG submission 187696) | Peat soil microbial communities from Weissenstadt, Germany - SII-SIP-2007 (SPAdes) (version 2) | ecosystem: Environmental > Terrestrial > Soil > Wetlands > Peat | place: Germany...
TGCGCCAAATCGCGTTCTCGGCATGGGTCAGTTTAAACGAGCGGAAGTGGTCAACTCTTGGCGAGCGCCGAGGGGCGCGCGGACCCGGTGGACTCTAAGTTCCTGTCAATTTCAGGGTAAGGGGGTGTCGTCCGCATTGGGGCTTTGGAATCCGGAAGTGATTGAAATCATTCAGAAGAAGATTTTCCGGCAAGGTGGGTGGGTATCCGCTTGACTCAGGTTGGCGCCACCTCCAGCAGAATTTGTTGTGATCGTGTTTTCCGAGGGGTGGATTTCGGGGTGTTTTTGGTGTGGGTGGGGTATGTGGTCCGCGTAAGGTCCGTCACGGCCAACTGGAAAGCCAGGCGTCACATGAACTGGATGGGTGAAACCCCGACCGAAGAGCGCCAAACGGTCGGGCCAAATTGCACACGACCGCTGCGCCAACAACAAAGCGGCGTTGCTGTGCCCGAGTCTCAAAACCGGCCCCACAGAGAAGCGATAACCAGCGCGTCGATTGCCTGGGCGGCGTGGGCACCAACCCACTCGTCTTGACTTTCCCGATCAAGTGATTTGATGACCAGCGGCTCAAAGCCGGTGGAATCCGGTTGCGGCTGAAAGCCGCCTGAAGGCCCCGCGGCGCTCGCACCTCGGCGAGCAGTATCCCCGCTCCTGGGAACACGCGGTCGGCGGCGTTGCAAAAATGGGTCCGCAGGAGTGCGGACCCGGCAGCCTGAGAGGCCGCGCCACATCGAGCCCAAGCAAAGGTGATACCTGTTCGAAGCTGACCGCCTGAAAGGCGGTGGGATTAGACCTGGAGGGCGGAGCTAAAACGAAAAGCGATCGAAGCAATCCGATCCGCGGGCACCTCCACGGGCTGACCTTTGGGCGCGCAGGGAGAGGGTTCCCCTCAGCGCCGTACGTCCCGGGAAGAGGGTAACTGCGAAGCGTCCCATCCTCCGCCGAGGGCTTGGATCAAGGACACGCTCGCGGCCATGCGTCGGGTGAGAATATCGACTACCGACCGTTGATTCTGCAGCAGGCTGGTCTGCGCGGTGATCACCAGCAGATAGTTCGCGATTCCTCCACGATACTGTTCAGTAGAAATGTCGAGCGACTGCTGCGCGGCTTTGACCGCCCGGTCCGCGATCTCGCCCTCATCGGCCAGGATGCGCAATTGGGCCAAACTGTCCTCCACCTGTTGAAAAGCCGTCAGTACCGTCTGCCGGTAAATCGCCACGGTGGCGTCATAGGCGGCTTCGGACAGCTTGACTTGAGCGTGGCGCTTACCGGCTTCGAAGAGAGTCTCGGCCAACTGCGGTCCCAGTGACCAGAAGCGGCTGGGCCATGTCAGCAAATCGCCGATGACCGTGGTTTGCGAACCAGCGCCGGCGCTGAAGGTCAGCGTCGGGTAGAACGCAGCCTTGGCGATTCCGATCTGTTCGTTGGCGGCGGCGACCTGGCGTTCGGCGGCGGCGATATCGGGTCTTCGTTCCAGCAGAGTGGAAGGGATACCGGCCAAAGAAGCCGGCGGCGGAGACTGGTTCGGCGCGATGGGAATCGACAAATCCGACGGTGCCTTGCCCGTCAGCACGGCGATGGCATGTTCGAATTGGGCCCGCTGAACTCCCAGGTCGGCCAACTCCACGCGGGCCGTTTCCAACTGAGTTTGAGCCAGCGCCACATCGCCCTTCGATACGACACCGCCATCGAATCGGTCCTGGGTCAGTTGAACGTATCGCTCGTACGACTTCACGGTGGCGTCCAGCAACTGCCGCGAGGCGTCCAGTCCCTGAATCTGGAAGTAATCGGCGGCGATCTCCGCCTGATACAACAAGCGGGCATTCTCGAGTTGCGCCGCCGAAGCCTGCGCGAGGGCGGAATTGGCCGCAACGCCGCGCCGGATGCTTCCCCATACATCGATCTGATAAGTGAGGTCAACCGGTATGGTGTAAAGGCGTCTTACGCTGGACGGCGCGCCCGTTCCGGAATCGGCTACGGATGGCGTGGCGGTCACGGTGGGAAACAGACCTGCCCGGGCGATGCGCACCGCCGCCTTGGCCTCGCGGAATTGAGCCTCGGCGGCCAGTACATTCTGGTTGGAGATGCTCACCTGGTCTTCGAGCGCGCCGAGCCGCGGATCGTTGTAAACCTTCCACCACGTGCCGCGAAGCGCTCCGTCATTGGGTTGGGCTGTCTTCCAGCCGGCGGGCGGCTCTTCTCTAAAGGCCGGCGGCGCTGGAGCGGCAGGACGCTGGTACTTGGGACCGATCATGCAGGCGTTCGACAACAGCAGCAATCCGGCAGTTCCCCAAACGACGGTCGAATTATTCATACCTGAGAGCCTCGATCGGATCCATGTACGCCGCCTTGCGCGCCGGGTAGTAACCAAAGAACACCCCCACCAGCGCGGAGAATAGAAACGCCAGGACGATAGAGAGGGGGCTGACCGCGGTCGACCATTGCGCGAAGTGGGAGATGAGCAGCGACGCCGTCAGCCCGACTGCGATCCCGATGATTCCACCCAGCAGGGAGAGCGTCACGGCTTCCACCAGGAACTGCAACAGGATGTCGCGCGTCTTGGCGCCCACCGCCTGCCGCAGACCGATCTCTCGCGTTCTTTCGGTCACGGACACCAGCATGATGTTCATGATCCCGATGCCGCCCACGATCAGCGATACCGACGCGATGGCGCCCAGCAGAATCGACATCACTTGCGCGGAGGTTTCCTGGGCCTGGAACACCTCGGTGAGATTGCGGATGGTGAAGTCGTCGTCCAGGCCCGGCAGGATCCTATGCCGTTCGCGCAGCAGCGCCTCCATCTCAGTGATCGCCTGGTCCATGGCCTGCGGGCTGATGGCCTGCACCATCAGCGAGCCGACCGCTTGGGCATTGGCCTTGTTGGCGCCGAGCACCTTTTGCATGGCCGTCGAGATGGGCAGCAGGATGACGTCGTCCTGGTCTTGACCGGTGGGCGACTGGCCTTTCGGTGTCAGCACGCCCGCCACGGTAAACGGCACATTTTTGATGATGACCACCTGACCGGTGGGATCGCTGTCGCCAAAGAGATTCTCGGCGACGGTTTCACCCAACACGGCCGTTTTGGCGGCCGCATCCACGTCCTGCGCCGTGAAGAACTGGCCGGACAACATGGTGTAGTCGCGGATGGTCATGTAATCCGGAGTCACGCCCTGGGCATTGGTGGCCCAGTTGTTATTTCCGTAAACCACCTGCACGCCGCCGCGCACGGTAGGGGCGGCGAGAGCGACGGACGGGCACTCGGCGGCGATGGCCTTGGCGTCGTCTTCCGACAGCGAGGCTACCGCGCCGGAACCGAGCCGGACGCCGTTGCTGCTGATACTGCCCGGCATCACGATGATCAGGTTGCTCCCGATGCTCTGGATCTGCTGCTGGATGCGCGCCGTGGCGCCCGCGCCAACACCCACCATGGCGATCACCGCCGCCACGCCAATGATGATTCCCAGCATGGTGAGAGCCGAGCGCATGCGGTTGACCCGCAGGGCGCGGAGCGCGATGCGGATGCTGGCGACGATCTTATTCATGGTGCAATCTCCTCCGGCTGCTCGGCGGGAAGCTGTTCGAGGTCCTTCCGCGCTTCGCGTGGCGTCGCCAGTCTCTCGTCGAGTTGCAGCCTGCCGTCTTTGAAATGGATGCTCCGGTTCGAGTAAGTCGCGACATCCGGATCGTGCGTCACCACGATCATGGTGATCCCCTTTTGGCGGTTCAGTTGCTGGAAGATGGCCATGATCTCGATGCTGGTCCTCGAGTCCAGCGCTCCGGTCGGCTCGTCTGCCAGGATAATGCTGGGATCGTTCACCAGCGACCGCGCGATGGCCACGCGTTGCTGCTGGCCGCCGGAAAGCTGGCTGGGCTGGTGTTCCTCGCGTCCGGCCAACCCCACCGCGAGCAGCGCTTTCATGGCCCGCTCGCGCCGCTGGCGGGCGGGAGTGTCGGTGTACATCAGCGGCAATTCGACATTTTCCTCCGCGCTGGTTCGCGCCAGCAGGTTGAACTGCTGGAATACAAACCCGATCTTGTTGTTCCGGATCTCCGCAAGTTGGTCGCGATTCAGGTTTCCTACGCTGATTCCGTCCAGCGTGTAAGTTCCGGAGGTGGGCTTGTCGAGGCACCCGAGGATGTTCATGAGCGTGGATTTGCCGGATCCGGATGGCCCCATGATGGAAACGAAATCTCCCCGTTCTACTCCGAAGGAGATGCCCTTCAACACGTGCACCGGCATCTCGCCGAGCCTGTAATCCTTCACCAGGTCCTTGATCTCGATTACCGCTGCCATGGCGCTCGCCTAGAATCCCGGCCCTCTGCCGCCCTTGCCGCCGGTCTGGGCGCCGGGGCTGCCGCCCGAAGCGGTAGCCGCCTTCGCCAGCGCCGCGACAATCACGCGGTCTCCGTCCTTCAGGCCGCCTTGGGTAACCTCCGTATACGTGCCATCGCTTTCGCCGGTAGCGACCACGACGCGCTGCGGCTTGTTGTCCGCGTCCAAGACCCAGACGGCTTGCTCCGGGGCGGCGCCCTTGCGTACGGTCTTGCCGGGGCTGGCCGCTGCCGTGTCGGACGCCGGGTGATAACGCAGTGCGGCGTTGGGAACCTTCAGCACGTTGGGGCGCTGATTCACCAGAATCTTGACGTTCGCCGTCATACCGGGAAACAGCTTGAGGTCCAAATTCGCAACGCCGATCACCGCGTCGTAAGTGATCACGTTTTGCACGTTAATGGGCGCCTTGCGGATGGAGGTCACGTCGCCGGTGAACACCTGCCCGGGATACGCATCCACCGTGAAAGTTGCGGGCTGGCTCACCCTCACGCGTCCCACGTCGGCTTCCGACACGTTGGTATCCACCTGCATCTTGGTCAGGTCCTGAGCGATCAGAAAAAGGGTGGGAGCCGCCAGGCTTGCGGCTACGGTCTGTCCGACATCCACGTTGCGCGACACCACGACGCCATCCACCGGCGCCGTAATCTTGGTGTGGTCCAGGTCGAGCTGGGTCGACTGCAGCGCCGCGGTGAACTGTTTGACCTGCGCCTGGTTGGCGTTCAAAAGCGAATTCGCCACGTTCACCTGAGCCTGTGCAACCTTCAGGTTGTCTTCCACCGCATGTTGCTGCGCCACTAATGCGTCATGATCGGCCACCGCCGATTTGTACGTAGTCTGAGCGGTTTCGAGATCCTCTTTGGAGTCCGCACCCTGGCCGACCATGATGACGCGGCGGTCGACCTTGACCTTGGCATCCTCAGCCACGGCCTGCGCTTTCAGGACATTCGCCTGAGCGGCTGCCAGAGAAGAGTTCGCCGCTTGAATGCCCGCCATAGCCTGCTGGATGACGGCCTGGGAATTGGCTACGGCGGCCCGCGATGCATCGAGGCTAGCCTGGGACTGATCGACCTTCGCCTGGAAGGGCGCGGGATCGATGCGCGCGATCAACTGGCCCTTGGTCACTTTGGAGTTGAAATCGGCGAACAAGGCCACGATGACGCCCGACACTTGCGTGCCCACTTGCACGGTTACGACCGCGTTCGGGTTGCCGGTGGCCGAGACGGCGACATTGATGTCGCCGTGTTCGACAGCCGCCGTGCGATATTGAATACCGGCTTCTCCCCCGACCACGGCCCACGTCCCCAGCCCTGCGGCGACGACAGCCGCGGCAGCAACGATGACGACTGTTTTCCTCTGCATACGCTATCCGGTCCCCACTTTACGATGCTTTTCTCTGCTTTGCAATCGTTGGCTTGGCAGTGCCGACGATGCTGACGGAAAACGAGGCGTTCCCCATGTATTTCGGTTATTTAACTCCTGTTTATCTGAATTCGCGATACGATAGCGGATATGGCAAGTGGGAGGCTTCTTCTGACCGCGGCGGTTGGTGTGATCGCGAGTGCGATCCCCAGCCTGCTCGCCCAGTCTGTTGGTTCCAGCGTCACGTCGAGCACCGCGACCATTCGGTGGCAATCCCTCGGGGCCACCCAGATACGCGTCTACCTGCTGGCCGACCCTCAAGGCGGAAAGACACTGTTGGCTACTCTTCCCGGGAATGCGACCAGTTATACCGCAACCGGCCTGGCGCCCGCGGTCAGCCTGTTCCTCGAGATGGACGCCGATACGGGAGGCGGAATTCTATCGCAGAGCTGGTTCCTGCGCACCGTGGGTGGACCGCGCGCCATGTTGGACAACGCCGTGCGCGAGGTCCATGCCTATGCCCCCAATATTCTGATGGTGGTTCTGGGCGGCGGGGACGGTCCGGCGTGGCAGTCCGGGCCATGGAAGGTGACGCGGGCAAATGGAGCGCAAATCAACGTCAACGCGGTGAGCCGGGAGTCAATACCGGTGGGCGCGCCGGACTACCAGGTGGGCTACGGGCTGCCCTATCGCGATGACGTTCTGGACATCGATCACCGCATTTACCTTTGGCTGGCCGAGTCCATCGGCAACGTCGAAGTGCTGAGCATCACCGGTCCTTCGGGAGTGAGCTTCGTGCTGCCGTTCAGCGACCGTTACCTGGAGACGCCCGCGATCCATCTGAACCAGGTGGGATACAATCCGCGAGCGACCCAGCGGTACGCTTATTTCTCCGGGTGGATGGGCGATGGGGGCGCGCTTTCGCTGGCGAATTTTCCCGCCACGGCGGATGTTCTGGCTACCAACGCCGACGGATCGGCGCCAACGGTCATCGCGACTCTGCCGGTAACCGTGCGATCGGCATCGGATTTGGAGGCCGGGGGCGAAGTGAGACAGATCGACCTGTCCGGTATCCCGCCGGAGGAGGGCAGGAGCCTGCGCGTGCGGCTGGCGGGAATCGGGGTGTCGTGGCCCACGGCTGTCAGCCAGTCCAGTGCTTTCCAGGCCTTCTACACAGTGACCCGGGGCTTGTTCTTGAATCGCTGGGGAGGCAACTTGCTGCAATTCACACCCTGGTCGAGGCCTCCCGATTACCACCAGGTCGATACGGGCGAATTGACAGACTTCGAACAGATGTACCCGCAGAATGCGCCGCTCATGGGGGCGCGGCAGGTCACCGCGGGCTATCACGATGCCGGCGATTTCGAACAGCGGCCGATGAGCACCGCCGTGCCGCAATTGCTGATGCGAGCGGTCGAGCTGAGCCCTCAATCTTTCCCCGACGGCCAATTGAACATTCCGGAAAGCGGCAATGGCATTCCCGATCTTCTGGACGAGGCACTCTGGGGCGTGGCATTTTGGGAGCAGATACAGGAAAGCGACGGAGGCGTACGACAAGGTCTGCAGTCTTACCGGCATCCGTGGGGATTCTATCTGGCGAGCGACGATCCCTTGCCATACTGGACGTTTTCCCGCGATGCGAACACCACGGCGCGTGTGGCGGGGGTTTTTGCCCAGGCCTCCCGCCTGGTGTCGGCGTATGACGCGGCGAGAGCCGCGGACCTGCGGCAGCGCGCCATCATGGCCTGGAACTATGCGGCGGCCAATGGAGCCAGTGCGGCTTACCGTCTGTACGCCGCGGGCGAATTGTATCGCCTGACCGGGGACCCATCTTATAAAGCCGCTTTCGAGACCGCCTGGAATGCGATGGGCGTCTACGGAGCTTTCAGCCAGTTCGCGCCCGATCAGCTCCTGGAGTCCGACTACCAGAGCGGGAAGCGGAGCATGTCGGATTATCTCCAGGGCTACTTGAACGCCCCCGGGGCGAACAGCGCCATCGCGGCGACGGCCAAAACCTGGCTGGCCCAATACGCGGGCGCCGCTCTAAGCACGACCGCGAACGAGCACGCCTATCGCAACCCGCGTCCGGAAAAGTACCAGATGGATTGGGGGCAAGGCGCCTCAGTGGTTCGTTTCCTGGATACGGTGATCGCGCGCTTGCAGTTGGGAGGGCTTTCGGCGCAGCAAGAGCAGCAATACATCGACGCGCTGAGCCTGGCGGCCGACTACGTGCTCGGCGGCAATCCGAACGGGCTGGTCTACATTACGGGACTTGGGTCGCGTAATGTCGAGGAGCCTCTGCACCTGGATTCTCTCGTCTTCATCAAGCAAGGCAAGGGGCCGATGCCTGGCATCCCGGTTTTTGGGCCCACCACCTCCACTCCCACCGCCTCTTACACGCTGCCGACGCTGGCGGCATTCTATCCGGCATTTGGGCTGCGCCCGGAAGCACTGCGGTATGCGGATGTCCGCACAGTCCCGAACTTCAATGAGTTCAGTGTCTGGGAAATGCAGGCGCCCGAGAGCGAGTTGTTTGCGGTGCTGCTCGGGCAGCCGACTTTGCCCAACCCGGAGCTGGTCAGCCTGGCGGCTGCCGCCGCCAGCGGCAGCAGCCGGTAGCTCACCGTGAGCCAACGAGCGATTCTCAAAAACGGACACTCGGGGGATACGCGACACCCGCGCCGGTCAATGATTTCAGTGACTTGCCCAGTCACTCGAAACGGACCTCCGCCTGCACCGTTGACCGGCAAATGCTCACTCTCCTGAAGGATATGCGCTACTCTTTGCGCACCTTGCGCAAGATGCCCGGCTTCAGCATGGTGGCCTTGCTGGTGCTCGCCCTGGGCATCGGAGCGAACACCGCGATCTTCAGCGTCGTCAATTCGGTGCTGCTGCGTCCGTTGCCGTATCCCGGCTCCGATCGCCTCGCGCTGATCTGGGAGACGGATCTGAAGGACGGCATCCAGCGGGAGGGGCCGTCCGGGCCGAATTTCCTCGATTGGAAGGAACAGAGTCAATCCTTCGAGGAGATGGGGCTACTGGAGGTCGGCACCGGCACCGTGACCGGTGAGGGCGAGCCCGAGCAGGTGGTCGGTCTGCGCGTGACCACGAATTTCCTTTCGATGCTGGGTGCTCGAACGGTTCTCGGGCGCGGCTTCACGGCGGCTGAGGGGGAGGGTAAAGCACGGTACCCGGTGGCCGTGCTCACGAACGGGTTTTGGAAGCGGAGCTTCGGCGCGGACCCGCGCGCGATCGGAAGAACCTTTGTCATGAATAGCGAGCCGTACACCGTGATTGGCGTGCTGGCTGCGGATTTCTGGCAGCCGCTGCCCAGCGACCTTTACGTGCCATGGCCGGTGGCGGAACTGCGCGCCAAAAGCCGCTTGGAGCACGCCTTCGGTGTGATCGGCCGCGTGAAGCCGGGCGTCACCATGGCCCAGGCGCAGGCCGAGTTGAGCACCGTGGCGCGCCGCATCGATGCCCAGACGCCCCGGCTGGCAGGCTGGGATGTGAGTGTGGTGGGAATGCGACAGGCGCTCTTCGAATACATCCGGCCGGCGTTGCTGTTGCTCCTGGGCGCAGTGGGGCTTCTGCTGCTGCTGGCGTGCGTGAACGTGGCGAGTCTGTTGCTGGCGCGCGTCACGGGCCGACGCAAGGAGATGGGGATTCGCGTGGCATTGGGTGCGCGGCGCGGCCGCCTGATCGGGCAGATTCTGAGCGAAAGCCTGCTGCTCAGCCTGATGGGAGGCGCGCTGGGAGTTTTCTTCGCCGTCTGGGGCGTCGACCTTCTGAGCGCGGTCCTGCCCGGCACGTTTCCGATGGCGGAGGCGGGAGCCGAGATTGTGCGGCCGGCCATCGGCGTGGATGCCCGGGCGCTGGTTTTCGCGCTCGCGATCTCGACCGGGGCCGCTCTGATTTTCGGACTGATTCCCGCGCTCTATGCCGCCGGCGCCGACGTGAACGAGGCGTTGAAAGCGGGCGGGCGAACGTCGACCTCATCGCTGGGCCGGACGGGGGTGTGGGGTCTGCTGGTGGCCGGGGAGGTGGCTCTCGCCAGCATACTGTTGATCGGCGCGGGACTCGCCATGAAGAGCTTCGTGAAGCTGCAACACGTGAATCCGGGCATCCGGCCCGATCATGTCTTGACGTTTCGCATGCGCCTGCCCACGGACAATCTGTACAAGAGCGATCGCGAACAGGCCGGCTTCTATCGGCGCGTAATCGACAAAGTGGAACAGATACCCGGCATTCAATCCGCCGGTCTTACCGACGTGCTTCCGCTCGGCCAGCAAAACGACCGGGAGTATTTCACGATCGAAAAGCGGCCCCTGCCGCCGGGGCAGTCGCTGGTCGCGGACTTTCGGCGTATCAGCCCGCAGTATTTAAATACGATGGGAATCGCGCTGCTGCAAGGGAGACTGCTGTCCGATCGGGATGGTCCGGACGCCCCCCTGGCGATCCTCATCGACGAAACACTGGCTCGCCAGTATTGGCCCAACGAGAATCCGATCGGCCGGCGCATGCAATTGTGGGGTCAATTCCGGGAAGTGGTCGGCATCGTGAGCCAGGTGCATCATTATGGCTTGGAAAGACAGCCGGAGCCTACGATCTACGCGCCCTACGAGCAGATGCCGGACAAGGCCATGGCGCTGGCCGTACGCACGACGATGGAAACGCAGGCCGTGGTAAGGGCCGTGAAGCAGGCCGTGTGGTCGGTGGATCGGGGCCAGCCGGTGTTTCAGATCCGCAGCATGGACGAGTATCTGTCGCTGGCCGACACCGCGCCGCGCATTTCGACGGTACTGCTGGCGGTCTTCGCGGGCATCTCGATGCTGTTGGCCGCGCTGGGGATTCATGGAGTGGTTTCCTACGGCGTGGCCCAGCGGACCCGCGAGTTCGGACTTCGCATGGCGCTTGGCTCTACGCCCGGGCAGCTCGAGGCGCTGGTAATCGGGAATGGTATCAAGACCGCGCTGATGGGTCTCGCGGCGGGAATGGCGGGCGCCGCCGCACTGGCGTCGGCCCTGCACGCGCTGCTCTACGGCGTAGCGCCGCTCGATCCGGCGGTAATGGCCGGAGTCGCCGCGTCACTTCTAACGGTGGCGCTCATCGCGAACTATGTTCCGGCGCGGCGCGCGACGCGCATCGATCCGATGGCGGCGCTGCACCACGAGTAGCCGGATGGGCGAGCGGCCTCGGGAACCTCGCCTGGCGGCAGTATGTACGATATGATGTAGTATATGGCGAAGATCACCATCTATCTTCCCGACGACATCGAACGAAAGGCACGCAAGGCGGCAAAGAAGGACCACACTTCGGTCAGCCGCTGGATCGCCGAGCGGGTCAAGCAGAAGCTGGACCACGCGTGGCCACCCGAGTTTCTGGAGGCGGCCGGATCCTGCCCGGATTTTCCCAGCCTCGAGGAACTGCGAAGCGGCTATGGCCATGACGCGCCTCGGGAGCCTCTGGATTGACACTGCTCGACAGCAACGTCCTGATCCAGTATCTGAAAGGGACCGAACCGCTGACCTCGCGGGTGCAGGCGGCTTCGCCCGTGGAACTGGCGATCCCGAGTATCGTGGTCTGCGAACTGGAATATGGCACTCTCAGGATCGGCAGTTCCCGGCGGCGCACGGTGCTTTCCCATGTGCTGGCGAACCTCCAGGAGGTTCCGTTCGACCGCGCGGCCGCCCGAGAGACCGCCCGGATCCGCGTGGATTTGGAGAGAAGCGGGATGGTCATCGGACCGCTCGATCTGCTGATTGCAGGCACGGCCGTGAGCCGTAACGCGATCCTGGTCACGAATAACCTCGATGAGTTCGGCAGAATCCGCGAGCTGCGCCTGGAGGACTGGAGCAGGTAGAATGGTGGTGGAAAGGGACCACGATGGACCCCGAAACGAAGGTGGCATTCGCCGCCCTCGTCAAATTGATTGAGGATCACAGCGAAAGCCTGCAGGCCGAAATGCAGACCGGGTTCGACCGGATCGAGGCGGCCACCGGGCGCAACACCAAGATGCTGGTGGCCGGAACCCGCGCTATCGGCGCCTTGAACGGATGGACGGAGGCGCGGGACAAACTGGACCGCAAACGCGATTCCGCGATCCAGGACCTCCAGATGCGGGTCCGCAAGCTGGAGCGCAAGACCAAGCGCCGCGCTTAGTTCGCAGGCCGAGGCCCTGCGCCACCAAGCTGCCAATTCTCGTCGAACAGGCCCGCCCACGCTACATCCGCCACCTCCGCGCCGTCCTTGACCTTCAGCACCGCGACGTCGCCCAGCTTGGGCATGCCGTAATCGCCGCAGTATTCGCGGTCGTCGATGGTCAATCCGCTGTTGAGCACCACGTAGCGCGACGGGCCCAGGGGACTGGGATACACGAGCGCCGGGAAATGTTCCGCCGCCGGAAAGCTCTGCTCGCCCAGGCTGACCGTTTCGCGCGTCCAGCGCACGGGCAGTTTCGCTTGCACTTTGGCGATCCAGCGGTTGCTGCCGGGATCGCCGAACAGCACCACGTTGTACCTGGCGAAGTCCGCCTCGGTGACGTCCTTGTCATCCATGGTGCGCGGGTGCGCGCGAAACCACTTGGCGTAGAGGCGGTCGAAGCGCGCCAGCGTGCGCAGCGCCTGCTGATTCACCGCCTCATTCCACGGGGTCCCGGTGGGACGGACCAGCAGGAAGGGGTCGAGGAAGGCGTCGTCGATGGGACCTTGCAACGCGTGAATCTTGTGCAGTCCGGCCGGTTTGCCGGCGCGCGCGATGCGCCACCCGGAAGCCGACTTCTCCAGCGCGATCTCCGGCGCGGCCTTCACGCGCAGGTCCTGGCCGTCGATTTTGATGGCGGCGGCGTGGTCCGTTTCGCGCAGCACCAGGCGCGTCAGGTTTTTCGTGGCGATCTGGTATTGCTTGCGGCTGTCGTTGCGCTGCGCGTCGACCTCGGCGCGCTCGTAGTGCTTCTCCAGCTCGTCGAGCGTGACCCAATAGTCGCGGTTGTAGCGCGTAGTGTAGGTCAGGAAGCGGATGTGGTCCGGAGAAACCTGGCCGCGGTCGCCGTACTCCTTGAGGAAGGCATCCAGGCGCTGCCGCACCTCGGAGCTGGTGCCGTGACCGGTCTGTTTGGAGATCAGGAAGATCGCCGGGGCGCCCTTGGCGCTCAGGTCGTTGGGGTCTCCTTCGGATGGAAAGCCTTCTTTCTCCAACTGCTCGCGCACCTTGATGGAAGACTCCAGTTGGCCGCGGGATGGCGCTCCCTGGGGCGGGGGCGGCAGCGACGAGACCTGCGTATCGCTGTCGCCATCGTGGCCGGCGAGCGGCAAATTGAACACGTTCAAGGCCCACTCCGTGTAATTCTCCCAGATGCGCAGGGTGGCCTGTTGATACGGCGTGAGGCCGGGCATTCCGGGCCGGCGCGACCAGGTCCCGGCGCCGATCTCGGCGGCCGCAAACCGGTCGGGGTAGTGCAGCGCGATGTGCCACGCGCCCTCGCCGCCCATGGAAAATCCGCGCAGGATGATGCGGCGGGGATCGATTTTGTAACGCTTTTGGACGGCGGCTATCGCCTCGAAGACGTCCACCTCGCCGGCAAAGTGCCAGCCTGCGCCGTTCCAGCGGCCGTAGACGTCGAGCTGAATCTGGCCGGCGTCCGCGACCGGCGGCCGGGATGGGCCCTGAGTGGGGAACGAGTAGAGGAAATCGGCTTCGCTGAGCCGTGCCGCACGCCCGTGCATCCAGACGTAGAGGCGGACCGGGTGGGCGCCATCGTATGTATCGGGAAGGGTCACGCCGTAGGGTTCGACCGAACCATCCAGGGCGGAATAGAAGCCGTGGGTGCGGCGGGCCGTATTGAGCCATGGCGATTGGCCGCTCTGCAACTGGCCCGCGCGCTCGAGGCCGGTATCGAGCACGGCCAGCGCATGGTTGATGCCGTCCTGGGTGAAGAAGTCTTCGGGGAACTCGAGGAGCAAGCGGCTCGACTTGGCGTAGACTTCGACGTCCGCGACCAGGTCCTCGTTGGCATGGCGGCTTTTCAGATTGCGGACCAGCGAATCCAGATCGTCGACCTTGGCCTGGATCTGCCGCTTCTCCTCGTTGGTGGGCTGCACCGAAGGCGCCTGGCCCCGGCCGCCTTTTTGGGGTGTGGGAGCGGCGGGCTGCTGGGCGGCGGCGCGCAGCAGCAGCGCCGCCACGGCTGTCAGGGCGAAGATCGCAAATCGCTTCATTTCGTGGCTCCTTTCATGAATCAACCGAAGAGGGTCTGGATGGTGGGGCCCTCCTCGCCCCAGTCCCGTGTGCCGGTTCCGCCGCACGTCGCGCAGACGCCGGTCCCGCCGCACGAGGGACACTTCGGCTCGTCCGAATTCAATTGGATGTTGATGCCAGTGCCGTCGCATTGGCCGCACTTGCCGTTCGCCGAAAAAACTCCGCCGGCGCAGTCCGGGCAGCGCCCGTCCCTGTGAATTTCGCACATTGGGAACTCCGTCCGCACAGTATAGCAGCGGCGGAGAAGGGTCGGCAGAGAACCACCGGGCGATAGGCGGTGTCTGAAAGGTGGCGGCGATTGGCGAAAGCGCCTGCCCCACCAAGAGGCAAGTCCTCGCGCACCAATGTGGGACTGACGCTTTCGCCTGTCGAGCCGCGAGTTTTAGGAAGAGCGGTTAACCCCGTCCTCCGATCAGTCGATGGCCGGTCCGAAGTACCCCTGCGCCAACGCCGGCTCGGCTTCCAGTGCCTTGGTCCAGCAACTGCGCGCTTCGTGACTTGCCCGCCGCTTCCAGATTCCGGCCCAGGTTCAGCAAGGCCTCCTGGAAGTGCCCGGCGATGTCCTCGTGCTGGAAGGCGGCACCTTCCTGATCAACTACGAGGAGGACCCGGCAAAGGCTCAGGCCCGCTTCTCCACATGGCTCGACCGCATCGTCGTCCAGGGCCTGAACGAGTGGCGCCGGGTCCTTTGAATTCCCGAAGTCACGACTCGACGTGGTCTCCTGCCTGAAATAGCGGCGAAATGAACCCTCCGTGGTAGCAATGGAGGGAATCTGAGCGGGATGGCTATCGGCGCGAAGTTTGCTCTCAATCCAGTTCAAATTACGTGCTGTGTGTATCCGGTCTCTCAGAGAAGAATTGG
>Ga0209415_10011599_pt1 | contig 14810 bp, 11 predicted proteins | sample PeaSoiSIISIP2007_FD_187696 | JGI IMG/M metagenome (GOLD analysis project Ga0209415, IMG submission 187696) | Peat soil microbial communities from Weissenstadt, Germany - SII-SIP-2007 (SPAdes) (version 2) | ecosystem: Environmental > Terrestrial > Soil > Wetlands > Peat | place: Germany...
TGCACCCCGCCGTAAGGAAGCTCCAGGATGACGCTCAGCGGCTCAGGAAGACTGTAGCCGTTCTGGAAGAGCAGTACGCCGAGCAGAAACGCCTGGACCTTGACCAAGTGCGCAAACGCATCGCCGCCATCGAAGCAGCGATCCCCGGCTGGAGCAAGCAGGTCCTGGAAAGCAACCTTCGCCTTTCCGAGAGCCAGCGATTGCGGAACAAGTTGCAGCGCCAGCAAGGCCGTTATGACCTGCTGGTATCCATGCTCCAGACTGTCGATCTCAACAAGAACATGCCCCAGGAGCGAATCACGGTGCTCGATCCGCCCTCTCCCGGGTTGCCGACACAGCGGAGCCTGCCGTTTCGGGTGTTGTTGGCGGTAGGGGCCGGCCTGTTGCTCAGCTTAGGGACGGTTTTCGCATGGCACTTGCTCGACGATCGTTTCGTGTCCGTGCGCGATGTGAAGGACCAGTTCGGGGAGATGGTGTTGGGCTTGGTTCCGCAAATCAAAGTCGCGCGCGGGAAACCCCAAACCGCGCTGATAGCGCCTGAGGACTCTCGCCATGCCTACGTCGAATCCTACCGCCATCTTCGTTCAGCCTTGGTGTTGTCCCACCTTGGCCGGGCACAAACGCAGACCCTGCTCTTTACGGGAGCCACGCCGCACGAAGGCAAGACCACCATCGCCATCAACCTTGCCCGTGTGCTCGCCCGCAGCGGGTTGCGCGTGGCGCTCGTGGATGCCGACCTGCACGGCGGCGGGCTCTATGGCTCGTCAGACGGGCAGGAGACACCGGGAGTGCTTGAATTCCTCCGGGGCGAGGCCGATGCGACCGCCGTCGCGCACGCAACCGACCTGCCGCTTTTGACCCTGGTTCCGATCGGCTCCCGCCGCGGGCAGGCGGAGGGCTTGTTTCTGCGCGCAGAACTGGGCCAGCTCCTGGGAATGTTGCGCGCGGACCGGGATTTCGTGATTGTGAACGGGTCCCCCATCCTCTCTGCGGATGACGCCGCCTTGCTGGTGCCTCATGCGGACACGGTCGTGCTGGTGGTGCGGCCCTTCTATACGCGGTCGCGGTTGGTGCGCCAGGCTTTGGACATGCTGTACCAAAGACAGGCGAAGCAGGTGACCCTCATCCTCAATCGAGCGAGGAAAGACGACCTGGCCGGGTGTTTCGCGCAAAATGGGATGAACCGGGCTGCCGGAAACGGCGTGGCGACTCCGGCATAAGGCGAATATTCTCGAGCAGACCTGCCTGGCGCAACCGGAGGCCTCCGCTCACTGACATGGAATCCTTTCAACATCGCATCGTGATCGAGGCCGGTCGCGCCGAGAGGCAATATTGGCGCGACCTGTGGCGCTATCGCGAGTTGCTCTACTTCCTGGCCTGGCGCGACATCCTGGTCCGCTACAAGCAGACGGTGGTGGGCGTGGCCTGGTCGCTGATCCGTCCCCTGCTGACGATGGTGGTGTTCACCATTGTCTTCGGCAAACTGGCAAAAATGCCCGCTTCGGGCGTTCCCTACCCCCTCCTGGTGATGGCCGGTTTGCTACCCTGGCAGTTTTTCTCCACGGCCTTGAGCGAGGCCGGCAACAGCCTGGTGACCAACACGGGTTTGATCACCAAAGTCTATTTCCCCCGCATGGTGGTACCCGCCAGCAGCCTGGTCACTAGCCTGGTCGATTTCCTCATTTCCTGCGCGTTCATGCTGGGCTTGTTCGGCTGGTACCGATTCCTGCCCGGGATTCAGATACTCGCGGCGCCGTTCTTCCTGTTCCTGGCTTTCGCCGTCGCGTGCGGCGCGGGTCTCTGGGTGTCTTCTCTTACGGCTCAATACCGGGATTTCCGGTTCATTGTTCCCTTTGTCGTGCAGTTCGGGCTCTATCTCTCGCCCGTCGGTTTCAGCAGCAGCATCGTGCCCGCGAAATGGCGGCTGTTCTACAGCCTGAACCCAATGGTCGGCGTCATCGACGGGTTCCGCTGGTCCTTGCTGGGAGGCCAACCTCCGCTGAACCGGTCCTCAATCGGGTTGTCCTGCCTGCTGACGGTGCTGCTGGTGGGCAGCGGCGCATGGTACTTTCGCAAGACCGAGCGCACGCTGGCCGACGTGATTTGAGTATGGCGCACGCGATCATCTCCGTCGAGAACCTCAGCAAGCGCTACGTGCTCTCGCACCAGGGCGCCAAGGGCGACGGCCTGCGCCACCGCGTCGAGCACTTCGCCAGGTCGCCGCTGCGCTGGCTGCGCGCGGCGCTGAAACAGGGCGCGAGGGCGAATGGGGGGAACGGCGCCCTTCACGGCCCCGGCCATGCCCCACCCGCCGCCAAAGAGGAGTTTTGGGCGCTTAAAGATGTCAGCTTCGACGTCAAGCAAGGCGAGGTCGTGGGCATCATCGGCCGGAACGGCGCCGGAAAGTCGACATTGCTCAAAATCCTCAGCCGCATCACGGAACCGACGACCGGCCGAGTGATCATTGATGGCCGTGTCGCCAGCTTGCTCGAGGTGGGGACCGGCTTTCATCCGGAATTGACCGGCCGAGAGAACATCTTCCTCAACGGCGCCATACTCGGCATGACTAAAATGGAGATCAGAACAAAGTTCGACGAGATTCTTGCCTTCGCTGAAATCGAGAAGTTCCTGGACACGCCGGTGAAGCGATACTCTTCGGGCATGTATGTTCGATTGGCCTTTGCGGTTGCGGCTCACCTCGAACCGGAAATCCTCATCGTAGATGAAGTCTTGGCGGTTGGAGATGCTCCATTCCAAGCGAAGTGCCTGGGCAAGATGCAGGACGTGTCGAGAGATGGACGGACCGTGCTCTTCGTCAGCCATAACCTGCAGGCGGTTGCCACGTTGTGCTCACGGGCGATCTTCCTGAAGGCGGGGATGGTGGAAAAGGATGGCCCAACGGAGGGCGTTGTCAGCGCCTACCAGTCTTCGTCAGCACATGACGCCTCCTCAAAGCTGGAACAGGTGTGGAGTGAGATCGACCGCGCCCCTGGCAATGACTCTGTTCGTGTTCGCCGGATCGCAGTGATTCCCGATGCCGCGGAGGCGGACCTCGAACTGAATATGAGCACGCCATTTCGTGTGGAGGTCGATTACTGGAACATGGTTCCGGACACGTCCCTCATCGTGAACCTATGCTTCTATGCGCTCGATGGTTCCCCGGCCTTTGAGTCCTTGACCACCAGGGAAAAACAGTGGCATGGAAAGCGATTTCCGAAAGGCCTTTTCCGCAGTGTCTGCTCCGTGCCGGGGCACTTGCTCAACGAAGGACGCTACTTGGTTCGCGTAATCTTCCTCGATTCCCGGGTAATGAAGCTATACGACTTTCCGGACGCTGTCATGCTCACGATCAACGACCCCGAAGCCCGCAACATTCCGTATTACCACCGTTTCATGGGCAACGTTCAACCGCTCTTGCCGTGGAGAACGGAGTTGCTCGAAGAATCCCGGCGCGTTCAGTGAAGACATATGAACTGGCGTGGCCTTAGCGCAGGCCTTCTTGGGCGGATAGACATCAGTTTGCCAGTCACCGTTCTGGAGGAGGCAATCGCCAGGCACGGGGCGCAATCGTGGTTCGTGTACGCCCTGGCGGGACGCCGGGAACGAAAGCACGTATGGTGGCCAACCTTGTGGCTCGCACGCCGTTTGAGTTCCTCGGCGCGAATTCTCGAAACCGGCTGTGGCTGCGGCCTGAACCTGCTCTGGTTCAGACAACATGGGTTCCGCGATCTAGCCGGCTTGGATATCGACCCCACGGCGATCTCGGCGGCGCGGGAACTATTCGAGAGAGCCGCTGGCGCCGCCACTTTGAGCGTGGACGACGCGCTCTCGCCTAAATCTCTGGCCGCGGAACGCTTCGATGCCATACTCGCCCTTAACTGGACCTACCATGTAGAACAGTTCGACTTACTGCGCTTCATCCAAGTGTACCACCGATACCTTGCGTGTCGCGGCTACCTGGTGATCGATGTCATCGACGCCGCTTACAACATGACTCCGAATAACCAGTTCCTCACGTCGGACTCGGAGAAGGCGGAGCAACTCCGGCGGCCCAGCGAGTACAAAAACCGCTATTCCGAAACCGAAGTGCGCGAGGCCACAAGGCAATGCGGGCTCAGGATAATCCGGTCGGAGGCCTGCGGGGACAACGCCATTGTTCCAAGGCGGGTGTATATTCTCGCGCGTTGTGCCTGACGCACATTCCATGAAGCAACGACTGATGCGCGAGTCCCCTATCCCCACTCCCGACAGCTCCGTTGCTTTGGTGGACCGGCTGAAAGTCGATTATTACGCCCACCTGAAGACAATGAACGCCGGCGTGGCAGACGACGCCACTTATCGCGGTTGCTGCTATTATTATCGCGCGGAATTGCTGCCGCTACTGCCTGAAGCCAAGACCTCACGGATCCTCGACGTGGGCTGTGGATTCGGGCTGTTAATGCGTTTCTGCTGTGAGCAGGGTTATAAGCGGGTTTCGGGCGTCGAGATCGATGGGCAGTTGTTCGCAGCCACCAGCTCGCGCCTGGGTAAAATGGCTGAGTCCCTGATCCACTCGGATGCGAGGGTCTTCTTGAGAGGTAAATCCAGCAGTTACGACGTGATCACTCTGTTTGATGTAATCGAACATTTCACTCCGGAGCAAGCCGTCGAGCTTGCGGCGCTGGTGCGCCAGGCGTTGCGTCCCGGAGGCATAGGTGTGTTTCGAACGCCAAATATGGCCAACCTTTTCGGCGGATACTCGCGGTTCATCGATCTGACACATCAGCAGGGATATACGGAGTTCAGCCTCGCACAGCTCTTGAGGCAGTCGGGCTTTGCCACACCGCGGCTGCATTTGCCCCAGTGGCAAGCAGGCGATGCGCGCACGTGGAAGCTGAAACTGAGCAGGTGGGTTCACCGGGTCCTCATTGGCCTGCAGGATCGCATGACACCTCAGTGTTATGAAAAGAATCTCGTTATGTGGGCTAGGGTTCCGGGCGGGGATGCATGAGTTTCCTCGGAAAATGTCAAACGTGCGGCGATCGGGTTCGCTTTTGGCTGGCCTCGGCGCTTGATCGGCGTCGCAGGCCCAGAATCCTGCTGCTCGCTGACGAGCGGGGCGCGCCGTTCGATAGCTGTGCGCGCCAGTTGCGCCTGCATCTCAAAGGGGATTGTGTTTGTGATATCAGGTACGCGCGGGATTGCCCTTCCATAACAGCGTCGAAATACGATCTGCTTTACGTTTTCTTTTGGGGTGAGACCTTTCATCAACGTTTCGGGTTTGACATCGAGCGCACGATCAAGGAAGTGTCCAGCCACCGGTGGGAGGACAATCCGGAATACGGTCCCTGCACACCGGCGGAGATGGCGTACCGTCATCTGTGGGATGCCGGCTCTGTGATATGCACTTCGCGCAGGCTGTATGAACTTATTCAGCCGCAGCATCCGCGAGTGTTTCACGCAGCGAACGGATTCGATCTACAGCGATACCGGATGGAGCGCAGGCGAGCGGGCGCGATGGTTGTTGGGTGGGCCGGGAATATCAAGGACACGGTCAAAGGCGTCGAGGACGTTCTAAAACCCGCGTGTGAAGGACGGTTTAAACTGGTGGTTGCGCCGGGAAGTCTCCCGCACGGCAAGATGAACGCGTTTTACAATCAGATCGATATCTGTGCCGTAACCTCAAGGCATGAAGGAACGCCTTTACCGTTGTTGGAGAGCATGGCGGCCGGGTGCTTTCCGGTTTGCACCGATGTCGGTGTCGTGGGCGAACTCATCCGTGACGGACAGAACGGAATTATCGTAAAGCGGCGGAGCGCTGAGGCGTTTCGGGCCGCGTTTGCCTGGTGCGAGGCGCATCTTGACCAGGTCCGCGAGGTGGGAAGGGAGAACGCGAGGTTCATTCGAGAGGAGCGTCCGTGGGGCAAATGTGCCGCGCTTTTCAGGCAAGCCCTCGTCGAGTCGCTGTGGCAAGCGGCCCGCCCGAGGTTCAGAAATGACGATGTGTCGCCGGATACTCCGCTGGATCAATTTCGCAGGTTCTGCGGTATCTTTCGCAGGTACGGGCACGGCCAAGTGCATGGCGTCCTTCTTCGCGGGCGAACCTTTGGAGTTTTCAAGTGCGGGTCCGAGGAAGCTCAATACGAAGGGGTGCAGTCGATTTCCAGAATTCCGAACCGGGAGATCCGCGCGTTGTCGGAACGAATTCGCTTCGAGGAGCGCGAGGATCTGATTCGCTATTTGCGGCAGTCCTCGGACGAAATTGCATTGCATGGCATGTACCATACTGATTACTCGACGATGAGTCCTCGGGAGCAACTGGAGGAGATGACAAACGGGCTCGAGCTCCTGGCCAAGATCTTCCCCGAAAAGCGAGTGCGCTATTTCATTGCTCCATTTAATAGAACCAATGGGCACACTTATGAGGTTGCTCGCGAGTGCAGGCTGCAGGTGTTGGCGGCCGAGGGGATTCAGTTGGAAGAACACCTGCACGACCTTCGCATTAAGCCGGACACCTGGTATCGATATCACCATCACCGTTTTTACCCCGAGAGCACGTTCGGTCATTACCAGTTGTCTCTCGAAGCCCTCGACGCGGCTTTGGCGAGGAGCGCGGAACAGGTCCCGCATCAGCCTGGGCGATCGGAGCCGGGCGGCGTTGGGTCAAGGAGTCGTGGCGGTTGTTGGCTCCATTCAGCATGATTCCAAGGGACGCACATCCCCTCGCGGGCAAGCGGATTATCCAGGTGTATGGCTGGCTGAAGCTGGGGGGCGCGGAACGGCAAGGGTTATTGGTTGCGCGGTACCTGAAGGAAGTGGCAGGAGCGGACGTTCATGTCTGGGGAATGTCCTGTCCCGAGCGCGTCGCTGAGCTTTGCGAGAGAGATGGCATTCCCTGGAAAATTGTTGCCTGTGCCCAGGGTGGCCGTCTGGTGCGGAGGCTGCAAGGGTTGGTGAAGTTCGCCTGGGCGGTGCGGAGTGCGAGGCCGGACGTGCTGATGCCCTACACGTTGCCGTCGAACCCGGTTTGCGGGACCATCTGGAGGCTGACGGGCGCGCGCACCTGCATTTGGAACCAGCGGGAGGCGGGGTGGCTGTTCCCGGTTCATCCGCTTATGCGCGCGGCCTCTCGCCTCACTCCATGCTTCATCAGCAACTCCGCTCACGCAGCGGCGTTTCTGGAGCGAGAATTAAAGGCGCCACCGGATCGGATTCACGTAGTCCGCAATGGTGTGGAATTGGCTCCCCCCGCCGAGGATCGAGAAACTTGGAGGCGGCGCCTGGGCGTTGCCGAAGACGCTCTTGTGGCGTGTATGGTGGCGAATCTGACCATTTACAAGGACCACCTTACTTTACTGAAGGCGTGGCGTCTGGTGGTCGACCGGCTGTCAAGCCGCGGACGCCGAGCGGTCCTCGTCCTGGCCGGTCGCTTCGAGGAGACCCACGCGGCGCTGGAACAACTTGGCGCCGAGCTCGGCTTGAGGCAAAGCCTCGCCTTCCTGGGGGGCGTAGCCGATATTTCCGGGCTGCTGCGGGCAGTGGACCTAGGCGTCTTCAGTTCCCGGTCCGAAGGTTGCCCGAACGGGATTCTCGAGTGCATGGCGGCCGGCTTGGCCGTGGTCGCGACCGAGATCCCGGGCATCCGTGAGGCGGTGGGTCCTGACGGGGACCGCTTCCTGGCTCCGCCCGGGGATGCCGGCGCGCTGGCTACTCAAATCGTGAGATTGGCATTGAAGCCGGAGTTGCGCGCTCAGGTTGGGGAACTGAGTAGAGGGAGGATTCAAGCGGAATTCAGTCCCTCGCAAAGCTGCCGGAAGACTTCTGAGATCATTAGCGGGCAACTGTGAGTTTCATTTAGGCCGCACTTGGCTGGGTGCCTTATGTCCGGAAAGGAATTATCCACCTTGCCGCCAGCTTTCGATCCGAGGACGCTGATCCACGATTTCGGAGGGCAACGCCATTGGCAAATGAGCGCGGCTGAGGCGTTCGCCTTGCAGGGCATTTTGAATCGGCAGGAGGTCGAGCTTTCTCTGGAGATTGGCACCCTGGAAGGGGGTTCACTACAGGTACTCTCGAGGTACTCCAGATCGGTAGTATCGCTTGACATCAATCCGGCGGTAGCCGGGCGCCTGGCCGGCCAGTTCTCGAATGTGAGATTCCTCACGGGCGATTCGAAGCGGATCATCCCCGATCTCATCTCCGAGATTAATGCCGGACCGGAGAAGCTCGGCTTCGTGCTGATCGATGGCGACCATTCCTGCGAGGGGGTCAGAGCGGACATCAACAACCTGCTGGCGGTGGTGCCCAAGTGCATGGTTGTCTTTATCATGCACGATAGCTTCAACCCGGATTGCCGCGAAGGCATGCGAAAGGCCAATTGGGAGGCATGTCCGTACGTTCATTACCTGGAATTGGATTTTATCCCAGGACGTTACTACGGCGAGGCGGTCGATACCGCCCAGGCTCGCTCGATGTGGGCGGGATTAGCCTGCGCAGTGCTTCTTCCCGAGAAACGGACCTTCCCGCTGAAGATAGGCGAGTCGCAGAGGGACCTGCAGCGCCTCCTCTTTCCGCTCTCGGTTCATTCTCGGAAGCCCTCTCGGCTGCGGCGGTGGGCGGGCAAGCTACGAAGAGAGTTCTTGGCGTTTGGCCACTAATTGCCGGCGGTTGAGTTCGGCCTCGTGACCAGCAATGCCGCGCATCTGATGACGCTTCTTCCGCCAACCCAAGGGTGCCAGAACATCAACACGGAAGGGGAGTTTATGGGTGGACCGCGCGCGGCTGCGTTCCGGGTGGTGGCCAGCTCGCCCGCGATGCATCTGAGCGGGGTGAACGTCTTCCTGGCAAATCTCTACCGGGAACTGGTCCGTCAGAATATCAAGGGGAGTCTCATCCTGACGGACTTAAGCCGTGGCCCACAAGACCAGGGTGAGGCGTTTCCTGGCACGGTGATCAGGCTGCCCGCCACTCGGTGGTCGGAGGTGCGAAAGCGGCAGGACTGGGTCCGTGAGCGCCTCTTGAAAGAAGCGCCCTGCGTTTTCCTCCCGAACTACGATTTTGACATGGGGGGAATTTGCCCGGTTTTGCCTCAGGAGGTGATCGTGGTGGGCATCATCCATAGCGATGAGACGGCATACTACGAGTTCTTCCGGGCTTATTCGAGATACTGGAATCATACCGTCGCCGTGAGCCGGGAGATCGCCGCGAAGCTGGCCGTTATCGAGCCGGATTGCGCGGAGCGCCTCTCCATTATCCCTTACGGCGTCACCATTCCGGAAACGCCCCCGTCCAAGCCACACGGGCCGTTGCGAGTGGCCTACTGCGGACGACTAACGCGGCACCAGAAACGCGTGGATTTGCTGGCGACGGTGATATGCGAATGCCACCGCCGAGACCTGGCAATCGAGTTTGCGATCGCCGGCGCCGGAGAAGACGAGCCCCTCCTTCGCCAGGCGGTGAGAGAGGCTGAAGCGGCCGGCCGGGCGCGTATGCTCGGGGTGCTGCCCAACCACGCCGCTTTAAAGCTCTTCGCCGAGTCGCACGCGATGATCCTCACCTCCGAGTTTGAGGGGTTGCCGGTCGTGATGCTGGAAGCGATGGGCCGCGCGTGCGTGCCTGTTGTCAGCGCTGTCGACAGCGGGGTCAATGAACTGGTGCGCGACGGCGAGAACGGCTTTTTGGTGCCCATTGGAGACGTTGCCGGATTTGTTTCGCGACTGGGCTGGCTCGCCCAAAACCGGGGCGCGTTAAGGGATATGGGCCTTCGCGCGTTTGAGATCATTCGGAGGGGACCTTATTCCTCCCGTCACACGGCCACGGAGTACCTGCGGGTGTTCGATCTGTGTCACCGGCAGGCAGAAACGGGACGATTTCGTCGCCCACGAGGCCGGAGGGAGATACCGGGTTACCACCGGCTCACGGCCCGTGTAGGACGGCGCTTGCGCAAACTGATCATCTCCGGCGCGGATCAACGAACGGGATTGCATCACGGCTCCGGCGATGCTACGCAGCAAACAAAGCAGATATGATAGGGGTAAATCTTGGCCGTGTTTTCATCTTTTCAGCACTCTCGACAATTGGTTGCCGCACCTTGGCGGCGCCGCCAGTCACGGCCTTCGTTTACCAGGGCTGCTTGAAGGACCAAACGGGTAGTCCAATCTCCGGCAGCTACGACTTCCAGATGGCTTTGATGGATGCTGTCACGCTGGGCAACCAAATCGGCTCGGTCGCGACCAATACCGCGGTTGGCGTGACCAACGGCCTCTTCACACTCCTGGTGGATTTCGGAGCCGAGTCGTTTGATGGAAGCGCGCGTTGGCTGGAGATCGGCGTGCGAGCCAATGCCGTCGGCGAGTTCATCACCCTAAGCCCCCGCCAGCCTGTGACTCCGACCCCGTACGCCCTGGCTTCGCTTTCCGCCAACGGGGTCGCCGGCGCCAACGTTTCGGGTTTGCTTCCGGCGGCAAGTCTGCCGTTGGATCCGGGGACGAATGTGACCCTGGCGATGAACGAGGCCGGGCATCTTGAAATCTCGGCCTTCACGGACGCGCTGCCCATCGCAAGCTTGCCCCTCGACGCCGGGACCAACGTCACGTTCGCCACCAACGGCGCCAGGCTGCAGATTTCGGCCGCGGGCGCCGCTGCGCTGGATGCCGGGACCAATATCCTGATTGTCACCAACGCCAACGGGCATCTTCAAATCTCCGCGCAAACCGCCGGGACGGCGATTACCACCACCGACCCGGTGTTTTTCGGCGGTGCCACCTACCAGCCGGATATAGTGTCCTTTACTCCCGTCGGCGTGGGCGGCAGCGGCGGGGTGTACCCGCCGGCAGGACTCAAGATTTATCTGTTGGACTCGCTGGGCAGGCCCCAAGTTACCGTTCTAAGGTCCGCTTACTACTATAGCAGCTACACCGGCGCCGTCATGGGGGTTGAGCCGACTGGCAACGCCTGTGCCATGCCAACCGCGTTCGATTTCAGCGTTCAGGCCGACTCTTTCACATTCGGGACCTTCACCCAACCCTACGTGTTGAATGTGGATGGTGTCTCCACGGGAATTCAGCCCGCCAATCCAAATTGGTGGTTCAAGGTGCAGTTCCCCGATTATCGCTGGCGGCACATTCAGATTACCAGTAGCGCTTTGCTTGGCGTTGGCCTGGCCCCGACAAACGGCTTCTCGGGCGGGCCCATGGTCAAAATGCGCCGCCTGATTATCTTGGGCGACTCGGTCAGCGAAGACCCCGGGCAATTTGGGCTGGGGAATGGTTACGGCTCCCAGTTGATGCAAATGTATCAGAACTTGGATGTCTGGAGCAGCGGTTCCGGCGGCACCGGCTATGCCGTAAGCACCAGCACCAGGCCCAACTTCGTTGGCCGCGTAACGCCGGATGTAATCACCAACCGCCCGGACTACGTGCTGATCATGGGGGGGTTTAATGACGGCGCGGACCACTACCCCGGAGGCACCGACTATGTGGGGGCCAGCAATATTCTGTACACGGCGGCGTCGCAGGTCTATAGCATGATTCAAACGAACCTGCCCCGGTGCAAACTCATCGTGTGCAACATGTACTCGCCCCGTTCGCCTTTGAATATCGTCCAGCAATGGTCCCTGGGCGCCATTACGAATGCCTGTGCCGCTCAGGGTGTCACCAACATCATCGACATGGTCTCCGATCCGTGGTTCACCGGCACCGGCGATGCTGGAAATCCAACCGGCGATGGTAACGCCGATGTCTATATCAGCGGGGATCATGTGCATCCCAGCGTCGCCGGCCAGAACTACCTGGCCCGCCGAATCGCCGAGAACCTGGCCCACATGATTCCCGAGCTCATTCCCAATCCGAAAGCGCAATGAAACTGCCGGATCAGCTTCGGGATCTTTTCGCGGGTTCTGAGAAGGGGAGCCCGGGAAGATGGCCCAAGCCGGGGCTGGGGAGATCCGAGCCGGCGGCCGTAGAGAGGAGTTCCGGCCGGAAGTGAGCCTCCTTTCGATACGCGGGCGCTATCGTTCTTTGGATTTGGTGATCGTTGGTTACAGCCTTTTCTCCGAGGGGGGGGACTGGCGGTCGATCTACCTCTACTTCCGGGATGCCCAACAAAAAGGAAGAGGAATCCATCTCGTTGATGGCCGGCGCCCGGACGGGCGCAAGCAGTTGCTTGCGGCGGCGGCCTTCGCTCCGCGCATCGTTGTCAACGCCCTGGCCTCCCTGATGCGGTGGCCTTGCTTGCTCCTCTGCTTGTTCCGCAGGGACGTTTTCATCTACTTGCATGATACCGAGTATATGCTGGACCGTTGCCACCGGAGCCACCCCCTGCGCTATCGCTTGATTCGGCGGGTGCTGCGGCGGAACCCGGTGCTTTGCGTCTCCCGCCAGGCGGAGAATCTCTACCGCGAGCGGTATGGCAGCACCCGGACACACGTGGTTTACGAATGCACGCGCGTCACCACTCTGGACGCGTTCACGCCCGGCAGGCTCCACATCTTGATGGCGGGCTCGATGGATCAGCGCAAAGGGGTGCCTCTGTTTTCGCAAGTGGCGGAGCTCGCCGCCACGCGCTTTCCTGGCTGGCGATTCCACTGGTGCGGCGGGAGCGGCTCGACGGCCGATCTCCACAGGTCCGGCCGGGTATCCTGGCACGGCTGGCAACCGGCTCTGCACCCTTTCATGGAGAGGGCCGACATCTTCTTTCTCTCATCCCTGGACGATCCGTGCCCTTTGGTCGCGTTAGAGGCACTGGCGGCCGGCAAGAAGTGCGTCGTCTTTCGCCAGACGGGAGTCGCCGAACTCGTCGAAGGCCTTGCCGGCTGCGCGGTGTACGAAGACTACAGTGCCCAAGCGGCGCTGGCAGCCATCCGTGAAGCGGCCAGCGCCCCGCTCGACCTCGAACGCCTCCGGGAGGCGGTCCTTGAGAAAACCGGAGATCGGCAGTTCGCTTCGAATCTCGAGTCGGCAATCGGTTTGGAGAGGGCCGATGTGGAACGTTGAGCCAGAGCGCAGCCTCAGGCCTTGGCCAACGTCCTTATGGGGGAGTCGCGTTGCAAGGACCCCCGTGAAGCACCCAATCATCCAATCCACATACAATTGCCTGCGCAACGTGCCAACCGTTGCGCGCATCGCCAATTTCCTGATCTCGCGGGAGCTTGCCTACCGGCGCTGGGAACAAGAGTGCATTGACAGATGTTTAAGCCTCGCAGGCTGTATACAAGGAGGCGGCTATGTCATCACCGGTGGCTTGTTTTCGGGTATGCGCTGGCCGAGCGCGTACTCTGTCGGATCGGAATTTGCGCCGAAGTCCCTCGGGACGTACGAGATGGAAATAGCTCCTTTGGTTGAGGAGTGGATTTCAAGCTGCCGGATTACCTCCGTTGTGAATATAGGCGCCAGCGAAGGTTACTACGCGGTGGGTCTGGCTCTACGACTGACTGCTATTCCTGTGTATGCTTATGAGATCCAGAGCGCGGCGCACCCCAGAATCAAAGCCCTTGCCGAGTTGAACGAAGTCTCGGGCAGAATCCAGGTCCGGAACGAGTTCACAAATGAAGAGTTCCTAAGAGAATCTTTCGGTGCTCTGCCTTTCTTCGTGATCGATATTGAGGGTTGTGAGGACAGCCTCTGCGACGAGACGTTCGCGCGCAAGACCAGGAACGCGCTGCTGCTGATCGAGATTCACGATTTCGTCGGCCCCGGAACCGGAAAGCATCTGCTTGGTCGCTTCTCAGCGTCGCACTCCCTGCGCATGGTTCGCTACCGAGCGCATTCGAGGGGTCGCGTCGCCCGCCCGGCGGGCGTTTCACCGCTCGAGTGGGCGCGCGCGACCGATGAACATCGTTGCGCCGCCGGCAACTATTGGGTCATGATGGCGCCGAAGTGATTTCCAGGCGCATGACCCGTCCCCACGATTTACGACTAAACCAAGGAAGCCGCCCGCCAAGGCTTCTGGTTGTCGAAGAGAACCTCAGAAGCCGCAAAGGACACTATTTTCAATATGCCTATGCCCTGGCCCACGGCCAGGACTCCCCTAAACAGTTGCAGATCGAGTTTGGCGTTCATCGCAAGGCGGACGTGGACGTTCTGACGACCTTCCAGGCGCATCCCATTTTTCCGAGGTCCCGTTTGGAGAAAAGCCGGCTTAATAAAGTCCCTGGATTCAGCCAGATCTCTTTTCTTCTGCATAACTTAGCGGTGTTCCGGTGCCTTGCACGCCATCTGCGGAAACGCGGCCCTTACGACTATATCCTGTTTCCGACGGCGTCCTTCCATCAAATCCTTGGCGCGTACCTTACGCAGGCCGTCCTGCCGAGGCTGGCCCCGCGTCTCGCGCTATTCTTCGTACAACAATGCACGTCATGGCCAGGGGGAAAGCCGGCGCCGGTTTTTGACAGAACCGCCCCGGTTGTGCGCCTCGAACTCAGTCTATTTCGGACCCTCGTTCGCAAGAAGCGGACGGTTCTGGCTGCTGAAACGGCCCGGGCGCAGCGAGAATTCCGGGACCTCACCGGGCTTCCTGTTGGCCTTTGGCCTCATCCCGTTAGCGCAGGCCTTTCAGGTCCTGCGCGGGGCAGGCAAGGCGGCATCGTTTTCGGTTCCTTTGGCTTTGCGCGGCATGAAAAGGGCTCGGATTTGTTGGCGGAAGCCGTGGAACGCTGCCTCGGAGATCCGAGGTTTGCGAAGGCCCGGTTTGTTCTTCAGTGGGGAGAAGATTACACTGATGCAACGGGTCGTCGGGTCACCTTGTCAAAACGGGTTCGCACCGACCCGCGTGTAGCAGTGATCGATTGGGCCCTCGACGAATTACAATATTCTGAATCGCTTGCCTCGGTTTCC
>Ga0209415_10011600_pt1 | contig 14810 bp, 10 predicted proteins | sample PeaSoiSIISIP2007_FD_187696 | JGI IMG/M metagenome (GOLD analysis project Ga0209415, IMG submission 187696) | Peat soil microbial communities from Weissenstadt, Germany - SII-SIP-2007 (SPAdes) (version 2) | ecosystem: Environmental > Terrestrial > Soil > Wetlands > Peat | place: Germany...
CCAGACCGCGCGGACCTCGTCGGGGCCCTCGTTGTGCAGGCGATGGGGCACCGTCGAGCAGAACGTGATCGAGTCGCCGGGCTTCAGCACGTGCTCCTCGAAGCCGACCGTGACGTGCAGCGTGCCGCTCAGCACGAGCCCGAACTCGCGGCCCGCGTGGCGCATCAGCGTGCCGTCGGGGCTCGAGCTGCCACCGACCGCGTAGACGGCGATGATGAACTCGACCTCGGGGTCCTCCCAGGTCGTGATCCGCTGCCATTCGACCTCACCCTCGAGGCGGATCACGCGGTGCTGGTCGGCGCGGAAGACGCTCGCCGCGCCCGGCACCTCCGCGGACAGCGGTCCGTCCGCGCCGGCGGCCTGCGCGGGCGCCGCGCTGGCGGGCCCGCTGCCGAGGCCGGCGCGCTCGAAGATGTGGTCGACCGACAGCCCGAGCTCGGAAACGATCGCGATCAGCGTGCGCACCGACGGCTGGATCTTGCCCGTCTCGATCTGCGAGACGAGGCTCGGCGAGACGTCGATCCGCCGCGCGAGCTCGCGCAGGCTCATCCCGACCGCGAAGCGCCGCTCCCGCAGCTGCGCCCCGACCGAGGGCGCCGAGGCGTCCGCGAGCGTGAGATCGCGGCCTGCCGCGGCTGGCTGATCACCGACACTCATCCCAGCGGCGAGGATACGCGAGGATCGTCCTCGATGCCTTTCGGATCGGCGCATGCGCCGATCCGCGGGAGGGCGCATGCGCCCTCCCGAAATACCTGGGGGAGCTCAGTGAAGCGGCGCTGCAACCCCCTCGAGCACGCCCTTGACCCACTCGAGCTCGCGGCAGACGTAGTCGACGATGTCGCCGGTCTTGAGCTCCTCGGGGAGCACGTCCCAGGTGTAGGTCTCGATCTCCAGCTGCGCCGACAGCGGCTGGCGGCGGTGCACCTCGAGCGCGTCGGCGATCGCGTCGCGCGTCGTGCGAAACGGACCGAGGTCGTCGAGGAAGACCGGCACGTGGAAGTGCACGCGCCACTCGCGGGGGCCCGGGTCGGCCTGCCAGCTTGCGAGCGCGTCCTCGAGGTTGAGGTAACGCGTGATGCGGCCGTCGCGGCGCTCGAGTGTCTGTGTCAGATAGACCGTCTCGGCGAAGCGCGTCAGCATCTCGACAGCCTCGTCGGTGACCTCGGGGACCTTCAGCGCCGCCGCCTCCTGGAGCTTGAAGATCGGCACGCCGGCCTCGACCAGCGCCTCCAGCGAGTCGGCCATGTCCTCGTACTCGAGCGCGAGGTGGCAGGTGTCGAAGACGATGCCGAGGTGGCGGCGCAGCGCGACGGTGGCGTCGGAGACCGGGATCCGAGCGAGCTCCGCGAGCGTCCTCGCCGCGGCGCCGGTGTAGAGGTGCCCGGTGAAGTAGTCGACGGTCTCCTCCGTGGTCTCGAGGAAGCAGTAGGGCTCGGGCTCGATCGCGAGCGTCACGGTGCGGCCGGTGCGCGCCTCGAGCTCGACGAGGTGCGCGGCGACGCGCAGCACGTTGTGGGTGTAGGCGGCGACGACGTCTGAGCCGGTGACGTTCGGCTTGAAGCCGAGCGGCGCCGTCTGGATCGAGGGGTCGACGCTCGCGGGCGCGATCTCGGCCAGGATCTCGGCGACGTCGATCGTGTACTGCGTGCGCTCGAGCGTGCGCCAGTCGGGCTCGTAGACCTGCTCCTTGACCCGCTGCCCCTTGAAGGGCCCGTAGGGGAAGGCGTTGGCGGTGTAGACATAGAGATCGTTTGCATCGAGGAACGCACGAAGCTCGCGGCGGGCCTGTGCGTCGCCGACGAGCGTGCGCGCGGAAGCCGCCGACAGCCGCAGGCAGACGCCGAACGGCTCGTTGGGAGAGACGCGCTCCTTCACGCGCGGCACGTAGGTCTGCAGGCTCTCCCACATCTCATCCCACGTGTCGCCGGGATGCACGAGCGTCGAGTAGGTCAGGTGACCAAGTCCGTTATCTAGCTTCATGGGCTCCTAACAGGCCGGCTTGTGTGGGCGGGGGCATTCTCAGGGCACCTGCTCCGGGAGCCCGGATGCGGCCGAGCGGACCACGGCCTCGGTCACGGCGGCGCCGTGGACCATCTCCGAGAGCGGGATCGCGAACGGCGGCCCGCCGCGCGCCGCCTTCGCGAAGGCCTCGAGCGCGGCGCGCGTGACGTCGAGCTGCTCGGCCTCCCAGACCTCGGCAGGCCCCTTCAGCGGTTGGAAGCGGCAGGTGCTGAACAGGCCTGTGCGGCGCTCCTCCGACGACGCGCCGGCGACGTGCGTGCGGCCGTCGAGACGGACCCAGCCGGCCGAGCCGAAGACCTGGAAGCTGAAGCCGGGACCGGTCGCGGTGATCGTGCCGAGGTAGCCGGACATGCCCTCCTTCATCCGGAACAGCATCGAGGTCGTGTCGTCGGCGTCGATCGCGACGACGCGGCGGAAGCTCTGGCAGTAGACATGGTCGATCGGCCCGCAGAGGTCGATCATGCCGTCGATCGCGTGCACGCCCATCGGCGTGAGGCCGCCGCACGGGGTCTCCTCGCGCTGCGCGCGCCAGGCGTCGCCCGACAGCGACAGCGCGTTCGGGAAGGTCATCGTCGCCTCGACGTGCTCGATCACGCCGAGCTCGCCGGAGCGGATCCGCTCCCGCAGCTTCGTCATCTCGGGGTGAAAGCGGCGGTTGTAGCCGAGGCCGAGCGTGACGCCGGCGGCGAGGGTCGCATCGACCGCCGCCTGCGCCTCGGCCTTGGTCAGCGCGAACGGCTTCTCGCAGAAGACGTGCTTGCCGGCCGCGGCCGTCGCGATCACCTGCTCGGAGTGAAGCGAGTGCGGCGTCGCCAGCACGATCGCGTCGATCGCGGGCTCCGCCAGCAGCTCGTCGAGGCCGCCGGCGAGCCGCAGGCCGTTTGCCGCCGTGAAGGCGGCGGCATCCTCGGAGGCGCTGCGCGTGGCGGCGGCGACGAAGCGGATCTCCTCCGAGCCCTGCGCCGACTCGACGATCGTCTTGCCCCACCAGCCGAGGCCGACGATGGCTGCGTCGATCACGCTGCGCCTCGCATCGTCTCTGGATCCCCGCTCATGCCGACGGGATCAGCGACAGGCTGGCGTCGGCGGCGATGCAGCTGGCCTCGGGCAGGCCGAGCTCGCGGCGGACGATGTTGGCGCCGAGCACGAGCGAGACGATCTTGTAGAAGGCGTGGCGGCGGCTCATGCCCTCGCGCCCCATGCCGCAGTCGCTGCAGAGGATCAACCGCTCGGCCGGGATGTGCTCGAGCGCGGCGCGGGCGGTCTCGGCGACCTCCTCGGGCGACTCGACCTGGAGCGTGTGGTGGTCGATCACGCCGATCGCGATCTTCTTGTTCGTGATCGTCTCGCCGATCGCTTTGAGCTCGTCGGTGCCGGAGCTGCGCGTCTCGAACGTGATCACGTCGACGTCTGTCTGGTTGAGCAGCTCGAGGCCCGGCAGGTAGGACTGCTTCTGGGCGAACATCCGCTGCGCCGACGGGTTGCCCCAGCAGGTGTGACACCAGACCTCGGTCTTCGCGGTGAGGCCCTTGACGGTGTTGTTGAAGACATCGAGCATGAACTCGGCGTTGAGCGCCGGGTTGGCCATGTTGCGGGCCGCTCCGGCGAGCATGTGGATCTGCGGCTCCTCCATCTGGATCGCCGGGCAGCCGGCGTCGGCGACGCGGTGTAGCTCCTCGTTGAGGGCCTCGCTGAGCGCCATGATGCGCGAGGGCACGTCCGGGTAGTAGTCGTCCTGGAGGGCGACGGCGACGAGCTCAGGCGTGACCGTGCCGAACTTGACGGGGCGGCTCGTGAGGCGCTGCGCGGCCTTCCAGATCTCGGCGTACTGGAGCTCGCCGGGGCCGATCGGGCCGATCACCTTCGGCATCACGCGCGCCTCGAGGTAGTCGTGGAGGATGTGCCCGCGCGGGAAGCGGATGCCGCCGGCGCCGGTCGGCGCGAGCTTCGGGCTGCCCTTCTCGAAGCCGTCCATGTGCTGCGGCGGGTAGCGCGTCCAGCTCTGGCCGCCGACGTCGTGGTCGAAGCGGCAGTCGCCGTCGGTGACGATGTCGAGGCCCGCGATCTCCTGGTCGCGGAGGTACACCGCGAGCGCGTCCTCGTACTGCTCGCGGAAGGCGATGTCGACCATCGCGTCGAGGAACGAGCGGCTGCCGAGGTTCTCCGTGTACCAGCTCGGGCGCGGCAGAGACCCGATAATCGTGGTCGGGAGCGTCTTGCCCGCCGTGGCGTTCAGCAACTGAGGCCCTCCTCCTCAATGATCGGTGGATCGCGAAGCGCCACGCGCCGCCCGGCGGACGATGGCGTGCAGATCAACGTTACAGTATGTCGAGCTTAGCTGAACAGTGGTGAAACGGGCCCGCGAACCGCGCTCTGGGCGCCGCCGCGGCCGCCAACAGCCGATCGACGGGAGCGGGTCATGATCAGGGTCGGGTTCATCGGCATCGGGCGCATGGGCAGCGCCATCGCGGGCCGCGTGCTGGCCGGCGGCAACCACCTCGTCGTCTACAACCGCACCCCCGAGAAGACCGCCGAGCTCGCCACCGGCGGTGCCCACGTCGCCCCGAGCATCGCCGCGGCCTGCGCCGACCGCGAAGTCGTCATGACGATGCTGGCCGATGACGCCGCGCTGAGCGAGGTCGTGCTCTCCCCCGGCGGCCTGCGCGACTCGCTCGCGAGCGGCGCGATCCACGTCGTCATGGGCACGCATGGCGTCGCCACGGTGCGTTCGCTCGCCGCCGCCCACGCGGCGGCCGGCCAGGTCCTGGTCGCCGCGCCCGTGCTGGGGCGCCCCGACGCCGCCGCCGCCGGCACGCTCGGCATCGTCACCGCCGGGCCGCCCGACGCGGTCGAGTTCTGCCGGCCGCTGTTCGAGGCGATCGGCCGGCGCCGCTTCGACGCGGGGACGGCCCCCGAGGGCGCCACCGCGGTCAAGCTCGCCAACAACTTCCTGCTTGGCTGCGCGATCGAGGTGATGGGCGAGGCGTTCTCGCTGGCGCGCGCCTATGAGGTCGCGCCGGCCGTGCTCTACGACGTCATGGTCGACGGGCTCTTCTCCTCCCCCGCCTACAACATCTACGGCAAGATCATGGTCGAGGAGGCCTACGAGAACGTCGGCTTCACCGCCGACCTCGGCCTCAAGGACGCCAACCTGATTCTCGGCGCCGCGGACATCGCGCGGATCCCGCTGCCGAGCGCCAGCGTCTGGCGCGACCGGCTGCTGGGGGCGATCGCTCACGGCGACGGCGCGAAGGACTGGGCCGTCGTCGCGCGCGAACAAGCGAGAGCGAGTGGCCTCGAGTCCTAGGGGACTCAAGGCCACTCGCTCTCGCGCTTGCGTGCGGGGTTGGGGTGCCGGTGTTGGTGCTTGGGACGGCGGCAGCTGGTGCTGGTTCGCCTTTGTGGCGTTTGCTCGTGGGGCGTTGTTGAGCGGGAGCGGTGGCTTGTGACTTGGCGGAGCGGTCGCCGCCTGGGCAGAGCGGCTGCCGCCTCGGCCTGCCGCTGCCGCCCGGTCATAGGAGCGGGAGCAGCTCGGCGATGGTGTCGATCACGGCGTCGGGGCGCTGGCGCTTGGGGATGCGGTCGAGGTCGATCTTGCCGCTGATGCCGCTGCGCACGAGGATCGTGCGAGAGCCGCCGAGGTGGCCGAGCCCGATGTCCATCGCGAGGTCGTCGCCGATCACGGCGATCTCGGCGGTGGGCACCCCGAGGCGCTCGGCGATCACAGCGACGGCGGCCTTCGAGGGCTTGCCGACGACCATCGGCCGAGCGCCCGAGGCCTTGGCGATCGCCGCCGCCATCATCGCGCCGCGGCTGATGATCGGGCCGTCGGCGCCGGCGTAGGCCGACACGTAGCTGCCGGTCAGCAGGCGCGCGCCCGCTCTCACCGCGCGGGCGGCGCGCTCGAGCTCATCGAGGGAGACCTCCTGGCGGTGCGCGACGAACACGACGTCGGCCGCTTCGGCCTGCTCCGCCGCGGCGACGCGGACGCCGCCGGCAACCATGTACTCCTCGACCGCCGCCGTCGCGAAAAGCCGCACGAGCGCGCCGGGGTGGCGGCGGGCGAGGTAGTGCAACGCGCTCCGCAGCGGCGTCAGCATCTGGCCGTCCTCGATCGGCAGGCCGGCGTCGCGCAGGCCTCGTGCGAAGCCCTCGGGCGGCAGGTGGCTGCCGTTGGTGAAGATCGCGAACGGTCGGCCGGACGCCTGCACGCGCTCGAGCGCCTCGAGCGCACCATCGACGACGTGGACCCGCTCGCCGGAGCGATGCACGAGTGTCCCGTCGACGTCGAAGACGAAGCCGCGGACGTCGTCAAGGCGCACGGCGCCACACGACCAGCTCATCGCCCTTCTGGAGGCGCATGTACGAGACCGAGGAACGCTTCTGAAGCTCGCCCAGGAGCCTGACGAGCGGGTCGCGGCCGGGGCGCGAGAGCGCCGGCGCCCGCTCGGAGGCCGCGGGCGAGCGCAGCATCGCGTCGACCTGCTCGGCGGGCATCGTCAGGCGCAGGAGCAGCTCCTCGTCGGAGATCCTGGCGCCGAAGCGCTCGCGCGCGCCGTCGAGGCTGAGCGGCTCGAGCTGGGCGAGCTCCCTGGCGCGCGGGCGCGCGAGCACGAGCTCGGCGATCTGCGGGTCCGGCGGCGCCGCCGCGGCGGCGTAGTGGCCGAGGAAGTAGCGGACCATCTCGTCGGAGACGGTGCGCCAGCGTTCGCTGTCGGTGACGTTCATGACCGCCTGGGTGACCATCAGCTGAGAGACCGGCGTCACGACGATCGGATACCCCATCTCGGCGCGCACCAGCTCGACCTCCACGAGCGTCGCGTCGAACAGCTCGCCGCGGCGGCGCTCCTCGAGCATCCGACGCGTCGTCGTCACCATCCCGCCCGGGAGCTGGTGACGGTAATAGGCGGAGTCGAACTCCTGTGCGCTGCCCGGCGGCAGGCCCTTATCGTGCGTCAGCGCCGCGAAGTAGGCCGCGACCGCGGCGAGCGCGTCCTCGTCGAGGCCGTGGGAGAAGCCCTCCGCCTCGAGGTTTGAGATCGTCGACTCGGCGGCCGGGTTGGACGTCCCGCGCGCGGCGGCGCCAACGGCGGTGTGAAGCACGCTGAAGCCGGCGTGCGCGCCCGCCACGTAGACCTGCGGCGCGAGCCCGATCGTGCAATGGCTGTGCAGCTCGGCCGGGCGCTCGCCGGCGGCGCCGAGGAAGTGCGGAGCGAGCTCGCGCACGGTATCGAGCGTCAGCAGGCCGCCGGGGTCCTTCAGGTAGAGGCGGTCCATCTCCTTGCAGGCGGCGAGCGCGGCGGCGCGCTCGGCGTAGTACTGCGTAGTGTGCGCCGGGCTGATCGAGTAGGTCAGGCCGATCACGACCTCCTCGCAGCCCGCCGCGCGCGCCATCTTCGCGAGGCGAATCAGACGCGCCGGATCGTTCGCCGGGTCGACGATCTGGAAGCGGCGGATGCCGTTGCGCACGACGCAGCGGAAGACGAGCGCCATCACCTCCTCGTCGGCCGGCACCCACGAGATGAAGCGCATTCCGGTCGTGATCAGGTTGAGCGGCGTGTTCGGCATCGCGGCGCTGATCAGGCGGATCCGCTCCCAGGGGTCCTCCCGGTGGAAGCGGACCGACACCGCCATATGCGTGCTCGAGGTGAAGTCGAGTGCGTGGAAGCCGACGCGCTCGACGGTCGGCGCGATCGCCAGCAGGTCGGGGGTCGTCAGCCCGGTGGCGCCCCAGAGGCTCTGGTTGCCATCGCGCATCGTCGTGTCGACGATGTCGATTCGCCTGCTCACGCCGCGATCGCCTCCTCCTCGAGCCAGCGGGTGGTGATCGCCGCGCTCGCGAAGTCCGGGTGTGCCAGGACGCCCGCGAGCAGCGCGCGGTTGGTCTGGACCCCCTCCACTTCGAGCGCTTCGAGCGCCTCGAGCAGCAGCGCCGTCGCGGCTTCGCGGTCGTCACCGTGCGCGATCAGCTTTGCCATCAGCGAGTCGTAGTACGGCGGGATCACGGCGCCGTCGTGGCAGTGGGTGTCGACACGCAGGCCGGCCAGCTGGGGTGGCGCGAAGCGCGTGAGGCGGCCTGGGCTCGGCATGAACGAGCGCTCCGGGTCCTCGGCGGTCAGGCGAGCCTCGATCGCGTGCCCGTCGAAGGCGACCTCCTCCTGCGCGAACGAGAGCGGGCGCCCGCCGGCGACCTCGAGCTGCTCGAGCACGAGGTCGCGCCCTGTGACCGCCTCGGTGACCGGGTGCTCGACCTGGATGCGGCAGTTGACCTCGAGGAAGTAGAAGCTGCCGGTGGCGGCGTCGAGGATGAACTCGACAGTGCCGAGGTTGCGGTAGCCGATCGAGCGGGCGAGCCTGACCGCCGCGGCCCGCAGCGCTTCGCGCGTGTCCTGCGCAAGGGCCGGTGCCGGCGCCTCCTCGACCAGCTTCTGGTAGCGGCGCTGGACCGAGCAGTCGCGCTCGCCGAGGTGGACGACCGAGCCGTGCTCGTCGGCGGCGACCTGAACCTCGACGTGACGGGCGGCGGCGACGAAGCGCTCGGCGTAGAGGCGGGGGTCGCCGAAGGCCGCGAGCGCCTCCGCCGTGGCGACGGCGTAGGCGGTGTCGAGCTCGTCGGAGTCGCGCACGAGCTTGATCCCGCGACCGCCGCCACCGCCGGCCGCCTTGAGCATCAGCGGGTGGCCGTGCTCGCGCGCGAAGCGCCGGGCGTCGGCGGCGTCCGCGAGCTCCCGCCCCTCGACCACCGGCAACTCGGCGGCCGCGGCTGCCGCACGGGCGCGGAGCTTGTCGCCGGCCAGCTCGATCGCCTCGGCCGGCGGGCCGACGAAGACGAGGCCGTGCTCGCGCGCGGCGGAGGCGAGCCTCGCGCTCTCCGAGAGGAAGCCGTAGCCGGGGTGGATCGCGTCGCAGCCGCTGCCGAGCGCCGCCGCGACGATCGTCTCGACGCGCAGATAGCTCTCGCTCGCCGGCGGCGGACCGATGCAGACGACGCGGTCGGCCTGGCGCGCGGCCAGGCCGTCGAGGTCGGCCTGCGAGGCGCCGACGACGCACTCGAGGCCGGCGGCGCGGCAGGCCGCGACGATCCGCACGGCGATCTCGCCGCGGTTGGCGATGAAGACGCGGGCGAGGCTCATCCGGACGGCAGTTGGACGACGAACAGCGGCTGCCCGTACTCGACCAGCGCCGCGTTCTCCGCGCAAACCTCGACGATCGTGCCGGCAACCCGCGCCGGCACCGAGTTCATCATCTTCATGACCTCGATCAGGCAGACGATCGTGTCGGGCTCGACGCGCGCGCCGACCTCGACGAACGGAGTGGCGCCGGGAGCCTCGGCGCGGTAGAAGGTCCCAAGCATCGGCGCCTCGATGACGGTCCCCTCACGCGTCGGCGCAGCCGGCGCGGCTGGCGCGGCGGGCGAGGTCTGGGCCGCGGACGCCCCGGGCCGCGCGACGGGAGCAGGCTGCGGTGGCGCGCTCGCGCCCCCCCGCAGCACATGCAGCGAGAAGCCCTCGGTCTCGATTTGCAGCTCAGCGAGCGCCGCCTCGTCGATCAGCCTGAGGATCTCGCGGACGTCGTCGTCGGAGAGCATCGCTCAGGCGCCGCCCGCCGCCGTGCCGCCCGCCCCGAAGGTCCCCATCACGAGCTCGATCGCGGAGGTGGGCGGCGGTGGCGACGCCGGCTTGGCGACGGCCGTCACCGGCCGCGACTGCAGCACGAACAGGCGCCCCTCGCGGTCGATCGCCCACTCGACGTCCTGGTGAGAGCCGAAATGGCGCTGGACGACGCGCGCGAGCTCGAGCAGCTCGTCGAGGTGCTCGCGCTCGAGGCATGGCTGCTCGCGGCGGGCCGGATCGACGTCGACGCGGATCGCGCCGCGGCCGCCCGCGCCCGGCACGTACTCGATCTCCTTCGCGCTGATGCTCTGGCGCACGAGCTCGCCGGTGACCTTGCTGAGGAGGTAGTAGTCGGGCGTCACCTCGCCGCCGACGACCGCGAGGCCGAGGCCCCAGCTCGCGTTGACCGCGACCATGCTCGGGTCGCCGCTGAGCGGGTTGCAGGTGAACATCACGCCTGAGAGCGCGGCGTCAACCATCAGCTGCACGGTCACGCCCATCGCCGCGGGCGCGGTCGCGCCCAGGCGGGCGCGGTAGCTGATGGCCTGAGGGCTGTAGAGGCTTACCCAGCAGTCGCGCACGGCGTCGGCGACCTCGTGGGCGCCCCGCACCCACAGGTAGCTGTCCTGCTGGCCCGCGAAGGTCGCCTCCTCGCTGTCCTCGCCGAGGGCGCTCGATCGCACCGCCACGGCCACCTCCTCACCGCTGCGTCCGAGCTCCGCGTAGCGGCGGCCGACTTCCGCGATCACCGCCGCCGGCACCGGCGCGGAGCGCATCTCCTCGCCGATCGCCTTGGCGACCGCTCCGACGCGCTCGGTGTCGCCGGGCGCCAGGCCGGCCACAGCTGTCGCCACGCGCCCGGCGAGACCCGCCTCCTCGAGGAAGCGCGTGAAGGCGTCCGCGGCGAGAGCGAAGCCGGGCGGTACCGGCACCTGGGCGGCGAGCAGCTCGCCGAGGCTCGCGCTCTTGCCGCCGAAACGCGCGGCGTCCGCCCGCCGCAGCTGCGCGAGCGGCACGCAGTGGGTCTCCGCCGCACTCACGCGCCGCTGTCGCCGAGGATCGTCACGACGCCGTTGGTCCCGTCGACGCGGATCAGCTGGCCGGTGCGGATCTGCGAGGTCGCGCGGCCGGTGCCGACGACCGCCGGCATCCCGTACTCGCGGCAGACGATCGCGGCGTGCGACATCACGCCGCCGATGTCGGTGACAGCCGCCTTGATCTTCGAGAAGATCGGCGCCCACGCCGGCGAGGTGATCGTGCAGACGAGGATCTCCCCCTCGCGCACGTCGGCCAGCTCGCCGTGGGTCCTGACCACTCGCGCCGGACCCTCGACGGTGCCCGGCGAGGCGGCCGCCCCGATCAGCTCGTTGCCGTTGCCACCCGCCGCTCGCGCCCACTCCTTGACGCGCTGCGTCGTCACCCCCCAGAGCATGATCGTCATCGGGTCGGTCACGGCCTCGGGTGTCACGCCAAGCGCCGGCGGCGGTGTCCACTCGCTCAGCCGCGCGAGCAGCTGCTTGCGCCTGGCGACAATCGGCGGCCAGTGGTGCGGGCCGAGCGGCTCGCCGCCGGTCGCCCACATCAGCACGAGCTCATCGAGCGCGGCCGCGACCTCGTGGCGGCCGAGCTGGAAGATGTCCTCGCTGTCCTCGAGGTAGCCGTGGGCGGCTAGCAGCGCGCCGAACTCGCGCAGCTTGTTCCACCAGCGCGTCAGGAACCAGTAGTCGCAGTAGAACTTGTGCTCCTCCACATAGGGGAAGACCGTCCGCGACAGCTTCAGCAGCTCGTCGAAGGCGCCCTGCGCCTGCTCGTCGAGCAGCGAGCGGTATTCGTGCGCGAGGCGGTCGCGCTCGCGCTGGATCTCCTCGGTCGGCCGTTCGATCTGCTGGCCCGCGCGCAGCGCGGCGATGTGGCCGATCAGGGACGCATAGGGGATCGCCGGGTCGTCGAGCCAGCTCGTGTAGTCGTGGCTGAGACCGTCGCCGGTGGCCATGTTGAACCACGGATCCTTGACCTTCTCGAGCTCCTCGAGCCAGCTTCGGCCCGCTTCGCTGAGGACGAGCTCGGCCTCGATCGCAGCGGGCCCGCGGCCCTCCACGAAGGCGGCGTCGGCGCCGCTCGCAAGCGCAAGCCGTGCGAGCCTGCGCAGCTCGGCGTCCGGGCGGAACAGGATCACGTCGATGCCGGCCACCATCTGGGCGATGTGCTGGTCGGGGATGTCGGGCAGGTTGCTCTTGAGCAGCTCGGCGAAGGTCGCGTAGGCGCCGTAGCCGAGCAGCAGGAACTCGAAGTGCTGCTGCCACATCAGCTCGCCCAGGCGGAGCGTCCGCTGGTAACCGTCGAGCAGGTCGATGAAGGCGCTGTTGCGCGCGTCGTCGAACATCACCTCGTCGGGCTCGTACTCCGGCAGCTCGGACACAGGCAGGTTCGTGACCTCGTCGATCAACGCCTGCACCTTCTCGCGCCAGCGCGCGTACAGCTCGTCCCAGTTGGAGTAGTAGTAGCCGGCGCGGCGCTGGAAGAACTCGGCCCGCTCGGCGATCTTGGCCGGGTCGGTCACCGGATTGCCCGAGATGTAGATGTAGCCGTTGACGACGCGGTAGTCGATCCCCATCGCCGGGGGCACCGCGAAGACGCGGTTCTGCCAGGCGCCCACGGCCTGGTAGGGGCTGTCGATGCAGGCGACATCGAAGGCCGACATCGGCAGTGGGAAGTGCATCGAGTTCCAGAACCAGAAGCGGTTCTCGTCCTTCTCGCGGCGGGCCTCCGCAAAGAACGCGTGGTAGGGGTACATCTCCTCCCAGCCCTCACAGCCGGGCGGGGTCTCGATCGAGTACGGGCTCGGAAATGCTCCGACTGGGGTCGACGTCGCCAATGCATCCCCTCCTGTCCTTGACGGGTCCGCCGCGCAGCTCCCTGCCCGCGGCTCGCTACATCAAAGCAGCAATGCCAGCGGCTGAGAAATCCTGCCAGCCAGGCGACTGCGACGATCGCCTAGTGTCCTGGCCAGATCGGTACAGAGGGAGTACAACTGCTGGACCGCGCGCTCCGCGGGACTCGAGACCAGGGAGGTCGCATGCGCCGAGGGAAGCTTCTGCCCGGAGGGTTCGTGGCCGCTGCCGTGATCGCCAGTGGCCTCGCGAGCGCCGCGATCGCCGGCGCACAGGGCTCGGCGCCGCCGCAGGCACCGCTGACCCCGGCGCAGGCGCAGTCGCTCTCTACGAACGTCACCCAGAGGGTGATTGTCGTGATGCGCAACCAGGTGCCCGGCGTCAGCGCCGCGCCGGCAACGCTGCCGACGCGCATCGCCGATATCCAGCAGGTGCAGCAGCCCGTCCTCTCGGAGCTCTCCCAGACCAACGCCCAGGACGTCCAGTCCTACACCACCGTCGATGCCGTGGCGGCAACCGTGTCGCCGGGTGAGGAGACGCGCCTGCAGGCCAACCCCGCGGTGTCCGAGGTCGTCCCCGATGCCCTGATCCCGCTGTCGACGCCGCAGGCCAACGCCTCGACGGTCGCCTCCTCGCTAGGCGCGACGGCGCTGCCCGGCGCCTGCGCACCACCCGGGCAGGTTCAGCTCGACCCGCAGGCGCTGACGACGATCGGCGCCGACTCCCAGGACCCGGGCCAGCCGACCGCGCGCTCGCTCGGCATCACCGGCGCCGGCGTCAAGGTCGCCTTCATCGCCGACGGCCTCGACATCAACAACACCGATTTCATCCGGCCCGGCGGCCAGCACGTCTTCGTCGACTACAAGGACTTCAGCGGCGAGGGCACCAACGTCCCGACCGGCGGCGGCGAGGCCTTCCTCGACGCCAGCTCGATCGCGGCGCAGGGGCGCAATGTCTACGACGTCAGCCATTACAGCGCGCTGCCGCTGAACCGACCGTGCCTGATCCGCGTCGAGGGCGTCGCGCCGGGCGCGAGCCTCGTCGGGCTCGACATCTTCGGCGCCGAGGACGCCGGCTACAGCTCTTCGTTCCTGCAGGCAATCGACTACGCCGTGACCGTCGACAAGGTCAACGTGCTCAACGAGTCGCTCGGCAGCAACTACTACCCCGACGACAGCGCCGCGCTCGATCTGATCAAGCAGGCCAACGACGCCGCCGTCGCCGCGGGCACGACGGTTGTCGTCTCGAGCGGCGACGCGGGCGTCACGAGCACGATCGGCACCCCGGCGACCGACCCTGCCGTGATCGACGCGGGCGCCTCGACCACCTACCGGATCGACGCGCAGGACGGCTACGGCGGCGCCCGCTTCCCGGGCGTCAGCGGTTGGCTTGACAACAACATCAGCTCGTTCAGCTCGGCCGGCTTCACGCAGAGCGGCGCGACCATCACGCTGCTGGCCCCTGGCGAGCTGAACTGGGCGCTGTGCTCGACCGACACCACGAACTACAGCGACTGCACGAACTACGCCGGTCAGCCTTCGCCGGTCCAGGCGACCGGCGGCACCAGCGAGTCGGCGCCGCTGACCGCGGGCGTCGCCGCGCTGGTGATCCAGGCCTACGCCCAGGCTCACCACGGCGCCGACCCCACGCCGGCGGTGGTCAAGCAGATCCTGACCAGCACCGCCGATGACGTCGGCGCCCCGGCCGATGAGCAGGGCTCGGGGCTCGTCGACGCCTACCGAGCCGTGTTGGCGGCGGAGGCCTACCAGCAGCCGTGGGAGGCCGACCGCGACTCGCCCGGCACGCTGCTCGAGTCGACCAGCCAGTTCAACGCCTCAGGCACGCCCGGATCGGTCCAGAAGCTCGTCGAGACGATCACCAACAACGGGGCGGACACGCAGACGGTCGCGCTCTCGACGCGCGCGATCGGCCCCTACTCGACGATCAGGACCGCCACGGTCAACCTGAGCGACTCGGGACCACACATGACCGACTGGCAGGGGATCCGCGACAACGTCCAGGCGGTCGGGTTCCTCGTGCCCGAGGGCGCCAACCGCCTCAACGCGGCGATCGCCTTCCAGAACGCGTCGGCGACCGACCTTGCGGCCCGCGTCCGCCTGACCCTGGTCGACGCCAACGGCGATCTGGCCGGATACTCGGTGCCTCAGGGTGACGGTAACTACGGCGATATCCAGGTGACCAACCCTGTGGCCGGCCACTGGACGGCGTACATCTACAGCCGCGACTCCGCCGACGGCGGCACGACCGGGCCGGTGCTGTTCGG
>Ga0209415_10011601_pt1 | contig 14810 bp, 9 predicted proteins | sample PeaSoiSIISIP2007_FD_187696 | JGI IMG/M metagenome (GOLD analysis project Ga0209415, IMG submission 187696) | Peat soil microbial communities from Weissenstadt, Germany - SII-SIP-2007 (SPAdes) (version 2) | ecosystem: Environmental > Terrestrial > Soil > Wetlands > Peat | place: Germany...
TCCACGGGGACGTAGCGGTCGATGCCCTTGAGCACGTTGTAGCCCTGCTTGAAGGGCCCGCCGGAGATGGCGCAGGCTCCCATGGCGATGCAATATTTCGGCTCGGGCATCTGGTTCCAGAGGCGCACGACCTGCGGGGCCATCTTCTTCGTGACGGTGCCCGACACGATGAGCAGGTCCGCCTGGCGCGGGGAGGGACGGAAGACCTCGGAGCCGAAGCGGGCGATGTCGAAGCGCGCCATCGATGCGGCGATCATCTCGATCGCGCAGCACGCGAGCCCGAACTGCAGGGGCCACACCGAGTGGCTTTGGCCCCAGTTGGAGAGTTCCTGCAGGCTCGTCAGCAGGATGCCCTGGCGGCGCAGTTCGTCGCGCTCGGCATCGGTCGGGACGGGGGGGGAGGCCGCGGGGTCGCTCATTTCATTTCCACTCGAGATGCCCGCGGTGCCAGGCCCAGACGAGGCCCTCGGCCAGCAGCAGGACGAACGCGAGCATCGCGAGCAGCGCGCCCGCGGGCAGGGCCGTGAAGGCCACGGCGAAGGGCAGGAGGAAGAGCAGCTCGACGTCGAAGATCAGGAACAGGATCGCGTACAGATAATAGTGGGCCTTGAACTGGATCCATGAGTCGCCCGTTGGCGCCAGGCCACACTCATAGACCGCGTTCTTCACATCGCCCGGCTTTGCCGGCTGGATAAACCGGAACCACAGTTGCGCCACCCCGAGCGCCGCGAGCGGGAACGCCACGGCCACGGCCGAGAACACGGCGAGGAACGCATAGGGGTGGGAGTTCATGGGAGCGCCATCAGCATTACTGCAGCGCGGCGCCTTGGCTCAATGCTTATTGGCAGAAGCTGCGCATTAATTGTCGTGGGGCGCCGAGGGCGCGCCACCGAGCGGAGGGGGCGGCAGCGGGCCGCGGCGGAAGATCAACCGATTCGCCGGTCCGCCAGCCCAGTCCGCGCTCGCAGCGCGCACCGCCGCGGCCATGCTCCACCGCGGACAGCCGCGCCGCTTGAGACCGCACCGCCTACGCCATCCATAGAAAAGAGCCTATCGATCCATGCACCGCCTCTTCTGCGCCCGATTCTCAATGCCAATGATCATGATGCCGGTCTCGGCGGGCGTGGCCGCAGCGATGATTCTCCTGGCCGGGATTGGCGCATTTTCGGCCTATTGCGCGCTCCGTTTCTCGGCCGGCCGGCTTGGGGCGCCCGGGGCCAGGCGCGGGTGCCTGGTCCTGGCGGCGGCCGGGGCCGGGCTGCTGGCGTTCGGATGCCGCCTCAGCACGGCCGGGAGCCACGTCTCCTGGGCTCCTTTCCTCGATCAATGGGGAGCCGAGATCTCCGGCGTCGTGGCCCCGCTGGCGCACGGAAGGCTCGACTGGCGCGACCTTCTTGCCGGCAACAACGAACACCGGGTCTTCCTTACCCGCGCGCTCGCCCTCGCCGTCATCGAGTGCAACGGCGCATGGGACAACCGCGTCATGGCCATCGGCAACTACCTGATGGAGTCATTCCTGGTCGCGTGGGTCTGCGCCCTCGCCTGGAGCTTCCTGGGCTGGCTGCGCGGCAGCTACGTCGGCGCCGCGGCGCTTCTGCCGATGCTCCTTGTCTGCGGCTGGGAGAGCATAATCTCGAGCAACCAGGCCCAGTTCGTCTTCATGGCGTTCGGATCGGTCGTGGCCCTCTCGCTGTTCCAGAGCCACTCCCTGAAGTCGGTCGATTGCTGGGGGGCGCTGGCCGTCGCGCTCCTGACGCTCGGAAGCATGGTGTCCGGCTTCCTGACGGCGATTGCCATGATGGCGACGGCATTGATCACGGCGTCGGCCCGCAGGCAGGGCTTGCGGGCGATCGCCGGGTTCTGCCTCCTATGCGCGGCCATCGCCGCCCTGGGCTGGCTGACCCGCGTCCAATTCTCGGTCCTGCATTTCATCTACGCGAAGAGCGCCGGCGGATGGATGAGCTCCTTTCTCGCGTATTCCGCGTGGCCGCTGCCCCCGAACGCCCTTGGATTCCTGGGCCTGTGGCTGCCGTGGTGCGCCCTTTTGGCGCGGACGCTGGCGCGTCGGGAAACGCATCCCTTCTCCCCGTTCGCGCTCGGGCTCGGCTTGTGGGTGCTGCTGCAGGCGTGCGCGCTCGCCTGGGCCCGGGCCGGGCTGAGCGACCTGGTGAGTTCCCGCTACACGGAATTCCTGGGCTGGGGCTTTGTCGCCAACGCGGCCGCGATCGCCCTTGTCTTCAAGTGCCCTGGCACCAACGGCAGCGGCCGGCTGGTATCGTGGGCCGTGATGGCGGTCTGGCTCGCGGGCATCGGCGGCTGCGAAATCTGGCGCTCGCACGCGATCTACCGGCCCTACTACGAGAGCTTTAGCCTCCAGAAGACCGAGCAGGAGCAGCGGCTGGGGACGTTCATGAGGACCGGCGACGCCAGCGTCATCGAGAGCGTCAGTTTTCCACACATCCCCCATTACTCGGCCGAACTCATAGTCTCGCTGCTGCGCGATCCCGAGGTCCAGGGGCTGCTCCCCGGGCCGCTGCGGCGCGACCTCGTGCGCGACCGCCAGCCCGCCCTGCTTCCCTCGGTCCGGGACGGGCCGCTGAGCTTCGCGGCGGTCCGCGCCCTGCGCAACGGGCCGTGGTTTGCGGCGGCCGGGGCGGCCGCGCTCTTCGCGGCCTTCTGGTGCGCGCGACGGCCGGATCGGTTAGCCGCGCCCCTGAACGGCCGGCAGGCTGCGCGCTGAAACGCGGTTCAAGCCTTCCACACGCCAGCGATCGGCGTCTTGCAAAAGCGGCACCTGCCGCCGTCGAGCAGGAAGCTTGTGACGGAGAACACGTCGCGCTCGATGATCGGCCTGCGGCAGTTCGGGCAGTACGTCGTCCCCGCGTCGGCAACCTCTCTGACGTTTCCGATGTACACGTACCGCAGCCCCGCGGCGCGCGCGGCTTCCCGTGCGCGGACCAGGATGTCGATGGGGGTGACCGGAAGGTGGTCGAGCTTGTGCTGTGGATTGAAGCGCGAGAAGTGCAGCGGGCGGTCGGGGCCCAGATTGTCGGCGAGCCAGTCGCACATGCGCCTGATAGAGTCGAGATCGTCCGTGTAGGTCGGGACGATGAGGTTGATGACCTCGAACCAGACCCCCATATCCTTGTAGATCTTGAGCGTGTTTAGGATCGTCTGGAGCTTGCCGGAGTTGAGCCGGTGGTACGTCTCTTGGTCGAATCCCTTGAGGTCCACGTGGGCCGCGTCGACGAATTGGCCGAGGTCGCGAAGCGGGCGCTCCTCGATCGAGCCGCAGCTCACAATGATGTTCTTAAGCCCATTCTCTCGGGCCAGCTTGCAGGTGTCGAATGCGTACTCGTAGAAGGCAGTCGGCTCGGAATAGGTGTAGGCGATCGAGGGGCATCCAAGCGCCCTTGTCACGGCGACGACGTCGTCGGGGAAGAGGCTCAGGCGCGCAAGGTCGTCATAGTCCAGCGAGCGCGGTAGCGGTGGACGGAGCCTGAGCTCAGGACCGCTGGGGTCCTTGGTCTCCTCCGGTTTCTTCTGGGAGATTTCCCAGTTCTGGCAGTTCAGGCAGCGAAAGACGCAGCCCGACGTCGCCAGTGAAAACGCATGGCTTCCGGGGTGAAAGTGAAACAGGGGCTTCTTTTCCACGGGGTCCACGTGGAAGGTGCACGGATTACCGTAGACCATGGTGTACAGGGTGCCGTCCCGGTTCACCTTATTGCGGCAGTGGCTCCGGTCGCCGGGCTCGAGGATGCAGTTGTTCGGGCAGACCTTGCACTGGACGTTCTGCCCGAGCTTGAGGTAGTGCGACGCCTCCCTCACCCAGGCCCGCTCGCGCCAGAGGGCCCAGAGCCTGTCGTCGGGCGCGTCGCCTTTGAATATTTCCGCAGGGGCGTCGGAATCGGCGAGGCGCAAGAGGGAGTCGATCCACGAGCCGCTGCAGCGCAGGCCGGCGCCCGCAAAGGCCGCCGCTCCGCACGCCAGCGCGCGGCGCCGCGTGATCAGGCCCCCGACCGCTGTTTGATCCACCCCCATCGGTGCATGGCAAGATAAAGCGATGGCGCCACGTGTGCAACCACGAGAATGCCCAGGGGCGCGTGCATGAGTTTGTGCAGGGTGAGCGCTGTCCGCTCGTTCGCGAGGACCCCAAACCCGTACCGCCCGCTGATCGCATAGCCTGTCGCGAAAAAGGCGAGGACCACGGGCACGAGGAGCCACCCGGTCCACCGGACGAGCTTCAGGCAGAGAAAATTCACGGTCGTCATGGCCTGATGCCCCAGGCTAACGCGGCGGCGGCGGCGTTCAACACCGCAGTGAGGAGGCAAACCGCGGGCACGCCGAGGAGCGGGACAAAAAGCGAACTGACGAGGAGGGCGCCCAGTGCGGCTCCGGCTAGGTCCGCGCTGAAGAGGCGCGCGGGCACCGCTCGGGCACCCGGCTCCGCGGCTGCGCCGGCCAGGGGAAACTGCGCGCCGACCAGCGTCGCAAGGAGGAGGGTGGCCAGCAGGATGCAGCCCTTCCCCGGGAAGCTCGAGCCCGCCGCGGCGTCCAGGGCCGCGCTTGCCCGCAGCACGAGGGGGACGGCTGCCGCGAGGGCCGCGATTGCGAGGCCCAGGAGCGGCAGGGCCCGCGCGGCGCTCAGGCGGTGCGCCCCGCGCCCCGCGGCCCAGGCCCCCGAGGCGAGGCCCGCCATGAAGACGGTCACGACCAGCCCGACCTGGCGGTAGACCGACCCGTAGAGCATCTGGAAGCCGAGCAACAGGACGATCTCAAGGCCCGAAGCCGCAAACCCCGCGGCAAAGATGACCCGCGGCACCGGAGCGAGGCGGGCTAGATAGGCGGCCAGCGCGAGCGCCAGCACCGCGACCGGGGCGGCGCTGAACCCTCCAAACTGGCTCAGCCACCGGCGCAATTCGTAGTAGTAAAGGACGGGGTTCTGGTCGGTGTTGAGCGCCGCCGGGCGCGCAGCCGCGCGGCCTATGTCGGCCAGGCGATCCGCCGAAAGCATGGCCTCGAGGTAGTGGCGGTTCACAAGGCGCGGATGGATGCCGATGGACTCGATTCGGCCGGCGATGTCCGGCTCCAGGGGCCCATCCGATGCGAGGAAGAACACGCGGCCGCCAGGGATCATGATCACCCGGCTAAATGAGCCTTCCAGAGTCCGCCGGGCCGAGGAAAGGAGGCGCGCGAACTCCGGGCCCACGAAGTTTTCGTAGTGCCCGAGGCCGAAGGCCAGGACGCCCCCTGGCTTCAGGGCCCGGTGCGCCTCCGCAAAGAATTCGGCCGTGTAGTACCGGTTGAGCTGCGAGGTCGAGGGGTCCGGCAGGTCCACGATGGCGACGTCGAAGAGCGCGCGGCTCTTCTGAACGAGGCGCCTCCCGTCGCCCGCCGTCAGGCTTATCCGCGCGTCGTCCAGGTTTCCTGGAACGAGGAGGCGACCCGCCGCGATGATGGCGGGATCGAGCTCGACATAGGTCACTTCGGCGAGCGCAGGATAGCGGAGGATTTCGCGGGCGTCGCCGGCTATGGCGCCCCCGATCAGGAGAACCCGGCGCGCCTGCGGACGCTGGCACATCGCATAGTGCACGGCTTCCTCGACCTGGGCGGTATTCTCGGTCGCGGCGACGGGGACCCCGTTCTCGTAGAAGGTGAGGAGCCCGGAATTCTCGCACACGATCAGCCTGCCGTACGGCGAGTTCGCCCGGAAGACGACCCGTTCCCCGCGGTGCTGCAGGCCCGTCGTGAACGAGTCCGCGTCGGCGAGCGCCGCCAGCAGAGCCAGGCCGCCCGCGAGAGCGCCGCCGGTGGCGAGGAGCGCCCAGGCCCTGGTCCGCCACGCCAGGAAGCCGCCCAGCGCGAGGTTGAGGAAGGCCGGGGCGCAAAGGAGCGCGAAATGGTCGAACCGCTGCACGAGCACAAAGACAAAGAGCGCTCCTCCGGCGACCGATCCGGCCACATCGGCGAGGTAGACAGGCCCGATCCCGCTGGGCCCGCCTTCCAAAGAGGCAATTCGGCAACCGAGGGTCAGAAGCGCCCCGGCGACGACGCAGTACGGGGCGAGAAGCACCAGGCTCCCGAGCCAGGTCCCGGCCAGGCCGACGGCCTCGCCGCGGAGAAAGACGATGTCGCGCAGGCCGCGAACGGCGGCCACCTGCGCAAGGGGCACGAGGGCCACGGCAAGCTGGCCGGCGACGAAGGCCCGGACGGGCTGGCGCAGGCGCGCGGCGGCTTCCCCGAGCCATGCTCCGGCGGCGGTCAGGATGAACCAGTTTCCAAGGCAGATCCCGAGGACGAGTTCATTGCCGGAAAAGGCGCCTAGCAGCTCCCGCAGGAGGCTCAGCTGCGTCGCAATTGCCGAGAATCCCACCCCTCCGATCGAGATCAAGAGGGCGCCGCGGATCCCGTCCTGCCGTGGCGCCGCCAGATCGCTCATGGTGGCTAGGCGCCCGGTTCCTTGAACGCCTCGACCTCGTAAAGGAGGATGTCCGCTCCGGGCTTGCGCCAGTCCGACGGATTGCAGCCCGCCTTTTCGGCGAGGCTGTCGAGAAAGGCCGCCTTGTCCGGCAATTGCTCCCACACCTGCGGAAGGTAGGTCGCGACGCGGTCACCGATCCGAAGGATGACCCCGTCGACCCCCGGCTGTAGCTTCTGAAGGAGGTCGTCCGGCGAGGAAAACGACAGACGCTGCGGCTCGGACAGGACGCTTATCTCGATCCTGATTCCGTCCACCTCGGCCGCTGAGACGGGCTGGAAGCGCGGGTCGCTCAACGCCGCGCTGTGCGCATTCTCGGCGACGGCCTGATACAGCGGGCCCCGGGGCACGAGGTTCCCGATGCATCCGCGCAGGACGCCGTGCTCGGTCAGGGTGACAAAGCAGCCCCTAGGCTGGGCGGCGCCGGCTCCCGGGCTTGTCGTCTCGGGCAGGCGGCCCGTGCCGACGGCCCCGCGCAGGGCGCCGCGCGCAATGCGCAGGAGCGACTGGCGCTCGTCCCCGCCCAGGCGCTGGCCAAAGGGCTCATAGAAAGCTATCGCCGCGTAGCCGACGACCCGCGTCCTGTCCCCGGCCGTGTCGCCGCTGTTCCGGCAATCGAGGAGCCGCGGCTTCCAGCCGCGCTCCTTCGCCACGTGCATGAGGATCAGGATTGGGATCCGGCCGCACGCCTGTTGGCCCTCCATCGCATCGATGTCGAGGCGGCAGATAGCTTCGACGCAGCTCCGATCGAGCTCTCGGGCCCTCTCGTAAGGGTAGTAATGGCTCAAGTCGGAGCTGGCGACAATGAGAGTCCGCTCGTCGAGAATCGGCTCCAGCGCCCTCGCGGCGCGGGCCGGATCGAGGGCGCCGCACACGACCGGGACAAGCTCGAAGCGGCCGAGCGTCCTCTGCAGGAAAGGGATCTCCACTTCCACCGAGTGTTCCCACGTCTCCGCCGTGTCGCGGATCGGCGCCACGCGCGAGGATTCGAGCCACCAGTCCGGGCGCTGCACGAGGCAGGCCGGCTCAAGGGCGAACGGCCTGGACAAGGCGAGGCGCCCGGCCTTCTCCGAGATCGGCACGTCTCCGAGCGGCGTCCGGTACAGCCTGGCTTCCGGCAGCGACCCGCCGCGAAGATCGGCGTAGTGGCTGGGTCCCATCACGACTACCGTATCGTAATGGCGCCCCGCGAGTAGCTTGTAGCCGTAGGCGGCGACCGGCCCCGAGTACGGATAGCCTGCGTGGGGGCACACAAGCGCCTTCAGCTCCCCGACGGGCTGGGCCTGCGCCGCGGCCAGGCAGGCGTCTATCGTCCTGGAAAGTTCAGCGGGATCCTTCGGATAGAAGAGGCCGGCGACGGCCGGCTCGCGCACGCTCGCGGGGGTGGCCGGAGCGCCGGACGCCAACGCCGGCGGGCATGCGCACAGACCGGCCAGCGCAGACATTGCGGCCAAAAGGCCGCGGCGAAAGCGGTTCCGAGGCGACATACGGGCGTCCTCTGGGACGGATGCGAGTCTAGGGACTGCGGCCGCCGAGGACAAGCTTTCGAAGAGGGGGGCGGCGCCTCCGGGGGCTTCGAGGCGCATAGCCCCGGGGGCCGCGCTGGCGCCGGCCATGCAGGGGCCTGCGTCAGTACTGATACCGATGACCCAGCGCTATGAGCGGGCCCTCGATGTACCGCCAGGACAGGGCAGCGGCCCCCCACGTGGCGGCGAGCGCGAGCAGCATGACTCCGAGGGCGGCTGGCGAGTCCAGGGTGAATCCGACGCCGCCGCCAAGCCAGCCGATGATCTTCAGCTCGATGAACGAGTGCGCGACATAGATGAAGTATGAATACCGTCCGAGTTGGACGAGCGGGCCCAGGCTGAGCAGCCGGACGAGAACGGGCGGGCGCTCGATCGTCACGATGGCGAGGAAAAGGGCGAAGACGGCGGCGATTGCCGCATACCCGTAGAGGCACAGTTCCGCCGATCCGTTCTCCGGGGCGACCAGGGTGAGCCGGGTCAGCGCAATAAGCGCAACGGCGCCGCTGGCGACAAGGCCCGCGCTCCAGCGAGCGCACATCCGGTGAAAGAAGGCGCGCGCAGCCTCGTTTCGGACCATCCATGCCACAAGCACGCCCGCAGCCAGCGTGTCCATGCGCAACGGCATCAGCACATGCGTCGCCAGCAGCCCGTGGGGATAAGCCAGCAGGAGGGCGGCCCGCATCGCCCACGCCAGCAACGCCAGCGAGGCGACGATCCACGGGAGGCGCTCCGGAGAGATCGCCCGGACCGCCCACGGCGCAAGCAGGTAGAATTGCTCCTCAATTGCCAGGGTCCAAAACACCCCGAGCGGAAAATAGTCCCAGGACCCCGTGTACGCGTACGCGATATTCGGGACGAAAAGGGCATAGGCCCAGAGCGGGGTGTAGTTGTGGGCCCCGTCGATCTGCCAATGGAGCACGATCCCCAAGACGAGAAGCACCAGGTAATAGACCGGTATTATCCGTAACCCGCGCCGGGTGTAGAACACGCGCCAGAGCCTAGGCGACGACCTGTGATCCATCAGGATCCCGCCTATGAAGAAGCCCGACAGGACGAAGAACAGATCCACGCCCGTCCACGAGAGCGCGGTGCTCGCCTGCAACCAGCGCGCCAGCGGATGATCCTCGGGCATGTACGGCTTCACCATGTGCTGCCAGAGCACGGATGCGATCGCCACCCCGCGGAGTCCGTCCAGCTCGGCGATGCGGTTGGGCTGCGTGGGCGTCGTCACACTACACACGGATTCGGACCCATAGCCCAGGCGATGGGAAATGCCAAGCAAACGACCGGGCAGCCGAGGAGCCCAAGGCCGGCGCGCCCAACCGGCAAGCAGGCGAGGGATCCGCCTTCCCGAGGAAAAGCTAGCCACGGCTTCAGGCTCGATGCAGCGTGCATCCGTGACAACGCGGCAGACATGAGAGCGGCGCACCTCGTCTTCTTCCTCTTGGGTTCCCTGTCTGGCGTCCGCGCGGCGCCCGCGGTCCCCGCGCTGGCCAGGGTTTACGACCGGCCGGAATACCTGGCGATGAAGAAGAGGCTGGTCGCCGGTTGGGGAACCTGGGACTCCCGCAACGCGCTTGCCCAAGTGCTGCTGCCCGACTCGCTCTCGGTGAGCCTGGCGTTCAAGCATCCGGTCGGGTCCGACTACTTTGTCCGGCCCCAGATGGTGAGGGACAAGAACGGGGCGCAGTTCAGGCCGGGGATGCACGCTCTCGACGGAAGCTATTCCGAGGCGGACATAGGCTGGAAGGGAGCGCGCCTGCGCGTCCAGAGCGCGACCCAGGGGGGGGATCTCGTCATCCTGGTGACGATGCCCGAGGCTCCCGACCTGCCCGTCGAGGCCGTTGTCTCGGTCGAGATGCTGTGGAACCGCCCCGGGCTCCTTTCCCGCGCCCGCGGAACGCTCGTCGCTGCGCTGCCCGACCAAGTCGTCCGCGTCTACGCGACCGGCCGGGAGATGAAGGACCCGTATGTCCAGGCGGGAACCCCGTACCTCTGCCTTGCGCTGGACCGTGAGGTGGGCGTCTCCACGGGGAGGCACAGGACGATCGAGCAGATCCGGGACATCGTGCGCGAAAGGCGCGCCAGCCTGGGCAGGGAGGCGGCGCAGCACGGCGAACTCGCCGAGGCGTACGATGCCATCCGGGCCTCAATCGGATGGAGCACGATCTACGAGCCGAATTTCGACCGCATCATCACGACGGTGAGCCGCGATTGGAACATTGGCTCCGGCGGCTATATCCTATTCGGCTGGGACAACTTCTTCATGTCCTACGCGAGCGCCCTGTTCAGCAAGGAGCTCGCCTACGCCAATTTCATCGAGCACATGCGGTCGCTGACCAAGGACGGCTTCATACCCAACGTGGAGGAGGCGAACGGGAAGGTGTCGTGGGACCGTTCCCAGCCGCCCGTGGGGACCCTCGTGCTCAGGGAGATCTTCAAGAGGTATGGGGACCGATGGCTCTTGGAGGCCTCGTTTGACGACCTGCTGGCTTGGAACCGGTGGTGGGCCAGGAAGCGGATGAACGGCAGGCTGCTGGGCTGGGGATCCGACTTGGCCGACAACCCCTACCACGACGCGAACGCCCACACGGTGGTCGCCGCGATCTGGGAGTCCGGAATGGACGACTCCCCCATGTACGAGGGCGTCCCCTTCAACCCCAAGAGCAACATGGTCGAACTGCAGGACGTCGGGCTCAACGGCCTGTACATAGCGGACTGCAAGGCGCTGGCGGAAATCGGCGAGGCCATCGGGCGCGCGGACGAAGCCCGCGAACTGCGCTCGAGGGCGACGCAGTTCAGCGCGGAGATCGAGACCCTGTGGGATCCGCCGACTGGACTGTACATGAACCGCCGCACGGACACGGGCGAGGTCTCAAAGCGGATTTCTCCGACCATGTTCTATCCGCTCATCGCACGCGTGCCCGACGCCCGGCGCGCGGCGGCGATGGTGGAAGGCCACCTTCTAAACCCGGCCGAGCTCGGGGGCGAGTACATGCTCCCATCGATTGCGCGAAGCGATCCGAGTTTTCCGCGCCAGGGCTACTGGAAGGGGGCCGTGTGGCCGCCGCTCAATTTCCTGGTCTACCTCGGATTGCGCAACTACGACCTGCCGCAGGCGCGGCGCGAGCTTGCGACAAAGTCGATGGGGATCTTCCTGCACGAGTGGAGGCGCAAGGGGTTCGTAAGCGAGAACTATTCGGCGCTGGACGGCACCGGGGACGACCCGCACCTGGAAAGCACGCCCTTTTACACGTGGGGCGTGCTCATGGGACTGATGAGCTTCATCGAGGCGGGCCAGATGCCGGCTCCGGAGGCTCCGATTGCGGCCCGTCCGCGACCATGACAAGTTCGCGCCATGGCAGGACCTTGGCTACTGCATGCTCTTAATGACAGCGGTAGCCCGTCGGGCACACCCTGGTAGTTCCCGGAAACCGGCGCAGCTATTCCGCGCGCAAGGCGATCACGGGATCGATTCGGCCGGCACGCCGCGCTGGGAAATAGCACGCAACCAGTCCCGCCGTGCACAGAAGGATCGCAATGCCCGCGTGAAGCGCCCCACTCGGGAGCCTTAGACCGGGCATTGTCTGCCGATATACGGCGCCGACGCCGTAGGCGCCCGCGAGTCCGAGGACTGTGCCGACAAGTATCAACGAAGCGCCCTGCAGCAGGACCAACCTGACGACGGCAAGATAGTCCGCGCCCAGCGCCATGCGGACACCGATTTCGCGGCTCCGCTGTTGGGTCAGCTGGCTGATGACACCGTACAGGCCGACAATCGCTATGATCAGTCCGATGAAGGCGAAAGAGCCAAGCGCGATGATCATCAGGTTGTTGCCGGCCAGCATGTTTTCGAGCATCTGCGGCACGCCTCCGACCTCCTCGACCAGGAAGTCTGGGTTGATGTTCGCAATGGTCTTGCGAATCGGTCGAATCAGTGTGTCGGGAGGCAGCGCGCTCTTCAGTATGAAATTGTACCAGATACCGGTTTCCGCCTGAAGAGGTTGGTATATCTGGAGGCGCGTGGCCGGAGTGTCAAAATTCGTGGCCAGGCTGATGTCCCCGACGACGCCTATCACCTCGTTCCATTCCTTCTTGTCCGTAAACCTCACGCGCTTGCCGATGGCGCTCTCGCCCGGCCAGTAGCGCCGAGCCATGCTTTCGTTGACTACGATGACATTGGGGTCGCCCTGCTTGAACGTCTCCGGAACGGTGCGCCCCTCGTCGAGGGGTATTCTCAACGTCGTGAAAAAACCGCCGTCGACCGAGGTGACAAACGCCAACGGCTCCTGGCCCGTCGGAAATGGTGCGCCCCCTTCAACGACAATCCTTTTCTGGCTTGAAAAACCGTAAATGGGAACCGACGAGGCGAGCGAGACCCTGTCGACACCGGGAATCTGGCCTAGCTTTTCCTTAAGCTCGAGAACTAGCACCGGCTTCTTTGCGTCCTCCTTGTAGACTTCAAACGGAATGTTCAGGATGCCGCTTACCAAGCCCGCCGGCTGCCAGCCGAGGTCGCGCTTGAAGAAGTGCTTCACCGCGAGGCTGAATGACGATGCCGCGCTCACGAGAACAAGAGCCATGGCCAACTGTCCGACAATGAGCGCGAACTTGAGGCGGCGTTGCACGCGGCCCGATGTGCTCCCCCGCGAGCTTTCCTTCAGCGCGTCGGAGGTCGAGACGTGCGATGCCAGCCACGCGGGCGCCAGGCCGAAGGTCAGTCCCGTCATCAAGGCCGCCAGCGAGGCAAACAGCAGGACCCGGATGTCGATCCGGATCTCGAAGTTGCCCGTAAAATAGTGGGTGACGAGGCGATTTGCCCAATAAGCAACCGCCACGCCCAAGACTCCGCCTGCGAAGGTGAGCAGCAGGCTCTCCAGCAGCAGCGGTCTCATGAGTTCAACCCGGCCCGCCCCGAGGGCCGCGCGGACCGCGAACTCGTGGCTTCGTCCGAAGGCGCGCGCGAGCTGCACGCTCGCCAGGTTAGAGCAAGCGATGACAAGGACGAGTGCAGCCAGCACCACGACCAGCCAATAGAGCTTGCGCGAACTGCCATCGACGAAGGACGCGCCAAGACCCGTTGCGCGCAGCCCGTCGGCGCCGTTTTCGGCCGGATGATCTCGATCAAGGCGCGCCGCAAGGGTCGAAAGCTCAGCCTGCGCCGTCGCCAGGTCCCCGCCGGGCTTGAGCCGACCAAACATGCTGATCCACTTGCCGGTCCTCTCGTCCGCCCAGGGCGGCCAGACAGTCATGTTCGTGAGAAAGCCGCATCCGAACCAGATGAGGGGGACGCCGAAGCTCGGGGGAAGGACGCCTATCACCGTCCTATTGACGGTGCCGATCCGCAGAGTCTTACCGACGATCTTCGGGTCCGCGGCGAAGCGGTGCCTCCAGTATGAATCCGTAAGGATGGCAACGGCATCCTTGCCGGGCCGCTCCTCGTCCGGCGCGAAGCCGCGCCCAATGAAGGGCTGCACGCCGAGCGTCGTCAGGAAATTGGAAGTGACATCCATGCCAAATTGCTGCTCCGGGGGGAGGCCGGGCTCGGCGACGTTGAGGTTCATGGGAACATACGCCGCGACGCTTGAAAACGACGTCAGCGACGCCCGGATATCCATGAAGTTGCCCGGCGCGTGTTCCATCGACTGGGACTGCGTCGATGTGCTGAATATCCTGAGCAGCCTGTCGCTGTCGGGGAAAGGCATCGAGCTTAGAAGCACGCCATTCGTGATGCTGAACGTCGAGGTGCTCATGCCGATCCCAAGGGCGAGCATGACGACCGAAACGACCGTGAAACCGGGCGATTTCGCCAGTCGGCGAACCGAGTGCCTGAGGGCATGCATCATGGGAGGGATTCCGAATGGCTCATTTTTCGTTCGGCGCCAAACAGGGCCGTCTCACGGAAGAATCACCGCATTCTTCTCTCCCGATTCACTGGCGAGACGGCCTTTAACGGTCATGCCCCCTTGATGGGAGCCCTTCAGGTCAGTGACAATGCGCGATTGCATCTCTCTATGCGTCGTAATCGGTACCCGGCGTTCCGTTAGGTGGGGCTCGGGTACGGAGCCTTTTCTCGAAGTTCAAATACAGCGGACGCGAGACACGCAAAACGAAGGAGCCCAATTTAGACTCGGAAGTTGTCGTATGCCCGGAATGGCGCCCTCAAGGGAATTGAGCCCCTGTGTCTGCGGATTGTTGTATGTTAGTATTCATTAGAATTTACGAGTGACCGTTGCTGTTGGAAAGAGCCCACGGTTTCGTTCGGTCACGCTCCGTGAAGTCGACCGAGGCGTGCGTTTTTGAGCGGGGGAATTTGACCGTATCGGTGCATTAAATACCGAGCCACGGAACGGCGGGACTGGCATCGCAAGTGGGCCGAGCATAGAAGGGACGGCCTGCAGGGCTACGAGTTCACTTATCCTCGCGCTGAAGCCCACTGCGGCAGGCCAGATGGCCATTTAAGCGCGGACGTTGCGTCTAGGGCACATCCCACCTGGTCGAGATAGGGGCAATCCCGCGTGATTCGTCACAAAAGCTTACAACGGCCATAAGCCGGCCTTGTCTATTTGGCATCACGGACTTGCGGGAATTCTTCGCAGGGAAGCGAATCGAGGTGCCGGATCTTGTTACGATTCCCGGCGATTGGCATTTGCTTGCAGTGTGGCGCCTGGTCACGTAACTAACCATCTGATAACGCCTAGCGACCCATACGTGGACGTATTATGTCGATGGCACGGGCGATGCTCGAAATCTCGAGGGAAATTAGAAATTCGTTAGCAGAGACACACGAAAGGGAAGGTACATCT
>Ga0209415_10011602_pt1 | contig 14809 bp, 13 predicted proteins | sample PeaSoiSIISIP2007_FD_187696 | JGI IMG/M metagenome (GOLD analysis project Ga0209415, IMG submission 187696) | Peat soil microbial communities from Weissenstadt, Germany - SII-SIP-2007 (SPAdes) (version 2) | ecosystem: Environmental > Terrestrial > Soil > Wetlands > Peat | place: Germany...
ACTTGGCAAGATTTGCGCTTGTTGCTCGTTGACTTGGTCATGTTGCCTCACAGATTGGGAAGTTGGGGGGGTACCCCCCCGGTCATTTCGTGCAAGTGTTGAATGCAAAGGGGTTACGGGGAGAAATCGCAGATCTGTTGATTCCAAAGGGTTTAAAAGTACTTGTTTTCAAGGAGATGCGAGGATGTTTGCAAGTGCGGAATCTAAAGGATTTAGAGTCACACGCGGCATATGACTTACGAGGGAGGCGGCGCGTGGTCGAATCTTGTGGCGTCATCGGAGTTTGGCGCGAAGGATCGCGTCCTTAATCTCATCGACAGAGTAGCCTAGTTTACCTGTATTGTAAATACTACTTCGAAGTATATGTTTTCGAACTGTGGGAATTATTTCGAATGGCGCGGAAGTTCAGCAGAATGAAAGGCAGGGGGATCCGACCCTTCGCTCGCGAAGGATCGGGCACCCGCAAAGGCAAAGGCTGGCCCACCCGCCTCGGGTCTATGGATTCCCCGCCCTTCTGCCCTACGAGGACATGATGCAGGCTTTGCAGGTAGCTTCTTAACCGCCGCGCGGCCACCCTAGTCCCGCCAAGTCCAGGTGTGTTAACAAGACGGTCAACCCTTCCGAGTTCGCGCGCTGAATCGTAAAACGAATAATGATCCATTACCTTCCTCGATGGCCTCGCTAGGGCCCGCTAAGAGATTAGGAAGCCGCGGGTGGGGGCACCGGGACGACTTTAGCAAAATGCTAACTTACCCAAGGTAAAAAATCAAATTGAGGAGAGTTCAGGAACCTGGTGACTGGAGGACATTGTCGGAGGGGCGGCGCAGCTTCTGACGTCAGGGTGGGCGGGTGACCCACTCGCGAGCAGACAGCTGGCCGGGTGAAATGTTGTGGCAAACTGCGTCCACGAATACTCGGGAGGCAGTACGTGGAAGCGCCAATGCTTTACCGAATTTCTTCTGTTCTGCTGCTATTTGCCGCCGGAGGGAAAAGCCAAACTGATCGTGAATTTCGAATTTGAAATTTCAGATGGCTTTGTTGACATCCCGAGATTCGGGTCGGGGAGGGCCGAACAGCAGATCCCTCACCCCGCAGAATTCGCGGGGATTCGGGATGACAAGCGTGCAGTGGATAGCGGGACAACCTGGATGTCAACAAAGCCATTTTCACGTTTCAGAATTTGAGATTTGAGAGTGGGAGAAGACCCCCACACGTAAAACCGACGTGTGAGGCACCCGGCAGTCTGGGGCGTCCGTGGGGAAAAGCGGCGTCTAGCCGCCGCACTCCAAAGGGGCAGAGGCAGGCAGGACAAACCGCCCCTACATGGGGGATGGACCGAAAGATGAGGAGGGATTCTTCGACTGCGAGGCAGCTAGTCCGCGCGACGCGGACACGGGGATAAAAGAGCTGCCTCTCCGCTCCCGCCTTCGCCAAGGTTACGGCGGGCAGGCAGAATGACTTGCCCCTACATGGGGAATGGCTGGCGGAAGACCTGCGTCGGCCGGCTTCCCGCAGGCGGGTAGCGTTTCGCTCGGCCAAGTGGTAGGATGTCGTTCCCCTTTCGACTCCTTTCAGCGAGGTTCAAATGACGGATGAACTGGGTAAGAGTTATCACGGAGTTCTCTGTATTCGATGCGGACAACCAATTTCCGTTTCCCCTAAGATTGTGACTTTGCAAAGCGAGTTCGAAAGCGGAGCCACCACCGCCCTAGGCACATTCCTGAATCGCTGCCGGGTGTGCGAGCTCGAAAGCAGATACTGGGTCGCAGACGTCCGAGTTTTTCCGGGCGGGTCACAGGCGAGTGCCCCCAAGGCGAGGGCCGGGGCCGCCTAGCTGAATCGGGCTCGTTGCACGCATTTCCCTCCTGCCCTCCTTCCTCGACCACAAAATCATCCCACCCTTTGCCCGCCGCGGCGGACAAAGAGGGGGCCACCCTCGGATCGTGAATTTCAAATCTGAAATTTCAGATTTCAGGGGAAAGAGGCAGAGAGATCCCTCCCGCCACGGCGGGCAGGCGCCCAAAGACACGGCTCGGGATGACACGATTCGGATGGAGAGAAAAACCGCACCCTTAGCACCGAAGGGTGCGGCACCCGCCAATGCATCGTATTCTCAACGAAAGGGTGAACTTCCCGTCTGTGGCCGGGACTTTGATTTGGAAACCGGGGAAAACAGACGGGGCGTATTCTGGTGCTGAATTGTAGCCGCATGCTTGGGTGGGTGGCCCGGCCTCTGACTTAGAATTCGAGGGTAATCCGTCCTTCGCCGTGCGAAGGGTGGGTCCTCTTCTTTCCAAAAGTCCTGTCTTCGCAATCACGATCAAACCCTCGCCAGCAGCACGGATGTCACTACGGTTGCGCGGGGTGGCGCTTGTCGTGATCGATCAAGCCGAGTGTCTGCCGGGTCGGGTCTTCGTGGATGCTTTTCTTGATTGCGGCGCGCAGGTTGCGAGCATTGCTTACTGCGATCCCAATTCTCTTCTCACCTGCCTCTGACAATTCGGCATTCCGTCCTACCATCTGCGCCAGCAGTATGGCCGCCCCCACAAAAACCAATTCGTCTTCGGACATTCGTGTCCTCCCAAGCTCTGGTCTGAAATTGTCCGCGAAAGGAAACAGAACAATCGAGAACAGGCAAAACCATGGAACGGGAGTTCACGCTATCACATTCGGAACTCGGCGGGATGTGTCAAAGTGGGCATGCGGGTTTTGGTAGGACAGGCACTCCTGCCTGTCCGAGTGCTCTCTGAGAAATAAAAGGAGAGGCCGGAGGCTGAGGGAGGGGGGACGGATCGTGAATTTCAAATTTGAAATTTCAGATTTCAGAGGGAGAGAAAAACCGCACCATTAATAACGAAGGGTGCGGCACCCGGATTAGGGACGAGGAGGGATTCTTCGACTGCGAGGCAGCTTGTCCGCGCAGCGCGGACACGGGGAGAAAAGAGCTGCCCCTCCGCTCAGAATGACTCCGCCCTCGCGAGCGGCGGGCAGGCGCGCTGAGCTAGCTTCTGTCGTGCCTGCGGCGCTGGGGGAATTCCCCACACGTGAAAGCGACGTGTGGGGCACCCGCAGACACGCTAGAGACGCCGAGGTTATTTCGCTCCTAAGGCGCCGGTGGTGCCGTCAATCTGTGGCTGCACCTGACCCACGTACGAGTCCAGGTTGCGAATGCTGCGCAGCACGACATTCAGCGCTTCGTCCGGATAGCCCGACTCCAACGTAAAGTTGAACGCGGCGAACACGTCGTCCGTATCGTCCGCGCCCCACGAGAAGAAACCGGTGTGGTTGATCGTGAGCAACTTGTGCATCAGGCCAGCCGAGTCTTTGGCCTTGTCCAGATTGATGTAGCCGCCCTTGTAATGCGGGTACACCATCACGGTGATGGTGCTTTGATCGCTCAACACGATCACGACCTCAAGAGAATCGGAGTATTTCAGCCCACCGGTGGCACTGCCGGCGAAGTTGTAGGGGTGGCCGTCAACCCCGGAGAAGCTGATATTCACGCCGTCCGTGGGGCCATACTTATTGAGCGACGCTTGCAACATCGCGCGCGCATCGTCGCGAGAGGGCGCCCTGTTCTGCGCGAATGCCGGCGCCGCCACAATCAAGAACAGAAACAAGAAGCCAACGTGCTTTTTCATCATCTCCTCCAGGGGACTCGGGGGCCCAAGTCTTCTTGGCCATGATAGACGTACAAATGCGCCGATGCTGCTATTTTGACGCGGGGCATTTCCTTCTGGTCACCGGGCCAGCGGGTGGAAGGCGTGGAGACACGCGAAGAGCGGCGTTCGCGGCAATTCGCGGGTTGGGGCGGACGGCGGCCGAGCGGACGGCGGAAAGAAGCGGGAGGAGAAATACTCCGCCCCTACACTGGAGACGGACGAAAAAATGAAGAGGGATTCTTCGACTCCGAGGCAGCTGGTCCGCGCAACGCGGACCGGGGGAGAAAAGAGCGGCCTCTTCGCTCAGAATGACTCGCTCTTCCTTCGCCGGCTAACCGCGGGTGCGCTGGAATTCGCGCATGAAATTAACCAGGGCTTGGACGGCTTCGAGCGTGACGGCGTTGTAGATGGACGCGCGCATCCCGCCGACGGAGCGGTGGCCGGGCAATCCCACTAGTCCCGCCGCGGTGGCCTCCTGCGAGAACTGCTTCTCGATCGCTTCGTTGCCGCCAGCGATGCGATACACCACGTTCATGCGCGAGCGCGAAGTTTTCTCGACGGGGCAGGCATAGTAGCCGCCGCTCGATTCGATCGCATCGTAGAGCAATCCGGCTTTGGCTTCGTTGACCTTCTCCATCGCCGCGAGGCCGCCCTGCGCGGTCGCCCATTCGAGGACGAGTCCCACGATGTACACGCCGAACGTTGCCGGCGTGTGATAGAGCGAGCTTTCTTTAAGGTGCGTGCGATATTGCAGGATCGCGGGCAGTTTCTGATCCGCGCGTTCGGCGAGGTCGCGGCGCATGATGACCACGGTGACTCCCGCGGGGCCGAGATTCTTTTGCGCGCCGGCGAAAATCAATCCGAAACGCCGCACGTCGAGCGGGCGAGAGAGAATGTCCGAGGACATGTCCGCCACCAGCGGCACTTCGCCCGTGGCCGGAAACAGATGCCACTGGGTGCCTTCGATGGTGTTGTTGCTGGCCAGGTAGGCGTAAGAGGCGTTCGGATCGAGGGTGATTTCCTCGGGCTTTGGGAGCCGCACGAATTTTTCGACTTCCGTTGTAGCCGCGAGGCGATACGGCGTGCCCTTCTTCAGCTCGTCGATGGCCTTCTTGGTCCACGCGCCGGTGTGCAGCACGTCCACGGGCTTCCCTGCCAGATAAAGATTCATCGGCACCATGGTGAATTGCAAGCTGCCGCCGCCTTGCAGAAAGAGGACGGCGTAGTCGTCGGGAATCGACAGCAGACGGCGCAAGTCCCGCTCCGCGCGCGACTGAATCTCCTCGTACACTTTGGAACGATGGCTCATCTCCATCACGGACATTCCGCTGCCGCGATAATCGAGCAGCTCTTCCTGAACGCGCTGCAACACGGAGAGCGGCAAGGCGGCGGGTCCGGCATTGAAATTGAAAACACGGTGAGCGGTGCGCACTGGAGTTGTGGTGCTCATGAGAATTGGTTCCTTTCCTTGAGAATATTGCGGCGCGGCAGTCGCCCGGGGCGACGATGAGGCAAGCGACTCTACAGCCTAGCTGGAAGCAATCGGGCTGGCAAGAGGGAGCCGGAGGGAAATAAATTGGCGTATTCGGATGGCGCTTCGTCACTCGACAGGGAACATGCAGGAGTCCGGTACGGGGGACGCGCGTGCAAGTTTGCGTTGACAGGGGCGCGTTAAGGGACTAAATTTGATTTTCTTCAGGCGATTGTGCCTGAAGAAAGCTGTATCTCATGCAGAGTGGCTGAGGGTTACGGGCCCGAAGAAGCCACGGCAACCGGATCAGGCGAAAAACCTGATTGCTTGGTGCCAAGTCCCGCCCGATTCGCGGGGGACATGAGATTCAGGGATAGCTGTTCGCCTCATCCCCCAAACCCGGATGAGGCCTTTTTTTTGGCGCGCAGGGCCCAGCGCAGCCGGCATGGAGAAGAACATTGGGAGCCCGCATCTATTTCGATCATTCCGCCACCACTCCTCTGGACCCTCGAGTATCCGCCGCGATGGAGCCGTACCTGAATGAGTATTTCGGTAATCCTTCGAGTCTGCACCGGGAAGGCCGAAAGGCCCGGGAAGCAGTAGAAAACGCCAGGGCGCAAGTCGCAGCGCTCTTCGGCGCTGATCCCTCCGAGATCGTATTCACCGGTAGCGGGACAGAAGCCGATAACTTGGCAATTCTCGGCGCAGTCTCACCGGGAGATGGACCAAGCCACGTGGTCACAAGTTCCATCGAGCACGCCGGCGTCCTCGAACCCTGCCGCTTCTTGCAACGGTTCGGCACTAAGGTTGATTACCTTCCTGTTGACTCCTGTGGGTTAGTTGATCCCGAGAGTCTCCGCCGGGCGCTGCTCCCCGAGACGCGGCTAGTTTCCATCATGGCGGCGAACAATGTTGTTGGGACGCTTCAGCCGCTTCCCGAGCTCTCGTGGATAACGAAGCAACACGGCGCGCTGTTTCACACCGATGCCGTGCAGGCAGCCGGGAAGATTCGTTTGGATGTGAATCAACTTCCCCTCGATTTGATCTCATTGTCGGCGCACAAGCTGCACGGGCCGAAAGGCGTTGGCGCGCTGTATGTGCGCGACGGCGTCAACCTAAGCCCGATTGTGTTTGGCGGGGGACAAGAGCGCGGTTTGCGTTCAGCCACGGAAAACGTAGCGGGGATCGTGGGCTTCGGAGTGGCCGCCGTTCTGGCACGAGAGGAAATGGCAGAGGAAGCCGGCAAACTTGTGCGATTGCGGGAGCAAATCCTGGCGCGGCTTCGAACAACGGTGCCGCAGGCCTACCTGATCGGTCACCCCGTAAAGCGGCTTCCCGGCCATCTCTGCCTGGGCTTCGCCGGACAGGAGGACAAAATACCCCAGCTTCTCGCGGCTCTCGATGATGCAGGGGTGGCGGTTTCCTCCGGCAGCGCATGCAGCGCCCATCACGCAGGCGCCCCCTCCGAAGTGCTTCTGGCCATGGGATTCGATTCGCTGCGCGCCCAAGGCTCGCTGCGGGTTACACTGGGGAGGTTCAGCACGGAATCCGAAGTGAACCGCTTTTTGGAAATTCTGCCGCGGGCACTGGCGTCGACGGGACCCGGGGCAATTCGCGAAGAGCCGGCATGGAATCGGAATCTTGAATTGAACGTGGCACCAGCAGATATCTGACGGTGGCCAGGATTGCCGACGCCGCTCACGGCGCGGCACGGCCTTTGACTTGAATCTTTCGAGACACGAGAGGAGAGACACATGAAAATTGCAAAGGACATCACCGAGTTGATTGGCAATACCCCGCTGGTGCGGTTGAATAAAGTGACCGCCGGGAGCAAGGCCACCGTGCTGGCAAAACTCGAAAGCTTTAACCCGCACGCCAGCGTGAAAGACCGTATCGGGCTGAGTTTGATTGTGGACGCGGAGAAAGCGGGCAAGATTCGTCCGGGCAAAACAGTGCTCATCGAGCCGACCAGCGGCAACACCGGGATCGCTCTGGCATTCGTCGCCGCGGTGAAGGGCTACAAACTGATTTTGACGATGCCGGAAACCATGAGCCTGGAGCGGCGCGTGCTTTTGAAAGCGCTCGGCGCGGACATTGTCCTGACGCCGGGCCCCAAAGGCATGAAAGGCGCTATCGCCAAGGCCGACGAACTCCTCGCGGCCACCCCAAGCGGATACATTCTCCAGCAATTCGACAATCCCGCGAATCCCAAGATCCACTTTGAGACGACCGGGCCCGAGATTTGGAACGATACGGATGGCAAGGTGGATATCCTGATCTCGGGGATCGGCACCGGCGGAACTCTCACGGGCGTGACGGAGTATATCCGGCCGAAGAAGCCGTCGTTCAAAGCCATCGCGGTCGAGCCGACGGAGAGTCCCGTGCTGTCGGGCGGGCAGCCGTCGCCGCACAAAATTCAAGGCATCGGCGCGGGGTTCATCCCCAAGGTGCTGCGGACGGACTACATCTCCGAAGTGATTCAGGTCTCCAGCCAGGATTCCATCGAGATGGCGCGGCGACTGGCTCTAGAAGAGGGCTTGCTCGTGGGAATTTCCTCGGGGGCGGCTGTGGTGGCGGCGCTGCAAGTGGCCAATCGCGAAACCAGCGCCGGGAAACTCATTGTGGTGGTGCTGCCTGACTACGGCGAACGCTACTTGAGCAGCATCCTTTTCGAGAGTCTGAAAAATGAGGCGCAGCAGCTGACCGCCGCTACGACGTAGATTGCGAGGGCGGTTGGAGAAAACCGCTTAGAAAATTATGTTTCGATCGCTGCGAGAAGATATCCGATCGACGTTCGAGCGCGACCCCGCGGCCAAGTCCACCGGGGAAATCCTCGTGTGCTATTCCGGCTTGCACGCGCTGTGGTTCTACCGGGTGGATCACTGGATGTGGAAACATGGTCTGCGCTTGCTGGCGCGAATGATTTCTCAATTCGCAAAGATGCTCACGGGAATCGAAATCCATCCGGCGGCGCAGATTGGGCGGCGGCTGTTCATCGATCACGGGATGGGCGTGGTGATCGGAGAAACCGCGATCATCGGCGATGACGTGACGATGTATCAGGGCGTCACGCTAGGCGGCACCGGCAAGGAAAAGGGCAAGCGGCATCCGACCATTGGAAGCGAAGTCGTGATCGGATCCGGCGCAAAAGTGCTGGGCAACATTCGCGTGGGCGACCGCTGTCGCATCGGCGCGGGTTCCGTAGTGCTCCGGGATGTTCCGGACGATTCCACCGTGGTCGGCGTGCCGGGGCACATCGTTTTCCGAAACGGCGAGCGCGTGGTGATCACCGATCCCAAGGAGATCAACGATCCGCTCTCCGCTGCCCTTTCCGTCGTGGCGGCACAGGTGAAAGAATTGCGACGGCGCGTCCAACAGTTGGAGGGCAACGAATCGATGGATGCGACCGCTTCGGCCGAGTTGCAATCCATTTCGGACGAGCTGCAAGCCATCATCGAAATCGACTACCAAATCTGAATTCGCCATGACCCGCTACGCACACGCAATTTTGAACTCTGCGCTATTTGCTGCGTGATACACTCCGGACCAATTCAACCGGGCCCAATCCAACCCTGATCAGAGGACGTGACATGGAAACTCGTTGGGTGAAAGTGAGAATTTTTGGAGATAGCGTTCCCTTCTATGCTTCTGAGAATGATGAATCCCCTTTGACGCAGCTCTCCGGATCGCCTCTGGCGGAACTTGCGCCCGCAAACGTCAAGGGCGGGCGACTCCCCACGATCCTGAGTGACGGCCGGCGAGGATATCTTCTGCCCGACGTGAAGTGCCTGCAAATTCCTTTGTGGAGCATCGCCTCCGGTCATATCAATATTTATTCCGAACCCAGCACCGTATCACCCCTTGTCGCCGTGCTTAATTCAGGCGACCTTCTCGAACAGTATGGTCTAAAGACAAGCGGGGGCGGAGACACTTGGATACCGGTGCACCTTGCCAACGGCCGGGATGGCTACGTTGGTTCGCAGGTAAAAGTGGTGAACCAAGGCGCCCAAGTGCGCATCCAGAAAAGCCCCGAGGATCCGGGAACCCAATGGCTCCTGAAGGATGGAAAGATACGCCCGCGCAACCAGCAATTGAAAACGCCCCGGGAGGCCGCGCAGCGGGACATGCTCATCGGTGGCGCCCTGTGCATCGGGGGGATCGCCATCACCGCGTTCACCTATTCCCTCGTCTCGGAAAGCGGCGGCACCTACTTGATCCTGTGGGGCCCGGCGATCTTCGGCGCATACCGATTCTTCCGGGGCCTGGCCCGCTACGTGGAGTCCAGCTAGCAAGTTGCCGAATGCGCTGCTATTGAGGCGACGGAAACACGCAGGAGTGCCTGCCTGACGGCGGTGCAAGCCTGGCCCTACTCCAGCGCTACAGCGGAGCGGAAGACACGGCGGGCGCGCCGAACCACTCCGACATGGGATACGATCTGCCGCAGTCCAGGCAACGCGTGCCGGAGAACTGCGTGGCGCACCCGGGACATATGGCTTGCGTTTGGAAGGTGTCGAACACCGCGCCGCACTTATTGCATTTCCAGTAGTTGCCCACTGGCGGCGATGATTTGCAGCTGGGACAAATGACCCCATGGCGTCGCGGCAAATTGGCGAGAGTCGACAAGGCCCGCGCTGACTTGAACGCGTTCACGCATCTTATGAGCATATACACCGCGACAAACCCGAGCCAGTAGGACTGCCAACGAAACGCAAGGTAACCAAGCCCAGCCGTCCCAGCGAAGCCCAGGATGGTGGTGATCATCAAGCTGCGCGCCCGGCCGAACACGAACCAAAGAAGCGAACGTAGAATCTGACCGCCATCGAGGGGATAGATCGGAAGCAAATTGAAGACGAGCAGGCCGATATCTATGAGCAGAAGACTTCTCAACAAGAGATAGACATCCGGTTGAGCGTCCACCCAGCCTGCGTTCCGCCCCATCACCGTCAAACCATAGAAGACCGGCAGCAGCGCGACGTTCACCAGCGGTCCTGCGGCGATGCTCCAAAGAGTGGCCCCCGGACGCGGCGGCGGATTCACATACGCCACACCGCCCAACGGCCAAAGCACAATGCGATTCGCAGTTCCTCCGACCTGACGGCAGGCCAGGGCGTGGCCAAACTCGTGCAGCATAACGATCAGGAACAGCGCCAGGTATTCCAGCACGTTCCAGATGACGGACGAATACGCACCCCGGCGCTCCTCGATTTCATACGCGGCCACAAGGAACCAGTACCAACTCAGGAATACGTCGATTCCGGAGAAGCGAAACAGGCGAAAGGAGCCGCTGCTAACGTCCATGAAGGCGGTCACTCCGTTGACCGAGAGTAAGTTAACACTATTTTGAACATTGCTCGGCCATGCGGCAAGCTCTGCGCCTCCCGGAGAGGCGCAAAACGCAATGCGGGAAAACTAGCGGCTGGCGCGCGGGCTTCAGTAGGACAGGCACTCCTGCCTGTCCAGCTCCCACAGCGGCGCAGAACAAAATCGGACAGGCAGGAGTGCCTGTCCTACTACGTCGTCAGGCGACGGCGCCGGTGGCATGCTCGTCCGGATCGGCGGGTTGATCTTCGCCGTTTTCGATGGCGTCGGCCGCGACGCGCAAGGCCTCGACGACTTCGATGCGGCTGACCGCGCTCTTTCGGAATTGTAGGCGAAGGCGGAAGGACTCATCCTCCGGCTGATAATTGAAGAGGAAGGGCTGCGGGCGCGGTCCCAAGGACTTCTCTTCCCTGCGCTCGCGGCGGGCTTCGTCGCGCGTAAGTCCGCCTTGCAAAATGCGCTGGACGGCTTCCGCCATTTTCTTTTCGCTGGGTTGGCGCGCGATTTGGAGCAGCAAGGATTTCGAGATAATGCCACGTTCGAGACAGCGGCGGCGCAACGCGTCCGGAATCTCGCGTAGCGAGAGCGTCTCCGTCACCGAAGAGCGCGCGCGGCCGATTTTCTTGGCGATATCGTCGTGCGTGTAATCGAAGTGATCCGCGAGGCGCTGGAGACCGTCGGCTTCCTCGAAGGGCGTGAGGTCTTTGCGCTGGAGATTTTCGATGAGGGCGAGTTCCAATGTTTCCGCGTCATCGGCGATCTTCTCGATGCAAGGAACTTCGCGCAGGCCGGCGCCTTGCGCGGCGTGCCAGCGGCGCTCGCCGGAGATAATGTCGTAGCAATCTTCGCGCGGGACAAAGCGGACGAGCAGCGGCTCGAGGACGCCTTTCTCGCGGATGGATTCGGTGAGTTCGCGCAAATCTCCCAGGGCCTTCCGAGGCTGGTCGGGATTGGGCCGGATCTTCGCGAGCGGAATCATGCGGCCCACCGCCGCGCCGCTGAAACTCGTCAGCGACTCGACGTAGTGGGCGTCATGCCGCATCTTCAGTGTGACGGGCAACCCGATCCTCTTCGACACGATGGATGACCTCCAGGGCAAACTTCATGTATTCCTTGGCGCCGGGCGACTTCGGAGCATAGGTAAAAATGGTCTCTTTATAGGCCGGGCTCTCTTCGAGGCGCACGTTCTTGCTGATGCGCGTCTTGAAGAGGACCGAACCGAATACGGAGCGAATCTGCTCGTGCGTGTCGCGCGAGATGTTGGTGCGCTTATCGAATAGCGTGATGACCACCCCCAACACCTTGAGCTGCGGGTTGGGACGCGCGCGGATGCGCTCGTAGGTCTCGAGCAAATCGTCGGTGCCTTCGATGGCGAAGTAGGCGGCTTGAATCGGCACGACGAGATGCGTGGAAGCCACCATCGCGTTCACCGTGAGGATGCCGAGCGCGGGCGGCGTGTCCAGCACGATGTAGTCAAAATCTCTAACGATCGGGGTGAGCGCATCCTTCAATTTGAACGGCGCGTCAAACTGCCCGGCGAGCTGCTGCTCGATCTTTGCTAGAGCGAGCTTTGCCGGCACCAGCGAAAGCAGCGGCGTTTTGGTTTTCAGTATCACCGAGGCTAACTCAACGCGATGATCGCCCAGCACATCGAACATCGAACTTTGAATTTCCGCGGAATCGAAAAACGAGAGCGTCGAATTGGCCTGGGGATCGAGATCGATGAGAAGGGTGCGCTTGCCGCGCTGCGCGATCGCCGCGGCCAAATTGATTGCCGTGGTGGTCTTTCCGACTCCGCCTTTTTGGTTGGCGATGGCGAGGATTGTCGTCATATATAAGGCTGGCTGTAAGTGCAACCCGTACGCCGATTAGGCGTGCTGTAAGTACAGCCCGCACCCGAGCCCGCACGGCGTGCGAGCGAACTGCCTTCCCGGGACCGGAACCGCATCCCTATACATAGTGGTTAAGTCCGGCCAAACCACTAAGCCCGCTCAATCTACCTGCGGAACTCGGTCAGTGCAAGGAAAATGTGCGGATGGGAGGGAGGGTTCGGCGTCCGCGGAACCGCTTGGCTTTCCGAACTACGACTACATTTTATAGCGGCCGAGATCGTCGTCGGACAGATTCTCGAGCCACTTGCGCAGCTCTTCGCTGGTGGTTTTTTCCGCCACCGCGCTGGAGACCTTTGAGGTTTTCAGGACTTCGTCTTCGACGAAGATCGGGCAATCCACGCGCAGGGCGAGGGCCAGAGCGTCGCTGGGACGCGAGTCGATGGACATGACCTGCCCCGCGCGTTCGACCCAGATGAGGGCGTAAAACGTGTCGTCCTTTAAATCGTTGACGACCACGCGCTGCACGCGGACTTCGAGACCGAGTAGCACGTTGCGAAGAAGATCGTGCGTCATGGGTCGGGGGGTCTGAACTTTTTCGATTTCAAGGGCGATGGCGTTGGCTTCGTACACGCCGACCCAGATGGGCAAGACCGCGCTGCCGTGCGCGTCCTTCAGAACGACGATCGGCATATTGGTGACCGGGTCCATCATCAGGCCGCGAATTTTCATTTCCACTTCCATCGCCGCCTCCCAGGAAAGTTAGATGGCGCGTTCTCCGACAAGGCTGTTCGGCCCGGCCTTCGTGATTCGGACTTGAAGGTATTCTCCCAGCGCGACCGGCGCAGCGGAAGTGAAATTTACGACGCGGTTGCTCGATGTGCGACCCGCCCACTGCCCTTCGCGGCGGGAGGCGCCGTCCGCAAGGACCTCGAACGTCTCGCCCACCAGCGCATCGTTGCGCTTCTGTTGAATTTCGCGTTGGCGCTGCATCAAGACGGCGAGGCGAATGGCTTTTTCTTCTTCGGAGACGGCGTCCGGAAGATGCTGCGCGTCGGTGTTAGGGCGCGGGGAAAATGAGAAGGTGAACGCGCCGTCGAATTGCACGGCGTCCATCAAGGTGAGCGTTTCGTCGAAATCGGATTCAGTCTCGCCGGGGAAACCGACGATGATGTCCGTGGTCATGCTGATGGGGCGGCGCGCGGATTTGAGCAGTGCGACCTTATCGAGATATTCGTAGCGCGAGTAGGTGCGGCGCATGGCGCTGAGAACGCGCGTGGAACCGGACTGCACGGGCAGGTGAACGTGATCACAGAGCTGCGGCGTCGCTTCGATCGCTTCGACGATGTCGCGGCCGAAGTCGCGCGGATGCGAGGTGGTGAATCGCACGCGGCGAATGCCCGCGACTCCCGCGGCCGCGACGAGCAGTTCGGCGAAACTCATCCGGCGCGGTGAGGAATCGCGATAGGAATTTACGGTCTGGCCGAGGAATTGAATCTCGGTGAAGCCGGAGTCCGCAAGTTGGCGGACCTCTTCGAGGACTGCGGCGCTCGCGCGGCTACGCTCCGGGCCGCGCGTGAACGGCACGACGCAGTACGAACACGACTTGTCGCAACCTTCGATGATCGTGATGTAGGCGCGAACGGGATTATCGCGGCGGGTGAGCTCGGTCTCGAACGTTTCGTCCGTGTCCGTATCGAGGCCGGCGACCCGACTGTTGCCGGCTTCGAGTTCGGCGAGCAGCGCGGGTAGTTTACGGTAACTCGCGGAGCCACACACCAGATTCACCCATGGCGTGCGCTCAAAGAATTCTTCGCCTTCCTGTTGCGCTAGGCAGCCGAGGACGCCGATCCACTTCCCTGTTCCCTGCATGATCTTCATGTCGCCGAGGCGCGCGAACACTTTTTGCGCCGCTTTTTCGCGGATGCTGCAAGTGTTGTAGAGGACGAGTTGCGCTTCGGCGGGCGTTTCCACCTGGCGGTAGCCGCGGCGAAGCAAGACGCCGGCGACCTTTTCGGAATCGTGATCGTTCATCTGGCAGCCGAACGTTTCTAGGTAGAACGTGCGCGCACCGGAGACGATGTTCGCGGAATCGTCGAGTCGCGTGGATGCGAACGCTTGCGCTGCGCGCCCGGTCAGCGTTTCGAGGCGAACGTCAAAATTCGTGGCCATGGGTTCGGAAGTTCATCGTATCACAGGTGCGATAGTGCGGCCGGACGCGCTGTGTCGCTCGCAATGGAGGGCTCCGATGAGATCGAGGACTTCGCGATTCTGGGCTCCTCGATCAGCATGTGCACGGGGTTGGGCACCCCCCCCAAAAAAACCAACTAGAGTGAATCCATATTTTCTGCGCACTTCCTCGAGCGCCCGAGAACAAAGTGTCGTGCCCGCACGCTCCCCAGCAAAACGAATCGCCGATAACAACTGAAGGTCTGGAAATGCAGATCGCCCCGGCCGTAGTAGCGTTTGAGTTTCTTCGGCATCGAGAAGAGAAAAGCCCCACGTTCGCCCGTTCGGGACGAACATGG